>Ga0265342_10004252_pt1 | contig 11345 bp, 10 predicted proteins | sample 4CB327metaG_FD_203125 | JGI IMG/M metagenome (GOLD analysis project Ga0265342, IMG submission 203125) | Rhizosphere microbial communities from Carex aquatilis grown in University of Washington, Seatle, WA, United States - 4-CB3-27 metaG | ecosystem: Host-associated > Plants > Roots >...
CCTGGCGCACACGCTGGCCCGCTACATTCCGCATTTCATCGCGCTGTCGGCGTCGTCGCCGTTTCAGCAGGGTGCGGACACCGAATTTCAGTCCTCGCGCCTGAATACCGTCAGCGCGTTCCCGCTGTCCGGCACTTTGCCGTTCGTGCACACGTGGAACGACTTCGTCGCTTACTTCGACAAAATGCGCCGCTTCGGCATCGTCGAAAGCATGAAGGATTTTTACTGGGACATCCGGCCCAAGCCCGAATACGGCACCGTCGAGATCCGCGTCCTCGACACGCCGCTGACGGTCGACCGCGCCGCGCAGCTCGGTGCTTACGCGCAAACGCTCGCCCATTACCTGCTTACGCAGCGACCGCTGCCGCCGTCGGAAGACGTTTACCTCGTCTACAAATACAACCGCTTCCAGGCGTGCCGCTACGGCCTCGCCGGAACCTGTATCGACGCCCATGCGCAGCGGCAACTTCCGCTGCAACGCGACATACTCGATACGCTTGAATTGCTGCAGCCGCATGCGGCGCGGGTGGGGACCGGGGAAGCGCTCATGGCGTTGCGCGCGGACGCTGAATCTTCGCGCAGCGACGCCGCCTGGCTGCGCGAAACGTATCGCAAGTTAGGCTCGCTGAATGACGTCGCCCGCCGGCAAAGCGAACAATGGATGGGCCCGCCGCCGGCCGCCTGATCGCGCGCTTTCGGCCATCGTGCGGCGGCGCATATGACTCAATGCGTGATCAGCGTTTCGATCCGCTTCATTGCATCGGCATACGCGTCGAGACCCGCGGGCTTGGTCACGAACCAGTCGGCGTCGGCCTGATAGCTCAGGCGCACGTCGCGGTGGGCCTTTGACGAAGTAAAGACAACGACCGGGATATCGCGCAATGCGTCGTCCGGCCGCGGCGCGTCATCGAACTGCCGTGTTTTGCACAGAAACGAAATCGCTTCCATGCCGTCTGCAACTACGTGGAGCCGGTGGGCGACGCCGGCAGCCTTGAGCGCCTCCCGCGTCATGCGGACATCCGCCGGATCGTCCTCGACGAGCAGGATATCGACCGGGTCGCGGCTGCGCAGATCTGCCGCCGCTTCATCGTCGGACTCGTCGCCGCCTTCCGTCTGCATGCCCGGCTCGGGCATCAGCCGGATTATTACGACCTGTCCGATTTTGATATCGCCGAGATTGACCCGCAACCGGTCCGCTTCGATCGCGGTGGACATTTCAACCGCCGCGATCGCGTAATTGCGATGGGCCGCGGGCGGCAGGATCTTGATGTTCTTGACGGTGCCGAAGCGGGCGCACTGGCCGGCGGCGGCAACGGTCAACTGGACTTCCGATAATTTCCCGATATTCAAAGCTAACATGGCTATCCCTCCACGCTCGGTGTTGCCTGCGGCAATCAGCCGTGTTTCATGGGGACCCCTCCTCCATTCGACATGGGCCGGGTTGCAAGCGGTACTTACCGGTTGATTTGACAACATGATATTCCGGTCGTACAGGAAATACTGCACGACGGCCGCAAAAATATCGCGCCGTTCGAGCGGAACTCGCCCGCGCTGCAGCTGTCGTATCCCGCCCGCGCGCGCTACCGGCGCGGCAGCGTGAAATAGAACGTCGCGCCCCGGCCTTCGGCCGACTCGACCCAGATCCGGCCCGCGTGGCGTTCGACGATTTTTTTGCAAATCGCCAGGCCCACGCCCGACCCCACGTACTTGCCGGCGCCGTGCAGGCGCTGAAACACCTCGAAGATCCGCTCGCCGAATCGCGGGTCGATGCCTATGCCATTGTCACGCACCGAAAAAGTCCACTGCGCGGCGTCCGCCCGGATGCCGATATGCACTTCGGGCGCGCGCTCGCCGTGAAATTTGATAGCGTTGGCGAGCAGGTTCTGCAGCAGCTGCTCCATCTGCCCCGCGTCCGCCACGAACTCGGGCAGCGGATCGTGCGTCACCGTTGCCCCGCTCTCCGCGATGCTGCGCGCCAGGTTCGCCAGCACGCGCGCGAGCAGTGCCTCGCCGTCGACCGGCCCGCGCACCGCGCGCTCGTGGCCGGTACGCGAAAATTCGAGCAGGTCGTCCACCAATCGCTGCATGCGCCTGACGCCGTCAACGATGAAGCCCAGGAATTCGCGCCCGTCCGCGTCGAACTTGTCCAGGTAGCGGCGATTCAGCAAATCGGAGAAGTTGATGACGGTGCGCAGCGGCTCCTGCAGATCATGCGAGGCGATATACGCGAATTTTTCCAGCTCGGCGTTGATGCGCGACAGCTCCGCGGTGCGCTCTTCGACCCGCTTTTCCAGTTCGTCGTGCGCCTTCTGCAGCGCCCGCTCGGCGAGTTTGAGCGGCGTAATGTCGCGCAATATCGACGCCATGCCGATGATTTGTCCGCTGTCGCCCATGATCGGAGAGCCGCTCAGCGAAACGTCGATCGCGCGACCGTCCTTGGCGATGCGCACCGTTTGATAGTTGGACACCTCCTTGCCGCTCGTAAGCAGCCGCCGGTTTTCCGCAATCTCGCCGCGCCGTTCGGGCGGCACCATCGTCAGGTCGCGCCCGATGACTTCGGCCGCGGTGTACCCGAACAGGCGTTCGGCGCCGGCATTCCACGACCAAACCCTGCCCTCGAGATCGCGGCTCAATATCGCGTCCTGCGAGGATTCGACGATGGCCGCGAGCCGCGCACGCGTGGCCTCGGCCTGCTTGCGCTCGGTGATATCGCGTATCGCGCTCGAAACCAGCGTGCCTTCCTCGGTCTCCAGCGGGCTCAGGCTGATCTCGATGGGAAATTCTTCTCCGTCTTCGCGCATGCCGTGGAGCTCGACGCCCGCTCCCATCGGCCGGATTCCGGGCTCGAGGAAATACCGCCCGCGACTATGGCCGTGCGCGTCGCGATAGCGCAGCGGCAGCAGCAGGTCGACCGGCCGGCCGATAAGTTCCATGCGCGGATAGCCGAACAGCTTCTCGGTCCGGGAATTGACCAGCACGATATTGCCGTCCCGGTTCACGATGACGATCGCGTCGGGCGCCGACTCGAGCAGGCCCTTGAACTTCAGCTCCGCCTTTTCGCGCTCGCTGATGTCCTGTTTGAGCACGCGGTTGATTTGTTCGAGTTCGAGCGTGCGGCTGCGCACGCGCGAATCGAGCTCGTCGCGTTCTTTTCGCAACTGCTCCATCGCGCGGCTGCGCTCGCCTACCACGGCGCAGAGCACCAGCCCCATCGCCGCGAGAACGATGAGATAGGTCAGCAGCAACAGCAGCGACGAATTCAGCGCGCCGGTGGCAAACGGACCGCGCCCGTCGAGCGTGTACCAGAGCGCGATCGCGCAGATGGTCGCGACCACCGAGGCGGTTTCGCGCTGACCGAAGCGAAATGCCGTCCACAGGACGAACGGCACCATCAAGTACGAACGCGGGATCGGGGGCGCGTAGCGCGAGGCGCCGCTGAATGCGATAAAGGCGACGGCCAGCAACAGCAATGCAAGGCACGCGGCCTCCGCCCTTCTGCGCGGCATCGCGGCGGCATCGCGGCTGCCCCAGCTCAGGATCAGCGGCGCGAAGATAATAATGCCCGCGGCATCGCCGACCCACCATGTCCAGCCGTTGGCGACGATTTCCGCCACTGTAGGCGCGTGCCCGATGGCGATCGGCAGCGCGCCGCAGGTGGCGGCAACCGCGGCGCTGACGAAAGCGGCCGCCATGAAGATCACGACGTCCTCGCCGCGCTCGAAACGGTGCGGCACGCCGATGAACCGCCGGACCAGCGCGGCGCCGGCCAGGGCCTCCAGCGTATTGCCGCTGCCGATGACGACCGCGGCGAACACGGAAGAGTTGATCGTAAAATTTACGAGCGCAGCGCCCGCCCAGATGCCGGGCCAGATCCGCGGGCCGAACATCAGCACGGCAGCGAATGCGATGCCGGACGGGGGCCAGACGGCGGTTGCATAGCCGGGGGGCAGCGCGAACAACAACGAAAACTTCGCGGCCGCAAAGTAGATCGCCGCGAGCAGACACGCCTGCACGGGGCGCGAAGCGCGCTTTACGTAACCGGCGACTGCCACGAGATCCGGCGGATCGTCCCGCACCACGGGTCACCTGTCCTTTCGCGATGGAACAAATGAAACACTGGGACGTAAAAGTTTATATCGATAACACGTCAAATCGACGTGCGTCCCGGCAATATTTACGAAATCCCATAATCGTATCGTGGTCGTGACAAATTTACTGCGCGCGCCGCCCGTCAACGCGCACACTGGCAGCCGGCACGATGGAACCTGCAACGGATCGGGACGGTCTGAGTACGTTACCGGCCGATTGCGATATTCCCTTCGACTAAACGGAGCCCCATATGCTGAAGCTCGATCTGACACAACTCTCGGAGCGTGAACTCGCGGATGCGATCGCGCAACATTGCGCGGCGCTGGGCACGCTGACGAATCTCTCCGTGCACAAGCCCGCCGATCAAACCGGATACGCCGTCGCGTTGATCACCATGTCGACGGCCGACGAATCGGAACAGGTGCTGACGGCGCTGGGCGATTCCAAATTCGGTTCGACCGTGGTCCTCCGGCTGGAGCAGGAAAGCAGGCCGATACCGGTTTCGCTCCAGCTGCTGGCCGACACCGACCTGAACGTGCACATGTATGATTTTCGCTCCTGCGTGTCGCGCCTGCCCGACGAACAACCCGCGGCGGCGGCACGCGACGAAGGACGGCGGGATCCGATCGATATATTGCTGGTGGAAGACGATCCGGCCGACGTCAGGATGACGCGGGAGGCATTGCGGGTCGCGGACATACCGTGTCATTTGCACGTCGTCGGCGACGGCATGGATGCCGTGTCGTTTCTCTGCCGGACGCGGCAGTTCAACGACGCGCCCAAACCGGACTTGATCCTGCTCGACCTCAACCTGCCGAAATTCGGCGGCCACGAGGTGTTGGGGGAGATCAAAAGCAACGAATTCCTCAAGGACATTCCGGTGGTGGTTCTCACCTGCTCGAAATCCGCGAGCGACATGCGCAAAAGCTACATGATGAGGGCCGACCGTTTCATGACCAAGGCGATGGGCCTGGAAGCGTACGCCGAGCAGATCAAATCCATCGCGGCGCTCGCGCTGTAATAAGCCGGGCGCGGTCGTGCCCTTTTAATGCTCCCGCGCGTGCACGATCGCGCGCGGCACCAGCGAATTTCCGCCGAGCACCTGCAGCGATTGATCGCCGCTCGCGAGGCAGATCTTCTGCAGCGCGAGAAATGCGCGGCCGGCGGCCGTGTCGTGCCAGAACCAGTACAGCACGGCCTGCGCGTCTGGATTGCCCGGCTGGGCGGCGGCGGCCTCATAGTAATAGGCGCGCAGATCGTCGCACACGATCTTGAGCGCTTCGCCGGCACTCATGCCATTAAGATTGGACGCCGGCACGGAGTTCAAATACGAAGTCACGAACTGCGCGGCTTCCTCCATCGTCATGCCGCTCAAACCCGTCGTCGTGCGGCTGCGCCGCTTCGCCGCGAGATCGTGCCATGGCGCGAGTTCTTCGATTTCGCGCGCCAGCGCGGCGCCCAAATCGCCGGCATCGGTCTTGCGGTCGAAGCTGACCGGACACGCCATGCCTTCCGTTTCCTCGGCCCGCGGAGCCGGCGCCTCTTCCGCGTAATCCACGAGCACGGGTCCCGCCGGCGCTGCGAGGAGCTGCAATACCGCGCGCAACACGCGGTGCTGAAATGCCGCGTCGCCCGGCACGCCGAACGGGCGGCCGAGGATGAACGGCACCCATAACGCGCGCGGCGGCCCCATCGCCGCGGTGTGCTCGCGCACGAGCGAAACCTGCGTCGTCGCTATACCCGCACTTTCCAGATAGTGGCCGAGTGCGCCGACGGCGCACGTGCAATTCGGTCAGACTGGACACAGCAGTACGGCATCGACGCGGTCTTTCTTCAAGAGGCCTGCGAGTTCGCGCGCTTTGGCTTCGATCTTGCGTATGGGTGCCGCGCCCATGAACGAATAATGAAAATCCGCGACCGCGCCGATTGCGCCGTCGCGCGCAAGTTCGTTCAGGCGGTCGAGCGGAAACGCGACGTTGTGGTCTTCCTGGAATCCGGTGCGGTCGAAGTTCACCGATTGATGGCTCATCACCAGATCGGCCGCCGGCGTGTCGCCGGGAATGATCCGGTAGTCGGTCGCCGTCGCGCTCGGCCCGAACGGGCGGTCGCCGCGCGCGTGCAAGCCCGCCGTCGAGACGATCGCGATGCGGCACCGTGCGAGCGGCGGCGGCTTGACCCACGGCCGCGCGCTGAATTCCTCCAGGCCCTTCAACTTGTCGAGCATGTGGCTGCGCTCGAAATCCGGCAAGTCGGCAAGTCTAACCATCCTGCGTTCTCCTCGTTACGCAGCTGGTGCAATGCTGCGTAACCGATATTCATCCTCCCCTTGAAGGGGAAGGAGACCAAGTTGCGCGCGTCGTGCTTTATTTCAGCGGCGCGATCTTCAATTCGGCGGCAAGCTGATCGAGGCTCCTGAGCAGAGGCGCCGGCAGCGGGACGCCGGACTGCAGGCGCTCCGCGCGCTTCGCGTGGCTTTGCTCGCCGGGCAGGCGTATCGCGTCGACGCCGGGCAGGCGCTTCGAATTGCGGATGTCGCGGACCAGCTGGTCGACGCTCGCCTTGAATTCCTTCAGTTCGCGGAACATCGCGACATTGATGGCGACGATCACGTGGCCGGTGTTGGTCGGCGTCGTGTCGTCGTTGTTGAAATCGACGACGTCGCGCCCCATCGCCGCACCGTTCAGCGTTCCCGCGAGCAGGCCGAACACGAGCGCGAGCCCGTAACCCTTGTAGCCGCCGATCGGCAGCAGCAGGCCTTCGTTCGCGCGCCCGGGATCGGTGAGCGCCTGCCCCATGCGGTCGATCATCCAGCCTTCCGGCATCGTTTCTCCGCGTTGCGCCGCCGTTTTGACTTTACCGTACGCAGCGACCGTGGTCGCCATGTCGAGCACGATCGGCGGCTCTTCACCCGCCGGCACGCCGACCGCGATCGGATTGGTCGAGAGCAGCATGTCGAGCCCGCCCCACGCGGCGAGATGGTTGGCATTGCCGACCGCGAGATACAAACCGATCATGTCGTGCTCGATCGGCATGCTCGCATACAACGACGCGGGCCCCGCGTGATTGCTCGCCCTGATGCCGACCCACGCCGCGCCCGCGGTCTTCGCCTTGGCAATCGCATGCTCCGTGGCGAAGCGCATGACGAGATGCCCCATGCCGTTGTCGCCGTCGACGAGCGCCATGCCCGGCGCGTCGCGCTCGACGCGTATCGAAGGTTTGATGTTCACCGCGCCGCCCTTGATGCGGCGGATGTACTGCGGCAGGCGGAACACACCGTGGCCATCGGCGCCGTTCACGTCCGCGCGCGTCATCAGCTCCGCGATGCTTGCCGCTTCCGGCGCGGAAATGCCGATCGCGACGAATGCACGCGCGATGAACGCCTGCAAATCGGCGGCGGAAATTTTACGAGGTTCTGAATTCATGGCCGGATTTTATCCGTTCTGCGGCGCCGGCGCGTGACGGCCGGCGTGGAAAATGAATGCGCACTTCCGGGTCATTAGTGCGGGGTGTCAACTTTAGATGTGGATTTCGGATATCGGCAAATTCTGGTGCGCGATGGCAAGGGCGGGAAAGACCGCATCACGGTGTTGCCCGCGCCGGTGATTGAGCCTTTGCAGACACACCTTGTACGAGTCAAAGCGCTGCATGACCGCGATCTTGCTCAGGGCTATGGCGACGTGGAACTGCCTGATGCGTTGATGCGCAAGTACCCGCGTGCGCAGTACGAGTGGGCCTGGAAATTCGTGTTTCCGTCTTACAAGCGTTCCGTTGATCCAAAGACCGGCGTAATTCGCCGTCACCACGTCTATGAGAACTACCTCATACGCGGGGTCAAGGATGCGGCACGCGCGGCGGGTATCGCCAAGCATGTCAACTGCCACACATTAAGACATTCGTTCGCAACCCACCTGCTGGAGAACGGATACGACATCAGAACTGTGCAGGAACTGCTAGGCCATTCAAGCGTCGAGACGACGATGATCTACACGCACGTGATGAACAAAGGCGGGCGCGGCGTCAAGAGCCCGCTGGATGCTGTGCGGGCTCAGCAATAACTGCAGGCGCGAGTTCCGCGCCTCAATCGATCTGGATGTGCGCTTCCTTCACAACGCGCGTCCAGCGCGCGAGGTCGGTCTTGAGAAACGCGGCGAAGTCCGCGGGCGTGCTGGCGACGGGCTCAGCGGCGTCTGCGCTGATCCGTTGCTCGAGGTCCGGCACGAACACCGCCCGCGCGATGTCCTGCTGGAATTTGCGCACGACGTCGGGCGGCGTGCCTTTCGGCGCGAGCACGCCCATCCACGCGGTGAATTCGTAGCCGGGGACGCCGGACTCGGCGACGGTCGGCACCTCGGGCAGCGCGCGCGATCGCTGCGGCGTCGTCACCGCGATGAGGCGCAATCTGCCCTGCTTGACGTGCGGCAGCACCGACATCGGGCTGCCGAAGGCGAAATGCATGCGGCCGGCGAGCGTGTCGTTCAGCGCCTGCGGCACGCCCTTGTACGGCACGTGCACGACCTTGATGCCCGTCATCATGCGCAGCAGTTCGCCGGCAAGATGATTCGACGTGCCGTTGCCGCCGGTGCCGAAATTGAGCTCGCCCGGTTTCGCCTTCGCGAGCGCGACGAGTTCCTGCACCGTGCGCGCGGGCACGGACGGATGCACGACCAGCAGGTTGGACTGCGTGAGGACTTGGGTCACCGCCGCGAAATCGCGCAACGTGCTGTACGGCAGCTTGCGGTAAACGCTTTCTCTTACTGATAACGCGGACGTCGTAAACAACACGGTGTAGCCGTCGGCGGGCGCGGCGGCGGCGGTCTCCGCGCCGACCACGCCGATGCGGTTGTCGACGATCACCGGCTGGCCCCAGCGCTCGTTGAGTTTCTGCCCGAGCATGCGCGCGACGATGTCCGCGCCGCCGCCCGCCTGTGAAGGCACGATCACGCGGACCGGCCGCGCCGGATAATTTTCCACTGCGACCGCCATGGTAACCATCGTCGCCGGCAGCAACGCCGCCAGCAGCGCAATACGAAGGAAATTCACGTGCATCGCGGGCGTCCGCGCCGGCGCGCGGTCAGATCCCGTGCTCTTCGAGTTCCACCAGCGCGCCGAAGAAATCCTGCGGATGCACGAAAGCGATGCGCTCGCCGTGCACGTTCTTCTGCATGCCGTCGCCGAGCACGCGCGCGCCGCGGTGCTCGATTTCGACTTTCGTCGCCTGCACGCTGTTGACCCGCAGGCTGAAATGGTGGATGCCGCCGCGCGGATTGCGGTCGAGGAATTTGGCGACGGGCGAGTCGGGACGCGACGGTTCCATCAACTCGATCTTCGCATTGCCGAGGTCGACGTACGCCATGCGCACACCCTGCTGCTCGTTGACGCGGATTTCGCCGATGCGCAGGCCGTATTTTTTCTCCAGCTCGCGCGCCGCGGCTTCGAGGTTCGGCACGACGATAGAAACGTGGCTGAATCCGGTGATCATTGCTTTCCCCCATCCCGGCCTTCCCCCGCATGCGGGGGAAGGAGTTAGAAATCAAATAACCTTGTCGCGCCGCAATGCCGCGATCTGCGCGTCGTCCATGCCGAGTTCTTCTTTGAGTATCTCGTCGGCATGCTGATTGAGCGTCGGCGGCGCGCGGCGCACCGAAGTCGGCGTCGCGGAGAGCTTGAACGGCGTGCCGAGCATTTTAAGCGCGCCTATCTTCGCATGTTCGGCGGTCGCGATCATGCCGCGCGCGGCGGTCTGCGGATCGTCGAGCGCCTGTTTGACCGAATTGATTTTCCCGCACGGCACGCCGGCCGCCTGCAGTTTTGCGATCCACGCGTCGACGCCGTCGGTCTTCAACACGTCGGCGATCATGCCGTCGACGATTTCGCGGTGCGCTACGCGATGGCGGTTCTGGATGAAGCGCTCGTCGCGCGCCCATTCGGGGTGCCCGAGCGCGGCCGCGCATTTCGCGAACTGCGCGTCGTTGCCCACCGCAAGCGCCAGCATGCCGTCCGCCGCCGGAAATGTCGTATACGGCACGATGCTCGGATGGCCGTTGCCGAAACGCCCGCCGTCTTTGCCCGCGATCAGGTAATTGGATGCGACGTTGACCAGCATCGCAAGCGACGATTCGTACAACGAAACTTCGACTTTCTGGCCGCGCCCCGTGCGATGGCGCGCGTTCAACGCGGCGAGGATCGCATTCGACGCGAGCATGCCGGTGCACACGTCCACCAGCGCGACGCCGTGCTTGGTCGGCGTGCCGCCGACCGGCCCCGTGATGCTCATCAATCCGGATTCCGCCTGCAGGATGAAATCGTAGCCCGGCTGCGCGGCCTTGGTGCCGGTCGAGCCGTAGCCGGTGATCGAGCAGCGCACGAGCTTCGGCGCGTGCCCGTCGAACCACGCGTCGGTGAAACCCCATTTCGCGAGCGTGCCCAGCTTGAAGTTGTCGATCAGCACGTCGCTTTTCTCGATCAGCGCGGCGAGCACCGCCTGACCGGCCTTCACCGCCATGTTGAGCGCGAGCGAACGCTTGTTGCGGTTCAGCCCGAGAAAGTACGCGGCCTCGCCCTCGACGAACGGCGGGCCCCACGTGCGCGTGTCGTCGCCGTTCGGCGGCTCGACCTTGATCACGTCGGCGCCGAGGTCGCCCAGCATCATGCCGCACAACGGGCCCGCGAGAATGCGCGTCAGATCGAGCACGCGCACGCCGTCGAGCGCGCCGGGTACGGAGTTTGGTTCAGAACCCATTTCCAAATCCTAAGTCGGATCAGCCGCAGATGAACGCAGATTCAAATCTCCGGTTCGATAGATCCAATGATCGTTCGAGAAGTTGACCTGGTGCTGCGGCATCCGCGTTTATCCGCGTTTATCTGCGGCTCAAAAGCCCTGAAAGGTTATTTGCGCTTCTTGCGCATATAGGGCGGCTCGTTCAGGTTCTTTGCAAAGCCGTCGAGGTAACGCGCCATCTCGCGCTTGTCGCGCTGGCGGAACTGGTTGAAGTTCGGCTTGCGGCCCGCGAGGAAGGCCTCCATGCCTTCGTTCGCCTCGGGCGAGCCCCACACGTGCGCGAGCAGTTCCATGCCCTGCTGCCACGACGCGTACAGCGCGTCGGAGGCGGAATTGAGCGAGCGCTTGGTCATGCGGATCGTCAGCGCGCTGTGGCCTTTCATGGTGGTGCACCACTTCAGCGTTTCCTTCAGCAAATCTTTTTGCGGCACGCACTTGTTGATGAGGCCGACTTCGACCGCCTCCTTCGCGGTGAAGC
>Ga0265342_10004256_pt1 | contig 11337 bp, 12 predicted proteins | sample 4CB327metaG_FD_203125 | JGI IMG/M metagenome (GOLD analysis project Ga0265342, IMG submission 203125) | Rhizosphere microbial communities from Carex aquatilis grown in University of Washington, Seatle, WA, United States - 4-CB3-27 metaG | ecosystem: Host-associated > Plants > Roots >...
AATGTCGGTGATGAAGCCCCACTTGTAATCCTGCTCGGCAAGACCGCGAATCGTATCGACACTTGAACTCATTCGTCCTCCAAAGGACTTGGCACGTATGGGGTCCAGAAACAGGCTTTTTGAGGGCTTTCTGGGCCGGGCTGGGATGCTTGCTCTGCTATCCCGCAATATAGGACTTGTTTAGTCCTATATTAGATTTAGTGTACCCCGAGATGGGGCCGTTTTCAAGGCCGGGCCCGCCACAATCGCATCCACAGTTTTCTGCGGCGGGGATGTGAAGGCAGGGATGGCCCTCCGCGACAGATTCTATTGGAGATATGAGTGGAATCGGCCTCAAAGAGCCGGCATCAATTCCAGGCGGGACTCATTTCGCTTTCGTTGCCGGATGGAACTCATTTCGCTTTCGGGGTCCAGGCTCGCGGACGCGGCTGGCCTCAAAGCTCACGATCTGCCAATCCCCCTGGGCATCGCGCACGTAGACGTGCGTGTAGCGGTAGTTCCCGCTCACCCTTCCATCCGGGGTGCTCGCCTGAATATTGGCCAGCGACGTCACCACGGCTGTGGAACCGTAAAAGCGCACCTTCCGGTCAGTCACTTCGAGGAGAGTGAAATGGAGGCGGCCGGAGCTCAAGCCTTGCATGGTCTCATCGCGCGATTGCAGCGTGCCAGAGGCGGAGATGCCCATGTAATCAGGGGCCAGCAGCGAGTCCATTACCTTGGTGTTTGAGCTAAGCATGGCGTCGCGCCATTCATCCTCAAGCTGATCGATGTCGTGGCGGTTCTCGTGCTTTTGCCCCATGGACATTGCGGCACAGAGAGGAACGGCGCAAACGACACATGCAACAAGTGTTGCGATGGCACGTCCGGGATGCAGGCGGCGGCAAGCGAGGCGTAAGAAGACGTTTGCAGATCCCGGCATACGCGTACACGGTATTCCGGAAACCATACGCTGGTCAAATGGAAATCCCATAAAGGCGTCCCAGCGGCCGAACCGCGCTCCGTTCGCTGCAACCTGCCCGCCACAAAATAGACGGAATGAATCGCCCCGGAGAGGTGCACCTTAGGACGTAATGGATTCGAGCTCAGTTGCAAATCCCGGCAGCACGATGGTCTGGCCGCGATCGGGGCCTGTCGATACCATGCCGATCTTGGTGCCACTCTCTCGCTCCTGGAAGGCGAGGTACTCCTGAGCGGCCTTCGGCAGCCTGTCAAACTCGGTGATGCCCTCCGTGGATTGGCGCCAGCCTTTAAATGTCGTGTATTGGGGCTTGATCGCCTCGAGCCCGCGCACATCCGCGGGAATCTCGTCGGTGACCTTCCCATCGATCTCGTATCCGGTGCAAATCGGAATCTCAGCCAGTTCGTCCAGAACATCGAGTTTGGTGACCACAAGCCATTCCGCCCCGTTCACCTGGTTGGAGTAGCGGAGCAACGGAATATCGAGCCAGCCACAGCGCCGGGGGCGTCCCGTAACTGCGCCATATTCGTGGCCGCGCGCGCGTAGATGATCACCCGCCGCGTCGTGGATCTCGGTGGGGAACGGGCCTCCTCCGACGCGTGTCACATAGGCCTTGGTCACGGAGATAACCGTGCCGATTGCGGTCGGACCTACCCCAGTGCCCGTTGCCGCGCCACCGGCCGTGGCCGAAGAGGAGGTGACGAACGGATACGTGCCGTGGTCGATGTCGAGCATCGTTCCTTGCGCGCCCTCAAACATGACGCTGCCGCCCTTCGCCAGGATCCCGTTGAGCATGCGGCCCGTGTCGGCGACAAAGGGCCGGATCTGCTCGGCCGCCGCTGCGTATTCCTCATACATTTTTTCGGGGTCAAGGGGGTCGGTTCCGAAAAGCGCATGGGCGATAGCATTTTTCTCCGCGCAGGCTGCTTCAATATGCGTCTTGAGAAGCGCCGGATGCAGGAGATCGACCACGCGCAAACCGCTGCGCGCCATCTTGTCTTCGTACGCCGGTCCGATTCCGCGGCTGGTGGTGCCTATTTTCTTGCGTCCCGGCGCGCTTTCCGCGGCCAACTCGATCATGCGGTGATAAGGCAGGATGACCTGCGCACGGTTGGAGATGAAAAGATTCCCGTCGACTTGAACACCCAACTCGCGAATCCGTCCGACCTCGCTGAGGAATGCGATCGGATCGAGGACTACTCCGTTGCCGATGACGCCCTTGCACCCCGGCCGAAGCACGCCGCAGGGAATGAGCTGCAACACGAACTTGTGTTCGCCAATGATGACCGTGTGTCCAGCGTTATGGCCGCCCGCGTAACGCGCCACAGCTGAAAACCGCTCGCTGAGCACGTCTACGATCTTTCCCTTGCCCTCGTCGCCCCATTGGGCGCCCAGCACTACAGCCGTCTTCGCTCGCATCGCCGTCCCGATCCCACACGTCCACCCGCCGCAGCTTGCTTTTCCAAGCGTTGCGCGCGGGCAAAGATTTGGATGCGGCTTGCTCGGCCGCAGCCACTTCGATTCTAAACGAGGCGAGTCCCCTCAACGAGAAGTGGGCAATGGAGCGCGCGCAACGAGTGCGACGGTGAGCCGGCAATCGACCACAGCGCACTGCGCCCTGTGTGGGCGCGGCACAAAGTCGGCATCAGCACCTAGCAAAGGGCTTACGGTTGTCCCGGAATGGTCCAAATCTCCGTTACGCGAAACAGCGTAACGCATAAATGCGTAATAGATATTGCGATATTATGCAGATTTGCGTTACGCTCGTAAGCGTAATGGATGAATACGAAAACCCGTTCATCTTCGGCGAAGTCGTCAGCGAGCCTAATTTTGTCGATCGAACGAAGGAACTGGACCTGTTGGTCCGCGACCTCTCAGATGGCCAGAAAGTGTTCCTGTTGTCTCCCCGCCGCTTTGGAAAAAGCTCTCTTGTCGCAATGGCGCTTCTCAAGCTGCGCAAGCGGCACATCCGAACTGTCAGCCTTACGGTCAGCAGCTATTCCAGTTACACCCAATTCCTTGAGAAGTTTGCCGAAAAGGTTCTGCGCGCCGCGGGACCATGGGATCGAGTCAAGGACTGGGTGACGCGATTTGCACGGAGCGTGAGACCCGAAATCAACTACGTCACGATGACCGGTGAAGTAAGCCTCTCGCTCGGCGCCAAGCCGGGATTCGATCCAGCTCCCATCGCTCCTGACGTCTTCGCCCTGCCCGGGGAACTGGCCAGGAATGGCGGCTTTCGAATGGCAATCTGTCTCGATGAGTTTCAGCAGATCTCCGAATTCAATGGCGGTTCGGTGGAAAATGTTTTGCGCAACCAGGTTCAGGAGCAGCGGGAAGTTGGTTACGTCTTTGCGGGGTCTCAGCCTTCTTTCATGAAAGAAATGCTATCGACCAAGCGCCCCTTCTACAAAGCCGGCCCGCACATGTTCCTGGACAAGATTCCAGAAGATGCCTGGAAGGAGTTCATTGTTCGACAATTTGGCAAAAAGCGCAGAAAAGTCGACGAGGGTGGGCTCGCTGCTCTGCTCTCCATCGCGAACCTGATTCCGTACGATGTACAGCGCATCGCTCATGAACTATGGGATTACGCGGAGATCGCAGGAAAACGCACGCTTGGGGAAAGCGATGTTACATGGGTTGCCGAGGATCTAGTGGCCGGACAGTCCACTTACTACGAGCAACTCTGGCAACAATTGTCCTCCGCGCAAAGGTCCACGTTGCAAGCGCTGGCGCAACTGGGTCCCTCGCAAATCTATTCCCAGTCGGTCAGGACTGAGTACCGGCTGGGACCTGCATCCACCGTTCAGCGAGCGATCGAGTCCCTCAACTCAAAGGGCGTCCTGGATCGGTATAAAGGTCAATATTTCTTCCTGGACCCGCTCTTTCCGCAATGGATACGAATGCGAACTGCGTAAGTGCACTATTCTGCAACACCGCTCGGCTCGCGTCGGGCCTGCTCGATAATTGTGTCCGCAATCCGCGCGGCCTCGACCGCAGGTTGCACCGCATGCACGCGCACGATTGACGCCCCGTTAAGAATCGCCGCCGTCATGGCCGCAAGGCTTGCGTTTTCCCGCGCAGCAGTGGGCGCGGGCTCGCCGCCAAAAAGCGGGGCAAGTGTGTGGCCGAGGAATGACTTCCGGCTCAAACCAGCGAGTAACGGACGCTCCAGAGCGAGCAACTCAGCCTGTCGCGCGAGAAGCGCGTAATTCTCGTCGAAGCGCTTGCCGAATCCGTAGCCGGGGTCGAGGACGATGGAATCGGGCGGAATTCCGGCTCGCTCGGCCGCGGCGAGACTCGTGGCCAATCCTTCGCGCACCGTGGCCAGCAGCGCATCTGGATCAAGTTGCGGCTGCTGGCGCCATTCCGCGGGTCGCCCGCGCGTGTGCGAGAGCACTACCCCAGCGTGAAACTCCGCACACACATCGGCGATCGCAGAGTCCCATGTGAATCCGCTCACATCGTTCACGATCTCGGCGCCCGCCAGCAGTGCAGCGCGCGCTGTCTCGGCTTTGTAGGTGTCGACCGAAACCACAGCGTGAGGCAGGCTCTTCAGAATCCCTTCCAGCACAGGAAGCAGCCGCGCCTGCTCCTCTGCGGCGGTAACAGAAGCGTCCGTACCGCCTGCGCGTGAGCCGGGCCGCGTGCTCTCCGCGCCCAGATCGACGATGTCTGCGCCTTCTTCGATCAGTTTGATCGCATGCGCAACACTCTCCTCCAAGACTAAGGAAAAACCGTCGCTGAACGAATCCGGAGTGATATTTACGACACCCATCACGAGCGTGCGCCGTCCAAGCTCAAGGGCCCGCGTCCGCAGCCGCCAGTGTGCCGTGCTTCTCATAAACATTCCATCCCGATGGTACGCCGCGATGCGGCGGCCGTTTGCTACACTTCGGGGCATGGCCTCCCTTCGGCGAAACCTTGCATGGAGCAGCCTCCTGGTTTGCACCTTCGGTCTGAGCGCACAGGCCCCCGCCCAAGCGCGGAGTCACCAGCAACACGCTACGCTGCGTGCCCCTAAGACGGGCCCGCTTGCCGATCGCATCCAAGCCATTCTCGCCGACCCCGCTCTGAGTCACGCAGAATTTGGCATTAGTGTAACCACTCTCGACGGGCAATCGCTTTACGGATTGAACGACGCGCGGCTGTTTTCGCCTGGCTCCGATGCGAAAATGACGACCACCGCTGCAGCATTTGCATTGCTGCCGGTGGACACGCTGACGTGGACTACCTTCGTGGCCGGCGAAGGCGATGTGGATGCAAGCGGCACGCTTCACGGCAATTTGATCCTGCTTGGCGTGGGTGATCCCACAATCAGCGCGCGGCATTACCCGTATGTTGAGCCTGGAACCGCGCCTCCCGCTTCCACAGGGAATTTGCCGACTTCCGCTCCGAAAACTGCCATGGACGTTCTGGGCCTGCTTGCCGAGCAGGTGTTGCAGACAGGCGTGCGCACGGTGGATGGCAACGTGATCGGCGATGATACTTTCTTCCTGAGCGAGCCGTATCCTCTGGGCTGGAGCTGGGACCACATGCAGTGGAGCTACGGCGCGCCTGTCTCCGCGCTCACCTTCAACGACAACACGGATGAGCTCGGCATCACCGCCGATCCTGCCCTGCCCGGCGCGACGCAAGCCGGGTGGACGCCGGACGTGGATTACTACACAATCGACAACCGGATGACTGTTGCCGCGCCTGGGCAGGAAGCCTTCCCGGGCTTCGATCGGCGCCCTGGTTCCCTTTTAGTGCGCGCGTGGGGCACGGCTCCCGCGGTTGGAATGCATGTTGCCATGACCGTGGAGGATCCGGCACAGTTTACCGCGGACGCGTTCAAACAGGCGCTTGAACTTCACGGCATCAAAGTGACGGGTGATGCCGAATCGCGCCACAAAGAAGCCACCGGAACAGGCGACTTCGCCGGCGAGCGCGCGACGCCTTTGAAGCTTACGCCCGGCAACTTCACCTCCATTGCCGCTCCCGCAGAGGGCCGCCGCATCCTGGGGGCGCACATGTCTGTGCCCATCGCGGAGGACATTACCGTAACGAATAAGGTCAGCCAGAACCTGCACGCCGAGCTTCTGCTGAGGCTGATGGGCAAGCTTTATGGAACCGATGGCAGCTTTGAAGAGGGGGCGCGGGTCGTGCGCCAGTTCATGGTCGACGCGGGTGTAGACGACGCGGACTTCTATCTCGTCGACGGCTGCGGCTTGAGCAACGATGACAAGATCACGCCGCGCGCGTTGACGCGATTGTTGTCGTATGCATCGAAGCAAATGTGGGGCAAAGAATGGCGTGAGACGTTGCCCGAAGCCGGCACAGACGGCACGCTCGATCACCGGTTCACGAAATCGCCCCTCAAAGGTCAGATGTGGGCCAAGACCGGCACACTGGGCGAGGTGAACACTCTTTCTGGATACGTGAATGCGGCAAGCGGCCGCATGGTGGCATTCTCGATCCTCGTCAACGGCCGTTATCCCGGTAGCATCGCAGAAGAACAAGCCATCGACCGCATCGCCGAGGCCATCGCCGCAGCGGAGTAGTCGCCCGCGGCTCTGCGGCCGCAGAGGATGCCCCGCGGGATTGCAAGGGCCAGCCAAGGCAACATCTCCTCATTGTGAAAAGCCACTCCCTTTCGGGAACGCAGTTGCAAAACGGGTTACATACGTCCATTGCACATGCCCCAAGCAGCAAAAGCGGCTGTATCATCAGAGGCGATGCGGACGCGGAATATTCTGATGGCTTCTGCTTTGATCCCATTCGCCTTCGGTTTGGCCGGATGCCGGCCCCTTCCGCCGTCGAAGCCCTCCTCTGAATGGACGCCCCGGGAGGCGCGCGGCGCGGCGGTATTCCAGGCAAAGTGCGCACGCTGCCACTATCCCACCACGACGGGCTCGCTCCACGGCCCCGGCTTGCAGGCAATCACCAAGGTGAAGGCCATGCCCTCCGGTGCGCCTCCAACCGATGAAAGGCTGACGGCGGTGATTCTCGACGGACGGGGGATGATGCCTGCCACACCGTTGAATGACGAAGATCTCGCTAACCTGCTCGCCTATTTGCACACGTTATGAGCACCGACGCCAACACGAGTACCTCCGCACCCGGCTTGGCGCCGGAGCCTACAGGACGGAAGTCGCAGCTTTCTTCGCTGCTCAAGCTTCCGGGCCTGATCGCAATCAGCCTCTACATGCTGCTGCTCGCAGGTGTCACTGTTGTTTCTGTCGTGGAACAACGCACCGGATTCATCTACCTTGTCTTTTCAGTCTTGTTTATCTCCGGCGCGCTGGGCTTACTGCTGCTGCTGCGCTGGGCATGGGCGCTCACGCTCGCGGGCGTGGCCATTCTATCGGGGTCCTTCCTTTGGGGATTCTCGGTCCAGCACTCTTATTCTTCGCTGGTCCAGGGACTGCTGAATCTCTTTTTCTTCCTTTATCTCGTGCGCACCGACGTACGGGAAAAATTGAGGTAGGCGCAAGAAACGCGTTCCCGAGCCAACCGTCGCAGACCAATTTCGGTTTGCGCCAATCTCGCTGACAGCCGCTAAAACCAGTAATCCGGCGCAATGATGCGCAGCAGGGCGCGCACGCCCCGCGGGATAGCGGTGCGCGGCGAATCGTAGCGCCGGTTTTTGAAGCCGAAGTAGCCCACGGGGTCGATGTTGCATGGGAAGCGTAGATAGTAGCCTGGCTGACCCCTGAACGGAATCACTTTGCGGTAGATCAGGTGCTCGAGCAGACGAACGTCGCTCGAGTTCATCTCGCGATTCGAGCCGCGCAGCACGCGATCGTAAAAAGCATGCGAACAGGCGAAAAGCTGCACCCTCGCGTCGTAGCCGCGGCGAAAAAGGCCGAGCTTGCGGCAATCGATCATGAGTTCGAGCGGAACCTCGTTGGCGACGCGATCGAGCGCTTTACCGAGCGCGGGAAAGGTCAGCCGGCCAGTCACCTTGGTCATGTGCGTCGTGGCGAGGCGCAGTTTGCTTAACGCCAGGCCATCGTCGAGCGATTGCATCTCTGCATAGCCGTAGTTTGTGCCGGCGGGAATCTCGCGAGCCGGCAGGGACAAAAACTCGACCTCGCGATGCTGCGGGTTTTCGTTCTTCGCAATCGAGCGCAATTCGCTCAAGTCGGTGCCGGAGTTTTCGAGGAAGAGAATACGCTCAGCGGCTGGATGAGGATAGCTCAGCCAGAACCGCAGCGCGCGTTTGTAATCTTCGAGACGGACGGCCGGCGAAGAGCGCTTGACCTGCGCGTTGGTAGCCGGTGTAATCGTGGTCGTCATGACGAGCAGATAAGTCGGCGCGGCAGGAGCGGGAGGAATATCCATCGTCGAGATCATTTCCCGGGAAGTGCTGGAGCGCCGGAATCATCGGCCGGGTCGGCAGGTGCAATGGGTTCAGCGCTTTTGGCGCCGGCCGATCGATGTGCCTCCCATGCTTTGGCAAACTTCCAGTTGACGTAGGCGGAGTGATTCAGATGGAAGATCAGGCCTTCCCTGCCATCCAGAAAGCCGCCGCGAAAGATGTAGTTCTTGATGAACGTCAGCGTCGGGTTCAGCACCGTATTCGTCACGAACGCGAAGACCGAGTCGCTCGTCCTCCCCGTGCGCAGAAACAAAGGAATGGTTGCGGTGCTGTAGCGCTGCATGTGTTCGATGTAATATTCCACGCTCCGATATTGCAGGTGAAGCATGTGGTTTTTGAGTTTGCCGATCGGCTCCTGTGTCTTGGGCGTGGCGTGGGGCTCGGTATCCTCGCGCAGGCGCGCGACGCCCCGGCGAAAGAGGCGCAGCTTGTGGTCGGGATACAGGCCGCCATGCCGCATCCACCGGCCAAAAATCTTGTTGAGTCGGGGAATCATGTAGGCGTTGGAACGCGGCTGGCCGCTGAGCAGCGTTTGAATCTCGCTGGCCAGTTCCGGCGTCAGCCACTCGTCGGCATCGAGATTCAGAATCCAGTCGCAGGTGCATTTATCCAGCGCGGAGTTGACCTGCGGGCCGTAGCCCTTCCAGCTCTCGTAGAAAATTCGAGCGCCAAAGCTCTTCGCGATTTCCACCGTTTTGTCGGTGGAACCGGAATCGACGAGATTGATCTCGTTGGCCCAGGAGACACTGGCCAGCGTGCGGCGGATGTTCTCCGCTTCATTGCATGCGACGATGGCCACTGAAAGGCTTTGCATAGCTCTGCGCTTGGGCTTTCTGACAATTGTGCACAGAGTAGCACGCCGCGATGCCGCGCATCTGGCTACAATAAGCAGGATGGAACTGGTCCAGATTTCGCCCGCGCGCCGTGTGCCCGCGCCCAAGCCGGAGTGGCTGAAGGCCCGTGCGCCCGTGGGCGAGAACTACCACGACCTCAAGCGTCTCGCGCGCTCGCTCTCGCTCCACACCGTCTGCGAAAGCGCGCACTGCCCGAATATCGGCGAGTGCTGGCACCACAAGACCGCGACGTTCATGATGCTCGGCAACCTGTGCACGCGCCGCTGCGGATTCTGCGCGGTGCCCAAAGGCCGGCCAGAGCCCATTGACTTCGACGAGCCGCGCCGCGTGGCGCAAGCTGTGGCTGAGCTCGGACTCGAGCACGCCGTCATAACGAGCGTGAATCGCGACGACGACAACCTGGGCGGCGCGCGCGCCTTCGCGCTTGTGATTCAGGAGATTCGCCGCCAGGCGCCCGGCTGCCGCGTCGAGGTTCTCATTCCGGACTTTCAGGGCGACGAGGAGTCCATACGCACCGTCGTCGAAGGCCGGCCCGAGATCCTCAACCACAACACCGAATCTGTGCCTCGGCTTTATCGCGTGGTTCGCTCCGGCGCGCGGTATGAGCGAACGCTTGAGCTCTTACGCTACGCGAAGGAACTGCGGCCCGGAGGGCTGACGAAGTCCGGAGTGATGGTCGGCCTCGGCGAAGAGACCCACGAACTCCTCGATGTCTTCCGCGATCTTGCCGCCGTCGGCTGCGACATTCTGACCATCGGCCAGTACCTGCGCCCCTCGCGCGACCACCTTCCCATGGCGCGACTCTACACTCCGCGGGAATTCGCCGGGCTCAAGACAGAAGCTCTCCGCATGGGCTTCCGCCACGTCGAGTCAGGCCCGCTGGTACGGTCGAGCTATCACGCGCACGAGCAGGCAGCAGCAACCGGCTTGGCTGTGGTCGCATAAGATATCGCAAATACTCTGGTCGCCCTACAAGAGTTGTAGAATAGCCCTTGACGAATTTTGAAGAATTCGCGCGGTGAGGGCAAGTTCCGATGGCATCATTCATGGACGGCAATCCAGCACTCAAAGGCCTATCGAGCGATCTCAGACGGCGCATGGACCAGTCGGTGGCCGATTTCCAGGCCAGCCTGGCCGCCACGCGCACTGGCCGCGCCAGCGTTCACATGCTCGACCAGATCAAGGTGGACTACTACGGAACGCAGACGCCGATCAATCAACTGGCGCAGCTTTCGGCGCCCGAGCCGCAGTTGATCGTCATCTCCCCATGGGATCCGACCATCCTGAAAGAAATCGAAAAAGCCATCCAAACCGCCGCTCTCGGCTTCAATCCTCAATCGGACGGCAAGATCATTCGCATTCCCGTCCCGCCCATGACAGAGGAGCGGCGCCGCGACGTCTGCAAGCACATCAACAAAGTGCTTGAGGAGCATCGCACCGCGATCCGCAACGTCCGCCGCGACGGAAACGACGCCCTCAAGAAGCTCGCCAAGGAAAAGAAGGTGAGCGAAGACGACGAGAAGCGCGCCCTTGAAGAAGTGCAAAAGATGACCGACGCGGAAATTCGCCGCATGGAAGAGCTCTCGCAGAAGAAAGAAGCCGAAGTCATGCAGGTGTGAAGCCGTGCGTCGCGGCTCACGCAGCAATCTCGTTCATCCGAGACTCTGCCCGAGGCCCGGGCGGCATCGTTTCTCCCAACTCCTTCGACATCAGGATGCGATCGAGCCCAACAATCGCCAGCACCCGCGCCACGCACCGTTGCGGATTAACAACCGCAAACTCGTGGCCCGCCTTGCACGCGGCGCAGTAAAGCGAAACCAGGGCGGCCAATCCCGCCGCGTCAATGCGCCCGATCGAGCTGAGGTCAAGTCGGACAGGCCGGATGCATACGAGCGGCTGCAACGCGTCGAGAATCTCCTGCTCCCGGCCCTTCACGAGTTCGCGAACGCCGCCGACGAATTGAAGGTTTGAGTCGAACCGGTAGTCATTCATTGGAACCTCCTTGTTTTTGAGCGATGTGCCGACTTACTCGAGCGCCAGTAGTATGTTTGCCGGCGTATGCGTAGAGGACCGGCGGAATTCTGCTGATTCGAGCCTCTACCTCGCCGCCACATGCTTGCGATACGATTCGAGACTCGCCTTCACGATTCCCCACACGATTT
>Ga0265342_10004261_pt1 | contig 11327 bp, 8 predicted proteins | sample 4CB327metaG_FD_203125 | JGI IMG/M metagenome (GOLD analysis project Ga0265342, IMG submission 203125) | Rhizosphere microbial communities from Carex aquatilis grown in University of Washington, Seatle, WA, United States - 4-CB3-27 metaG | ecosystem: Host-associated > Plants > Roots > Rhizosphere...
CGGTAGACGCTGTCGTCCTGGCAGGCGGGCATCGCCGCCGTCAGCAGCCCTGACAGCAAGCACAGCGAGGCAAACACGCGTCCCACGCGAGCATGGTAACCCGCGGAGCGGCGGTGACACAACAAGCGGCGGGCGTCCTCGTCGAGGCGGGCCTCACGCGGACGATAGAAGACAAAAAAAAGGCGTCCCCCATCGGGGGACGCCCTTTCGAGATCAGTCGATCAGGAATCGCTTACGGGCAGGGACCGCCGGGGCCACCGTCTCGCGACGCCAAGCCCGTCGCGTGCGGGCAGTGAATGTTGAGGTCGATGTTGAGGGCGTTGCACAGGTGATAGGTGCGGCAACCCTTCTGGCCGTTCGGGCCTTCGGTGCCAGCATCCGTGCTGAACCCGTTGTAGGAGTTCTCGCAGTCCTGCTCGGTCGCGAACTGCGTGATGCCAGAGATGGGGGCACAGATATCGCGGTACAGCGCACAGAACTGCTGCGGCGTGAACGGTGGGGCGGTGTTGTTTAGATTGTAGGGAGACGTCATGCAGAGGGCCCTCGCTTGCTGCTCCGGGGTCGCATCGGCATTAGCGTCGACGATCACCGCAGTGTCCGTCGAGCTGCCCGTGTCGGCGACGCTCATGTCCTTGGGCGCATCCGACGCGTCAGTGCCGGTCATGCCGCCCGCGCTGGTGCTCATGTCCATGCCGCCGTCGGTCTTGCCGCCGGCGCCGGTCACGCCGCCAGCGCCCGTCACGCCGCCAGCGCCAGTCACGCCGCCGGTCGCAGCCTTGCCGCCCGTGCCGCTCACACCTCCTGTGGACGACGATCCGCCGCCCGCCCCACCGGTGCCGCTCTTGGTGCTGCTGCTGCTACATGCTTCAGCAAACAGAACCGCGACCGCCAGTACCAACAACGTAGAATATCGCCTGTCCATAAGTGTCTCCTTGGAAGTGGATGGTTTCGAGTCCGCGCTAGGGCGGCAATCTCCGCTGTTCCGCGGCAAAAATCAACTCTTCACCCCGCGGCTCCATCAGACCTGGAAGTCCAGAACTGCCCGTGCCGCACCCGACGGCAGGGCGCTCGGGCCGCTCCGACGGGGTGATCGAGGCTACGCGGAGGTTACGCCGACTGGCGCTGCCGGCGGCGCTCGCGAACCATGCGCTTGCGGATCACGGCCGCCGCGCGCTTTGCGATCTGCTTCTTCGTCGGCTTCCGGCCGCGCAGCGGTTCCTGCTCGCTGTGGTGCTCGACGAAATCACCGGGCTCGCAGCCGAGCTCGAAGATCGTGACCTCGCGCCGGCCGCGATCACCGAGGCGCAACGGCACCACCGCGGCCCCGATCCCAGCGCCGACGTAGACTGCGCCTTTCGGCTCTTCGCCATGCCCGCCCGAATTCCGCCGGCGCGAGCCGTAGAGGCCGTGAACGTATTTATGCCCGCCGATCATGCCAACCGCGAGCTCGTGAAGGCGCGCCAGCGTCACCTGTCCGCCGTGCGTGTGCCCCGACAACACCAGCGGGACGCCGTGCCGCCAGAGCCCGTCGGCCTCTTCGGCGATGTGGGAAAGTCCGATCGACGGCAGATCGTGCCGGAGGCCTTTCACCGCTTCGTCGCGCCGCGCGTGCCCGGTGTACGCGTCGTCGAGGCCGACGACCTGCAGCCGCTCGTGGCGCAGCGTGATCGTCGTGTTCCGGTTGCGCAGCACTTCGACGCCACCGCGCTCGAGCGCGTGCTGGACCTCGTTGGCGCCCGACCAGTGGTCGTGATTCCCGAGCACGGCGATCACCGGCGCCTGGAACCCGCGCACGAGCTCCGTGAGATCGTCGAGGTAGAGCTGGCTGTGACAGACGAAGTCGCCGGTGAGGAGCACGAGATCCGGCTTCTCGGCGTTGGTCATCTCGACGGCGGTGCGCTGCACCTCCATCGGAGTCACGCGCCCGACGTGCTGATCGGTCAGGTGTGCGATGCGCAGATGCGCGATCTGATCGAGATACGCGACCGGTCCCGCGAAGCGCCGCAGCTCGATTCGGTGAAGCAGCGACGCCGCGCTCGGCTCTCGGGTTTCGGCTCGCTGCGCGGCTGCCGCTCTCCTCGCGGCGAAGGCGGCCGCGTCGTCGACGGTCGGTGGTGCTCGACGCACGAAAGTAAGCTCAGCTTACCGCGACCCAGTGGGCTTTGCACTGCGATCTTTTGCTCGCCCTTTGCACCACAACGTCGGGCAACGTAGCCGCGCTGCTCTGCGAGACTACGTTGTCCGGAAGGTGCCGCGGTCAGACAGGAGATCGCCCCTGGATCAGGCGAATCGCCACGACCACAACCGCTGCCACCAGCAAGATGTGGATGAAGCCGCCCATCGTGAAGGAGCTGACCAGGCCGAGCGCCCACAAAACCAGCAGAATCACAGCAATCGTCCAAAGCATTGTTCTGTCCTCCGTCAGTGTCAGCGGTTAGCCGACTCAGCAGAGAACCTGGCGACGATCACACCGCCGTCAATGCCCGACCTTAGAGCTGCTGGTGAAAGCTCAGGCGTTGCCCTGCACGACGTCGAGAAAGGCCTGTGCCGCGTGGCTCAGCGTGCGCGCCTTGACGAACAGCAGTCGCACCATGCGCTCGACGTGAAGCTCCTTGACTTTCACCTCGCACACCGCGTGGTGCTCGACCTCGTGCCGCACGCACATCTTGGGCAGGAACGCCACGCCCTCGTTGCTCTGCACGAGCTTGCGGATACTTTCGAGCGTCGGCATCTCGACGTCCATGTTGAGCGGCACCTTGTGCCGCCGAAACTCGCGCACCACGACCTCGCGGTAGGGAGAGACCACGTTGTGCGCGATGAAGGTCTCCATGCCGAGCTCGGAGATCGACACCGTCTTGCGCTTGGCGAAGCGATGCTTGGGCGAGACGACGAACGCCAGCGCGTCGGTGTAGATGACCTTCGACACGATCCGATCGTCGGCGGGGTCATAGCTGACCACGCCCAGCTCGAGATTCCCGTCGAGGAGCTCGCTCGGGATCTTGCTCGACTGGCTGCGCCGCACCTGCACCTTCACCTTGGGATACAGGCGCCGATAGCGCTCGATGTGCGGCAAGAGGTACAGCGTCGATGATTCGTTGGCGCCAATCATCAGGCGGCCCGCACCCTTGTCGCGCAGCTCGGTGAGCGCGCTGTCCATCTCCTGGCGCAGGTTCTCGAAGCGGCGCGCGAAGTCCAGCACCGTGCGGCCCGCGTCGGTCATCACCAGCCCCTTGGCCGAGCGGTCGATCAACTTCTCGCCGAGCTCGGCCTCGAGCCGCTGCAGCGCCAGCGAAACCGCCGGCTGCGTGCGCAGCAGCTTCTCGGCCGCGCGCGAGAAGCTGCGCTCACCGACGACGGTGGCGAACACCTGCAGCGCGTAGAGCTCCATTAATGTCGTTTATCGGATAAGCAGTTCTTATGGTCAAGGCGGAAAATATAAATTTGCCCAATCACCATCTCGACCGCAAAATTGGATGATGGCAGCGACGGACCGCGTATACATCTTCGACACCACCCTCCGCGACGGCGAGCAGGCCCCGGGGTGCAGCATGACCGTGACCGAGAAGGTGCGCATGGCGCACCGGCTCGCGGATCTCGGCGTCGACATCCTCGAGGCGGGTTTCCCCATCGCGTCCGAGGGTGACTTCGAAGCGGTGCGCGCGGTCGGCCGCGAGGTGGACGTCAAGGTCGCGGCGCTCGCGCGCTGCACGACTCTCGACGTCGAGCGCGCCGCCAAGGCGCTCGAGGGGGCGCGCGGACCGTCGCGGATCCACGTGTTCATCGCGACCAGCGAGATCCACCTCAAGTACAAGCTGAAGAAGAACCAGGACCAGGTGCTCGCCGAGGCGGTGGCCGCCGTCGAGCTCGCGCGCAAGCACGTCGACGACGTCGAGTTCTCTGCCGAGGACGGCGCGCGCACCGAGCCCGGCTACCTGGAGAAGGTGTCGCGCGCGGTGGTCGACGCCGGTGCCAGCACCGTCAACATACCCGACACCGTCGGCTACTCGATCCCCGAGGAGTATGGCGCGCTGATCGGGCGCGTCGCGCGCTCTCTCGGCGACCGCGGCGTGGTCAGCGTTCACTGTCACGACGATCTCGGTCTCGCGGTCGCGAACTCGCTGGCGGCGGTCCAGAACGGCGCGCGCCAGGTCGAATGCACGATCAACGGTATCGGCGAGCGCGCCGGCAACTGCTCGCTCGAGGAGATCGTGATGGCAATCAAGACCCGCCACGACCGCCTGCCGTACGAGACCGGCATCAAGACCGAGCAGCTCTATCCTTGCAGCCAGCTCCTGACCTCGATCATCGGCGTCGGCGTGCAGCCCAACAAGGCGATCGTGGGGCGCAACGCCTTCGCGCACGAGGCCGGCATCCACCAGGACGGCTTCCTCAAGGAGCGAACCACCTACGAGATCATCGATCCCAGGTCGGTCGGCGTGCCGGAGAGCCGCCTTGTGCTGGGAAAGCACAGCGGCCGCCACGCTCTCAAGGCCCGGTGCGAGGAGCTGGGGCTCTCCCTCGACCGCGAGGAGCTCGACGCGCTCTACGCCAAGTTCTCGGCGCTCGCCGATCGCAAGAAGGGAATCCTCGACGAGGAGATCCGCGAGCTGGCTGGCGCTTCCCGCAAGCCGGCTGCCTGATTTTCACGCAATCTAATTACGTAATTTCAAATACCTATTTAATAGATACAAAAAATCGTCCGGTAACCTAAAGTCCAAAAATTATCCGTCGATAGCTCCGGTATGGCGCCAGTACGCGGCTTGTCGGCTCTGAGTGGAATCTTCTCGACGGTCTTTCTGGTCTCGTGTGGGGGAACCGGCGATGCCGACCTCACCAACACGCGCTCGGCATTGGTCGCCGAGAACGCGCTCACCGCGAACGCTCTCACGGCGAATGCCCTGACGGCGAACGCGCTCACCGCGAACGCTCTGACGGCGAACGCGCTCACCGCGAATGCGCTCACCGCGAACGCGCTCACCGCCAATGGGCTGCGCGATCCGCTGGGGCGCGAGCTGCTCAAGTACGTCGTGTCGTGCGCGTTGCCGGCCGACGCGGGCGTGACCGTCAAGGTCGACGGCACGACGTATGACTTTCCCGGCTCGATCGGGCTCGCGCCCGACTGGGGCCGCGCGCACGGCTCGTGCGACGGAAGCTGCCAGCGCTGGGTGTCGGCCTGTGTGCTCGCGCGCGTCGACGCCGCCGGCGTCAAGCGCGAGATCTCGATCCGTGGCGACAACCCCGCGCTGCGCCCCGCGCCACACGAGCTGCGCGACTACCCGAACCGCGAGGCGACCTACTACGGCAACATCTTTGCCGACCAGGAGCCGCGCTACCTGTGCTTGTCGCCGGGCGCGACGTCGGACCAGCGCGTGTGCGGCCCGTCGCTGGCCGAGTGCCCGATGACCGTCGTCGGCTCGTGCGACGACGTCTGCGCCGATCGCGGCGCCTTCGGCACCTTCCAGGACTGCCGGACCGCGCGTCGCGGGAACCGCGGCGACGTCTTCGCCGAGACCGTCACCGTATTTCTCCCGTAAGGGGCGGCGATGGGATCCGGCACCCAGCTGATCGAGGATCCGCCGGCTGCTCGGACCCCGTCGCCCGATGCGCTGCCGGCGGTGGCGCGCATCGTCGCCGGGCGATTTCGCCTGGAATACGAGGCCGGCTCGGGCGGCATGGGCACGGTGTACCGCGCGATCGACCTGGTGTCGGGGCTGCCGGCCGCGGTGAAGATCCTCAACGGCCGCGAGCTGCGCGACCGCCGCCGGTTCGAGCAGGAGGCGGCGATCCTGGCCGAGCTCTCGCACCCGGCGATCGTGCGCTACCTGGCCCATGGCATCTCCGACGCGGGTGATCCATTCCTGGCGATGGAGTGGCTCGACGGCGAGGACCTGGCCGCGCTGATCGCGCGCCAGACGCTGGCGACGACCGACGCGTTGTTCGTGATCCGCCGCGCCGCGGAGGCGCTCGGCTACGCGCACGCGCGCGGCATCATCCACCGCGACGTGAAGCCCGAGAACCTTTTCCTGCCGCTCGGCGAGATCGCGCGCGTCAAGGTGCTCGACTTCGGCATCGCCCGTCTCACGCAGGGCGGGCGCTCGCTCACCCGCACGGGAGCCGTCGTCGGGACGCCAGGCTACCTCGCGCCCGAGCTGGTGCGCGGCGAGCGCAACGTCAACGCCAGCGCCGACGTCTTCTCGCTGGGGTGCGTCCTGTTTCAGTGCTTGACCGGGCGGGCGGTGTTCGAGGCCGAGGAGGCGTCGGCGCTGCTGGCCAAGATCCTGCTGCAGGACGCGCCGCGCGTGCGCGAGCTGGTGCCGCGCGTGCCGCCGGCGCTCGACGACCTGGTGGCGCACATGCTGGCCAAGGAGCCGAGCGAGCGCCTCGCCGACATGCCGGCGGTCATCAACGCGATCGACGAGCTCGGCCCCATCACCGACGTCGGCGCGCCGCCACGGCGCCCGCGCCTTCAAGCGGCGCTGACCGACAGCGAGCAGCGCATCGCCTGCGTCGTGCTCGCCGGTCCGTCGGCCAGCGACGATCGCAAGTGGCGCGGCATCACGGTCCGCATCTCGGGCGACGACGATGACGACGCGCCGGTTCCGCCGGTCGTGTCGATGATCGAGGCGCTCGAAACCGAGCTCGCGAGCGCGCACGGCGCCCGCGTGCACGCGCTGCCCGACGGCTCGATGGTGCTGACGCTGCCCGAAACCGGCAAGTCGACCGACCAAGCCGCCTGCGCTGCCCGCTGCGCGCTGCGCGTGCGCGCCGCGTTCCCCGACGTCGGCCTGGTGATCGCGACCGGCCCCGGGCGCTTCTCGGCCTGGTCGGTGGTCGGCGAAGTGATCGACAGCGGCATGCGCCTGCTGCGATGCACGGCGCCGGGCGCTATCCGGCTCGACGATATGGCGGCCGGACTGCTCGACGCGCGCTTCGAGATCCACCGCGACGGCAGCCGGCGCTTCCTGCGCAGCGAGCGCGACGTGTTCGAGATCAAACGCAACCTGCTCGGCAAGATCAGCGACTTCGTCGGGCGCGGGCGCGAGATGTCTCAGTTGACCAACCTCTTCTCGAGCACGGCGTCGGAATCGATCGCGAGCGCCGTGCTGGTGACCGGCCCGGCGGGCGCCGGCAAGTCGCGGCTGCGACAGGAGCTGGTGGAGTGGGTGCAGCGCCGCGAGCAACGCGCCGAGGTGCTGTTCGGCGCGGGCGATTCGCTGGGCGCGGGCTCGCCGTTCGGCATGCTCGGCCGCGCCGTGCAGCGCGCGGCCGGAATCCAGCCCGGCGACACGATCGAGGACAAGCGGTGCAAACTGAGACAGCGGGTCGCCCGCCACGTCGACTGCGATGCCGTGGGCCGCGTGGCCGTCTTTCTGGGCGAGATGGCGGGCATCCCCTTCGCCGACGAAGATGACAGCGCGCTGCATGCGGCGCGGCAGAACCCGCAGCTGATGGGCGACGGCATGCGCCGTGCCTGGGAAGACTGGCTGGCCGCCGAGTGCGCCGCCGGGCCGGTGCTGATCGTGCTCGAGGATCTGCACTGGGGCGATCTGGGGACGGTCAGCTTCATCGACGGCGCGCTCCGCAACTTCCGCGAGCAGCCGTTGATGATCTTTGCGCTGGCGCGGGCCGATGTTCACGCCCGGTTCCCGCATCTGTGGCAGGACCGCCAGCTGCAGACGATCCGCCTGGCGCCTCTCGCGCGCCGCGCGGCCGAGAAGCTGGTGCGCGGCGCGCTGCGCGGAGACGTGGGCGACGCGGTCGTCGAGCAGATCATCGACCGCGCCGACGGCAACGCGTTCTGCCTCGAGGAGTTGATCCGCGCGGCCGCCGATGGCCGCAGCGAGTCGCTACCCGATTCGGTCATCGGCATGGTGCAGGCGCGCCTCGACGCCGAGGACCCCGACGCGCGGCGCGTGCTGCGCGCGGCCAGCCTCTTCGGCGAGCGCTTCTCGCGCGCGGGTGTCACGTTCCTGCTCGGCGGCGAGGCGTCGGGCGCGCCCATCGGCGACTGGATCGACCTTCTGTGTGCGCGCGAGCTGGTGGCACGCATTCCGGTCGCCGGGTCGCAGGGCAGCGGCGACCTCGAGCTCACCTTCGCGCACGCGCTGGTGCGCGAGGCAGCCTACGCGATGCTGACCGAGGAGGATCGTTCGCTCGGCCACCGGCTGGCCGGCGAGTGGCTGGAGCAAAAGGGATCGAGCGACGCGATGGTGCTGGCCGAGCACTTCCGCCTCGGCGACGAGCCGGCTCGTTCGGTCTCCTGGTATTTGCGCGCGGCCGAGCACGCTCTCAACGCCAACGATCTGGTGGCGGCGATCGAGCGCGCCGAGCGCGGCGTCGAGGGGGGGGCGGCGGGCGAGCAGACGGGCGCGCTGCGGTTGATCCAGGCCGAGGGGCACGTCTGGCGCGGCGAGCTGGCGCTGGCCGAACACCGCGCGCGCGAGGCGACCACCTGCCTGTCGGCGGGCAGCGCGCTCGGGCTGCGCGCCCAGGGCCAGGCGGTCGTTGCCGCCGCCAAGCTCGGCAAGCTCGACGAGGTCGAGGCGCAGGTGCGTGAGGTCAGCCGCATCGCTCCAGACTTCGGCGCTCGTAGCGCGCAGATCGTCTGTCTGTGCTGGGGCGCGAACTACCTGATGTTCGGCGGCCGGCACGCCGTCGCCGACGAGATCATGGAGATCATCGGCGAGCTTGCCGGCGACCTGTCCGAGATCGATCTGCAGGCCGTGGCGCTGGTGCACCAGGTGCGCTCGGTGCGGGCGTCGCTCGCCGGCGATCTCGGGGCGTCGCTGACCGGGCTCGACACGGCACTGCTGGCGTTCGAACAGGCGGGCGACACGCGCAACGCCTGCACAGTCCGCTGCAACATGGGCTACCTCTACTGCGAGCTCGGCGACTTCGAGCGCGCCGAGGTGGCGTTGCGGCACGCGCTGTCGGCCGCCGTGCGCATGGGGCTGCGTGAGCTCGCCGCGGCGGTTCTGCACAACCTGGGGCGCGTGCTCGGGCTGCGCCACAACCTCGCCGAGGCGCGCAGCCTGGAGCAGGAGGCCATCGACAGCTTCGTGGAGCTGGGCGACCAGCGTCTCGAAGGCGTCGCGCGCACCTACCTGGCCGAGATCCTGATCGCGGCCGGCGACTTCGATGCGGCGCATTCCGAGGCGATCCGCGCCGTCGAGATCCTTCACGTGGCGCCGGCCCTGCGCGTCGGGGCGCAGGCGATGGTGGCGCGCGCGCTCCTGCGCCAGGGGCGTACCGCCGAGGCGACCGCGCTCGCGCGCGGAGCGGCCGCCGATCTCGCGCAGCTAGGCGAGATCGAGGAAGGGGAGGCCGCGGTCCGGCTGGTGCTGGTCGATTGCCTGGACGCGAGCGGCGCTCACGAGGAAGCGCATTCCGTGCTCGGCCAGGCGCGCGCATGGCTGTTGGCGCGGGCGGCCCGCATCAGCGAGCCGTCGTGGCGCACCCGCTTCATGAACGAGGTGCCCACAAATGCAAAGCTCCTGGCGTCTTTCGACGCCAGGAGCTCATGAAACCCCGGGGAGGGTTTGGGAACCCTTCTGAGGGTTCCCATTACGACGAACGGTTACGGGATGCCCGTGATGCCGCAACCGAAGAGCACGGTCACGTTCATGATCGTGCCGTCGAGCACGTGCTGGCAGTAGCTGCCCGTCAGGATGACGGCTGTCATCGACGGGTTGTAGCCCCAGCCGTCGGTCGCGCTCGTGGGGACGGTGACGCCGTCGGCCTGCACTTTGACCATCGTCGGATCGGGCGGCGCCCCGGACAGCTGGAAGGTGCAGGAGCGCACCTGGCCAGTGATGTTCCCGAGCGCGGCGACCAAGTCGGCGGTATTGTTGGCGACGAAATAGTTGGGGGTTCCCATGCGCGGGTGGCCGCCGTTGGTCGACATCGACGTCAGCGTCATGTTGGCCTGGGCGTCGCTTGACGTCGCGAGGCCGACGACGAACGTGCCAAAGCCGCGGTTGAGCTGGGTTGTGACCTCCGCGATCGCGGCGGCGTCGTCAGCACCGTTGCCGTTGCCGTTGGCGCAGGTGGGCGCGCCATCGGTCACGAGCACCATGAACTTCGGGTTGTTGTCGGTCAGCGTCGCGAGGTAGTCGCCGCCGCGCCGGACCGCGAGGGTCGTCGGGGTATTGCCCGCCGGGCCGGTGCGACCGAGAGCGGCCGTGATCGCGCCAGACGTGTTCGGTCCGATGTTCACCTGAGCGCCCACGGCGACGTTGCAGTTGCCCGTGTCCGAGAACAGCTTGAGGCCCCAGTTGATCATCGTGGAGTTCATGAGCGCCATGTTGATCGCTGCGGTCGCCTGGTTCCATTTCGACGGGCAGGTCGCGGCCGGCGTGCAGTTTTGCCCGGTCGCAGGATCCTGCGTCATCGACCCGGACTTATCGAACACCAACAAGAGATCGGGGGGGAGGCGCGTCGTCCCGAGCGTGGTGATACCGCAGTTGGAGTCGAGCGTCGGGCCGCCCGCGTCGACGGTCACCCCGGTGCCGCCCGGTCCGCCGTGGTTGCCGCCTCCCGTGTTCCCGCCCGGACCACCGCCGTTGATGTTCGCTTCCGGGGACCAGGTACATCCCACCATCAAACCGATGCTGACAAAGCTCGCGAGGAGCGTATTCATGCGGTGCATAGAGGCCTCCCTATCGTCTTCCTGGATTAGTGCCCAGAGGCAGTGAAATCCATCACCTGAAATTACTCTAAAGTAGATAAAAGGTTAAGAAGATCGAACTGAGATCTCGGTCGCTTAGGCGCGCTTCGTGGACCGCGCGCTTGTAGTCTACGCGGGGCGGCTGTTTCGGCTCAGAAAACGCGCAGACAATACAGACACAGCAACGCCAACACAACTGCAAGACGGACGAAGACGTGAGATGTCGTGACCGCTCCGCGGCCGCGCGAACGGCGACCGCGTACTCATGAATGTCATGAATGCCCGAAGATCGTTGAAACTTTCGACGACATGCATACACTGACGCCCGCGCCGCCCCCCGGAGGGGTGCGAGGAAAATGCACATGGCTCCTGTTGATGTCCCGCTCGAGCGCCTGCGCTTCGGTCAGACCCGCCGCAGAGACGCCTGGTGGTTGCAGTCCCTGATAACCTTCGTGGTTTTCACGTCCTTCGTGGTCTACACCACCTGGGCGCTGCTCCAAGGCGACCACTACTACTTCGGCAATTATCTCTCGCCGTTCTACTCGCCGGAGCTGTTCGGCAATTCGCCACACAGCGTCTTTGGCCCCTGGCGTTGGCCCTGGCTGCCCTTCGTCAAGTTCTCGCCGGCGATGCTGATCCTGGTCTTCCCGCTGGCGTTCCG
>Ga0265342_10004262_pt1 | contig 11327 bp, 10 predicted proteins | sample 4CB327metaG_FD_203125 | JGI IMG/M metagenome (GOLD analysis project Ga0265342, IMG submission 203125) | Rhizosphere microbial communities from Carex aquatilis grown in University of Washington, Seatle, WA, United States - 4-CB3-27 metaG | ecosystem: Host-associated > Plants > Roots >...
CGTGCAGGCCACAAGAAGAAGGGCGAGCGTCGTCGCGACCGCGGGGGTACATCTCGCTCGCACCGCGCGACGATACATGCTCGAAGGCGAAACCACGCCCCGAGTACCAACGAGACGTGGTCGCGAGAATGACCCACGAGCCAAGCGCTCGGTTCGATCGACAGGCACGGGGTCCGGGCTCGCTATTGCGGCTGCGCTGGGAAAATGATCGCGACCACGTGCTCACCCCGCGCGTTGCGTTTGTACGCGATCCGCGCGCCCACGACGTTGCGCCCGCGCGCGAGATCCTCGACGGCCGACATCAAGGCGCGCACGCCAAGCGGCGGTCGCGGATCGGGGTCGACGAGACGCCCCGGGGGCCGCGGGTTGTCGGGCACCCCAACGCTTTGCACGTGAACGCGCGCGCAGTCAACAGCGGGGCTCCTGCTGGCGGGTCTCGTCCACGGCTTTGCTCGTCCACGCCGACGGATCGAATGCCGTCTAGGTTCGGTTCGGAGGACAACATCCATGGTGGTGCTGCCTTCCAGCGGGCCAAGGTTCGCGACCTCTACGACCTGCTGCGCCTGCTCGCACGCGCCGAAGGTTCGACGGCGACCTTCGGCGCCGCCTCGTCGTGCTCAAGCTGTGGCAGGTGCGCAATGCGTTCGATGCCCGGGCTTCTTCGCCAAGCTCCGCGGCGGGGGAGATTGGGAGGCTCTGCCGCCTCCTCCTTCCGTCGGAGCCCTACCTTCTTGCCTCTCGAAAACTGTACGCTCGTTCAGTTATGCGCTAGACGGGGAGCCATGAACCTCGATGCCACGGTGCTGCGGGCGATGTTTCGACAGACAAGCGGCCGGACTGCGGTCAGCAAGCAAGAGATCGCGGAAGAGGCAGGCGCACGCGTCGCCGTCGTCGACGCGTCCCTTGGTCGGCTGCGGGCTCACGGTCTCGCGCAGACGCGTGGGGCCGGATCGCCCTGCCTGACGCTGGCCGGGCTGGCCGTTGCCGTGGCCCTCGGATCGGTCAGGCCCCGCGCATGGCGCACGCCGGACCGCATCTGTCGCGGGCGGCGTGAACGAAGTGGCGCGGGTGCGAGGTCCTATCGCGCGCCAGTCGCACCTCAGACTCGCGTCGCGCTCGCTCGACGATCACCGGTGATTGGCCTTGCCGTCGTCGCCGGCCATGGGCGCTCGGGCCCGTAATGTTGCGCATGTGGATTCAAGCGAAGGTCGTCGACCAGCTCTCCGAGTCAAGCACCGCGCGACGAACACCTTCGTCAGAGCGCACGAGCCAGCCGTGCCGCACGCGACGCTGTCGCGCAAGGCGTAGCTCACGGGCCGTCCGCCGGCTCAACGACCCGTCCAGCAAACAGCACGGTGCTCGTGGGACGATCGACGATCCAGAACAGAAACGGTCGATCGACGCGCACTTCGATCGGGGGCTCCCGTGGAGACGCGGCCCCCATGTACGAGACGACAACGGTGGCTGCGGCAGCCTCCGTTCCGTCAATCGTCCACGTTCACGAGCGCCTTTTGCGAGACGCTCGACACGAAGAGCTCGCGGGTGCCGTCGATGCCGGAGAGATCCGCGCGGCGGTACCGAAATACCGACGACAGCCCCATCTCGGAGAGCGGACCCTCCAGGGAGAACTGCGATTCGCACCGGAATCGTGGCATCGAAAGGTGCACATGAGCCCGTCGCAGCGGCAAGGCGAGAAGCTCGTTCGCTAGCGGCTCAGCCTTTGCCAACCCGTTCTCGTCGGCAGGAACCGCTACGCGCATCGAGAGTTCACCGCGGGTGTACGTGAGCTCCAAGACCTGCACTCCGTGGAGCTCGCCATACCCGTGATCGGTCGTGTGCTGCATCATCGGCACCTCGACCTTCCTCTTGGGCGCGAAGAAGGGAGCGGGCTGCGTTAGCTCCTCCGGGAACGTCTCCATCCACCCGGCCCTGAGGTACGCGGCATTCGTGGCGATGAGCGCCGTCTCGGGACGCACGGGTCCGACGAGGCCCACAATCTTGTGCTCGGTGGCCTGGTCGATCCACGCGTTCATTCTTGCGCGGCTGCCTTCAGGGTCGCCTACGAAGTCCAGTTGCTCGAGGGGGGCGCCGAAGTCCTCGACCGCCGCTCTTACAAACTCCTCCAGCAAGGGGTAGCCCGTCGCCCCCCAGAGTCGACTGGCGACTCGAAGGATCGGACCGTCCGATGGTTGGGCCCGCTCGGGCACGGCAGGGCCTACGTGTGCGCCTCGAGCCGCAAGCTTCCCCAGCAGTATCCTGAACTGCTCTCTCGTCTCGGTCGGGGTGGAAAAGCCGAACGCTTTGCGGATTTCGTCTGCCGTCTCACCTCGGGCGCCGAGGGAACAGAGTGCAAAGGTGGTGCGAACACTGAAGGGCGAGAAGCACCCGTTTCCGGCATGCGCTCTCAGGCCGTCGAAGAGGCCGCAGGCGAACTGCGCGTCGCCGCGAGCGGAGTCCCATGTGCAGTTCGCGCCGAGGATCCCTTGGGGGGACTGGCGGTGCTGTCAAACGTCAACCATGGCGAAGAAGCTACAGTTGTTATGCCAGTCGTCGGTGGACTCAGCGGCAGCGCCATAAGGTCCAACGGGAATCTTGTGGATAGCTTCACAATTGTGATGGACGAGCAGCAAACGGGAATCTCGCGCAGAGAGTCGGTGGCGGCCGAGGGGGGCACCGGAGTCTGGCAAACATGATGCCAGGACAATGGCTAATCCGGGCATTTGATGGTGAGGGAGCGCTTGCGCAGCAAGGGGCGGATCTGGCGCCGGGCCAGACGCGTGAGGGCCTGCTGCTGGAATTTCGCAAGCCGCAGCTTGCGGCCGCGGCAGCCTACCCTGACCAGGATATGGAGACTGCCGTTGACGGATCGTCTGATCCTTGGCCATCCGTATCCTTATGCGCTTCATCACCCTTTTGGCTGTCGCGGGCCTAGGGCTGGGATGTGGTGGCTCGGCGTTGATCGGGAACGATGCGGAGCCTGGTCCGGACGCCGGATCGTCGACGTCAGACGCGGGCGGCGGGACGGATGGGACCAGATTCGCAGGCGCTGACGCTACAACCGATGGCGATTCAGTCGCTGCAGCGACTGTGGGCAGCGACGCTCAACGTCTTCCGGATGCCGGAGCCTCTGTATCCGACCCTGGCGCGGACACGACCGGCTTCGCGGGCGTTGACGCCACGATCGACGGCGATTCAAGCGCCTCATCATGGGTCGACGGCGATACTCGACCCGCGCCGGACGCCGGGTCCGTCGCATCCGACGCCGACGGCGCGCAGGAGCCTGGCTATGCGGGTGTTGAGGGTTCAACCGACGACGCTCCAGCTGGCGCATCCACCGTCGATGGCAATGCAACGAGTAGCGCGCCGTGCGGCCCCTTTACCTGTGGCGGCGGATGCTGTCTGCCCGACGGCGGCTGTTTCATTTCCCCCCCTAGCGCTCCCCCGGATATTCCGTGCGGCTCGAACGGCGAGGTCTGTGCGACATGCGCATCCGGCGAGTCGTGCCTTGACGGTGCCTGCCAGCGCGATGTGGGCGTTACGTGCACGCCTGCGAATTGCGCGGGCTGCTGCCTTGTTGCCGACGACGGTGGCGGCAACGTCTCGACTCAATGCTTCACCGGGCAACAGGACAATTTTTGCGGAGGCGGTGGCGGGCAGTGCCAGCGCTGCTCGCCAGCGACAAGCGGTGGCCACTGCGTGGCCGATTCGACAGGCGGACACTGTGAGGGCGCGGGGCAATGCAACGCGACGAATTGCGCCGGCTGCTGCTCCGGGGCCCTCTGCGTGGAGGGCTCGCAAAACATCGCCTGCGGCCGCAACGGCGTCGCGTGTCAAGACTGCACCGGAAACGGCGGCGCGTGCTTCTCCGGACCAACACGCGACGGCGGGCAGGATCTCGTGTGCGCATATGGTTGCCCGGGGCCGGAGTTTAACTTCGGTTGCAAGTTGTACTGCTCTAGTCCCTCCGATTGCGTTCCTGGGCCGTGATCTGGCTTTTCCCGACCGTTCGACAGGACCAAGTTGTTCCCGAGTTGCGCGGAACACGGTGACACGAGTGGAGGTATGCAGCAATGACGGAAGCAGAACCAATCAACGACCGGGACCACGTACGCGGAGCGAAGTCGCCACTGCTTCACGTCATCGAATACGGCGACTTCGATTGTCCGCACACGGGGGCGGCACAAGCCATCGTCGACCCCATGATGCAGGAGAGCAACGACATTGCGTGGGCCTTTCGACCGATTCCCTTGCGAGAGATCCATCCAAACGCGGAGCTCATCGCGCGAATCGCTGAGGCGGCACACCGGCAGGGCCAGTTCTGGCCGATGCATGACCATCTGATGCGGCACCGGGCGCCTATCGACGAGCGCGGACGTCGGTGTCGACATGAGTGCCCTCCGGCGCGACGTGAACGACGAGGCGATTGTCGGGTTGATCGAGCACCACGTCACGAGTGGCCGAGCGAGCGGCGTGACCAGCACTCCGACGTTCTTCTTCGACGGCGCCCGCTATGCGGGTCGCTACGACCTCGCGATACTGCGCGCGCGGCTTGTGGAAGCACGCCGACGGTTCGCAGAGGGCCTCTCGTGAACCAGTCCGAGTCGGGCGCGCGGGTCCCACTTCCATAAGGGGTCCGCTGCGACCGTAGGACCCAACCTCGACGCGGGCGGCACGTCCACCCCGCACCACGAGCGCCGAGTTGCCGACCGAGCGAGCCGTGCGGCTCCCCACGACCCCGGCGTGTAGGGCGAAGGGCCGCCGCGCTCGAATACCCATGATGATGGCAGCGACCTTGGGGAAGCGCAGCGCGTCGACTCGGCCTGCGCGATCGCAGCGCGTCGGAACGGCGTCCCTTTTCGAGGCGCCCTCGCCGACTACGATCGGCATGCCAAGAGGGCCAGCAGGCCGGATCCCGGGGCCCGACCGCCCCGCGCTCGATCGTTGGGCGGACGGGGCGTGAGTGGCGGTCTCAGCCCGGGGCGTGCCGGGTGACAGGACCTTCGCGCCTCGGGAGCGCGACACGTCGCGCCCAGACAAGCGAGCGCGCAGCGCCGCGTGGGCACACTGCTCACCGAACTCACTGTGGAGGCCCGAAGGGTCGATGGCTTATCGGAGCGATGCCTACGTTATCAGAGAACCGAATCTTTGATCGCCTTCACGGGCCTGGCGCGCACGCCCCTGCTGGCGGGCTTTGCCGCGAACTTCTGCTTCTCCTTGGTGAAGGGATTGATCCCCTCGCGTGCAGGTCGAGCCGGCTTTTTGACGACCAAGAACTTGGCGAAACCAGGCAGGGTGAACACGCCTGTTTTCTTCAGCTCCGCGTGGCCGACGCCGACCAGGGTCTCGATCACCCGTGTCACCTGCGTTCGTGAAATCCCGTCGCCGACAGAGTCTGTAACGGCCTGCAGGAGCGCGGTCTTGGTAAGAGGCTTCTTCTTCGCGGTGTTTGTTTTCGCCATGCTCGAATCTCCTTTGCGCCTTCGCGTTGGCCCAGTCAATCGCGTCGTGCAGATCGAGCAACGTTTCTCTCCGGACCCCGGTTGCGATCGCAGACAGCCCCTCGGGCGCCGTCGTCGCGTTGGGTTCGGTGGTCGGTCGGCCGGCCGCCCGGCGTTCGGCCGCTGTCCTCCACTCGTTCTCGCGGGCCGCCGAGAGCATCGCGCCTCGTTATCTTCGACCCTGGCGGGTGCCGGGCTTTGCTTTCCCCGTGTCCCGCGAGCGGGAGCCCTCGCGGGAATGCAGCCCGTCCTGCCGAGGAGCTCCGCGCGGCCCGCGCTGGGCGAACGAGCCGGCGGAAAGCGGCTCACAGCCAGGCAGGACGCCAATGGACACGACGAAACCCAAAGTTCCCACGACGCTCAAGGTTCCGGTTTACGAAGTACGCCTCGTGCAGGCCCGCAGGCCCCTGCGGCTCGCGGAAGACTCCGTCGGCGACCCCCGCACGGCAGCCCGCGCGCTGCACGCGCTCATCGGACTCACCGACCGCGAACACTTCGCCTGCCTCTTCGTCAATGGCCAGCACCGCGTGACCGGCGCGCATATCGTGGCCATCGGCGGGCAGCACAACATCGCCAGCCTCGACATCCGGGGGCTTCTCCGAGCGGCCCTTGCGGCATGCGCCTCGGCCATGGTGCTGTCGCACAATCATCCGAGCGGAGACCCCCACCCGAGCCAAGAGGATATCGCGAGCACCGCTCGGATCATGCGCGCTGCCAACATCCTTCAGATCCCCGTTCTCGACCACGTCATCGTCACCCGGGATGCCCTTGTCTACCACTCGATGTTCGTGCAAGGGACGCTTCCGAACGTCCCCAGCGAAGGCTGAGCGCCCGGGCCATCCGCTGGGCCCCCTCGGGAGGGCTCCGGCGGCTGCGGTCGCGCCCGACGCGCGGTCGCCACGGACTCATTGGACGGTGGGAGAGTGAAGCGCTCGGAGACCCGCCCGGCCCGTCCTTGGAGACGACCTCCGTCGCCCGAGCGGAGGCCCGGGTCAGTTGGGCCGCCTTCGGCCGCGTCCGGTGGGCGAGTCCCACGGCAGGCGGGGCCTCCCGGGGACATCCATGGTTGGAGGGCATTCGCCGCGGGCTCGGAGGTCGGCGCGCTCGCCGCATCGATCGCAGAATCGCCACCGCTCGGGCCATCGGACCTCGACGTCCGCCCGGCACAGCGGGCATCGGACGACGACCAGGACGTGAGGAGCCTGCCAGACCAGTACGCCAGCCCTCACGACGGAAGCACCCGCCGCACGGCGAAGCCCAATGCGATCTTGAGGGCGACCGCAAGCCACGCGTGCCGGTTCAACCTCCCGGCGGCCATCGGCCAGGCGCGGCGCCATCGAAAGTAGAGCGCCGAACTGCCAAGCACGACGAGGGGCTGACCGACCAGCGGGACGAGCACGGTGGCGTACACCAGCCAAAGCCAGCGACGATCGTCGGGATTCATCGCTTGCCTCCAACGAGGGCACCCAAGAGGGTTTTGAGCACGTCCTTGGTCGTGTCCCAGACGCTGCGCTGCAGGTCGGCCATTCGATGGTCGTCGCAAACGAACGCGTCGACCGCGTTCGTGGACGAGCGGCACGCGTTGGAGACCACCGTCGGCTCGTCGCAGAGAAAGCCTTCGGTCACGGTGTTCGCGTTCCTGCAGAAGTTGAGACCCGCCTTCGGGTGCTCCTCGAGTTCCTGGACGTACGCGCTGCGGCCGTAGCTCCCGATGGGTTGGGTCATGGCGTGTCTGCCTCCTCTTCCCTATCGACTGGGCGAAGGAAACGTTGCTCGAAACCGACGTCCTTTCCGGTGGCGTGGGTGCCTTGTGGTATTCGCGCACGCCACCGACGAGGGGCATCCCGCAGCGCCCGGGACGTTGCGCGGGTTTTATCGTCGGTTGCCAGTGGGCGGGACGCAGTTGATGTGCGAATACCCAACGAGACATGACCCGCAAACGAAGGGCCCGATGTCCGGACCGCCGCGACGGTCACATCAGGGAGAGAATGGCTGTCGCAATACCGGCCGTCCCCGGAGCGCCCGGATTGCCGTCGTAGCCGCTCGACAGCGGGCCAGCGGTCGGGTGTCGACCGGCCGGACCGGCCGCACCTCCCGCACCCGGAGAGCCGATGCTGAGGTTTAGCCGCGTCGCGTCGTCGTACGTGACGAGCGAAGCCTGGTAGAGCACGCCCACGGAGAGACCTCCCGTACCACCGACCCCGCCCGAACCGCCCGCGCCGTTGCCGCCGGGGGCGCCCGAGGCATGCACGTAGGCGGTATCGCCGTTATCTCCCCCCACGCCTCCAGGTTGGCCGTCCTGCCCCGCACCTCCCGCGCCCCCGGTTCCCCCGGCGCTCGTGCTCAAGACGCACGACCGAAGGTCGACGGTGCTCGCAAGGCTAGCCAGCGCAACACTCGCTCCACCCCCGGGGCCGCCTTTCCCACCCGCGCCACCGCATCCGCCCGCGCCGCCTCCCCCACCGCCGATGCTATCGACCGGGGCGCTGCAGTTCGAGTTGGCCAACGGATCGGAGGCTCCGGCCCCGCCCTGGCCAGGGCTTCCCAGAGCTCCGTCGCCCCCCGCGCTCGGAATCCAACCGCTCGACGACAGCACGCCATATCCGAGCGCGCCGGTTCCCCCATCCCCCGCTCCATCCGCGTTCGTGCCGCCGTCGTCCGCGAGCCCGTCGGCGCCCGGATCGTTCACGGCCGTTGTGCCGCCGTCGGGCAGCACCCACCCGCGCGGCAACCCGTCGCGGCCGGCCATGATCACCGGGGCCATGGGGTTCGAGGTGCCGGGGATCCCGAAACCAGCGTCCAAGATGCACCCTGCACCCCCGTCGCCGCCCGCCGAATGGCCGAAGCGCAGGCATGTGTTGACGGCGCCCGCTCCCCCCGAGACGGTAAAGCCGTTGCTGAGATCCAGGTTTTGGGGCCCCCCGTTCGGCGCAGTGCCCGTGTAGTTCGGGTTGGCCGCGCCGTTCGCACCCGGGGCTCCGTCCGCGCCGCGTCCTGCCGTGAGCGTCACTCGTAGCAGCCGTACGCTTGACCCTGTGACGAAGGCCGCGACGCTGGACGAACCTGCGGTCGTCGCGCTCGGCGAGGCGAACCCGATGTCCTCAATCGTGACCGAGGCGCCAAGACCCGCTTCGCCGTCGCCCGCGTCGAGCCCAGCGTCGAGCCCCAAGCCGACCCCGTTCACCGCGAGGGCGTATGCGGGCATCGGCGCGCTGACCTGCGCGCTGCCGCCCACGTAGGACCAGGACCGTCCCCCATCGGCCGGCGAGCACGAGAGCCCCCCATAGATCGCAACCGGCGAAGTGATCGTCACCTGCTCTGCGTAAAGCCCATTGCACACGTAGATACGAGTCCGACTGCCCAGGTGCGCAAGCGCTTGGCCAATCGTTCGATACGGCCGCTGCCTCGAACCATCGTCGCTCTCCGCATCCACCCCGCCCGCGGCGGCGCTCGCGTCCAGACCCGCATCGACGGTCGCTGAAGACGCGACGAACACTCCGTAGGCATCGCTGAGCACGCACGGCTCGTCATGCGGGACGGCGAATGGATCGCATACCCCGGCCTCCGCGACGTCGAGGGGAGCGTCCGCGGAAGCGTCCCCTCCCGCGTCGGTCGGCGCCGAATCGAGCGGCGCATCCAGCGCCGAGTCGCGGACCGTTTGGTCCGCCGCCGCGCCGCCGTCGCCGATTCCGAGGCCGTCCGGATTCGAATCGACAGCGACCGCATCGGCCGCGTCGGCCGCGTCCGCGGTGGTCGCGTCGGGCGCACACGACTCGCTCCCAAAGCAGCCGTCCGCCAAGCCGAGCGAGCAACCGCCCAGCGATCCGGCCCCCAGGAGCACCCCGACGGTCCAAACAAGTCGCCGAACCATTGCGCCCACCTCTCCCCTAGCCTTCCGCCATCCCGCCCCGCCGAGCCTTGTCGTCCTCACCCTCCGGGCCCGAGTCGCCGCCCTCGGTCAGTCCGAGTTCTCGCAACCACTCGCGCACCGTCATCCTGTGCTTTCGGGCCCGTTTGGCCATCTGCGAGACGTTGCCCCGGCAGGCCGCGTAGAGGCCCATGCAGTACCGTCGCTTGAATTCCTTTTTGGCCTCGTCGTATCCGGCGGCGTCGCTCGCCCATCGGTCGCGCGCACGGATCAGCGACGGCAGGCTGTCCGGCAGCGACAGGACATCTCCGCGGGCGCCCACGAGCGCCACCTCGACCACACTGCGCAGTTCTCGGACGTTGCCGGGCCAGCTGCGCGCCCGGAGCTTCGCGAGTGCCACTTCGTCCACTCTCATGTCCGGGCGCCCGAGATCCGCGAGAATGTTCTCGACCAGCAGGGGCAAGTCTTCGAGCCGGCGTCGCAAGGGGGGAATCTTGACGCTCACCGCGGCGATTCGAAAGTAGAGGTCCTCGCGAAAGCGGCCGGTGTTGACGGCCTCCCCGAGCTCGGCGTGCGTCGCAAAAAGGGTGCGAACATCGACCCGGCGCGTGCGCTCGCTGCCCACCGGCCGAACCTCGCCGTTTTCGAGCACCCGAAGAAGTTTGGCCTGGAGCGACGGACTCATCTCCGCGACCTCGTCGAAGAAGAGCGTGCCGCCGTGGGCCTCGACAAAAAGGCCGCTGCGGTCGCGGTCCGCGCCCGTGAAGGCCCCTCGGACGTGCCCGAACAATTCCGCCTCGAGCAGGGTGTCCGGCAAGGCGGCGCAGTTGATCGCGACGAAGGACTTGTCACGGCGCGGGCTCGCGTCGTGAATCGCGCGCGCGACCCGCTCCTTGCCCGTCCCCGTTTCTCCCGTGATGACGAGGGGCAGGGCGCTCGCCGCGTAGCGCTGGAGCACGTTGAAGAGCGCCAGCATGTCGGGAGTCGTTCCCGCGAGACTGCCGAAGTGCCTCCGGCTTTCGACCACGATCTCCTGCGCGGCGGCGGGCACGAACCGCAGGCGGCGCTCGCCGCATCGAAAGACGCACGGGCCGACCAGGTAGGCGTCCATGATGCGCGGACCGCCGTCCCCTTCCAGAAACACGCCGTTGCGCGAGCCCATGTCGACGAGGCGCATCCCCGTGGGCGTCGCTTGCACCTCGGCATGAACCGCGCTCACCGTCTTGTCGTCCAGGACCATCGCGCATTGCGCGGCCCGACCGATGAGCTGACGTTCGACTCCCACGCGCAGGGTGGCCGTCGGGTCGATCGTCTCGATTCGTCCGCCCAGCACCGATAGAAGTTCGGGCAGCTTGATTGTCGCCTCGGATTCGAAGTGTCGCGCCATCTGGACATCCACCGTGTTTTTGGGAATCACCACGCACCATCGAGAACGAAGCCGCCACCTCGGGCACTGAGGACGGGGGTCAGCCGCGCGCCCGCTTTGGAGGCCGATATCGAAGGCCACAGCATCCAGGTGGCCACCGAGGCCGCGCCGAGGACGCCAGCGCCGACGTACGAGGCCATGGATAACGTCCAGTTGCGTCGGGCCGCCGTCGTTTCGTCATTCAGTCGCATGCACCAGGACGAGCCGCCGGCCGGTCCAAAGCAGACGCCCCCGGTGCCCTGGGGATCCGCCTTTGCGATCGCGGCCTGCGCGTCGCTCGCCTGGTTTCGTGCCCCGACGGCCAATCCCACCCCCAAGCCAGCCAGGGCGAGCGCGCCCGAGCCGAGCGCGATGACCGTGACCCATCGGGGCCGCTCCCGCCCGGAATCGTCTCCCGGCGGCTCGTCCTGCACGACCCGGGGCGAGGGCGGCAACGGGGCCCGACGGGGCTCGGGCTCCGCTGGCTCCAGGTGCACCTCAACGCGCTCACCGCCCTTCACGACGACTCGATGCGTCTGCTCGGACGATCCTCGGC
>Ga0265342_10004263_pt1 | contig 11327 bp, 7 predicted proteins | sample 4CB327metaG_FD_203125 | JGI IMG/M metagenome (GOLD analysis project Ga0265342, IMG submission 203125) | Rhizosphere microbial communities from Carex aquatilis grown in University of Washington, Seatle, WA, United States - 4-CB3-27 metaG | ecosystem: Host-associated > Plants > Roots > Rhizosphere...
ATGCATCGAACCCGACCGGCCCAGGCGTTCGGCGGCCAGTCTGCTGACCTTCGTGGTGCTCTTGGCCGTGACCTTGGTGCTACGCTTTCCCGCCCTGGTCAGCCACCCGTTCAACATCGACGAATCCTACTACTCAGCGGGCGCAGCCGAACTGGTCGCGGGTGGTACCTTTTTTCGCAACGTGGTGGACCACAAGCCACCCGGGATTTACCTCATCTATGCGCTCATCTATCGGCTGGCCGGGGTCTTCAACTTGGCCGCAGTGCACGTGGTCCTGGTCCTGGTCGCGGCCCTGACGGCGTACCTGGTGGGCCTTGTGGCGCAGGAATTCTTCGGAGCACGCGCTGGCCGATGGGCGGGCATGCTCTATGCGGCTGCCAGCGTGGTGGGGCCGGCCAACGATTTCCAAGCCGCAAATTCCGAATTGTTCATGAACCTACCGCTGGTGGCTGCTTTCTGGCTGGCAGCGCGCACCTGGGCGCGCGAGCGCGCCTCGTCTCCTGAAGGTTTCGCCATGGGCTTGCTCGTCGGCGGTGCGGTTCTTATTCGGCCGCAGGCTGGATGGGCGCTGCTGCCCATCGCCATCGCGCTGTTTCACCGCAGGCTGGACCTTCGAGTCGTGGCGTTGGTAGTAGCCGGCGCGCTGCTACCACTCTTGGCCATGACGACTTGGCTGTGGCGCTCGGATGCCTTGGCCGATGCTGCCACGAGCTTGGCCTACTCCCGCTACTACACCCACAGCTTGCCTCTCGAAGTGAAGCTGGCCAACGGGACGCTGAAGACGCTGTTCTTCCTGGCCATTGATCTCGGACTGGTGATTCCGGCCGTGGCGCTTATGGTCCGTGGGCGACGGCGCGACTTGGTTTGGCGACGTGGGGTTGGCGGTTTGCTCGCCAGTTGGCTGCTTGCCAGTTTCGTCGCGGTCAGCATGGGCGGGCGTTTCTATCCACACTACTTTATCCAGCTTCTGCCACCGCTTGCCATCATGGCCGCGCGGCAGCTGACGACATGGCGACGGGAGGCTGCGTGATGCAACGCCAATCCCTGCCGGGGAAGATCGCGGTGCTGCTGGTTGCGCTCGGGGCAGCTACCTCGGTGGCGGTGGCTCTGGCGGATCGCCAGGTGTGGCCGCGCTCGGCCTGGCACCAGGATCACTACCACGCGGTTGCCCAGTACGTGCGCGAAAACACGCAACCGGATAGCCGCCTATTCGTGTGGGGCAATTCGCCAGAAATCTACCTGTACGCCCGTCGTCGCATGGCATCTCGCTACATGTCGGTGAACTACCAGACCGGACACGTGTGGGGCACGCCCGCCAACGACTTAGGCGGCGATCCCGACCGCAAGAACGTCCCGGCGGAAAGCTGGAACCACCTGATGGCGGATCTGCAGAACAACCTGCCCGAGCTCATCATCGACGCGGCCGCCGGCAAGCTCGACAAGATGGACGACGAACCCATCAGTCGCCACCCGCGCATGGCCGCCTTTGTGGCCAGGTACTACCGCCTCGATACAACCGTATGGGACGTGCCACTCTATCGCAGACGGTGAAACCATCCGGGAGGTGGCAAGCAGTGCGAGCCGAACTTTCGCATCACCCTCAGAAGCTTCGCCAAGCCGCTTTCGCAAAGTTTATCCAGGTGCGGCGACGGCATCATCGCCAGCAACGAGCTCTGCGACGACGGTAAGAACGCCAGCACCTACAACGGCTGCGGCCCTGGACCTGGCCCCGTCGCCGGCCAAGGCCAGGCCGCGACTGGCAACTCGCGTCATGATACACGCAGGCGACCCTGAGGTGTCGCTCTTACCCGCAATTTCCTGGGCATAGGGGTTTCCGCCGGGCGTGGCCGTGTGGTGACGTTGAGCTTGTCTATAACCCGATGCGTCACTGGCTGTGTTCGACGGAGTTCGTTCGCTCGGAGAAGGTTGAGGAAATCGCCGCAGGTTACGAGTAGAGTACCCGCCGAAATGCACATCGGAAGGAAAACGCGCGATCGGTCTCTCCAGGGCAACCTGCATCTGGTCGCGGCGTCTGGCCAAACGGGAAGGGGTAACATCTTTTTCGTCGCGCGGTGTTGATCGCGAAAGCCAGTGGGTACATATACGGGCGGGCAACGACCGACAACAGGAAGCAATTCGAGATGAAGAAACCCCTACGTGGTGCCATCGTTGGATATGGATTCATCATGGAAAAAGGCCATATCGCCGCCTACGGCGAGCGCGCTGAGCGGGCGCGAGCCGAGGGCCGGGTGCCGGATGTAGAAATCGTAGCGGTGGCCGATGTCTGCCGCGAACGCCGCGACTTGGCGGCCAAGCGCTTTCCGGGAATTCGGGTCTACTCTGACTTCCTCGAGCTTCTTGATGCCGAAGCCGGCAACCTGGACTTCGTGGACATCGCAACGCCTCCCGCCAAGCATGCGGCAGTGGCGCGGGCGGCGCTGGGACGCGGGTTGCACGTCTTGTGTGAGAAGCCGCTCGCGACCAGCATCTCTGACGCACGTGACATGTTGGATAGCGCCCTCGCCGCCAAGCGGGTGCTCTATCCTTGCCACAACTACAAGCACGCTCCCGTCATTCGCAACGTGCGCAAGATCATCGAATCGGGCGCTATCGGTCGGGTTCACCTGGTGACCTTGCAGACCTTCCGCAACACCCACGCCCGCGGCATCGGCGAATGGCGACCGGACTGGCGCCGCGAGCGCCGGCACTCGGGCGGCGGCATCGCCATGGACCACGGCAGCCACACCTTTTATCTGGCTTTCGAGTGGATGCGCGCCTATCCCACGGCCATCTCGGGCCGCATGTCCAACATGAGCACCTTCGACACCGAGGATGACTTCTCGTGCAGCCTGAAGTTCCCCACCGGCATTGCCACAGCCCATCTCAGCTGGCAGGCCGGCGTGCGTAAGGTGATCTACACGATTCACGGTGATCACGGGGCCATCCGGGTGGAAGACGACCAGATCGAGGTGGCGCGCAATCGGGCCGGCCGCGTAGTCGGCGCGGCCAACGTGGACTGGCAGTTTGAACGTCACGAGATCCCCTCGGATTGGATGGATTCCAGTCACGCCACCTGGTTCAACACCCTCTTCGATGGCTTCAAAAAGGCCATCGCCGAGGGGCAATGGGTGGGCAAGGAAGCCGAGGAATCCTTCCTCTGCATCCAGCTCATCCAAACCGCCTATGCGTCGGCCCAGCAGGGATCGCGGGAGCTGCCCCTGCCCGAGCTGGTCTTGGACGAGCAAGTGGCGCTCGCCTCGTCGCGAGACTAGACCATTGTCTGAAAGCGCCCTCGCTCGCCTGCGCCAGTGGGTTCGCCACCATGTTTCGTCCGTGGTGGCAACCGGGGTGGACTTTGCCACGATGATCGGGGCGGTGGAGCTCTTGCGCTTTTCGCCCGTCATGGGCACCGTCGTGGGCGCGGCGGCCGGCGGCGTCACCAACTTCATGTTGGGGCGCCACTACACGTATCGCTCCCAATCCGATCAGGTCTCCGGCCAAGTCTTGCGCTACAGCCTGGTGTCTAGCGCGAGCCTGGGGCTCAATGCTCTCGGTGAGCATCTCATCATCACGCTGCTCACTTCGCACTACATACTGGGCCGAATCCTAGTGGCCACCGCCGTGAACAACGCGTGGAACTATCCCATGCATCGTGGGTATGTGTTTGCCTCGCATAAGTCCGCCAAGGAGGATCCAGCGTGAGCTCCACAGTCAATCCATCGCAGCCCAAGAACCAAGGCGTGCAGCTCGTCACGGCCGTGCCCGGTCCCAAGAGCAAGGAGCTGCGCCGACGCGAAGATGCGCACATGGCTCCTGGCCTGCAAGGCTATGCCGTGATGGCTGGCATCGTGGTGCAAGAGGGCCGGGGCAGCACGGTGACCGACGTGGACGGGAACACCTTCGTGGATTTCATCGGCGGCATCAACGTCAATGCCCTTGGCCACTCCCATCCTCGCTTCGTGGCCGCCGTGCAAGAGCAAGTGGCTGCGGCCTCGGTGGGCTCGTTCACCTCGCCAGCGCGCGTGGAGCTGGTGGAACGTTTGGCGCAAAAACCGCCGGCACCTGGGCTTCATCGCCTGCAGCTTTACTCGGGCGGTACGGAAGCGGTCGAGAGCGCTCTGCGACTGGCCAAATCGCATACGGGGAAATACGAATTCATCGGGTTTTGGGGAGGATTCCACGGCAAGACCATGGGCTCGCTCTCGCTCATGGGCTCCACCTTCAAGCATCGCCTAGGACCCATGGTTCCTGGCGCGCATCAGGTGCCCTATGCCGATTGCTACCGCTGTCCCCTGCACCTCGAATACCCGGGCTGCGGCCTGGCCTGCGCCGACCTCGTCCGTCAGCACGCCAAGATCGCGACCGCGGGCGCGGTGGCGGCGTTCATCATCGAGCCCATGCAAGGAACCGCTGGGAACATCATTCCGCCCAAGGAATTCCTGCCCGCCGTTCGCAGCATCGCGGACGACATCGGGGCGCTCTTCATCGCCGATGAGATGATCACTGGATTCGGCCGCACCGGGCGGCGTTGGGGGGTAGATCATTCAGGCGTGCGCCCCGACATCGTCACCATCGGAAAGGCCTTCGGCGGTGGCTTTCCCGTCTCCGGCGTGCTCACCACCGACGAGATCTCCCAGGCCAAGCCGTGGAGCATTCCCTCGGGCTCGTCATCGAGCTACGGCGGCAACCCGCTGGCGGCCGCCGCCGCGGCCTCGGCGCTGCGCATCATCGACGAAGAGCGGCTGGAGGAAAATTCGAAGGCCGTGGGTGCCATGATGTTGCGCGAGCTGCAAGGCTTCGAGCAGCGCTTTCCCTTCGTTGGATTCGTGCAGGGCTCCGGACTCTTTCTGCGCGTCGAGCTGGTCAAGGATCGCAAGACCAAGGAGCCGCTGCCACGCAAGGTCACCGAGCGCATCTTCATGGAATGCGTGCGGCGCGGCCTGCTCACCATGAGCTACAGCGCCAGCTTCCGCCTGCAACCCGCGCTGACCATCGACGAAGCCACTGCGAAGAACGGCCTAGCCATCCTTTCCGAGGTGTTCGAAACAGTCGAGCGCGAGAAGTGGTGGCAGTAGTCACACGCAGCGTGGCTGCATCCGCTGGTTGATTGCAGCCGTCTTTAGCCCGGGCAGTTGCCGTCTCTTCGGCATGTGCCCGTCTTACAGAGATCTCCTGTGCAGCACGCTTGTCCAGCGTCCCCGCAGACGACACAAGTCGAGGACATGCCGGTCTGCCTTTGGCACGCGTGCCACGGACTGCAGGTGGGCGCAGAGCTGGTACCTGTATCGCAGCAGCGCTCGTCGGTTCCGCCACAAGCCGAGCACTTGGCTGCCCCGGAGGGAAGCTCGCACACCGTGCTCGGTGCCGTACATCGGTTGCCGGAGCAACAGGCATCGCCGAGGCCACCACACGATCCACAGGCGCCCGCCGAGCAGGTGCCCGCGATCCCGCCACCGCAGAGCGTCCCGGCCGCCACACAAGACGATGTGCCGGCGCTCGAATCCAGTACGCAGCAACCGTCGTTGGCGCAATAGTGCCCCGGGCAGCACGCCTGGTTCGGGCCACCGCAAGCCAAGCAGGTTCCCGAAGAGGTGCTCCCTGCCGTGCAGGCGGTGTTCGGAGCAGTACAAATGGAATCCGCACAGCAATCCATGGAGGGGCCGCCGCAGGTGGCACAGGCGCCGTTGCTGCAAGCTCCGCCTCCTGCGAAGTCAGGGCAGTTGCTGCCGCTCGCGACGCAGAGACCATTCACGCAGCACCCTCCGCCCGTGCAGACATTACTCGCGCAACAGCTCTGGCCCCCTCCACCACACGCCGCCGAACCGCCGCCCGTTCCGGTCGTGGCTCCGGTCGAAGAAGTACCACCGGTGGCGATGATTCCTCCCGTACCGATGATTCCCCCCGTACCGATGGTACCGCCGGTCTTGGCCGCGCCACCGCTTCCGAGCAGCCCCCCGGTACCCGGCATGCCTCCGGTCTGGATTCCGCCGGTTCCCGCTTTTCCGCCTGTCCCGACGGTGCCACCGGGTGCGGTCGCACCGCCCAGTCCGGTCGTGCTCGCCCCGGCGCCGCCCAGGCTGGCCGCATCGACTTGGCCTGCCCCGCCGATGCCACCGGTTGAAGGTGGTTTGGCGCCGCCGTTTCCGGGTGGCGCATCCAGGGAAGCCAGCCCACCGGTGCCCCCATCATGCACGCCGCCAGTACCCGACAAAGTCCCTCCGACATCCATTGGCAAGAGCGTGCCACCGGTCCCTGGGATATGGGCGGAGGTACCGCCTGTGCCCCCGAGCGAGCTAGCGTCGAGACCTGACTGTCCCTTACTCCCGCCAGTCTCGCTCACCTCCAGGCCCGCCTTGTTCACCTTGCACGCAACACCGGCCACCAAGAGACCAGCCGCCAGGGTTAGCGCGGTGAAGGGTCTTTCGAACGAAACTCGGATCTTGTACAAGATCATGAGAAGGCCTCCGGAATTTGCAGCTTCGTAAGCGTACGTTCGAACCCTAACCACCAGGCGAGGAACCCCTGGAAGACCTTCCGATCCTCCAACAGTGCTTACGCAATGGTGCAAGCACAGACATTAGATTAGAGTGTATTTTCTCGTACTTCCGTCATCGAGAATAAGGCCAGGGTGTTGGGAACGACAGGTCGAAGTCTCGGGCAGGAACCTCACGTGGAGTGCGTCTTCTCACCTGAAGAGGGCCGATTGCAGCAAAACCGGAATAGGGAGATCATCGCCCTCATGGGAACGCGGCTTGGCGTCCTGCTCGCTTGTGCTGCCGTCAGGCATTTCGAGGCAGGCGACTTTCGCCTCGACGACGGCCACGCTGCACAATAGACAGTCCATTGGGGCGGCGGCCATGCAGCAGTCGATTGCGGCTGCCGCGTTGCCGGTGGCGCACCCCGCCTCGCACGACCTCGCCTCGTTCCCCATAGCGCGTTCGAGACAACGCAAGGCACGCGCCGTTGAGGCCGGCATGGAGAGCGTGGCAGGTGGCTTGCGGCCGGTGAAGAGGGTGTCCGAATCGGGCAAGGGACTGAGAGCAACCGGACCAAAGGGACGCCCATCGACCTGACCAAAGATCTTGCCAGCAAGCACCTCGGCCGTGACCAAAGCCGCGCCGGTGAGGGAAGCAGCGTAGGTCAACGTCGCGATGCTGATCGGCTCTCTGATGGTGTCGGTCACGTGCATATCCAATGTCATGATGGCTTCGCCATCCTTGTCGACCGTCAGACTCTGGTTGAGCGTGTGGGCGCCTTGGTCGGAGACATCGCTGTAGTCGAGCCGGTAGCGGCCCCCATCAGCCCCCTCCACCACAGCCGAGAGCTCGATCATCGTGATGCCATCGAAAGCCGTGACCCTGCACGGTTGTGCGGCCGCACGGAGCTCGGTGCATTCGTCATCGGGCATGCCCCAAGACGACGGACCGGTTGCCAGGACCGTCACGACGACCCAACCCAGGTGTACCTTGGCCACCGGCCGAATCCAAGTTGACTGAAGATCCCTCTTGCCCCCTGTCTGCTGACTTCCCATCCCAAGCCTCCTTCAAGAATGCGTTCGCTGCTTCCTCCCCTCGACCGGCCTCGCAGTGGTCGCGCACCATCCGCTGCTCTGTCGCCGGTACAGCTGACTTCAGGGCGGTATCTACGCAACCGGGTCGGGCTTCCACAATACAGAGCAGCCTGTATTTTGTGCCCTGGAGACAGTGCTGGAGCAACGCGGGCACCTACGCCACGTCCAGTACTCTCTTCAAGGCCACGCAGTCGTCGTAGGTCGTCTCGAGCTCGATCTTCATCGTGATCTGCGGCGCAGGGCGGCTACGGACCAATCGGCTGGGGCGCCCCCATCCCCGGACCCATGCCCATGCCCATCAGCAACGGGGCGAACGTCGCCACCCCGCGCGCGAGCTCCATGGGGACACGGATGTCCACGGTGGGCGACTTGCCACCCCGGTAGGAAAGCCAAAGCGGTAGCTGCAGGCTGGAAAGCATGGGGTTTTCTCCCGCCCCCATGGCGCCCGCGCCAAGCTTCACCAACTGTCCGATGTCCATGTAGAAGAACCCGTCTGCGCCTGCCGATTCCTGCACCGCTGCGGCGGCCAGGCCATCAGGCTTGCGCGGCTCGGACGACACCAGCTGCCGGACTCTCGTCGCCGCGTCCTTGCCGGTGGCGAAGAATAGATTCCCTGGTTGGGCCAGCAGGGCCATGGACTGGGACATCAATCCCATCCCCTTCATGGCCTGGGCCATGGCCGGGGTCAGGGTCTTCGGCGCCACCTGCGTGGTGTTGACCAGCAGCACGTCCTTGTCCCGCTTCACCGACACGTTCCTCTTCATCTCGCCAGCGGAGAGCAGCGAGTGGTACCAGGCGCCCTTCACCAGTCCCGCCATGGCCGACAGGACGGTTTCGCCATCCAATCCCTTCCGCATACTGTAGATGCCGGCCATTTTCATCTGCTTGTCAGCAATGGCCATGGCCCCGGATCCGCCGAAAGAGAAGGCATCCAGGAGAACGTCGATTTGCTTGGCCGCTTCCTCGCCGGCCTTGTCGTCTTTGCCCTTGGCCACGAGAGGGCGCAGATCGGCCCAAAGCGAGGCAAGCATCTCGGTCGGCGAGAACGCCATGAGCGCCATGGAATCGCCCGGCGGCACCACGCGCGGGTCGAGCTTGTAGGGCGCCGACTTGCCCAGCATGGTTGCCAGCTTGGAATCCCCGCGCGGGCTCACCTCCAGGCGGAGTGCCACGCCTTTTTGAGCATCCAGGCGCAGCGAAAGTCCGGCTTCCTCCACCTCGGCCAGGCGCTCCGCCACGGGCTTGAACATTCCACCCAGCACCTGCGCGGCCACAGGACTTTGTCCCGGCATGGCCTGCAGCGCTTCCGTCATGGTGGCAAGCATGCCCGAGAGGGCGGTCTTGACATCCGTACCCTGGCTCTTCGCGATGGCCTCGGGCGACACCCGCACCTTCACATCATCCTCCGAGGTCACGGCCCCTTCCATGGCCATGGCCGCGCCCAGGATCAGCGTTTCCAATGACTGCGCGGCGACCAGGGTGCTCCCTCGCGCGAGCAGCCACCCGGTTTCGGCGCCCACCTTGTAGCTCTTCGCATCGTCTTTGGTTGCTACCGGCTGGCCCATCCCCGCCATGGCCGATTGGATAGCCTCGGGCGATTTGCCCTGCACCGCCACCACCACGTCGGGCTCCTTCCCCGCTGGTTTCGCTGGGAGAACAACAATAACCAGGGAGCCGTCGGTCCGCACAGCGTTCATCAGAGCCTCGGGCACCTTCAGCGAATCGAGGAGCGACTTGCGCTGGGCCGCCTTGTCGAACGGAAAAGACAGGGCCTTGGCGATGGCGTCTACGCGGTCGAAGGTGCGATCCAGGTTCGGGAGCACCGCGCTGCCCAAGGCGACCTGCCGAGCCTCCGCCGCTGCCTTGATAGGCAACGGTTTCCGGCAGGCGCCCAACGACAGCGCCATTCCACACACCAGGAAGGCAAGGGAACGAGACAAGTTCTTCATGGCCGCATCATCGCCCGGGCTCGACTCAGGGAACAGCGAAAAACTTGAGGAGGGCCGTCGCCCAGGCGGCGCTGCCTTCGTCTGCGCCGCCTAGGCGGGCTCGGTCTCGCTCCCCGCTTCGCCTTCCTCGCTGGTATCCTCCTCGTCCCCGGACAGGCCGCCCTTGCGGATGAGGTCCAGCAGATCCTCGCCGTCCAGGCGGGCGGCCATGTCGGCGCCGTCGAGGATGCTGGCGGCGAGCTGGCGTTTCTCTTCGTGCAGGGACAGCACGGACTCCTCGATGGTTCCGCGCGCGACCATGCGGATCACTGTCACCGGGCGATCCTGGCCGATGCGGTGGGCGCGGTCGGTGGCCTGATCTTCGACGGCGGGGTTCCACCAAGGATCCAGGTGGATGACGTAGGTGGCGGCGGTCAGATTCAGGCCAGTGCCGCCCGCGCGCAGCGAAAGCAGGAAGGCGTCGGCGGTGCCGGCCTGGAAGGCGCGCACGCGCTCCTCGCGCTCCGCCGCCGGCGTGGATCCGTCGAGGGTCAGGGTGCGCAGCCCCGCCTGGGTCAGCAGCGGTCGCGCCAGATCGAGGAAGCTGGTGAACTGACTGAACACCAGCGCGCGATGGCCCTCGTCGCGCAGCTCGGTGATGAGCTCGACCAGCGCGGCCAGCTTGGCCGAACTGGCGGTGGATTCTTTGACCACCAGGCGAGGGTGACAGCACAGAAGTCGCAGGCGAGTCAGCGCGGCCAGGATCTTGATCCGTTGCCTAGCATCATCTCCTATACCCGCTGCCGCGCTTTTGGCCAGGTTCTCCAGAATCTCGAGGCGCTCGGCCTCGTACAGTCGGCGCTCGGTGGGGCCGAGCTCGATGGTCTGGTTCATTTCGGTCCGGGAGGGCAGCTCGGGCGCGACCTCGGCCTTGGTCCGGCGCAGGAGGAAGGGGCGCACCACGCGCGCCAAGGCAGTCTGCCGTTTGCGATCGTGGTGGCGTTCGATGGGCACGGCGAAGCGCTGGCGGAACTGCTCCCATGAGCCGAGCAGTCCGGGGGTGACCAGGCGGAAGATGGCCCACAGCTCGCCGAGGTGGTTCTCGATGGGGGTGCCGGTGAGAGCCAGGCGAAATTCCGCCTGCAGGTCGCGGACCGCGCGGAACCTGTGCGTGAGAGCGTTCTTCACCGATTGAGCCTCGTCGATGATCAGGGTGGAAAACGAAATCTCGCCCAGCGTTGCGGCGTCTCGCACCGCAATGGCGTAGCTGGTGACAAGGAGAGTGCCCTTGCCCAGATCCTTCAGCATCGCCGCGCGGTCAGGGCCACGGTAAATGCGCGGCGAAAGGCCGGGTGCGAACCTCGCGCATTCAGCGGCCCAGTTGGACACCACCGAGGTGGGCGCGATGACCAGCGCCGGTCCCAGCTCGGCCCGCCGCAACAGCAGCGCCAGCGCCTGCACGGTCTTGCCTAGGCCCATGTCGTCGGCCAGGCACGCACCTAAGCCCCAGCTGGCCAGTCGCGCCAGCCACGCGAAGCCGTCTGCTTGATAGTGGCGTAGCGTCGCCTGCAGGCCGTCGGGTAGCACCGCCGTCTCGGTGCGCGCGGCCTCTAGCTTGCCGAGCACGGCACGGAATGCGGGCACCATGTCGAGCTGGCTCCGATCTTCCACCAGCTCGGCCAGCACCGGCGCCGCCAGCAGGCCCAGCTCGATCGCGCCCTTGTTGTCGAACACCACGTCGTCGAGCGCGGCCAGCCGCTGGTGCAGATCCTCTTCGATGCGGGCGAAATGGCGCGCGTTGAGCCTGACGTAGCGCTGGCCCGCTCGCG
>Ga0265342_10004268_pt1 | contig 11319 bp, 6 predicted proteins | sample 4CB327metaG_FD_203125 | JGI IMG/M metagenome (GOLD analysis project Ga0265342, IMG submission 203125) | Rhizosphere microbial communities from Carex aquatilis grown in University of Washington, Seatle, WA, United States - 4-CB3-27 metaG | ecosystem: Host-associated > Plants > Roots > Rhizosphere...
CACCGAGACCTTCACGTCGACGGTGAAGTCGACGTCAGCATGGCGGTCGGCACCTGGGATCCGGTGAGCAGGACCTGCGCGGACACCGACACCGCCAACGGCTGTCATGGGAGCAATCCATGGTGATCCCGCAGAAGCCTCCCCCGCTCCCGCCCCGCCCCAATCTCCCTTTTGGGCCTGATGCCGGTCGAGTGGACGTTCGCGGACCTGCGGCTGCGGCCGACCGCGGGGATTCGGGTTTCGACCGCCAACTGGCCAGCTTGTTCGGCGAAAGCGTGTTCGGGCCCTGGCTCGATCCGGGACAGTACCTGGGCGCGACCCGCACGACCCGACGGCATGGCGCTCCCTTCAGGCGACTCGCCCTGCTGACTTTTGTCCTGTGCGCAGGAGCCGCGGCCGTCTGGATCGTGCGCGCGGGACTTTCGCGCCGGACCGTCGAAGACCGTGAACTTGTTGCGCGCAATCTGGCCAGTTTCCTCAAGGAAGGTGAGCTGGATCGCGCCGCACAGTTCCTCACGCTTCTGCGCGGTGCCAATTCCCCCCTCGATGCGCACGATGCGCACCTCGATCTCATGATCCGCGCCGAGGCGACTCTCTACCGATACCAGGATGCTGACCCCGAGCGCCTCGCCCGCATCAGGCCCTATCTGTCGTCGACGGCGACCGCGCCTGCATCCGGAGAGCGCATCCTGGCCAGCCTGGCCGTGGCGTCACGGCAAGAGCGGGCCGCACGCCTGACTGAGTTGGAGTCGATTCGCCCGGCATTCGATCGAGATCCCGAGTTCCACTATCTGCTGGCCACCGCTCTCGAATACAAGGGCGATGTGAAGGCGGCTCGCCAGGCCTGGGATCGGGCCTTCGAGCTCGGACCTCTGTGGCTCGCCCACCGCTACGAACAAGCCTGGTTCGAGACTCGCCAAGGCAAAGCGGAAGCTGTCAGCAAGCTGGTCGGCCGACTCACGCAGGTCGCGCCCGAGTCGGCCTGGACGCGCTTGGCCTCCGAGCAGTTCGGCGGCGCTCGGGTCGCCAAGCCTGATGGATCCTCGGCGGCTTCGTCGGTGAGCGCAATCCCGGCGGTTGCGCTGTTTCACCAGAATCTCGCCCTGGCCCTGGCCCAGACACGCGCCGGCGATCCGCTCGCGGGCCGGCACAGCCTCGGCCAGGCGATCGCAGCGGTGAATGGCCAAGCCCCCTTCGTATTTGATGCGTTCGACTGGCTCGTCGAGGCCAAGGCCATGGGGCTGGCGCGCGACCTGACGGCGTTCGAGGCCTGGCCGCAACATTCGGAGCCAGCCGCCGCGCGAGTCGCCCGACTGGCCGAGCCCGAGTCTCGCGCGGCAGAGAATCGGCCGGCCGTATCGGAATCACAGGCCACGCCCAAGCAGCAGGTCAAGAAGCCGGGGCGGGGCAAGGCGAAGGCCAAGACAAAGGCGCGACGTAGAAAATGAAGTCTCAGTCCACGACGAGCCCGCGCCTCATTGGCCTTTGCTGCTTGCTCTTGGCGAGCCTGGTCGCCATGCCCCTGGTGGTTGCGCAGTCTTTTTTTCGAGTGGCGCCTGGCCCGCTCAACGAAAGTCACGCCGCCTATGACAACTCGGACGGCTGTCCCAAGTGCCACGAAGCCAATCACGGCGTCACAGACGCCAAATGCCTCGACTGCCACAAGCCCCTCAGAGATGAACTGGCCAAACGGCGCGGTCTGCACGCAACCTTCACGGGGACGTGCCTGCACTGCCATCCTCAGCACAAAGGGCGAGAGTTCAACATCATCGACTGGAAACACGCAGGCGGGCACGAGACCTTCAATCACACCCAGACCGGGTTCTCGCTGCTCAACGACCACGCCAAGCTCGCCTGCGCCTCCTGCCATACCCGGCGCATGAAGTCGGGTCGTATCACCTATCTCGGCCTTGCGAAGGAATGCCGCAGCTGCCACAAGGGCGTTCACGGGTTCACCGAGGCTCAGCTGGCACAGAAGTGCGACACCTGCCATCCCGTGGGTCACGTCCTGAAGGGCATGCTGCTTTCCGCCTGGCTTGAGCCGCACACCCGGTATTCGGGGACTGCCTTTGACGGTAAGCACCTCGAACAGCCTTGCACCAAGTGCCACCCCAAGGCCGAGATGGCGGGCCGGACCCCGCCGCGCAAGTGTGCCGACTGCCACCGTCCTTCCCATCCCGTGACCGCTGATACTGCCAAGTGCACGTCCTGCCACCTCACGGCGCGTCCCTGGAAAGAGGCCAAGGTCGACCACCGTCGCTTCGGTTTCGCCCTTCTGGGCAAGCATCAGACGCTGGATTGCAAGAAATGCCACGGAAAGGGCACGCAGCTCACCTACACCCAAGGCGGATGCGTGAGCTGTCACGAGCATCGCGGCGTACACAAGGGGCAGTTCGCCGACAAGCCTTGCGCGGGTTGCCACGTGGAAGGCGGCACGCGCACGCGGGCCTTCACCCACAACAAGGATACGCGTTTTCCGCTCATCGGCTTCCACGCCGAGCCCAAGGTGCGCAGCAAGTGCGCCAACTGTCACCAGAACGAGGTCTACCGCACCAACAAGCTGGCCTGTGTCGACTGTCACAAGGACAAAGACAAACACAAGGGACAACTCGGCAACGACTGCTCCAAGTGTCACGCGCCGACCCAGCATTTCAAGGACCTGCGCCTCGACTGGAAGCACAGTAAGCGGTTCCCGCTGGAAGGCCTGCACAAGATCGCCAAATGCGAATCCTGCCACGACAACGGTCGCTACAAGCTGGCCGACGTCACCTGCGTGAGCTGCCACGAAAAGAAGGACCCGCATCGCGGCCAGCTGGGCCGGGACTGTGGCAAGTGTCACCGGCCGGAAAAGGGAGCGCCCAAATTCAACCACGACCAGATGACCCATTTCGTGCGCGATGGGGCCCATCGCGATCTGGCCTGCTCCTTCTGCCATCGGCCGAAGCCTGATTCGCCCCCTGCTGTCGGTTGGACGAAGAACGAAACAGCCCCGCCGCTGGATCGCCGGTTCCCGCTCATGGGGAAAACCTGCGCAGACTGCCACGCGGATCCGCACCGCGGCTCAGCCGGCAGCAAGTGCGACGACTGTCACAGCACGACCGATTTCCGCGGTCTCCTGGCAGGCGGCCGAATAAAACCGCGCGACCACGATCAAATCTGGCTGCGCTCGCACGCCAATCTGCCCTGGGACGAGGACGAGGCCGGAGCCGAAGGACGGGCGTGCGCCCGCTGCCACGCTTCGCCGGTTTGCACCAGCTGCCATCGCAGCCATCCGCCCAAGAGCCATACTGCGCTCTGGCGACTGCGCGGGCACGGACCAGCTTCGGCCTTCGATCCCGAGCCCTGCCGCGTGTGTCACCAGCCTGGAACCTGCATTCAGTGCCACAGAACCACGGCGCCGCTGAACCACCGCGGGGCCTGGGCCACAGTGCACGGGTTTGCGGCGGGAAGTTTTGCCAACGACAACTGCTTCGTCTGTCACCGGCGTGTCGATTGCCTGGCATGCCACAAGAGCGTGGCACACTAGGGGAAACAGAATGGCACATGACGCAAGCCACGCGGTCTCGGTCGATGCGATTCGCTCGCTGGCGGTCTTTGCCGACCTGCCCGGCCCGGCGCTCGATGATCTCTTGCGCGGAAGCCAGGTGCGTCGTCTCGACCATCGGCAGCGCCTTTCTTCGCTGGAGCGCGCCCAAGGCGAAAACTACTGTTTCGTGCTCTCCGGCGTCGTCTCCATCGCCCTGGACCGCGAGGGCACGACTGTCCCCGCGCGCCCGCGCGACGATCGCTCGTTTGAACACATTGGCTTCTTTGCGCCGGGCGAGATCTTCTCCGACGGTTTTCTCGATTGCCCGCCGGGCGTGGGAGAGCCAGTGCTCGACTGCATGGCCTCCACCCCAGCCACCTTGCTGGCCACCAGCCGCCCCGCGCTGGCTGCACTCATGGCCCGGCAAGCCACCTGGTCCACGCGGCTCAAACAACAAATGGCCGCTTCTCGAAACCACTTTCTCAGCCAACAGGAACCCACCCGGCGCGTGGTGCAGGACTTCTTCCTACGTCATGGGTTCGCCTCCAGTTCCCTGGTGCGGGTGAGCCAGCTCGATCGCTGCCTCGACTGCAACAAGTGCCAAGATGCCTGTGCCAAACGCTATGGCTCCGCTCGCGGAATGCGGGCCGGCCTGCGCCTCGGGCGTCTGGCCATCCAGCAGGTGTGCCGGCACTGCGTGGACAAACCATGCCTAGCGTCCTGCAAAGTCGAGGCCTTGGCGGTCGACGGGCAGGGTGAGGTTCGCATCAGCGAACGCTGCACCGGCTGCGGCATTTGCATACGCAATTGCCCTCACGGCGCCATCTTGATGGAGCGCTATACCGCTGAGGGCCGCAACCGCCAGCGCGCGATCAAGTGCGATCACTGCGCGGGCTTCGCCGATCGGGCCTGCTTCCGGGCTTGCCCGACCGGCGCCCTGCTGGAACTTTCGCCCCAGGAGCTGTTCACGGAGTCGAAGCCGGGGTCCGACGGAAACGGACGAACCTTCTCGGGAGTCGCGTTTCTCGAAGGCGTGGCCGAACATCGTGCCCGGCAAACCCACCGCACATTCCGCGCTGTGGTGGCCACCCTCCTCTTCTTCGCCCTGGCGGCCGTGGGTCTTGAGGCCTTCTTGCGCCGGACCCTGCCCGAGCACAGCTTGCAGGCCGTCTTTCTGCCATGGCTGGGAACGGTCGAACCGATTGCCTACAGCTCGGGCAAGGGATTCGGCCACTGGCTTGGGTACATCGGGACGTCGTTCATGCTGCTGACCTTTCTGTACCCGCTGCACACCCGACTAAACCTGCTGAAGAACCTGGGCGCCCAATCTACCTGGCTTACTGTCCACCTGTGGGTCGGGTTCATCGGCGCCACGCTCGTCACGTATCATGCCGCGTTCAAACTGGACCGCTGGGTGGGGCTGTCCTGCATGTCGATGTGGATCGTCGTCGCATCCGGAGCCATCGGCCGCTACCTCTACGGGCAGGTGCACTCAGGCATCGGCCTGGCAAATTTCGAGATGGAATCGCTGTCGCGCAGTGTCGCCTCGATGGTCGGTCGCCGCAGCCCCTCGCGCGCCATGCGCATTCTGACCCCTGAGCACGAGGGAGCAACCAAGTCGCACGGGCTGCTCGCGGTCATGCTGTGGCACGAGCTACGCGATTTCGCCGTGCTGTTGTGGCTGCGCATCGCGGGACTGGGCGACATTCCCGATCGCAAGACCCGTCGACAGGTCCTGCAATTCCTGTCCGACCGGGCCGCGCAGCGACGCACGCGCTGCTACTTGGAGAGCGCCAAGAAGATGCTGCGCCACTGGAACTGGGTTCACATCGTACTCACCATCATCATGTTCGCCCTGGCTGGCGTGCACATCGCCTACGGATTCATGTACAAGGCGGTGTGAATGCGCGCCACGGCAAGGGAGAGTCACGGAATCTCCGATGCACGAATGTCTGCCTGCCATTCGCGTCCCAAAGGTACATACTCACGCAACAGCAACGGCTAGCTTTGCTTCCCTCGCGTTTCGACACAGGGAGTTTTCTCGATGAAGCCAATCCTTTGCACTTCTGGCCTCGGTCTGCTGCTTGCACTGCTGTGCTGCGGGTGTGTGGGGGATCCTCCCCAGAGTGATTTTGGCCTGACTGTTTCGGGCGGCAAGAATGGTTCAGACATCTCTGCTGGTTCGGGGGGTTCGACCGCTGCTTCGAGCAGCGGCGGCTCTACTGGCTTAGCGGGTTCCACTGGCCAAATCAGCTCCGGCGGCGCAACCAGCTCCAGTGACTCGTCCAATTCCGCCGGCTCGGCCAGCTTCGGCGGCACCACCAACTCCGCTGGCGCACCCAGCTCCGGCGGCGCCACTAGGTCCGGCGGCGCACCCAGCTCCGGCGGTGCCATTGCCTCGGGTGGCGCAACCAGTTCGGGGGGCGCAATAGGCTCCGGCGGCGCAACCAGCTCCGCCGGCGCAATCAGCTCCGGCGGCGCAACCAGCTCCGCCGGCACACCCCACTTCGGCGGCACAACCAGTTCCGGTGGCGTTGCCAGTCCCGGCGGCGCAACCAACTCCGCTGCCTCCACCAGCTCCGGTGGCGCGACGCGCTCCGGAGGCTCGACCAACGCCGGTGGTTCGTTCAGCTCCAGTGGTTCGACCAGCTCGGGTGGTTCGACCAGTCGGCCCGACGCCGCGCCCCTGGACACGGGCGCGGGCAACACGAACTGCACTCCGGTCGCTACCAAGATCATCGCCGCAAAACACTATGCCGGAAAGACCTGCATCAACTGCCACGGCGCAGGAGGCGACTCCCCCAGAATCTACGCCGCCGGAACCGTCTACAGCACGGCCGCCGGAGGCACGGCGGTCGCCGGCGCCACAGTCAAGATTGGCAATACCGCAATGGTCACCGACAAAGGCGGGACGTTCTACGCGACCTCGGCGGTCACCCTAAGTTCCCCGACCGTCAGTATGTGCCCCAACGCCGACCAGACCATGCCGACCACTCCGACCTCCGCCGACTGCAACGGATGCCACACGGCTGGCAGCCGGATTCACCTGCCGTAGGCGTCCTATCGTCTGGCCTTGAAGAACTGCAAAGGCCACGACCACGATCTCGTGCTACTGGGAGCGTCCTACGCCCTGGCGCCCGGATGGATGGCGCTGCTGACCAGGAAGCGGCTGGCGCCGATGAGCGGCGCGCGCGGATCCAACGCCACCCGTACCGGCAAATTCTTCGCCCAGTCCGAGAACCGCCCCTTGTCGGTCAGCGCAGCCAAGAAGGCTCCGTCCTTGAGCGCAGGCAAGATCTTCGGGGCGATGCCGCCCCCGATGATCACACCGCCTGTGGTCAGTCCCTTGAGTGCCAGGTTGCCGGCCTCGGCCCCCAGCACCGCACAAAACATGCGCAAAGCCTGCACGCACACCGGATCGCGGTTGGCCAGGGCGGCAGCCGAAATCGCCGCATTGGGATCGCCGCTGCCAAGTTGCTCGGTCAGCCAGGCGGGCTCGCGGGTGGTGGCTTCGTTGCGCAGGCTGCGGTACAGGTTTCCAATGCCAGCGCCCGAAAGGATGCGCTCGTAGCTGACATGGCCGCCCAGGGCCGCCCGCAGGTGGCGCAGGAGAACGATCTCGTCGTCGGTGCGCGGAGCGAAGTCGGCGTGTCCGCCCTCTGATGGGATGGCGTGGTACTGCTTGCCGTCGAAGTGGAGCAGGGCTTCTCCCAGCCCCGTGCCGGGCGCGATGACCGCGATGTCGCCTCGGGCGCCAGCCTTCCCAGCCTGCAGCACCTCGAAATCCTGGGGCGCTAGGAACAACATGCCGAAGGCGGCCGCTTCCAAGTCATTGAGCAAGCGAACACGCGGAGCGTGCAGGCCCTTGGCCAGATGTTCCTCGTCGAGCAGCCAGGGCAGATTGGTCAAGCGGGCGCGCCCGCCGTCGACTGGCCCAGCCACGCCAAAACAGGCTCCGGTCAGCGTGGGCCTCGCGCCCGCCGCGAGAAACTCATCCACCACTGCCTCGAGCGAATGGTACTCGAGACTGGGGAAGGTGGCCTCACGCACGCAGCGCAGATCCTCGCCCACTTGCTCGAAGAGCGCGAGGACGGTCTTGGTTCCTCCGATGTCGCCAGCTATGATCATGGCCAACAAGGTAGCACTGTCGCGGACGGCCGCGAAGTCATGGACTCTGGACTTTCATTCTGCTAGACGCTGCGCGTCTGGACACGCCAGACTCTTCTTTCTGGCCGCGCGCAGCAGAGCGCGTGTATGATCGGGAAAGGCACATCCCGTGAGCAGCGAGCGGAACTCTCCCCCTGATCCGCAGGCCGGCGCCCAGTCCGCGCCACAGGAAACAAGATCTCAATCGGAGGCCGCCTCGCCGTCGGCCGATGTGGCCCTGGTCATCGCCTTCATCACGCAACTGCGGCGCGTGTTTTCCGCGCCCGGGTACCGACCGCCTCTGCTACCCACAGTGGCGCTGGAGGTCCATCAGCTGTCGCTTCGCTCCGACGTGAGCGCGGACCAACTGGTCGAGGTGCTGGAGAAGGACGCGGTCTTGGCAGCCCAGGTTCTGCGCGTCGCTGGCTCGGCGGCCTACGGCGGCTGGGGCCAGAACAACATCTCGTTGAAGGTCGCCGTGGTCCGCCTGGGCATGCGCGGTCTGGCCAGCGTGGTGTGGGAAGTCGCGGCTGGCATGCGGGTGTTTCGCTCGGTCCGCTACGTTACCGTGATGGAGCAAATTCGCGCGCACAGCACGCTGTGTGCGCACCTGTGCCGGCTGATCGCTTCGCGCAGGGCCCTGAATACCGAGACCGCTTTTCTGTGCGGCCTGCTTCACGACATCGGCATGGCAGCCACTCTGCTGGTGCTGTCTGATCGCCCCAAGGACGAGCCGACCATCGACCCGGTGATCCTCGACGAGGTCTTGCGCCAGACGCACCAAGAGGTCTCCGGCATGATCGCCCAGCTGTGGAAGCTGCCGGCCGACGTGCAGGCCGTGCTGGCCAACCATCACAGTTTTCCCGCCGGCGAGCCGCCCCATCCTCTTTCCGCTGCTGTCGCCGTGGTCGAAGAATTGAGCCGCGAGCTTGGCAGTGGCGTCGAGATCGGGGCTGGCCGTTGCGATCGCGTGGCGCCCGAGACTTTGGCGCGTGCGCGTGAAGTGCTGGGCTTCACCGAGGAGCAAGAGGCCGAGTTGCGCGAGACCGCGAAAAAACTGGCGGCCTCTGTGACCGAGGATTTCACACTGGGAGAGCAGAAGCCCGCCGCCCCAGCTGCGACCAAGAGCGTGGCGACTGCACCCGCTGCGACGCCGCCCCCGGCCGCACAAGCCAAGCCCGCAACGCCCCACCAGGCCCGCCTGCCATTCTGGCGCCGACTGGCCCGCGCTCTTCGAAAGAAATAGCCTGGCGCGTTGACCAGCCTCGGGTCGGGTTAGCCTCGGTGCCTGTTATGTGGTAAGGATGCCGCGCACCGACGGACACCTACATCAACCTCAGGAAGTACGTGCGACTTTGGAGCAACCGGGAAGAATAGGAGTCGACATCGGCGCCGTATCGCTCAAGGCGGTTCGGATCGACGGTGCCGGTACAGTGGTTCAGACCTTCTACGCCCGACACAAGGGCGAGCCGGCGCCGGTGCTAGAACGGGCGCTGCGCGAGCTGGACCTCAAACCAGGGGACGCCATCGGCTTCTGCGGGACCAACGCGACCCGCTTCTGCGAGGCCTTTGAAACCCGGCGGCTGGACATCGCGGCCTGCCAGATTCGGGTGATTCACGCCCAGTTTCCTGAGGTTCGCAACATCATCGACATCGGCGGCGGGTCCGTGACCCTGGTGCAGCTCGATGCCCAGGGGCACTTTCAGAACTACGCGACCAACTCCATGTGCGCGGCTGGCACGGGATCGTTTCTCGACGAACAGGCGGCGCGGCTGGGGCTGGATTGCAGCGATCCGGCCCTGGTGGGCAGCGTGGCTGAGCCGCCCTCCATCGCCACTCGTTGCTCGGTGTTCGCCAAGAGCGACCTGATTCACCGTCAGCAAGAAGGCTACAGCAAGGCCGCCATGTGGTCCGGGCTGTGCCGGGGCATGACCCGCACCTTGATCGGAACCCTGCTGCGGGCGCGGCCTTTGGATGCGCCGACCGCGATCATCGGCGGGGTGGCGCTCAACCGCGAAGTCCTGCGCTGGCTGGATGCGGCCTTCCCCAATCTGCTGCGCACGCCATCCTCGCCTCACCTGGCGGCGGCCCTGGGCGCTGCCGCCATGGGCACGGTTCCCAAGCATCTTCCGTCGCGCGAATCCCTTCATCGCATTGCCACCAGCAGCGACGTGGAATACCACCCCTGGCCGCTGACCTTGGAGAAGTCCAAGTATCCCGATTTCCAGCTGGCCGAGTGCTACACCGATGCGGAAGGCAACGAGGTGCGCGTGGTTTCCTGGCCCGCGGGCCAGACCCTGCGCGTGTACCTCGGCATCGACATCGGCTCGACCAGCACCAAGCTGGCGCTGGTCAACGACAAGGACGAGCTGCTGGTCGACGTGTACCGCAAGACCGGCGGCGATCCCATCGGCGCCACGCAGAAACTGTGCCGCGCCCTGCGCGAGCTTGAGGCGAAGAAAGGCGCGCGCATCGAAGTGCTGGGCGCCGGGACCACGGGCAGCGGCCGCAAGATCGTGGGCGAGGTCATCGGCGCGGACGCCATCATCAACGAGATCAGCGCCCACGTGGCCGGCGCCACCTTCACCGATCCCAGCGTCGACACCATCTTCGAGATCGGCGGCCAAGACGCCAAGTACATGCACATCGTCGACGGACACATCCGCGACGCCAACATGAACTACGTGTGCGCCGCCGGCACCGGCTCGTTCATCGAGGAGCAGGCCAACAAGCTGGGCTACAAAGTGGCCGACGTGGGCCAGGCCGTGCTGGGGGTGAAGCCTCCGCGCGCCACAGACCGCTGCACCGTTTTCATGGAGCAGGACGTGGTCCGCTTCATCGAGGCAGGCGCCAGCCGACCCGAAGCCCTGGCCGCGGTCATGGTCGCGGTGGCCAAGAACTACCTCAACAAGGTCGTGGGCAACCGCCACCGTAGCCGCAAGCGCATCATGTTCCAGGGCGCGACCGCGCGGAACAAGGCGCTGGTGGCCGCGTTCGAGCGTCTGCTCGACGTGGAGGTGGTGGTTTCGCCCTACTGCCACGTGATGGGCGCGTTTGGCGTGGCCCGTCTGGTGCGCCAGACCATGGCGGAACAGGGATTGGCTCACTCGCGCTTCCGCGGACTCGATCTCGACAAGCGCAAGATCGCCATGCGCAAAGAGACCTGCGATCTCTGCCAGAACGACTGCACCATCACCTTTGCCGACATTGAGGGTGTGCAGGGCTCACCGTCGTGGGGCTACATGTGCGGCCGCGATCCCGGCGAGCAGAAGGTGCGCAAGAGCCCGTTCGACCGAGCCCTGCGCCTGCGTCAGCGTCTGTGGCGCGAAGGTGGCGCGGGCGTCAAGGTGCCGGACAACGCGCCGGTGATTGGCCTGCCCCAGGCACTTCTGACCTACACCTACTATCCGTTGTGGCAGCGCTTCTTCAACACGCTGGGCTTCCGCGTGCAGCTGTCGGGCCAGACCACCGACGAGATCCGTGAACTGGGCCCGCGCATGGCGGGCGCCGATTTCTGTTTTCCGGCCAAGCTGGCGTTGGGTCACGTGGCCAAGCTGGCGGTCACCGACGGTGTGGACTTCGTATTCGTGCCCCATCTGAAGAACACGCCGGCCAACGAAGAAACCACGGGCACAGCCGTGTGCCCC
>Ga0265342_10004270_pt1 | contig 11317 bp, 9 predicted proteins | sample 4CB327metaG_FD_203125 | JGI IMG/M metagenome (GOLD analysis project Ga0265342, IMG submission 203125) | Rhizosphere microbial communities from Carex aquatilis grown in University of Washington, Seatle, WA, United States - 4-CB3-27 metaG | ecosystem: Host-associated > Plants > Roots > Rhizosphere...
GGCGACACCAGCTCGATCCCCGTCCACCAGATCCCGATCGAGAAGGGCGAGCCGCTCGCGCTTGAGCTCGCCCACTTTGTCGACAGCGTGGCGCGCTCGAGACAGCCGAAGGTCGGGGCCGCCCTTGGGAAGAGCGCGCTTGAGGTGGCGATCGCCGTCACCGACCAGATCCGGAGGAAATGACGGGCCCCCCACCGCCTCTGCTGCCCCCGCCCCTCTGCGGCACGCCCGACCTGCTCGTCGTGGCCGGGGAGCATTCGGGCGACGAGCACGCGGCCCGCATGGTGTCCGGGCTCCTCGCGCTGCGCCCCGGCCTTCGCGTCGCGGCCCTCGGGGGGCCCCGCCTCGCCGCGGCCGGCGCGGAGCTCCTCTACGACCGCACGGCCGTCTCGGTGGTCGGCTTCGCCGAGGCGCTCTCAAACCTCGCCTTCTTCAGGGCGCTCATCGATGGCACCGTCCGCTGGATTGCCCGCTACCGCCCCTCGGCGGTCTGCTTTGTCGACAATTCCGGGATCAATCTGCGGATCGCTGAGGCGCTCAGGCTGCGGGGCGTGAGCGCAAAGGGAGGAGGCTCGGTGCGGACCCTCTACTACATCAGTCCGCAGATCTGGGCTTCGAGGGCCGGCCGCCGCTTCGAGATGGCCCGAAACCTGGACGCGCTCGCCGTGATCTTCCCGTTCGAGGCCGGGTGCTACGCGGACACCGGCCTTCCCGTGGAATTCGTGGGGCACCCGTTCATGGCCCCGGACTACGCCCCGCCGGTGCGCAGCGACCCCGCGGGCCCCGTGCTGCTCCTGCCGGGCAGCCGGCCCAGGGCGGTCGGCCTCATCCTTCCCGCCCTCGTCGGGGGCCTCCTCGAGTTCGCGCGCGCGGGCCGGGAGGCCTCCGCCGTGATCCTCTACCCGAGCGCCTCCCTTCGCGCGCAGCTCGAGGCCTCCGGGCTTCCGCCCGGGATCCGGCTCCTCGAGACCGGGACGACCGTCTCGGCCAGCGCCGTCCTCACGAGCAGCGGGACCATGTCGATGCACTGCGCCCTCGCGGGGATCCCCGGAGCCATCGTATACCGCACGGATCCGCTCACCTACCTGGCCGGCCGCTGGCTCGTGCGGGTTCCCTACCTGGGGATCGCGAACATCCTCCTCGGCGAGCCGATGTACCCGGAATTCATCCAGGGGGCCTCCTCTCCGCTGGCGCTGGCCGGCGAGCTCGCCGCCTGCACCGAGGACCCGATCCGGCGCGCCCGCACCGGGGCGCAGTCCGCCGAGCTCCGCGCCATGCTCGCGAACCCCTCGGGCGCCAGCGCCGCCCAATGGCTCGCCCGGATGCTGCCGTAGCGCACGCTCAGGGCGCGGCGGCCTCGCCCGCCGCGCCGGGATTCCTGGCGGGCGCGCCGGGCTTCGGGCCGGAGGCCGACGCCAGGTACTGCTGGACGTGGCTCCAGAGCCCGTCCGCGCGATGGGAAAGGATCGACCGGCATCGGGCGATCTCGGCCTCGCGGGCGAGGCGGTTCTTCTCCGCGATCCGCGCGAGGTCGTCCAGGTTGTAGAGGAAGACGTTCTGGAGGTCGGCCGCGGCGGCCTCGACGTCACGCGGCAGGGCGAGGTCGATAAGGAGCAGCGGGCGGGCGGGGCGCCTGCGCATCGCCGCCGCGATGGCGGCGGCGCCCAGGACGGCCGAGGGTGCGGCGGTCGAGCACACGACGATGTCATAGCGGGCGAGGCTTGCGTCGCGCTCCTCGAACGGCACCGTGCCGGCGCCGAGCGCCGAGGCCACCTCTTCGGCCCGCTCATGCCGGCGTCCGGATACCGCGAGATCCTCCGCGCCCCGGCTCCTGAAGGCCCGCGCGGTCCCCTCGCCGATCTCACCCGTTCCCAGCACGAGGACCTTGGCCTCGCCGAGATTGCCGAAAATGCTGGCCGCGAGGTCGACGGCGACATTCGCGACGCTCACGCGGCCCGAGGCGATGCCGGTGCTCGTGCGCACGTGCTTGGCCGCCTGGAATGCCTTCTGGAAGAGGCGGTTCAGGACGGCCCCCGTCGAGCCGCAGGCCTGGGCGGCCGCATAGGCCTCCTTCACCTGCCCGAAGATCTCGTTCTCGCCGACGAGTTGGGAATCGAGGCCGCTCGCAACCTCGAAGAGGTGCAGGGCGGCCTCCCTTCCCGTGAGCCGGATCCGGATCCGTTCGAACTCGGCCGGATCGAACCCCTGTCTCACGCAATAGGCCGCCTGCACCGAGTCGGGCGCGGTGTCGTCGGACCCGACCCCGTAGAACTCGACGCGGTTGCAGGTGCTCAGGACCGCGAGCTCCCGAAGCCCCGCCACCCTGGCCAGCTCCTCCCGGATGCCGGCCTCCGAGCCAAGTGCCAGCCGCTCGCGGACCTCGAGCGGGGCGTTCTGGTGGGTGGCCCCGATGACGAAGAGGCAGGGTCCGCTCATGGCACGGCCCGCTCCGCGGGCGGGGACACCGCCGGGTGCCGGCTCTCGTCGACCGCCGCCAGCGAAAGGAGCGCCGCCACGAAGAGCGCGAGGCACGTCCAGGCGAAGCGCCTCGCGAGGAGGCGGCCGATGGACCGGAGCAGGAGGGCCGCGGCGGCCCCCGCCCAGACCGCGACCGTCGCGGCCAGCTTCGCATGGTCAACGGAGGCCATGTCCCTCGTCCAGTAGACCGAGCCGAACGCGAGCGCCAGGGTCAGCAGGCCGAATCCGGCCGCCAGCAGGCGCATCTCGATGTGGTCGAGGTCGAGGATCGAGGGCAGGAACGAGAACCAGCCCCCGAGGCGCTTCGACTTGAGCGAGAAGTGGCGCAGCAGGAACAGTCCCGATGTGAGGGCGAGAAGCCCGAAGACCCCGTAGCTGAAGATCGCGAGCGCCGCATGGAGCTCGATCCAGGGGTTGCCCCCGAAGATGTGGGTCCGCCTCACGGCGTCCCAGGCCGGGATCGAGAGCGACACGACCGTCAGGGCGGCTCCAAGGCAGGAGGTGAAGAAGCCGAGCACGCTCGAGCGGAACGTGACGCCGACCACCAGGTAGAGCGTAATCGCGGACCAGGCCGTGAACTGGAAGATCTCGAACGGGTTTCCGAGCGGGCAGCCGCCCGTGGCGCGCCCGCGCACGCCCAGGCCGATGAACTGGAGGACATAGCCGACGAAGATCGCGCAGTAGATGGGCACCCCGGAGGTGCGCTGGCCCCGCACGAGCGAGATCGTGCCGAGGAGCAACCCAACGGCGTACAATCCCGCGGCACACCAAAGCCATTGCCGGTCGGACAGGTCTGGGAGCATGGAGGCAGGACGGTGCCCGATACGTGCCGTCCGGGCAAGCCTACGGGCCTGCCGGCGGGGCCCACGCGGCAAGAAAGGCCGTTATCTTGGCGGGACTGTGCCCGTCGCCCTCCTCCAGCTCGCCAGAATCCTTCGTCGTCAACGGCTTGCCGTCGGAACCGAGCACCACGAGCACGGGGATCCCATGGCGGATCGGGTTGCCGTACCGCTCGTTGACGCCCGCGTTGCGCTTCACGCCGTCGCGGGTGTTGGCGTCGATCATCACGACCACGAAACCCCTGCCAAGGGCCGCGGACACCGACGGGTCGGACTCAAAGGTGGCGTGGAGCCGCCTGCACCAGATGCACCAGTTCGCGCCAAAATCGAGGAGCACGCGCTTGTGCTCCGCGGCCGCCCTCGCCAGCGCCGCGGCGATCTGCGCCTCCCCGTCCGCGTGCGTGTCGTAGATGTCCGGGCCCTTCGCCGGGTATTCGGTGCCGGCGCGCAGTTCCGCCGCCTGCACGGCCGCGAGCGCCGCGAAGGCGAGGAGTGGGCGAAGGTGCGCGTGAATCATGGTCGTCCAGAGGCAGACGATTCCCCGATATGGCCCGGCTGCAAGCGAGATCCCCCGGTGGGGCGGGCCTGCGCAGGCCCGCCGCTAGCGCACCCGCCGCCACGCGGCGATGAACATCCCGTTTGCGTCAAGGTCCTGGGGCAGGAGCGCGATCCGGGCCTGCCCGGAGGCGATGGGGAGCGCCGCCGGCTCAAAATCCCCGTGGGCCGCCTCAAAGCCGTCGGCCACGGCCGCGGTCTCGCTCCGGGTCAACGTGCACACCGAATAGACGAGGCGGCCGCCGGGCTTCACGGACAAGGCGGCGCGCCCGAGTAGCCCGGACTGGATGGCCGCCAGCTCGGCGACGTCGGCGAGCGCGGTGGTCCAGCGGGCGTGGGGATTGCGCTGCCAGGTGCCGACGCCGCTGCACGGCGCGTCGACAAGGACGCCGTCGCACTTCGATCTGAAGGGAGCCGGCGCCGCCCCCGTCCATACCGCCGACCGGTAGTTGAACATGCCCGCGCGCGCCGCGCGCCTCCGCAGCAGCGAAAGCCGTCGTACCGACCTGTCGGTGGCCCAGACGAGGCCCTTGTTGCGCATCAGGTCCGAGAGGTGAAGCGCCTTCCCGCCCTCGCCGGCGCACGCGTCCCACCAGGTCTCGCCGGGTTCGGGCGCGCAGGCGTGGCCCACGAGCTGCGAGGAGAGGTCCTGGATCTCGAACAGCCCCGACTGGAAGCCGGGGGCCTTGTGGAGGTCCGCGGTCCCCCGGAAGCGCAGCGCCGAGAGTCCGGGCGGGGCCTGCACCGGTCCCTGCAGGACCGGCTCCTCGCAGGACCCGAGGGACGCCGCCAGGCCGACGGCGGCCCCGGCCTTGGCGCGGATCCAGAGCGCGGGCTCCCGCTGGAGGCTGCGCAGGAAGGCCGCGGAGACGTCCATCTCGCCGGCCAGCCATCCCGGGACCGCGCGTGCCGCGAGGGCGGCCGCCTTGATGCACGCCGGGTCGCGGTCGAACCTGGCCTGCAGGCCGAGCGCGCCGACGACCTGCCTCTGGAGGGACTGCGCGGGCTCGAGCCAGTTGAGCCACCGGAAGTAGGCGAACACGGCCCGGCTGACGGAGCGCTTCCCCACGGCGCCGAGGCTCCGGCTGCGCGCGAGGTAGTCCCGCAGCGCCGCGTCGGCCGGAACGCCGGGGCGCAGCGACTGCAGCACCCTTGCCGCGTGGTTCTCTAGCGTCTCGCCCATCGCGTCTCCGGCCTTAGCTCGAGGGGCCGCGCCTCAATCCGGACCCCGGCGACCGCCGGGTGCGAGCGAAGCTCCTGGAATGCCGGCGCCGAAAGGCGCCACGAGAGTGCCGCGCTGGCCTCGGCCACCGGCGCCACGCCGCCGTCCAGGAGGACGGCGAACTCCATCCTCGTGTCGCCCGGCTCGCGGACGACCGCCTCCCGGAGCCTGCGCAGGAAATCCCCGAGGTCCGGGGCGCCGGGCCTCACGAGCCAGGTCACCTTCCGGACGGTCCGCGCCACCGCGAGGTCGAGGGGGTAGCATTCCTTCACGTTGACGCGCGGCCCGTCGGCCCCGCGAATGATGTTGCCCTGGACGAGCACCGGCGCGTTCTCGGCCAGGACGGACCCGAAGCTGGCGAACGCGTCCGCGAACATGTTGAGCGCGATGGTCGACCCGCGGGTCGCCAGCGTGAACGCCACCCACGGCCGATTGTCCTTCTTCGCGTACTTCTTGACGAGGTTGCCCGCGATCCCGCAGAGGCGGAACTCCCCGCGGTCGGGAAGGCCGGGGAGCTCCTCGGCCGGGGCCGTGTCGATCGCCTCCCACAGCCCGTGGTAGGTGTTCATCGGGTGCCCCGACACGTAGAACCCGAGCAGCTCCTTCTCGAAGGAGAGGCGCTCGTGGGCGGTGAAGTCAGGCGCCGAGTCACCGCTCGCGTGGACGGAGCCGTTCGGGCGCGCCGGTCCGGCGAGCGTGCCGAGGAAGTTGTCCTGGCCCGCGGCGCGGTCCCTCGCCTGGGCGGAGCTCGCCGCGATCGCCGCGTCGATGCACTCAAAGAGCCGGCGCCTTCCCACCCGGCTGAACTCGAACGCGCCCGTCTTCACCAGGTGCTCGAGCACGCGCTTGTTGACCGCCCTGCCATCGACCCTCGCGACGAAATCGTCGAAGTCGGCGAAGGGGCCGTTGGCCTCGCGTTCCGCGATGATCCGCTGCGCCGCAAGCTCGCCCACGCCCTTGATCCCGGCGAGCCCGAACCGTATCTTGCCGCCGACCGGCGTGAACATCTCCCGCGACTCGTTGACGTCGGGGCCGAGCACGCCGAGGCCCATCGCCTCGCACTCGGCGACGAAGTGCGCGACCTTGTCCGAATTGCCGAGCTCGGAGCTGAGCATCGCCGCCATGAACTGCACGGGGTAGTTGGCCTTCAGGAAGGCCGTCTGGTAGCTGAGAAGCGCGTACGCGGCCGAATGGGACTTGTTGAACCCGTAGCCCGCGAACTTGTTGAGGATGTCGAAGATTGCGTCGGAGGTCTTCTCGTCGATGCCGTGGAGGCGCTTGGCCCCTTCGATGAACTTCCCGCGCTCCTCGGCCATGGCGACGGGATCCTTCTTCCCCATGGCCCGCCGCAGCATGTCGGCGCCCCCGAGCGAGTAGCCCGCGACGATCTTCGCCGCCTCCATCACCTGTTCCTGGTACACCATCACGCCGTACGTCTCGCTGCAGACCTCCTCGAGGAGCTTGTGCGGGTAGCGCACGGTGCTCGGGTCCTTCTTGCCGCGGATGTAGTCGGGGATCCATTCCATCGGGCCCGGCCGGTAGAGCGCGATAAGCGCGATGATCTCGTCGATCGACGACACCTGGAGCTGGCGGCAGAGGTTCTGCATGCCGCCGGACTCCAGCTGAAACACGCCGGTGGTCCTGCCCGTGTTGAGGAGCGCAAACGTCCGCGGGTCGTCGATCGGGACCTGCTCGATGTCGAAGCGGGGATCCGCGGTGCGCCGGATGTTGTCCACGGCGTCGGCGATCACCGTGAGGGTCTTCAGCCCCAGGAAATCCATCTTCAATAGCCCCAGCTTCCCGACGGCGTTCATGTCGAACTGCACCGTGACGTCGCCCTCCTGGAGCGTGAGGGGCACGAACTCCTCGAGCGGCCTGTCGGTGATGATGATCCCCGCCGCGTGCTTGCCCGTGTTCCGGACCATGCCCTCGAGGACCTTCGCCTGCTCGAAGATCTTCTTCGCCGCCGGGTTCCTCTCCACCTCCTCGCGAAGCTCGGCCGACTTGGCGACCGCCTGCTCGAGCGTGATGTTGAGCTCGTCGGGGATCATCTTCGCCAGCCGGTCGGCCTCGGCGTAGGGCAGGCTGTGGACGCGCGAGACGTCGCGGATCACCATCTTTGCCCCCATGGTCCCGTACGTGACGATGTTGGCGACGCAGGCGTCGCCGTACTTGCGCCGCACGTAGTCGATCACCTCGCCCCTGCGGCGCATGCAGAAGTCGATGTCAAAGTCGGGAGGCGAGACGCGCTCGGGGTTCAGGAAGCGCTCGAAGAGCAGCTTGAACCTCAAGGGGTCCAGGTTGGTGATCCCGAGAAGGTACGCGACAAGGCAGCCCGCGCCCGACCCGCGGCCCGGGCCGACCGGGATCCCCTGCTTCTTGGCCCAGTCGATGAAGTCCCAGACGACGAGGAAGTAGTCGAGGAAGCCGGTCGTCTCGATCACGCCCAGCTCGAAGTCGAGCCTGTCCACGAGGACCCTGGCCTGAGCCGGGTCGGCGGCCGTCTCGGGCGCCGCGTAGTCGACCCCGTAGCGCCGCTCCAGGCCCGCGACGCACAGGCGCCGCAGGAACCCGATCCGGTCCGTCCCGACCTCCGCGGGCAAGGGGTACTTGGGGTACCGCTCGCTTCCCTTGGGAAACGGGATGGCGACGTCGCACATCTCCGCGACAGCCTGGGTGTTGACGACCGACTCCGGCACCTCGGCGAAGAGGCGCTCCATCTCCGCGCGCGACTTGAGGTAGAACTGCTGCCCCTCGAAGCGCATCCGCTTCTCGTCCGCTATCTTCGAGCCGGTTTGAATGCAAAGCATCGCGTCGTGCGAGCCCGCATCCGACGCGTTAACGTAATGCACGTCATTGGTGCAGATCACCTTGAGCCCGAACTCCCGCGCAAGCCGGAGGAGTCCCGGGATGACCTTGTGCTGCTCCGCGATCCCGTGGTCCTGGATCTCGACGAAGTAGTTCTCGCGGCCGAAGATGTCGACGAACCTCGCGGTGGCCTTGCGGGCCTCCTCCCACCGGTCATGGAGCAGGTGCTGGGGCACCAGGGCCGCCAGGCACCCGGTGAAGCCGATGAGGCCCCCCGCGTGGCGCGCCAGCGTGTCCAGGTCCGTCCGGGGCTTGTAGTAAAAGCCCTTCAGGTGGGCGTCGCTGACCAGCTTCAGGAGGTTTTGGTAGCCTTCGAGGTTCCGGGCCAGGAGCCCGAGGTGGAAGATGCTCCGGCCCTCGTCGCTGCGACCCTGCTTCTCAAGCCGGGAGCCCTCGGCGAGATAGAGCTCGCAGCCGATGAGCGGCTTGATCCCCTTGCTCTTGGCGGCCGTGTAGAAGTCAATGGTTCCAAACAGGTTGCCATGATCCGTGAGCGCGAGGGCGCTCATCCCGAGCTGGCCGGCCCGTTCAGTCAGCTGGTCGATGCGGCAGGCCCCGTCCAAGAGGCTATAGTCCGAGTGGACGTGGAGGTGGACGAAGTTCTTGTCGGCGGAGGGCACGCGTGGGTTAACCAAGATCAGCGCCCGTGATGCGCAAGCCGGAACGACGAGCCCCTGGGCTAGCGCCCCTTTTAACCGTTGACTGGCGCGCTCGCAGGTGGCCTATTAACCGGCTTTTCCTCTCAAGAAGCCGACCATGTCCATCGAAATCAAGATCCGCAAGAACGAGCCCATCGACCGCGCGCTTCGGCGCATGAAGAAGAAGCTCGATCGCGAGAACATCATCAAGGGAACCCGCGCGAAGCGCTACTACGAGAAGCCGTGCGAGAAGCGCCGCCGCAAGAACAAGGTCATGGCCTTCACCGCGATGCTCCGTCGCCGCTACGACAGCTAGCGCGCCCGGCCCCCGATCCTTTGCCGCGCCTCGACCCCGGTCGGGCGCGGTTTTTTTTCGTGCAAATCGTTCCGCATCTTTGATCGTTGGCATGCCGTGACTCCTGTTCCCGCGCTTTCAACCAGCTGGTGTTCGCATCGGCACAAGGACGGGCACCAGATGCTCAGGGAGATCGCCGATCTCGGATTCAGCCGCGTCGAGCTGAGCCACGGCATACGGATCTCGCTTGTCCCCGGGATCCTGAAGGCCGTGGAGGAGGGCGTCGTCGCCGTCGGATCGGTCCACAATTTCTGCCCCCTGCCGATGGGCGTCTTCCAGGCCGCGCCCAATTTCTTCCAGCCGTCGTCGCCTGATTCCCGCGAAAGGGAGCAGTGGCTCAGGCAGACGAAGCGCTCGATCGATTTCGCGGCGCAGGTTGGGGCGTCGGTCCTTGTGTGCCACTTGGGAAGCGTGGGATACCTCTGGCTCGCGCCCGACCGGCACCTGGCGGCGTACCGCAAGGCGAACCCCGCTGCCGTCAAGTCGGGCGACAAGGTCTACCGCGCCCTTGTCGACCGGACGTTCCTCAGGTTCCGCAAGCGCATGGCTCCCTATTGGCAGAGGACCCAGGATTCGATTCGGGCGGTGCTCGACTACGCGTCGGGGAAGGAGGTTTGCCTGGGCCTCGAGAACCGAGAGCGGTTCGAGGAGCTTCCGATCGACGCCGATTTCCCCGGTTTTCTCGCGGGGATGCCGCCGCCTTTGCCCGTCGGCTATTGGCATGATGTGGGCCACGCCCACCTCAAGGAAAGGATGGGCCTCTTGGACCACCGCCGGCAGCTCGAGGCGAATGCGTCGCGGCTCCTCGGATTTCATCTCCACGACGTGGATTCCAGCGGTCACGACCACCAGGCGATCGGCTCGGGCGAGGTCGATTTTGAAATGCTCCGGACCTTTTGGCGCCCGGAGCACCTGTTCGTGATCGAGCTCAGCCCGCACGTGAACGTGGACGGAGTGACGTCATCGAAGGCAAGGGTGGAGGCGTTGCTCGCGAAGATCGGGACCTAGGTTCAGCCCGAGCCTCCACCGTTTTTTGGCCCCGGGCACTCCCCGCCGTTGTGACCGAGCAGATCGTCCAGCGGGTTGCCGGCTCGGTCGACATCCGGATGGAGGTACGCGGCCGTGGTCTCGAGCCATGAGTGGCCCAGGAGCTGCCGCAGGGCGTCGATCGGCTCCCGCGAGTGCGTCGCGTACGCGTGCCGCAGAACGTGCGGGGTAATCAATCCATCGAGGCCCGCCTTAGCCGCCGCTCGCTTGACGCATCGCTGGATGCAGTCCACGAGGATGTGGTACCTGACCCTTGTCCCGGTGCGCGGATCGTCACAGTGGCTGTTCGCCGGGAAGACCCAGAACCATTGCCATTGGAAGGGGGCCCTCGGGTACTTGTTTGCCAACGAAAAGGGGATCGTGACACCGACGTTTCGAGCGTTTGCCTGGTCCCATTCCCAAACAGTCCGCGCCCGGTCCAGCTGGAGGCGGAGCGGGGCGACGCAGGACCGCGGTATCGGCACCCTGCGGTCCTTTCCGCCCTTTGCGCCCCGGAGTAGGAGCTGGCCGTGCGGGCCCTCGCCCCAGAGCACATCTTTTACCCGGAGCTCCAGCGGCTCCGAGACCCTCAACCCGCAGCCATAGAGCAGGTCGACGATCAGACGAGCCGGCGTCGTGGGAGTGTCCTCGACCTGGGCGCGAAATATCCGGACCTGTTCTCGGGAAGGAGATGTCCGCTCGTGCTGTGGGCGTTTCGCCCTTAGTGCCTCAACGTTCTTAAGGGGTCTCTCAAGGACGCCCTTGTAGAGGTACAAAATGGCGGCGAATGCCTGATTCTGGGTCCGGGCCGCCACCCTGCGCTCCAGCGCCAGATCGACGAGAAAGGCCTCGACCTTTTGCTCTGCGGTCAACTTGGGATCGATGCCCCTGCAAAAGTCATAGTATCGGGCGACCCAGCCGCAATAAGCGTCTTCGGTGCTCAGGGCGAAATGCATCATGCGAATCTTGGAGCGGACCTGGGCTACGACCTCATTGCGGGATTTCATGGGGAGACATGGGTGTTGAATGTTCCAATCATTACGACACATAATACGACATGTCTGATATCCATCAAGCATCACCTGGGGTGGGATCTGAAACCTTCCTAACTCAGTCGTACGCGAATCTAAGTAGCGACGTAGCTTGGCACTCAGCCCAAGATACTGTTCCTATCACTCAAAACTGAACGCGCTATGTTCGGAAACAAACCGATAGCAATAGTTTGTACGATCGGTTACGCCGCCATGGGTGGCATAACCTCATGAATTGGACCGATATCCAAGGATGTGCAGGTCTGCTTTTCCCAATGGCATTCACTTCAAGAAGAAGTAGAATT
>Ga0265342_10004276_pt1 | contig 11314 bp, 10 predicted proteins | sample 4CB327metaG_FD_203125 | JGI IMG/M metagenome (GOLD analysis project Ga0265342, IMG submission 203125) | Rhizosphere microbial communities from Carex aquatilis grown in University of Washington, Seatle, WA, United States - 4-CB3-27 metaG | ecosystem: Host-associated > Plants > Roots >...
TGGCTTCAACGAGGCGATATCTGTTGCTAGCAAAACCACGCGTGAGCCAGCCTATCGCTCACCGAGGCGTTTGGCGATTTGGGCTCCTGCATCGTCCCATTCGACGAGCTCGGCGCGACCTTCGTCGAGGCCCTTTGCTCTGCGGGCAGCTCGTCATCCCAGGCGTTGTCGACCGACGCTTGGTCGCGACCTTCTTCAAGGCTGCCGGCGCGCGGCTTGCGCCTGTCCGACGCGCACCAGGTGCGGCAGGCGGACCACGAGCGAGCCGCGTAACGCGGGCCTGGCGGGCTGCATCCTACAGTCGAGCTGGCGTCGCCTGAATCGCAAGAGATGGAGCTGTTCGACAATCTCGACGGCCGCATCAGCTCGATGCTGGAGGGCCGGAGGCGACGACGTTGAACAGTGGACGCCGCTTTCGGCTGCTGGCCGGTCGGCCGCGCACCACCGTGATCATCGATACCTGAACCTACGGGAAGCTTGCCGCACGCACCGTGAACTGCTCATAGGCAGAACAAGCGCCACTTTGCTTTCACCGAATCGCATGCATCACCTTCAGCGAAAAAAAAATGGCGCTAGAAATGCCTATCCGCCTTGCCGCGAATCCTTCTGCGGTGTGCTTCATCGTATCAGGCAAACATGCGAGACAATCCTTCGCAGCCACAGCCTTGTGAAAACAGATAGTGCACGTCCATGTAACGCCACCGTAACCAGGAGATAGAGAGATGGTCGCACCTGCCCGATTCGCGCCAGCATTGGGCCTTACTTTCGTAGCTGCATCGACTCTGTGGGGCAGCTGCAGTAAGAGCTCAGGCAAGAGCTCCGACGCTGCAGTGGATTCCGCCAGGACGTCGGCGGATTCTGGCAAGACGGACGCGGCGGCCGGTACGTCGATAGATTCGCCGGCAAGTGCCTCCTATGACTCCGCGCTTGCGCGATACGACTCCGTCGCTGCGGTGGATACACTTGCGAGCAATGATGTCCCTGTTCCAGCTGCAGACGCCCCGTGGTCCCCCGATGTCGCTGCGAAGGAGATCGGGCCAGACGTTGCGATTGATCTCGCTTCTGGAGATCTCTCTGCCAACGACTTCGCACAGAGTGACTCCCATGATTCTCCTCTCGCGCCTGACCTAGGCGCCGACGTGCCTTTGGATGCGACCAGGGATGTCCTTACTGTAGACGCGACGGGGGCTGCTGGGACATGCGTGTTGACCGGAAGCATGCTGACGGCGCGCATCGGGGCACTCGCGCAATTACTTGACAACGGCATGGTTCTAGTCGCTGGCGGCCTTGATTCGTCGACGGGGCACGTTCTCGCTAGTGCCGAGCTTTACAACCCCGCGACCGGGACGTTCACACCGGCGGGATCGATGTCTACCCCGCGGTCCGACTTTGCTTTGGTGCAACTTGGGAACGGAGAGATCCTCGCCGCAGGCGGCGTTAACGATCATCAGACACCTCTCTCGAGTGCCGATCTCTACGATCCTGTCACGAACACTTGGTCGCCCACAGGAGCGATGTCCGTGGCCCGAGCTGGACTCGGCGCTCAGACACTTGAAGACGGACGCGTTCTAGTCCTTGGAGGCTGGAGCAGCATCGTTGGGTTCAACACAAGCACAGGACTTTTGACATACAATACCGTGCCGCTTCGCACTGCGGAGATCTATGACCCCGTATCCGGTGCCTTTGCGTCTACTGGAAGCATGGCGACGGCACGAGGCTTTTTGGGAAGAAGTCGCCTGTCCAATGGAAGCGTATTCGTGGTTGGAGGTATCGCAGCCGTTTCGCCACAATTCACAGGAACCGCCGAGCTCTACAACAGCACGACAGCTTCCGACGGAGGAGTAGACAGCGGCACGGCCGGCACGTTCACACCGGTCGGGACCCTACCCAATGGAGCGGCCGGATATCCTCTGGCGGCAACCCTCAAGAGCGGCAAGGTTCTTATCCTGATCTTGGGCGGTGTATTGCAGACCAGCGGCTTCACCACCGGGGGCCCTTCATTCCTCTTCGATCCTTCGAATAATACCTTTGGTTCCCCTTCCACCGATCTCATCGCTGCGAATAACGGAATATTGCTTCAAAGCGGGGATGTGTTCTTCGTCGGCGGAAATCATTCCGGTTCTCCTACGGCGCAGACAGAGATTTACCAAGCAGCCAGCGGCACGTGGCAAGTCAGGGAAGACACGACCATCGTTCGGCATTCGTCCTCTTTGGCCAATCTTCCTGACGGAGATGTTCTCGTCATTGGGGGATGTTCGACAGACTCGTGTGGTAGCAACGTCCTCACCAGTGCTGAGATCTGTACGCCGTAAGATACCAGAAGGGGCAGACTTGCATATGCGATTGCGCTCCTACCAGGATAGGAGCTGCAATTACGACATCTCAATACTTGATGATGTAGTTGACGCTGACGTTCGCCGGGCGCATCTCCGTGCTACCAATGGGAAAGGGTTCGGTGTGGTTGATCCCCGTGAATGACGGCGCCGTACTGGGCTGACTCGCAAAACACGCCGACCCAGAAGGCGAATAGTTTGCTGAGGGAATGCAAGCCCCGATCTGTGTGACATACACCCCATTCGAGGAATGGGCGTGGGAGAGATCGGAGATTGGGTGCGAGTGGCTTGCGAGACTATCACTCTGGACGGAACCGAGCGTTCGGATCGCGCCAGCATCGACCTTGCCGCTAGTGTCCAACCCGCGCGGAAAAATATCCGCGTAGATCAGGAATATTGAACGTCGTTGTCTTGTCGCCTTCGCCAAAGCTAATCCCGATCGCGTTGAAGGTTCGCGTACGTTACCGTTCGGGAAACAGCAAAGCCGTCGCAAAAGAGCCACCCGGCTGGAGGCAAATGCGGATTCACGTCGGCGCTGGTCACCTCTTCGAGGCCTCAAGGCGTACAGTGTGCTCTTCGGTGCAGCCACGAGCACGCTGACGGAGATGGACGCTGCCCTGGCCCGGGTGATCGCTAGGCACGCAGACTCGACCGATGCCAAGATCTGGATGGGCTCGTGGCCTTGGCCAAAGCTGAAGGCGACGCTGACCTCTCCATAGCGATAGCGCAGTTCGCCCGTTACGAGGAGCTCAAGTCGCAGATCTTGGCCCTTTCACGGGAGAACACCAACGTCCTCTCGCTGGCCCTATCCCTGAACCAGAAACGCAAGGCGATGCTTCTGTGCCTGGATTCCCTCAGTGAGCTCAAGGTCACCATCCTCGATAACCCATCACCGGGGTGAGCTACGGTCGCGCGCCGAAGCCTCGCTAGTTCTTCCAATCGGGTTGTTGATTCAGTTTTAACGTTCTTTTTATTCGGCCGACGAATCTTACCTGCGGCCCCGAGAGAGCGGCTTCCACTTCGGAGTAGATCCATGATCAAGAATATTCTGGTTTGTATCGACGGCTCAGCCAGCAGCGAAGAGACGACGCTAACCGCCATCAAGATCGCCCGTGAGCGAAAGGCGACACTCGTCGGGATGGCCATCGGTCACGTACCTAGCGCGCAACCCTACACAAGCGCTGGCATCCGTGGTGCGAGCTTCACCCGCCGCTGGACCAGGTTGCGGCCTGTCGATGCGCACGCCTACGCAGCCATGTTGCTGGCAACCTTTGAACGCCGCTGCCGGTCGGCCGGAGTCGCGGCAAGAGTGCTGGAGGTCGTGCCGCGCGCGCCCGAGGACATCATCGCCGAGATTGAGCGCCACGACCTCACGCTGATGAGTCACGAGGCGAATTTCCAGTTCGAGGGCAAGGGCGAGCATCGAACAACGCGCGAGAAGATCCTTCGTCACATTACTCGACCGGTCCTGCTGGTTCCGAGTGACGACACCGGCGTGTCCGATCCGCTTGGCCCAACGGTCCTGGTCGCCTACGATGGCGGCCCTGCTGCCGAGCGAGCCCTGGCGAGCTTTGCGGCGAGCGGCCTAGGAGACTCGCGCGACGTCCACGTTGCCACCATCGGCGAGGATGGCGAAAAGGCCATGGAGACCGCCATGCAGGCGGCCGAGAATCTGCGCGCCTCGGGCATCCAGGCAACCCCGCACGGTGTCGTTTCGGCACTCCCTGACAGCGACGCCTTGGTCGAGCTGGGAAACAGGCTTGGTGCTGGCCTGGTGGTGATGGGCGCCTTCGCGCGTTCACGCATCAAGGAGATGCTTTCCGGATCTCTCACGCGTGCCCTGGTAGCCGGCAGCCCGACCCCGATCTACCTCCAACACTAAGAGCATAAGCCTCTAAAGCGCCATTTTCCCAAGGGCCTGCCAGGGGGGCCTCCTTTCAAAATCAGTTCGCGACTTTGACGATCTGCCCCAAGTAGCCCGCGATGACATAAACGCTCGTATCATCCACTGCGATCGGAAAGCCGCCAGTCTGGTTGGACGCGAATTGCCCGGCATATTTGCCATCGGTGACCGCCTTGACCTCCGTACCGCCCTCCACTGGAACCCTCCACAGGTCGCCACCACCCCGTAAGTAATAAACGTTGGTCCCGTCGGAAATGGCGTCGAGGCCATCATCAGTCACTGGATGCGTCGCCATTCGGAATTAGGGGGCATGACGGCCACTTTTGGAATGCGGCTGAGGAACACAGTCTCTCCGCGTGCAGCCCCGCTGGCGTGACTATGGGGACAGACAAATGCACTGTTTGCAGGCTGCCGTGCACACGCCGTCCGTCCCATTGTCGGGGCCATCGTCGCATTCCTCGGGGCCATTCAGAATGCCGTCGCCGCAGTGGGGCGCCCGTTTACATTGGGGCGTGCAGCCGCCATACGAGGCGTCGAGGATGCCGTCGTCGCACTCCTCGGGCAGTTGAATCACGCCATCACCGCAGCGGCCAACCAGTCGGCAGGTCGGCGCGCAATAGGGATCACTCGACGGGCCGGGATCGCATTCTTCACCGTACTCGGACTGAACAATGCCGTCGCCACACGACGGCGCGATGGTGCAATCGGGATTGCAAGTGAGGAAAGTGCCGTCGTTCACGCCGTCGTCGCATTGTTCGGCGCCGTTCACCACCCCGTCGCCGCAGAAGCCGCCGTGCTTGCAGTTCGACATGCACCGACCATAGCTCCTTGGATCGGTGCTGGCCACGTTTTGGGAACCATCGTCGCACGCCTCGTCGAAGCCTGGCTGCACGATGCCATCGCCACATCGGGGGGGCAACTTGCAGCCAGGGCCGCAGGCGGTGCTCGACCCGTAGTCGTCGTCGTTCTTGCCGTTGTCGCACTCTTCGCCGTCCGTCACCTTGCCGTCGCCGCAGTAAGGTCCAAGGCGGCAGTCGGCGGTGCACTGGCCGTACCCGCCTAGATTCTTCGCGGCGCCGTAGTCGCATTGCTCGCCCGGCTGAACCACGCCGTCCCCGCAGATGGGGTCGCACGCGCTCGCCACGCCAGCGTCGACGTTGGCCTGTGTGCACTGGAAGCCGGGCTCGACCGTGCAGGTTGCCGAGTAGCCGTCGCCGTCGTTGGTGTTGCCGTCGTCGCAAGCCTCGTTCATCAGCAGGCCGTCCCCACACCTCGGGGGGCACATGCCCCCGCCACCGCAGCTGGGCTCGAGGTGACAAGTCGGCGAGCACCCGTCGCCCGGGGCGGTATTGCCATCGTCGCATCCCTCGGAGCCTTCCGCCGTGCCGTCACCGCACACCGTTTGGTGACAGCTTGGTGGGCTGCCGGCGCAGACCCAGCCTTCGTCGACCTTGCAGGTGCTGGAGCACGCCTGGGCCATGTTCGTGCCTGAGGCCGCGGGATCGCATTGTTCCATGGGGGCAAGCACGATGCCGTCGCCACAGTTCGGCACGCACAGGGCGTTTGGGAAGGGGCACAGGTATCCCTTCTCGATCGTGCAAGTCCCCGAGCAGCCGTCGCTGGGCAGCGTGTTGCCGTCGTCGCAACCTTCGCCACCCTCGACCTTGCCGTCGCCACAGATGGGGACCGGACAGATGCACAAGCTTCCTGGGGTGCAGGTGCAGCCCGAGGCCTTGGTCTTGCAGTCGGCCGAGCAACCGTCGCCGTCCTTCTGGTTGCCGTCGTCGCACACTTCGCCAAGCGACAACTGGACAACACCATCCCCGCAGCGCGGACACGGCCTGCATGAGGCGCCGGGCATCGGGCAGAGGACGCAGCCGGCCTCGATCTGGCAACTGCTGCTGCAACCATCACCGCTATTTGTGTTGCCGTCGTCGCAATTCTCGCCTGCCTCGATGCGCTTGTTCCCACACTGGGAGACACGGACGCAGGGCTCTCCGGCAACGCATCGGTAGCGCGGGTCCTGTACCGTGCAGGTTGCATTGCAACCATCACCATCCATGGTATTGCCGTCGTCGCAGACCTCTCCCGGGCCGACGCTGCCGTCGCCGCAAATGACATTCCGCTTGCAGCTTCCGGCCTTGGGGCAAGTCCAGTTCGGCTCGACCTTGCACCGGCCGTTGCAGCCATCGCCTGGCAACACATTGCCATCGTCGCACTCTTCGATGCCGCCTTGATTGTTGATCCCGTCGCCGCAGAATTCGGGAACGCCAGGCTGCCCGTGGCAGCAAATCCCCGGTCCTCCGGAAGTCCCGCCCGCTCCGGGTGCGCCGCCCAAGCCACCGGCGTCCTTCCTCACCGCCCCGTCGACCGATCCTCCGCGACCACCCGTTCCAGTAGTAACACCTGTATCCGCGCTGGCCGCGTCGGGAGCCCCTCCCGTACCAGGGACCGCACCGCCGGTCCCCATCGGGGCCGCATCGCCTGCCCCGCCTGTCGCACCCGAATCCTTCCCCTTGTTGACCCGGATCGTGCCGTCGGAGCAGCCCGCGTAAGCAAGCGCCACAACGAAAACGAGCGCCAAGGTCGCCACAAGTCTGCTGCTGGATCTCGATGGTCTTCGCATGGTCAGAACCTCACGCTCGCGAGCTGCCTGGTGGCTGGCAAGTACGACATCCGTCGTCGGGCGAATGTTGCCCCGGCTCATAGGCAGAACAAGCGCCATCTTACTTTCGCCGAATCGCATCCGCGAGGTCCGATAACAGTACGACGACCAGCGAGACCGCCGAGAAGGAGCAGGGGGCCTCGTTTGGCGTGATTGAGCTCAATGGCTTGCCGAACGAGATCTCCGTAGGTGATTGGTCTACCACTGCGAAGTTGTTCGTCCCGCCATCGGTTGAGCAGGTATCGGGTCCCCGGCTTGGCCTTGAAACCAGGTTCGAGTTTGCCGGCCTCGCGCTTGATGAACTCCTTGGTTTCGCGGTTGCCCATGTACTTGACGATTGGAAGGTCCAGCCGGAGTCCCAGCTCGGCGTCACATGGCCCAGCCTTGGCGACGGTCCGCTTCTCCGAGTCACTGACCTCTCCGGTGCGAATGAAATGCCTTATGGCTCTCTCCAGCTCGTCCTTGCGTAGCTTCGCTGCCGCTGGAACCCCGATTTTCCGAGCAAGCTCCTTCAGATCGGCCGTGTACCAGTACCGATTGTCGAGCTCGGTTTCGGCCATCTCTGGAACAATCCTGGGGGCCTGGCGCCCGCGGTTCGATCTGCGTGCTTTCGCTTGCTGCATGTGCTTGCCTTCCACCCGAGATGGATCTCGGGGCCTTGAAGCCTTCTCCGACGAAGATCGTGTTCGATGGCCCAGTCGAGTCAACGCGCTTCCTCGTGGCGCTCAGTCGCTCTCACGGGCACGCGGCGGCCAAGACAACTCGGACAAAATCCACGTCGTGCTCATAGGCAGAACAAGCGCTATTTTGCTTTCACTGAATCGCATCCGCGAATGTCCGATAGCGACGATTCCGTCACCTACATATTCTACGCGCCCAAACGATGCTTCGTGCTCTACGCGCAGGCGCCCGCGCACCACGGTGGTCATCGATGGTGGAACTTACGAGACGCTCGCCGCGAGCACCATGAACCCGCTGCAAGCCCTGCTGGCAGGCCGCCTGCCATGCAAGTGCTGATGCTGGTGGCGACGCAGATGGGTGGGTAGTCTCAGGTTGCCCGGACGGTCGATGGCTGGGGCGCGCCTACAGCCGTGGCAGCAATCTGATAGAGGTTGAGAGCTCGGGCGCGAAATTGGGCGGCGCTGGTCATGAGATAGAATTTCCACATGCGATAGAAGCGGTCGCCGTAGCGCGCGCGCAGACTCGGCCACGCCTGATCGAAATTCGTCCACCACGAAAGCAGCGTGCGGTCGTAGTCCGGCCCGATATTGTGGACATCCTCCACCACCAACGTCTTGTCCATGGCGGTTGCCAGTTGTCCCAAGGTAGGGATGACCGCGTTGGGGAAGATGTACTTGTGATACCAAGGATCGATCTGGGTACGCGGTTCGTCGCCGCCGATGGTGTGGACGAAGACGATTCCTCCCGGCGCCAGACAGCGCGCCGCCAGTTCCATGTAGGCGCGGTGGTTCTTGGGACCGACGTGTTCCATGAGGCCAATTGAAACCACAGCGTCGTAGCTGCCCGTCGCTTTGCGGTAGTCTTCCAACCGGATGTCGACCGGCAACGTCGCATGGTGCTCTTTGGCCCATGCCCATTGCTCGCGCGACACAGTGTAGCCGACAACGCTGGCCCCGTAGTTTTCGGCGGCAAATGCGGCGAAGCCGCCCCAGCCGCAGCCAAGGTCCAGAATGCGCATGCCTGGGCGGGCGCCGATCTTGCGACAAACCAGATCGAGCTTGGCCTGCTGGGCGGCGTCCAGGTTGTCGGCCTGCTTCCAGTACGCGCAGGTGTACACCATGCGCTCGCCGAGCATGGCTCGGTACAAATCGTTGCCCACGTCGTAGTGCCGCTCGCCCACTTCGAAGGCGCGGGTGGCTTGCAGGTTGACGATGCGTGCCTTGACGGCGTTCGCCAGCAAGATCCAGCTCTCGCGCAGCACCAGCTCCAGATTCGCCCGCGTGATCCGCTCGAACATCTGGTCGATGGCCGGGCAGTCCCACCAGCCCTCGACGTAGGATTCGCCCGCGCCAAGCGTGCCGTCGCGCAGGGCGCGCAGATAGACGCGTTCGTCGTGAACTTGGATGTCCCACGGGGCATCGCCTCCGATAGTGATGCCGGCGCGCTGGAGAAGCTCGCGCATGGTTTCGGCGGCGCGACGCTCGTCGAAGACCGACAGCAGCCTCTGCGCGGTTCGCATCACGTTGCACCCCCCGATGCGCGAGCCTGGCCAAGCCAAGCATCGACCCGGTCCAGGGCGAAGTCGATGAGCGCGGGTGCGGGCAGACGCGCGCCCGAAAACATCCAGGCGAACCCCCTGCTGACCGCGTCACTGGATTTGCGCGCAAGGAAACGACCCGAAGGAGAGGTTGGTCGCCCGGACGATGGTCGAGAGAACCGTCGGCGCAGGGCTCCGGCGGCTTCGCGCAAGCGAAACACGCGCTGGTAGTCCGCCAGAACGGGATGGGTGGCCAACCGGGTCGGGTAGCTCGCCGGGTCGCTGGCCAGAATCGCGTCGGCAAGCAGGCGACCGGAGACTACGGCTGGCAAGATTCCTTCGGCGGTGATGGGCTGCGCCAGCCCCAGACTGTCGCCGACGAGGTAGGCACCGCCCTTGTCATCAGCATCGACGCGTGCGGCTCCGCGCAGGTGCTCTGGATGGTAGAGGTAATAGGAGTAGCCCTTCATCGCATCCAGATCGACGTCGGCGTCCGAGGGTAAGTGGCCAGCCGCGCGGAAATTGGCACGTGCGATCTGCCATGCCGCTCGGACCTCTTTGGGATCCACGGTGCCGGTACCGACATTGAGCCAATCGGTCTTGGGCACGTTCCAGGAATAGCCGGACAGATCGTCGTGCAAGAGCAGCTCGGGCTCGCCATCCCGACCGGCCCGAGTGCGCGCAACGGCTCCCGGATCGGCGCGGAACTCGTGTTCCTGCACGCCGACCGGCCCCATCGGTCGCGGCGGATCGCACAGGCGAGCGACCGGACAATGGGTTCCGCCCGCGCCAACCAGGTGTCGGGCGCGAAGACCGGCGACCGACCACAATCCGTCCCCATCACGCGCGATCGGGCCGACCGAAACGCCGAGGTGAAGCTCGGCCCCACTCGTGCGCAGGAGAAAGTCGTCGAATTCGAAGCGACGCACGAACCACCCGTGGCACGGGATGGCACGATCCTCGCCACCGTAGCGAACGTGGCAGGTTCGCCACTCCCAGCGCCCGCCGGGATAGTCGGACGGTACCATCTCGAGGACATCCCACAAGGTCGGCGAAAGCCAGCCCGAGCACAGCTTGACCCTAGGAAACTGGGCACGGTCTACCACCGCAACTCGTAGACCAGCCCGAGCCAAGTAGCGCGCGCAGGTACTTCCGGCCGGCCCGCCACCGACGATCAGCACATCGTGGACTAACATGGTCCGAAATCTAGCGCACGCTACGCAGATTCCCACCTAGAACGCAGCCGATGCCCCAGACCTATGAAAAGGCCATCAGGCGAGGTGGCTGGCAACCACCGGATTGACTGGCCTTGCCGCCTTGCTGTTGGCCACCAAGGGGCCAGCAAGCACCATGGACGGCGGTTCGCGAACATCCCAGATCAGGCCCATCGCCCGCCAAATACGGAGCACCCAGTAGGTCATGTCGATTTCCCACCAGAAGAAGCCTTGGCGGGCCGCGCTTGCGTAGTGATGGTGGTTGTTGTGCCACCCCTCGCCGGTGGTGATGAGTGCCAGCAGCCAATGATTTCGCGAGTTGTCCTTGGTCACGTAGCGTTGGTTTCCGAACAGATGGGTCAAGGAATTGATGGCGAACGAGCCGTGCCAAAGCAAGACCGTGGACACCATGAATCCCCAGATCAGCGCATGCGGCCCACCGATGAGCAGAAACGCCAAGCCGAGAACCGCAGGCGGCAGAAAATCGATTCCTGGCTTATTCAAGAAGCGAAGCTCCGGGTACTTGGCCAGATCGGGTACGAGCTTGAGATCTGTCTTCCACGCGTCTTGCAGAATCCAGCCCACGTGCGAGTACCAAAAGCCCCGAAGTTTCGCTGAGTGTACGTCGAGAGGCGTATCCGAAAAGCGATGGTGCCACCTGTGGTGGCTGGCCCACCAAAGAATCCCATTTTGGGCGGCGCTTTGCGCGCCCAAAGCCAGCAGGAACTGGAAGATGCGCGACGTGCGGAAGGCGCGATGGGAAAAGTAGCGGTGATACCCGGCCGTCACCAAGACCATGCGCACGTAGTAGACGCCGATGGCAAGTGCGAGCCCGCTCCAGGACCAGCCGCCAAGGAGAACCCCCGCCAGCGCCACGACATGAACCAACCCGAAGAGGATCATGGTGGACCGAACGTACGCTGGACCCTTCGGCGGACGCCGTTCTTCCTGAGATACGCGATTGAGTGATTCGTCCATCCA
>Ga0265342_10004278_pt1 | contig 11313 bp, 9 predicted proteins | sample 4CB327metaG_FD_203125 | JGI IMG/M metagenome (GOLD analysis project Ga0265342, IMG submission 203125) | Rhizosphere microbial communities from Carex aquatilis grown in University of Washington, Seatle, WA, United States - 4-CB3-27 metaG | ecosystem: Host-associated > Plants > Roots > Rhizosphere...
AGGGGGCTAACCGTTTTCGACTTCCGCGATCTCCCTTTCCAGAGCCTCCCATTCGGCAAGCAGCGCTTCGATGCGCGGGCCGAGGGCTGCTTGTTCCTGTTCGAGTGCGGCTACCTCGTCCTTGCTGGTGCGCTCGAAGAAGCCAACACTGCAATAGAGATCGGTGATGGCTTGCTTGCGCGCTTCCGCGGTTTCGATCTCGGCCAACACTTGATCGCGGCGTTTGGGTAGTTGGACCAGTAGGTTGCGGCGGCGTTTCTTCTCTTCCCAGCCGGTGGCGCTGGGCGAATTGGCGGTGGCAGGGTCCTCTTGGCGCGTTCGTTTGGCCTTGTCCACCACGGCATCGGCATCCAGGTGGTCGTCCCCGCACCTGGCCAGGTATTCGGTGTAGGTTCCGGGAAAATCGCGCGGACCATCCGGTGTGATCTCCACGATGCGCGTGGCCAGCTCGGACACGAACCAGCGGTCGTGCGAAACGAAGAGAACCGTGCCAGGGTAACTCTTGAGGCTCTCGACCAGGGCACCGATGGCTTCCAGATCCAGGTGGTTGGTGGGTTCGTCCAGCACCAGGACGTTGGGCCTTTGCACGATAAGGAGCGCGAAAATGAGGCGCGCGGCTTCGCCGCCGGAGAGCAGGCCTACTCTCTTCAGCACGTCCTCGCCCGAAAACAGTACGCGGCCAAGATGGCTGCGCACGAAGGTCGGGCTCGCGCCCGGGCAGGCGCGATCCAAGAGACCAAGCGGAGTCGCGTCGTCGTCGTCCAGGACCTCGCGGTGGTCCTGGGGGAAGTAGCCGACGCGCACCTCGTGGCCCCAGCGTACCTGCCCAGTGTCGGCGGCTAGGCGGCGCACCAGGATCTTCAACAACGTGGACTTGCCAAGACCGTTGGGACCAATGATGCCGATGCGCTCGCCCCGGCGCAGGACCAGATTCACGTCGGACAGCACGCGATGGTCGCCGTAGGCCTTGGACAGGTTCTCGATGGCCAGCACATCCCTGCCGCTCGGGCGCTCTTGCTCGAAACGCAGCATGGGCGCACGCCGCGAGCTTCCCACCAGCTCTTCCACCTCGATGCGCTCGATCTGTTTGAGCCGGCTTTGCGCCTGCGTGGCCTTGGTGTTCTTGGCACCGAAGCGTTCGACCCAGGCGCGCTTGCGCGCGATCTCTTCCTCGGCGCGTGCGATGGTCGATTCCTTGCGCTCACGAATGGCGGCTTTGTCCACGACGAAGGTGGAATAGCTGCCGGTGTACAAGGTGATGGTGCGGTAGTCCACATCCAAGGTGTGACTGGTCACGTTGTCCAGGAAGCGCTGGTCGTGCGAGATGATGACCGCGCAGCCGGTGTAGCTGGCCAGAAACTTTTCCAGCCAACGGATGGTCAGGATGTCGAGGTGGTTGGTCGGCTCGTCGAGGAGCAGGATGTCTGCGCCTCCGACCAAGACCTGCGCCAACAGCACGCGCAGCTTGAACCCGCCCGACAGGGTGGACAGCGGCGATTGGTGCACGGCCATGGGGATGCCGAGACCGACCAGCACTTCGGTGGCGCGCGCTCGCAGGGTATAGCCGTCGTGTGCGGCAATCAGGTCTTCCAGGTCACTGATCCGCCCTGGGTCGGGATGGCCTTCTTCACCGATCCGGCGTTGCTCGGCCAGGGCCTCCCACACCACGGCGTCGCCGCGCATGGCCAGATCGACAATGATGGCGTCATCGTCGAGAAATCGGTCCTGGCGGAGCACGCCCAGTCGCGCTCGCTTGGCCAGGTTGAAGGTGCCATACGAAGGCTCCTCGTCGCCAGCCAAGAGGCGCATGAAGGTGGTCTTGCCCGAACCGTTGGCGCCCACGAGCCCGTAGCGCGACCCTGCATTGAGTTGCAGGGTCACATCCTCGAATAGAACACGCGCGCCATATTCCTTGGCCAGGTTGCAGGTATCGATCATGCGGGCGCGTGAGGGTACCACCCTCGCCGCCGGATCACAGGAAGAGGTGAGTCGCCTAACGCGATGCTTTGACACGGACCAGCTCTTCGATGGAGGCACTATCCGCTTTGACGGGCCGTCGTCCCGGCTGGATGGTCAAACAGTTCTTGGCGCGCATCGTTATGGCGCCAAGGGAATAGGACGAGAGTGAATGCGCGCAGAGAATTCGAGCCATTCGGCCCTTGTTGAGCCGTGACCTTCCACACTCGGTCTGCCGGGCGAGTTGTGCCAGAATCGCATCGGGCCGCTCAGGTAAAACCATGAATCCATTGTCGCTTCGCTTATCCGTGGGACGCGCAATCCTTGCGCTGAATCTCGTGGCGTGCTCGTCGTCCACGCCGCTCAAGAAGACCAGCGATGCCGCGGCCGTGCCGGATCTTGGCATAGCGGATCTTGCCGCCCGGGATGCGGTCGCGGACTTGGCCGGACCCGACTTGGCTGGACCGGACTTGACCGGTCCCGACATGGCCAGTGCAGATGTGCCTTTTGCGGACACTTGGCTCACAGGCAAGGACACTCCGCAGTCCGACCTCCCAGCTGGCAAAGACACCATCCCGGCCGACCTTCCCGCGACCGTTGCCGACACGCTTGCGAGCGATGCCCCCGCACGCGATGTTCCGCCCACGGATGGGGTATCTCGCGATGGGCCGGCTGATAGCGCTCCGACCTGCAAGTCGGATGCATCGGGCCCCGTACCGTGCAACGACAATCCGAATTCCGAAGCAGTCATGGGAACCTGCCAGCCTGACGGCACGTGTGCCTGCGACAGCTCCTTCGTGCTCAATCCCAGCACGGGGCGGTGCATGTATCCCCCCAGGGACGCGTCGGTCCGTAGCGACACCAGCGCCGCCGCAGGATGCACAGGCGACTACACCGCTTGCGGCTGCGGCTGCTGCGGGGGCGTACAGGCGACCCCAACCTGCTACTACCCGAGCCTGGGCGATACCATCACCGCCATCACCGCTCAGGACGAGGCTGCGAAGAGCTCGACCAACTGCAATCTCGTGGGTTGCAGCTTGGGCATCCACTACATCTGCTGCGCCGAGCCCGCTTCGGAATCACCGCCAAGCGCAACCTATACGGCTGAGGGATACAGCGGTGGGCTCGATCACGTCATGATTTCCAAGGTCGGCGCCGACTGCGCTGCGGTGTCTTTCGCGCGGCCGTTGGCCGACGGCCGCGCTGCTCTGAGAGTCACCATGCCGTCGTCTTGGGGCGTGGTCAGCGCTGGGTTCGGAACCTGCGGCGATGGCGGCGTCACGGACCAGGCCAAGGGCGCTGTCGGAACGCTCGCTCTGCGCGCCGCCGGAAGTCAGTGTGTGGCCGATCTACACGCGACCCTGTTCGCTTTCGCGGCTGACGGAACCGTCAAGTCCACCCGCCTCGACATCGACGGGCTCACGGTCGCCGGTTTACCGGGCAGCCTGTGCGATTAGGGGGCCCAATAGGCGGGGAGGGAAGGCCGAGCGCCGCTCTCCCGGATGCTTTTCTCGCGGAACACCTGTGCTAGAAAGATGCCCATGAGCATCGTCGACACCGACACCTGGAAGAAGCTTGAACAACACCACAAGGCCATCGCGCCTACACAGATGCGCGACTTGTTCGCCAACGATCCCCAGCGCTTCGCGACCTTCTCCTTGCGCCTGGGGGATCTGCTGCTCGACTATTCGAAGAACCGCATCACGGCCGAGACCATGGAGCTCCTGCGTGCTCTGGCACGCCAGGCCGGCGTCGAGACCATGCGCGACAAGATGTTCGCGGGTGAGCCCATCAACCTGACCGAGGGCCGGGCGGTTCTGCACACGGCCTTGCGCAACTTTTCGTCACGGCCCATCAACGTCTCCGGCAAGGACGTGATGCCCGACGTTCGCGCCGCCCTCGACCATATGCGCGACTTCAGCGAGTCCGTGCGCAGCGGCGCGTGGAAGGGCTACACCGGCAAATCCATTCGTGCCGTGGTCAACATTGGCATAGGCGGCTCCGACCTTGGCCCGGTCATGGTGACCGAGGCCCTGCGGCCGTACCGGCGCGACGATCTCGACCTGTACTTCGTGTCCAACGTCGACGGTTCGCACATCGCCGAAGTACTCAAGCGCGTGGATCCGCAGACGACCCTCTTCCTCGTCGCCTCCAAGACCTTCACCACCCAGGAAACCATGGCCAACGCGCAAAGCGCGCGGGCTTGGTTCCTCGGGCACGCCAAGAACGAACAGCACATCGCCAAGCACTTCGTCGCACTGTCCACCAACGCAAAAGAAGTTTCCAAGTTCGGCATCGCCACCGAGAACATGTTCGTGTTCTGGGATTGGGTCGGCGGGCGCTACTCGTTGTGGTCGTCCATCGGCATGCCCATCGCCCTCGGCATCGGCTTTGACAACTTCCACGCGCTCTTGGAAGGCGCCCATGAAATGGACGAGCATTTCCGAACGACTCCACTGGAGAAGAACCTGCCGGTCACGCTTGCCTTGCTCGGCGTTTGGTACAACAACTTCTTCGGCGCCGAAACCCACGCCATCCTGCCCTACGACCAATACCTGTTGCGCTTTCCGGCCTACTTTCAGCAGGGTGACATGGAATCGAACGGCAAGCGCGTCACCCGCGATGGGAAAGTCGTCGACTATCAGACCGGCCCCGTCATCTGGGGCGAGCCCGGCACCAACGGCCAACACGCCTTCTACCAGCTCCTTCACCAGGGCACGAAGCTCGTGCCCAGTGACTTCCTAGCCTCGGTTGACACCTACAATCCCATCGGCGAGCACCACACCTTGCTGCTGGCCAACTTCCTGGCCCAGACCGAGGCGCTCATGAAGGGCAAGACCGAGGCGGAGGCGCGCGCCGAGCTGGAAGGCGCGGGCATGAAAGGCGACGCCCTGGCTGCGCTGCTGCCGCACAAAGTGTTCCCCGGCAATCGCCCCACCAACTCGCTGCTGTACCAAAAGCTCGACTCGCGCACCCTGGGCAAGCTCATCGCGCTCTACGAGCACAAGATCTTCGTGCAAGGGATCATCTGGAACGTGAACTCGTTCGACCAGTGGGGCGTGGAGCTTGGCAAGAAACTGGCCAACGCCATCTTGCCCGAGCTTCGCGCCGAGGGTGGCGTGACCTCGCACGACGCCTCGACCAACGCCCTCATCAACGAGATCAAGCAAAGGCGCAGCAAGGCTTGATCACCGACCCCATTCCGCGGGCCGCCAAGGCGCGCAGTCAATACGAGGCGAGCGATGCCCAGCCGCACCTCGCCCTGCCGCCCGCGGAGCCGTTGCAGACCTTGGCAGTCGCCTTGGCCGAGGCGCTGGCCACCGAGCAGCGGCCCAGGGTCAAGAAGGCGGGGGCCCAGCTACTCGCGTTCCTGGCCCAGACCTACGAGGTCTCGCCACCCAAACTATCCGTCCTGGGGGCGCGGCCGAAGACGGTCTCAGAGGGCTCGTCCTACGAGCTGTGGGGTGACTACACCTTCGCCACAGAGGCCATTCGCGTCTGGATGCGCACCGCGGTTCTGGGCAAGGTCACGAGTTATCGGGGACTCCTCAACACCATCCTGCACGAGTTTTGCCATCACCTTGACGTCAATCGCTTCGGTTGGCCCGATACCCCGCACACCCGCGGTTTTTACTGCCGCATCGACGATCTTTATCACCTGGCTCTGGCCACTCCGGTGGATCGGCGCAGGCCGTTGGTTTGGATCAAGGGGCGCACTACCTGGCGCATCGACTGGACCAAACTACGGGCGAAGCCAGCCAACGGATCCAATGCCGCGCCCCAAGGAACCACGCAAGCTCCTTGACATGACCGCCAACTTTCCGAATAGTGACGACTTCATGGGAAAACACGATAACCGTACGTCGATGAAGATGCGTCGCCTCAAGGCGCAGAAGAAGCTCAAGGCCCGCATCAAGAGGCAGAAGACCGAGAAGAAGGCTACCCGCAGCCCGAGTAAGGCCGCGAAGAAGCCGCGTCCGGCGCCTGCTCCGGCCAAGGAGTAGCCTCGGCCAGCCCCTTCTCGCATGGGCGCATGGGGATGAAGTCGCCGTGGCGGTCGAAAAAGACAGCGGCACCACGGCGTTGATGCGCCAGTACCTCGACATCAAGTCGAAGTACCCCGATGCCATCCTGTTTTTCAGGCTTGGGGACTTCTACGAGATGTTTTACGAGGACGCGGTCTACGTTTCCCGCGCCCTGTCGCTGACCCTTACTTCGCGCGACAAGGGCAAGGAAGACCCCACGCCCATGTGCGGGGTGCCGCACCATTCGGCGCGCGGGTACATCCAGCGGCTGACCGAGCTTGGGCATCGCGTTGCTCTGTGCGAGCAGCTCGAGGATCCCAAGTTGGTCAAGGGCATGGTCAAGCGCGGCGTGGTCCGCGTGATCACCCCTGGCGTGATTCTGGACGAGGAGTCGCTGGAGCCGCGCACACCGAATTACGTCGCGGCCGTGGCGGGCGAGGCGCGTGATGGATTCGGCCTGGCCTTCGCCGACGTGACCACCGGTGATTTTCGCGCCACCTCGTGCGCGACCACCGAAGGCTTGCTCGACGAGCTGGCGCGGGCGGAGCCTCGCGAGATTCTGCTCGCCCGGCAGGATAGTGACCTTGCGGCGGTCATTCGACGTGCCTACGGCCACCTGGCCCAGACCAGCATCGATTCGGCCGACGAAACGCCACCGCTCGCGACCTTGACCGACGTGCTGGGCACCGGCTTCGACCGGCCTGGCCTGGAGAAGCTCCCCCTGGTGGCTACCGCCGCGGCGAGGGTCCTTTCCTACGTTCGCGCCACCCAGCTCGCCGCACCGCTGCCGCTGTCGCGGCTGGAGCTATTCCAGCGCAACGACTTCCTCATCATCGACGAGCAGGCTCGCGCACACCTGGAGCTCGTCGAGACCATGATTGACCGTCGGCGGCAAGGGTCCTTGCTGGATCTCCTCGACGTCACGGTCACGGCCATGGGTGGTCGCTTGATGCGCCGGTGGCTGCTCTTTCCCCTGGTGGACATCGCCCACATCCGCCGCCGCCAAGATGCTGTCGAGCGCCTGGTGGTGCAGCAGTCTGTGCGCGAGGCGGTTCGCAAGATCCTGGGCGAGCTAGGCGACCTGGAACGTTTGACCACCCGGGCCCGCCTGGGAGTGGCCACGCCTCGGGATCTGGTCGTCCTCGGGCGATCTCTTGCTCGGCTGCCCGACCTGCGGGCCACGCTGCTGCAGGCCACGGATGAGCTGCCGGCGGTTGTGCAAGCCACTCGCACCGAGGGGCATCTGCTCGACCTGGGCTCGGAGCTCGGCCAGGACATCGCCGAACGCATAGGCGCCACGCTCAGAGACGACGCCCCGGCCCTCACCAAGGACGGTGGCTACGTCAAGCCTGGGGTTGCGGCCGAGCTCGACGAGCTCTGCGCTATCGCCACGGGCGGGCGCGAAGGCATCCTGGCCATCGAAGCCCGCGAACGCGAGCGCAGTGGGATCCCGACGTTGAAGGTGAAGTACAACGCTGTCTTTGGCTACTTCATCGAGATCACGCGCTCGCACCTGGCCAACGTGCCAACGGACTACACCCGCAAGCAGACCGTGGCCAACGCCGAACGGTTCGTCACGCCCGAGTTGGCGGACTACGAGGCCAAGATCCTCACCGCCGACGAACGTCGCGTGAGCCTCGAGCTGTCGATTTTCACTCGCCTGCGCGAGGAAGTGGGGGCTGCGGCGCAGCGGTTGCTCGCACTGGCCGGCCGGGTGGCTGCCTCCGATGTGCTGGCCGCGCTTGCCGAGCAGGCCCATCGCAACAACTACTGCCGGCCTGTGGTCGAGGCTTCCGAGGTCATCGAGCTTGCCGACAGCCGTCACCCCGTCGTCGAACGACTGGCGGCTACGGGCGGCTTCGTCCCCAACGACGTGCGCCTGGACACGGAGAGCGAGCAGATGCTGCTTATCACCGGGCCCAACATGGCCGGCAAGTCGACCTTGATTCGTCAGGTTGCCTTGGCGGCCATCATGGCCCAGATGGGGGGCTTCGTGCCTGCCCGATCCGCCCGCATTGGGCTCTGTGACCGCGTGTTCACACGGGTCGGTGCCGGCGACAACCTGGCCCGCGGCGAATCGACCTTCCTGCTCGAGATGCGCGAGACGGCCCACATCCTTCGCCACGCCACCCGCAAGAGCCTCATCATCCTCGACGAGATCGGTCGCGGCACCTCGACCTACGACGGTGTGTCCATCGCCTGGGCCGTAGCCGAACACCTGCACGATCGGCTGTCGGCGCGCACCCTCTTCGCCACCCACTACCATGAGCTGTGCGCGCTGCCCGAGACCCATCCGCGCGTGCGCAACGTCAGCGTGGCCGCGCGCGAATGGAAGGGCGAGGTGGTCTTCCTGCGCAAGCTGACCCCAGGTGGAACCAATCGCTCCTTTGGCATCGAGGTGGCGCGCTTGGCGGGCCTGCCCGATGCTGTGGTGGCGCGCGCGCGCACGATTCTCGACCACCTGGAGGACACTTCTGGCGGCGGGCGCGGCCGGAGCCCGGGTCCGAAACCGGCTCGTCCAGAGCAAGACCAGCTCCCGCAGCTTTCTCTTTTTGACCAGCCGCTTGCCAGGCCGACCGTGGCCGCGCAGCTCGATCCCGCCGAGCAAGAGGTTCTGGCCGCTCTCCGCGCAGCGGATCTGGACGGGCTTGCTCCGCGCGCAGCGTGGGATCTGCTGGCGGAGATGCGAAAGAAGTTGACGTGAGCGGGCTCCGCCTTGCCATGATGGTGGCGTTTTGGTCAGGCGCGCAGTTCTCGCCATTGCACTCCTCTTGATTCCCGGCATCGCCCGGGCGGCCTCGCATCCCAGCTCGCCTGACCTGAAACCTCGCCCCGCACAGCGGGGAGAGGTGGCCTCGCGGAGCGAGGCGGGTGAGGGGGTGACCGTTTTACGCACGAAGGATCCGAGCCATCGGACCGGCGGCGCGACTGCGGCGAAATCGCAGGGCAAAGGTGCCATCAAGAAGCCCAAGAAAGTCTCGCGCTACGCCGCGGTCGAGCTGTACCAGATCAACACCAAGGAAACCCTGTTGCTGCGTTTTCAAGACGACCGCGGGCGGCCCATCAAGGGCTGGAAGAAGCGCTTCGACAAATTCATGCGCTGTCATCAGACCGGAACCGTTTTCAAGATGGACGCACGGTTGCCCCACATGCTCTACGAGACCGCCCGCCACTACGAAGGCCACCGTATGGAGGTGGTTTCGGGCTACCGCCATCCCAAAGTGGCGCGCAATCCCAAAAGCCCGCACAAGAAGGGGCTAGCTTGCGACTTTCGCATGGCTGGAATCCCCAACGCCGCACTGCGGGATTGGTTGCGCAAGACCTTCGACCACGCAGGAGTAGGCTACTATCCCAACTCGGTCTTCGTTCACCTCGACAACCGCAAAGACGGACCCTCGGCCTTCTGGATCGACTATGCGGGCCCCGGCCAGTCCGCCTCGTATGCGGAGAATCCGCGCGAGGATCTGCGCAATGGTCGCGCCGAACGCACGCGCGCCAGTGGGGACGAGGTTGCCGGCCGGGCCGAGGGCGAGGACGATATGGCCCAGGCCGGGGAGGCCTCGGCCCAGGTCAAGACCCGCGGGGGTGCCGTGCAATCGAATGTTCCGGGCAGGCGGCCGGTCGAGGTCAAGTCCCCCTCGGACCCATTCGGCGATTGAGCGTTGTGGAACCGCGGCCAGGGGTGCTAGTGTTTGCGAGCCCTAGACTCAAGGAGAATCGCAGATGAGAAGATTCGGACTTTCCCTCTCCCTCTTGGCAGTGCTTCTGATCCCCACAACCGCACAAATGGCCGCAGCCAAAGGTGGCAAGAAGGGGCCAGAGAAGGTCAAGGGGCCCGCTCCCATCGCCAAGGCCGCCGAAATCAAGGAGCTCAAGGGCGAATTCGCCTGGGGCATGACTCCACAAGCGGTCAAGGACAAGCTCTTCGCCAAGATCGACGAGAACTACAAGGATCGCATGGAGAAGTTCCGTCTCGATCCCGCCAAGGCCGACGGCATTCGCCAGCAGATCAAGGCCGACAAGGACAGAATCACCAAGAGCTATGTCAAGTTTGAGGGCCACACCCCTGGCTGGGAGGTGTCAATCATCGACGAGGAATTCGTGCCGAGCAACGGCGAGTCCATGCTCGTTTACCAGGAGAACAAGCAGAAGCGCTATTTCTTCTTCCAGGGCGAGGCGCTGTTCAAGATGTTCATCTCTTTCGACAAGGAAGTGGTCCAGGGCAAGAGCTTCGTGGATTTCGGCGAGATGATGCAGGCGAAATTCGGCAAGGCCCAGCCGGTCTATCGGACCTTGGTCCAGCACGGCGCCAAGGAACAGGTGCTCGACACCTACCTATGGCGTTCGTCCGAGGGAGACGGGCTGCGCCTGGTCGACCGCTCGAAGTTCTACGATGTCTATTGCCTGGTGGTCTACGACCGGTCGGTGGCTGACAGACAGGCTGAGCTCCGCAAGAGCAACGCAGCCAAGGTGCCCTCGGGCTCTTTCGTCGACAGCGTGATCTCCGACAAGCCGTCCGATCGTGACGAGAATGACAATGTCGTCGATCGCATCACCGGGAAGGAAGTTCTCAAACCAGGCGAGCGACGCGGTAGTCAGCAGAACATCAAGGTGCCTTCGCCAACCGGCGAGATGAAGGCCGAGGATCGGGCCAACTAGTTTTCGACGGCAACCCTTGACAGGGACCGTCGGCACAAGCAAGATTCGCACCCTTCCCAATGGCGAACATACAATCTTCCAAGAAGAAGAACCGGCAGCGAATCAAGCGTGAGGCGCGCAATGCCAGCCAGAAGTCGGCAATGCGCACCGCCATCAAGAAGCTGCGGGCCGCAGTCGCGGCCAAGGATTCCAAGCAGACCGATGCGCTGCTCAAGGAGGCGACGAAACTCGTCGCGCGCCTAGGCGGGCGCGGTGTCATCAAGCCTCGCACGGCCTCGCGCGCGGTTTCTCGCCTCACGGTTGCCGCGAAACAGCCCAAGGCCTAACCGGCCCCGGGAGCCCGCTGGCTTGGCCAGCGGCGAACCATCGCGGGAGGGTTTGGGAACCCTTCCAGGGGTTCCCATGATCGCGTGGGCGGAGGCCGGCTTTGCCGACGGCCTGGCTGTTGCCAGGCCTGTAGCCAGAGCGCGGGAGGGTTTGGCGAGGCCGCGCGAAGCGCGGGGGTGGCAGGGTGGGGTGGCGGGTGCCGAGTGCGAAGCTAACCCTTCCAGGGTTCCCATTTGAATCGCGTGGGCGGAGGCCGGCTTTGCCGGCCGAAGCCAGAGCGCGGGAGGGTTTGGGAACCCTTCCAGGGTTCCCATTTGAATTGACTAGCCAGACTCCTCGGCCAGTT
>Ga0265342_10004280_pt1 | contig 11308 bp, 7 predicted proteins | sample 4CB327metaG_FD_203125 | JGI IMG/M metagenome (GOLD analysis project Ga0265342, IMG submission 203125) | Rhizosphere microbial communities from Carex aquatilis grown in University of Washington, Seatle, WA, United States - 4-CB3-27 metaG | ecosystem: Host-associated > Plants > Roots > Rhizosphere...
GGATTCAAGGTGAGCCCCATCGGCATCCTCGTTGCCACCGGGGCTTCATTTGTCGCCCTTCCCGCCTATTGGATCATCGAATGGCTGCTGCATAGACGTGAGATGACCTTGGGACGCAGGCACCGAAAGAAACCAATTTGACAGCTTCACGACATGTCCATGAGCTGCCATAAAGCCGTTGCAGCGGATCTGGTCGCCGCAGATGCATCGGCGTAGAATCGCAGCACCTGCTTGGCGGCGCCCAGACCGCTGAACGGGTGCGCCCAGCATGGACGTCGTCTTGGGGGTGAAAGTCCCCCCGAAAGGAGACCATCCCAAACGAAGCAAGCTGCAACTGCGAAAGGGCGACCAATCGTGGGGAGGAAGCAGGGAGCGAAACCGCGGGCCGATGAACAAGAACCGGATAAGAGGCGGCGCCGAGCGAGGCGAGTGTGCCCGTTGCCACAAAGCCTCGATGGTCAAAGCTCAGGCTACGTAGATCCGGCGGTCGTGCGGCGAAGGAAGACGTTCTTACCTGGGGAGATCTCGCCTTATGTCCGAAAGGGCGACGGCGCGCAAGCGACGGGGCGAGAAGTCAGCAGAGGTCGTAGTAGCGAGGTCGAAGCCGGGGCGGCAATAGCACCGACACCGGAAGTCTTTGGCGAAGCGAAGGACCGAACGAGAAGGAGAGCGAAACGAACATGCGTCTCGGAGGCAAAGGGCCTCAGATGACCAGGCAACTGGAGCTACCGGTTTCTAATAGGGGTGAAGCCCCAACGGGGAAACGGAGCGAGGAAGCGCCGACGGCGATGCATGAAAACGAGCGCTCGGGAACGAGCGGCCTGATGGAGAAGGTGTGTGAACGCCCGAACCTTCAAGCTGCGTTGAAGCGAGTGAGAAAGAACAAGGGCAGTCCCGGCATCGACGGGATGACGGTGGATGAATTGCCGGACCACCTGCGCGAACACTGGCCACGGATGCGCGAGCAATTGCTGGCGGGGACGTACCAGCCGTCGCAGGTGAAAGAGCAACTCATCCCCAAGGCCAGCGGAGCAATGCGCAAGCTTGGCATTCCAACGGTGGCCGACCGATTCATCCAGCAGGCACTCTTGCAGGTCCTGCAACCGATGTTCGACCCGGACTTCTCGAAGCACAGCCACGGATTCCGACCTGGGCGCCGAGCGCACGATGCCATCATCGAGGCGCTAGGGTACGTCCGGGGCGGGCGCAAGTGGGTGGTGGACGTGGACTTGGAGCAATTCTTCGACCGCGTGAACCACGACGTGCTGATGGGAAGGCTAGCGAAACGCATCGGCGACCGCCGAATGCTGGGGCTGATTCGTCGATACCTCGGGGCTGGAATTCTGGCCAATGGCGTATCGATGGAGCGGCATGAAGGCACGCCGCAAGGCGGGCCGCTGTCGCCGTTGTTGGCCAACGTGCTGCTCGACGAAGTGGACAAGGAACTGGAGAAACGCGGACACGCATTCTGCCGGTACGCCGATGACTGCAACGTATACGTACAGTCGCGACGAGCTGGGGAGCGCGTGATGGGACTGCTGCGGCAGCTCTACGCGGGTCTGCGGCTCCGAATCAACGAGGCGAAAAGCGCGGTGGACCTGGCGTGGAACCGAAAAATACTTGGCTACTCGTTTTGGGTGAGCCGAGGTCAAGAGGTGAAGCTCCGGGTGGCCGACAAAGTCCTTGCCACAATGAAGGAGAAAGTGCGCGAGCTAACGAGGCGGACAGGCGGACAAAGCATGGGCCAAGTGTGCAAGCGGCTCGGGGAATATCTGCGCGGGTGGAAGGAATACTTCCGTCTGGCGCCGACCTCGTGGACGTTTGGCAACCTGGACAAGTGGATTCGTCGGCGCCTACGCGCCCTTCACCTGAAACAGTGGGGACAGCAATCGACGGTCTACCGGGAGTTGCGGGCTCGGGGAATGCCCGAGGACGAAGCAACCGTCGTCGCCGTGAACTGTCGCCGCTGGTGGATGAACTCGGGTAGAATTATTCACGTGGCACTTCCCAATCGCTACTTTGACCGGCTCGGTGTCCCCCGGCTGGCCACGCAACCTCAACTTCCCGAACCGCCCGGTGCGGACCCGCATGCCGGGTGGTGTGGCAGGGGTCCTTGACGATCTGTCGAGGCCCCTATGCCGATCAGGCGTTCGGCAGACCTCTTCCAACCCAGGATCCGTGAGGTGGATGTGGACCCAAGTGCTTCGCGAGTGCTCAATCGAAGTCGGTTCCGGAGAATTCTGCTGTTCGCCGTGCATGTGCCGTCGACCTGCATTCTTCTCCTCTTTCTCGGCGCGAGCGCGCGGCGCTTTACGGTGTCGGGACCTGGCTCGTCGAAAGCTTCTCCATACCTTCGGGTACGATGGCGCCGACCTTGCTCGTCGGGGATCACATTATGGTCAGGAAGAAGGTCGGCGATACTCGGCGCGGCGACATTGTCGTTTTTCGTTACCCGCCAGAGCCAAGCATCAACTACGTCAAGCGTGTCATAGCTCTGGCAGGAGACACGATCGAAGTGCGCACCAACGCCGTCTTCGTCAACGGCATCGCCCTACCGCAATCACCTAGCGCCGAAGCGTGTCCTGGCTCAAAGGCCAGTCTACCGGTCGAGGGCTGTCGGCTGGTTCACGAGCAATCGGACGGACGCGCCCACGATGTCATGCTGGAAGGACCCTTCAATTCGGATATGGCAACGGTCAAGGTCCCGCCCGGCAACGTCTTCGTCCTGGGTGACAATCGCAACAACAGCAAGGATTCGCGCGTGTGGGGATTCGTGCCGGCTGAGAATCTCATCGGCACAGCTCCGTTCATCTACCTTTCCCTGAGCCCCGACGGCGCGCCCTGGGATCGCATCGGTCGGCGTCCTCGTTGATTGGCGGTGATGGCGAGCGAGACGAAGCGTCCCCTGGCTCAGGGTGACGGCAGCTCGAGGTTTCACGGTACTCTTCTCAAGGCGTAGCCCCGGTAGCGCAAGCGTTCTTCGCCGTCGACCACGACCCGGCCATGTTTGCAGCAGCAGCTCGTCCGCGTGCGTGCCGCTTCCGGGATGTGCCGTTCCGCCGTTCGGCGAGTACTGCGGCGGGCCCATCGGCGATGGCTGCGCTGCGCCGCCGCCTCCTCTGCCGCCGGCCCCACCACCGCCTCCGCCGCTGCCATGCTCGCCTCCGCCGCCCGCTCCGGCGGGCCGTTGACGGCGATACGGGAGCTGCCCGGCTACCAGCCCCAGGCTAAAGCTGCCAGGCCCATTGCAGTCGGCCGAGCCCAGACGCATTGGTAACCGTCAAGGTGAGCGGGCTGCCGCTGGTGCTGAGCGTGGTCATGGAATAGCTGTCACCGTTGCGCAGCCCCGGCCAATAGCAGCTTCCCATGTCTGCGCTGTGCATGACGTCCGACACGGCTCGGACGTACGAGCGGAAGGCGTCACCGTCCGTGCTGACGCTGTAGTCGGTGCCGGTCGTCATCGGGGCGCCCCATTCGCCGACAATCGTGCGTGCCGAGTAGCTGCCGAGAGCCGTCTTCATGCTGTCACTCCATTGTTTCTGGGCTGTCCACGTGTCGTGCCAGAACCCGTAGATGTGCAGTTGCAAGATGCAACCCGCAAAGCGCGAGTCGCTGCCTACTGGGACGACGTTGTCGTCGTAGCCAGTCCCAGCGACGATCACGCGGCCTTTAGGCACCTCCGGGAAGTCCGTCAGCCATTGCGCGGCCACGTCGTTCCACGAGGTGTCGTATCCGTAGGGTTCGTTGTGGATGTCGAAGTAGACCAAGTCGTAGCTCTGGTAGGCGGAGACCACGACCTGCCACATGGTCTTGAAGGCAGCGGCGTTGTCGGGTTTGCCATTTTGATACGCCCAGTAGGCGACGATGACCTTCATATCTTTGCCCACGGCCGTATCGATCACGGCTTTGTAGGCGTTCCACCACGTGCTGGAGACCGTCGGCTCGTTGATGGGAATGCGTATGGCGTTGGCCTTCAGTTTGGTCTGGAACTCGGACAGGATGTCGCCGGCCTTGGACTGGACCGTTGCGTAGGTATCCGAGCTAGACGACAGGCCAGAGAGCGCGAGCAAGCCGTTGACGTAGTTGTCCCTCGGGTCGGCCCAGTTCACGCAATGGAAGGTCTCGGGTCCTTCGATGCCAGGAGCATCCTGGGCGACGTCTGGAGGTGCCGCGCCTGCATCGCGTGCGGCGTCGACCAGCGCGCTGGCGTCCTTGCCCGCACCTCCGCGGCCGCCGGAAGCAACCGTACCGCCCGTGCTGGTCGCGCCTCCCGTGGAAGCCGTCGTTCCCCCCGATCCCACCGCGCCGCCCGTACCCCTGGTGCCTCCGCTGCCCGCGACACCGCCAGTGGCCATGCCGCCGGATCCCGTTCTACCCGCGCTGTTACCGCCGCTGCTGGGCGACCCGCCTGCACCGCCAGTGGTCACACCGCCGGTGCCCGCAGAGCTTGCGCCGCCACTGCCGGCTCCCCCACTGCTCGTGATCGTGGCACCGCCGGTCGCGCCAACGCCGGAATCGGTCTTCGTGGAAGGATTGGGGACCGAGTGCGAGCACGCCACCAAGCTCGAGAGCAGGAGCAGTGCCAGCCTTGTGACCGGAGACCGTGAGTGCATGTTCCTCCGTTCGAGCCTATGTGACCTGTACGCTTGGTGCCACACTTCCATACTACTTTCTTGGGCAACGTCGAGTTCGAGTACTGGAACCAAGGATACTCTTGCCCAAAGTACGGTGATTCAGTCAGCTGCAAAGTAGAAGTGAGGTCCCAGCTAGGCAGCGTCGTGGTCGTCCAGGTGAAATTCGTGGCCATGGCGCTTTCGTCCGAGATGTTGCACTGGGTGGGCGGCGGACAGTCGGGGGCAACGGTCGAGCTGACCTTCCCTTCTGTGGACGGCGGGGCTCGCGACTCCCTGTTGGATCGCTGACCGTTCGGGGACCAGGACGTAGGACCGACGCAATCGACGCGTTCGCTGCCCGCACCGCTCGGAGCTTCGTGTATTCTCCGGCCGCCGGACATGCCCACGGAAGTCTCCCAATCAAGTAGCCGCTCGCGAAGCCGGCGTCGTCTCATCGACTGGGGGCTGCCCCTCCTGGTCTTTTTCGTGTGCGCTCTGGTTTCGTTCGCTGCGATCGTGGGGATCCATGGCAGGGCGCGAGCTGCGCGACAAGCGGATTTCGAGCACCGGGCGGCGCGGCTGGCCGGCACTGCCGAGGACAGCTTCGACACTCCTCTCGAAGTGCTGCGCTCGATCCCTGCATTCTTCGAGGCATCGGATGAGGTCACGCGCACCGAGTTTCGCGCCTTCGTTCGCCACGCGCTCGAGCGCTATCCCTGGATCTATGCCCTGGAATGGATCCCGCGCGTGCCGGGCGACGAGCGCCTGGCCTACGAATCGGCCGCCGTCGCCGACGGGCTGACCAGCTACCACTTCAAACAGGATGCGCCCCCTGGCCCGCCGGTCATTGCAGAGAAACGAGCAGAGTACTTCCCCTTGTTCTACATGGAGCCACCCAATCACGTGGCACTGGGCCTCGAGGAAACCGCCCTGCCGGCACGCAAGGCGGCCCTCGAACGGGCCCGCGACCTCGGGGGCACGGCGCTCAGCGAGCGCATCAAGCTGGTCCAGGATGATCCCAAGGTAGCCTCGGTTATCGCCTTTCATCCCATCTATCGGCACGGGGAATTGCCGGGCGACGTGCGCAGCCGCCGGGAGAGCCTGCGGGGCCTCGCCGCCGCGGTCTTCCGTATCGCGCCCGTCCTGACCGCTTCCTTGCACGGCGAAGACCTCGACGCCTTCGATCTGGCGCTCCTCGATGCCGAGGCACAGCCGCCGGTCACTCTCTATGAATCCCATCCTGGGGCGCTCGCGGCGCAGACCAGCGAGACGACCTACGAGCACGTGGCGACCATCGGCGGCCGGCGGTGGGCCTTTCGCGTGGGCGATCGGGCGGACTTCGTGAAGGCCTGGCTGGCAGGGTGGCCGGCGCTTGGTATCGGGCTGCTCATGAGCGCGCTGTGTGCGGCGCTGGCCCATGCCCTGCGAAGCGCGCTGTGCTTGCGTCGGCAGGTCGTGGCCGCCCAAAGACTCGGCCAGTACACCCTGGTCGAGATCCTCGGCCAGGGTGGCATGGGAACCGTGTACCGCGCCCATCATGCGGTGCTGCGCCGGCCGACGGCGATCAAACTGCTCGATCCCGCACGCAGCAACCCAGCCACACTGGCCCGCTTCGAATCGGAGGTGCAGCTCACCAGCGCGCTTTCTCACCCGAACACCGTCATCGTCTACGACTACGGGCATACCCCCGAGGGCATCTTCTACTACGCCATGGAATTGATCGACGGCATCACCTTGCAGGCACTGGTCGACAGCGATGGCGCGCAGGCGCCCGAGCGGGTGGTCCACATCCTGGTACAGGTCTGTGCCGCGCTTGCCGAGGCCCACGCCATCGGCCTCGTTCACCGCGACGTCAAACCTTCCAACATCATGCTGTGCAATCGCGGCGGTATCCCGGATTTCGTCAAGGTGCTCGACTTCGGCTTGGCCAAGGATCTGACAGGACGCAAGGATCCCCGACTTTCGCAGTCGGTGACGCTGGTCGGAACACCCCTCTACGTCGCTCCCGAGTTGGTCTTGAATCAAACCACCATCGACGGCCGGGTCGACCTGTATGCGGTCGGAGCCGTGGCCTACTTCCTTCTCACCGGTACACCGGTGTTTTCAGGCAACACGACCTTCGAGGTTTGCGCCAAGCACCTCTCCGTCACGCCCGACGCACCCTCGCAGCGGCTCGGCAAGACCCTTCCGCCCGAGCTCGAAGCGCTGGTCATGCAATGCCTCGCCAAAGAGCCTGGTAGCCGCCCAGCCTCCGCCGAGGAGCTCGGTGAAAGCCTGCGCAAACTGACCATCGGTACCTGGGATCTCTCCCGGGCTAAGGCGTGGTGGCAGGGTACCGGTCTGGCCATCGAGCGCGGTGTTCGCGCAGCACGCGCAGGCGCAACAGTTACTTCGCACGAACGCACCCTGGAGATCGATCGCCGCCGTCCGGCGAAGCCCGTGCCCGCCACGCGTTGATTCGCCGGACAGCTGTCCGGCCCTGTCCGCAGACAGGTGCCCGAAGTCTGTCGCCGCGGACAATACGCTGGCGATCTTATGCGGCCTTGGCGTTGGCATGGCGGCTGCTACGTGTGGGGCTCGAATCAGGAGGACCCCATGACCGCTCGATTTCACCAACTCGTCTGCGCCGTCTTTGGACTGGCTCTGCTCGCTGGGCCCATCGCAGCGGCCGAGACCGTCGAGGACATCGCTCCCCAGGCTCCCCAATTGGAGGCCCCGCGCCTGACCGGATTTGTCGAAGCCAACTACCCTGCGGAAGTTGCTTCGACCAGCGATCCTGTTGAAGTCGAGCTGGAGCTGGTCATCACCGCCGGCGGCAAGGTCACGGACGCGAAGGCCACCGCAGCGACGGGCAGCCCTTTTGAAGCCGCGGCGGTTGAAGCTGCGAGAAAGTTCCAGTTCGAGCCTGCCAAGCGCGACGGCAAGCCGGTCCCGGCGCGCATTCGTTACCGCTACGTCTTCGCCCCGCCAGCGCCACCGCCAGCACCCACCACGGGCGTGCTCGAAGGGCGGGTCATGTCCAGTCCAGACACGCCCGTCGCCCATGCCAACGTCGCTGTGACCTCGGAGGATGGCTCGCCCGTTCGCACCTTCACCACGATCGAGGATGGGGCCTTTCGCTTCGACGAGCTGCCCGCCGGTCCCTACCGCATCGAAATCACCCGCCAGGATCTGCAAAGTTACGCCAGTGTGGAAGAGGTCAGCGCCGGCGAAGCCACCTCCATGACGGTGAAGCTGGCCCCCGTGCCCGCGTCGAGCGAAACGGTTGTCTCGGGGCAGCCCCTGGAGTTCGGCGTCACCGCCACCGTGGCCGCACCTCCGCGCGAGGTGACCAAACGCACGCTGGAGGCCGACGAGCTGATTCGTGTGGCCGGTACGCGCGGCGATGCCCTGCGCGCCGTCGAGTTGCTGCCCGGGGTGGCCCGACCGCCATCGGGCATGGGCTTCGTCATCATTCGCGGCTCGGCCCCCACGGATTCCGCCGTACAGATGGAAGGCGCCTCGGTGCCGCGCCTCTATCACTTCGGCGGCTTGACCAGCTTCGTGCAAGGTCGACTGCTGGACCGCATCGATCTCTATCCTGGCAACTTCTCGGTTCGCTATGGTCGCAAGGTGGGCGGCATCATCGAGGTCGCCCTGCGCGACCCCAAGAGCGACGGCTTTCACGGCATGATCGACGTCAACGTCATCGACGCCTCGGCCATGATGGAAGGGCCAGTGACGCCGACTCTGTCGCTGGTTGCCGCCTTCCGACGCAGCTACATCGACACCTTCTTTGCGGCGGTCGCCAATTCATCCGACCTCACCATCACCGCCGCGCCGGTGTACTACGACTACCAGCTCATGGCGGCTTGGCGCCCACGCGACGCCGACCGCGTGCGGCTGATCGTGTACGGCTCCGCCGACAACTTCAAGATGGTGCTCAAGAAGCCTCTCGACGGCGATGCCTCGATTCGCGGCGGCTTGGCCATGTCCACGGCCTTTCACCGCGTCCAGGCCCAGTGGCTGCACCATTTTGGCGAGCGCGCCGAGCAGGAGATCAGCGTGACCACGGGCCCACTCATGATGGGACAGTCCATCGGTGAGAACCTCAACCTCGACCTGACGGGCCTGGAAATCATGGCCAGGGCCGAGTGGCGGGTTCGCCTCAGCCAGCGCTTCCGTCTGCTGGCCGGCATCGACACCGAAATCATGTATGGCGATCTTGGCTTCCGCGGTCCCAAGTTGCCCGCCTTCGAGGGCGATCCCAGTCAGTACTCGCCCTTCGCGGGGCGCGAAACGACGACCCTGGACTACAAGGCCTGGATCAAGCGTCCGGCCGCCTACGCCGAGCTGGCGGTGCAGGCCACGGCCGCCCTGCAACTCGTGGGCGGGCTGCGCGCCGACTACTACAGCGAGATCGACCACTCCACCGTCGACCCCCGCCTGGTTGCTCGCTACGGGCTCGGCCCGGAGACCACGCTCAAGGCCGGCGCCGGCTTGTTCTCGCAAGCCCCCGAGATTCCGCAGTCACTCCCTGTTATCGGCAATCCCAAGCTCGTCCCGGCGCACGGCCAGCACTACAGCCTGGGCATGGAGCAGCGTCTCGGCTTCGTGTCCGCCTCGGTGGAAGCCTTCTACAAGCGCCTCGAGGACATGGTGGTCAGCAGCGACACGCCCGAGGTGCCTTTGCAAAACGGTGGTAAGGGCCGCATCTGGGGCGCCGAGCTGTCACTCAAGTCGCGCCTGGGCGCCCGCGGGTTTGGCTTCGTTTCGTACACCTACTCACGGAGTCGCCGCAACGATCACGGCCTTTACTGGCGCGCGTTCGATTTCGATCAGCCGCACATCCTGACGGCCTCGGGCAGCTGCCGGGCGGGATGGGGTTTCGAGCTCGGCGGCACCTTCCGCTATGTGAGCGGCAACCCTTACACGCCTATCCTCGGCAGCATGTACGACGCCAACTACGACCTCTATCGCCCGGTCTACGGCGAGGTCAACAGCGTCCGCAACCCCGCCTTCCACCAACTCGATGTGCGCTTGGAAAGGGTGTGGAAGCGCAGTTGGGGCAAACTGGCCGCCTACCTCGATGTGCAGAACGCCTACAACCGCCGCAACCCCGAGGGCCGCTACTACAAATACGACTATTCGGACAGCCGCGCTGTCCCCGGCCTGCCCATCATTCCCAGCCTCGGTGTGCGAGGTGAGCTATGAGCGGCCACGCAGCGACGACCCTTGCTTTCGACCTCACAAGGAGAACGACCATGAATTCGCGCAACCCTGCTTTCCGCCGAATCGAATGCCGCGCACTCTTGGCCATCCTGATGGCCGGCTCGGTGCTGGCAGCTTGCGGCGAGCCCTTCGATCCACCCTCTCTCATCGAGAAAACCCGGGTGCTCGGCGCGCGCGTCGAGGTGACCGGCGACTCCACCCGGGCGACGCCGCGGCCGGGTGAGGGCGCGACGGTCACTTGGATTATGGCCGCGCCCGAGGCGGTGCCCGCGCTCGGCTGGGCCTTCGTCGTGTGCCGGTACGGCTTTGCCACGCCAACCGAGGCGTGTTCGCCGGCGCCGTTGGCCGTGGCCCAGGGTACGGGCACGCCCACCTTCGAGGTCCTCGTGCCGACCGCGGATGTGCTCGGCGCCGCGCCCCGCTTGCAGCTCTTCGGGCAGATTTGCGAGAACAGCGCGCCCACCCTCGACCCACAAACCAACCTGCCCACCTGCGCCGGAGTTGGCACCATGGCCACCGTGGACATCTACTTGGAGCTCGGCGACCAGGCCAACCACAGCCCGGGTCTTGCCAACAGGCCCTTGTGGTTCGACGGCGCGGATTGGCCTGCCGACGATGGGACCGTGGATTGCGCAAGCCTGCCCCACGTTGCCGCCGGTTCGAAGCGCCACGCGCTTCGCCTGGCCACGCTGTCCGAAGATCGCGAGACCATCGTTACTCCCAGCGCCGATCCGACCGCTGCCCCGACCAGCGCGCGCGAAGCTCTGCAAATCTCGAACTTCACCACCGCTGGCAAGCTCGGTCAGACGTACTCGTTCGTCGAGGCCGACGATCTACGCAGTGAAGCTGACCTCGAGGTCAGCTGGGACGCACCCGAGGCCGTCCCCGCCTCGGGCAAAGTGCAGTTCACCTTCGTCGCCCGCGACCTGCGCGGCGGCGTGGGGCTTGCCACGCGCACGGCGTGCGTGGAGTAGGGGCGGGTTTGAAACCCGTCCCTACTGGTTACCCAAGACGGCGGCGTAGCGCTCCTTGAGAATCCCCGCGTGGTGCTGCGCGTGTCCCGTCATGGTGTACGCCAAGCCTCGCACCGAAATGGCGTTTTGGTTCACGGTTCCGGTGTGCTCCCAAGCTGCTTGGTCGAGATGCTGGAAAAGGTCGATGTGGCTTCGTCGAACATGCCCGAGCTCGTCGAGCAGCTCGTGAAGCGAGCAACCATCGTGACCCGCCTTGGCGGCGTACGCATTTTCGTCAAAGCTAGGAAGTGAGGCGGTTTCTCCACGCGCAATACATAGGGCGCGATAGCCAAACACGCGTTCAGCATCGATGACGTGGCCCACCACCTCGCGAATGCTCCACTTCCCAGGCGCATAGCGAAAGCCGGCCTGTTCATGGGAAAGCGCGCCCAGAAGCGTGCGATAGTCCTCGGGCTGACGGCCCAAGACGGTGATGAAATCGGCCTGGGCCACTACGTCGATGTAGCGGGC
>Ga0265342_10004281_pt1 | contig 11308 bp, 9 predicted proteins | sample 4CB327metaG_FD_203125 | JGI IMG/M metagenome (GOLD analysis project Ga0265342, IMG submission 203125) | Rhizosphere microbial communities from Carex aquatilis grown in University of Washington, Seatle, WA, United States - 4-CB3-27 metaG | ecosystem: Host-associated > Plants > Roots > Rhizosphere...
GGTCTGTCTTCGAGACACTTCGTTTCTCTATTCCAGCAAGTGCAAAAATGCGCAGATTCGACGAGATTACTGTAATGATGCTTCCAGGCATTGAACATGCGCTCGTAGGTCCGAAGATCGCAATCAAGCAGTTCCAATTATTTCCACGCTGACAGATTCGAGCGCTCGATTCCATTTCACGAATGAGCTTCTGTCACTTGGAGCCAACAAGCCCTTAGCACTCATCCACCTCGTTTTAAGTTGCGTCTAACCCCGGCATCGCCGGATTAGTCCTCTGAAACGCCGTTGCGTTCACCAACCCGGATACTCACCCCCGCCGACCTGCTGACTTGCAGGGCGGGGAAGTAAGGCCCGGGCCTAAAGGCCTGCTTACTAGGCGCTTTATTCTGGGACCTAAAGGTCCCTGCTCCCTCCGTGTTGCCGACTCGCTGACTCGCTTGTTCTCAATCGAAGACTACCGTCTTGTTCCCACAGCAGAGAATCCGCCGGTCGAGGCGCCAGCGGACGGCGCGTCCCGGCCGGCGGGCACGCAGCCCGATCAAGTGATGAACAGGCGTCTAGAGCGGGCATTCAATTCACCGGCGTTCGTTGGTCGCGTTGCGCAGTGTCGAACGAATCAAATCACCGGAAAGGCTTGTCCGATGCGCGTCCCCATCTTGTAGTGAATCCCGGGTTGAGCCGTGATGCTGACGTTGCTCTTCGCTTCAAACAGCAGGATGATGTCTGACCCGCCGAACTGGAAGTATGACAGCTCCTCTCCCTTGCGCACCGTCACGCCCACTTCAGCCGTGACAACCACCGAGGAGACATGGCACATGCCGATCGGCAGAACGGCCACGAGCCCTATCGGCGTATCGAGCACGATCAAGCCCCTCGCCTGGGCAAACTGATACCCAGCGCCGTCTAGAGCGTCGAGCGTGCGGTGCGGCTTCAGATTCAGGGCGCCCGTCGTGCTCCCGGCCACCGGTTCGGCAATCACCTGGAAATACACCTGGCCGGGAATCACCCGCGCTTCTAAAACTGTGCCTCCCACCGGGGCATGCTGACGGTGGTAGTCGTTCGGGCCCAGAAATGCGTGCATGAAAAGACCGTTGACGAAACGATCCTTATAGGGACTCCCCTCCAGCAGTTCCCGTATCTCCCAGTGCAGGTTCTTTACCGTCACATGAGAGTCGGCTCGAATCTCCCATTGCCCGCTAAATGTGGAATCCGCCGGGCTCACGATCACAGTCTGATCCGCAATTGCGGCCACCGGCCGATAACCGGGCTTGAACGACCGCGCAAACAACTCGTTGAACGCGCGCCACCCGCCGCGGGGCTCGATGTAGTCGCTGAAGTTGTAACTCGGTGATGCCCTGAAACTGGCTAATGACTCAGGCGTAATCGATTCCGGCGTATCGAGAAATGCGCCCATCGCCTTCGCGAAGCGAACCATCCATGCCGAAAGCGCCGTCAGCGGCGGAGCTTCAGGATGCGGCATGATCGCATTCTGCAGATGTTTCACCGGAGGCTGATCGAGCACGAAGTAAAACTTGCATAGGTGGTTGTTAATGTCCTTGCCCTGGACGTTCTCTGAAGGGACCCACCGGAGCAGCTCATTGATGAATTCCAGGTAGTCCGCAGTCGTCTTGATACCCTGCATTTCGACAACGCCGCTATCGTGCGCCCGAGTCACCGCCTCCTGAAACGCTGCTTCCCATTGGTTTACTCGAATCAGTTCAACAAGCTCTCCGACAACAGATTCGTAGGTCATGGCGCCTCCCAGGGACGTGAGGCGCCAAGTATACAGGATGGTCGTCAACTCCAGCGGTCGCCTTTTGGGCAGGCGTTGCCGCTCTCCACTCGAGGGAGACTCGCGAGGCCATCAACCGCAGTTCGGCGCGCAGGAACGCAAACTTCTGCCGTTTAACGGATAGACAATTCAGAATAGGTACTGGTATACGCCCATGTAGCAAGTGGGGATTCTCGATTAGCGCCAGGTCGCCGAATTGCTCACGAAGGGTTTTCGAGAGGCTTGCCGGCTACCGCCAGCAGCGTCTGCAGAACAGCCATGAATCCTCAGGATGATATTCTCAAGGTGTGAGGAGATACATCCCTGATGGCAACTTCAACACTGGAAACTACGGATTTGAAATATAAAGTAGCCGACCTCTCTCTGGCCGACTGGGGCCGGAAGGAGATCGCAATCGCTGAGTACGAGATGCCGGGGTTGATGTCGATCCGGCACAAATATGCCGCGGCCAAGCCGTTGGTCGGCGTGCGCATCACGGGATCGCTGCACATGACCATTCAGACCGCGGTGCTGATTGAGACGCTGGCAAGCCTGGGCGCCGAGGTTCGCTGGGCAAGCTGCAACATCTTCTCCACGCAGGATCACGCGGCCGCGGCGATTGCGGCCTCCGGGGTTCCGGTCTTCGCGTGGAAGGGCGAATCCCTTGAGGAGTACTGGTGGTGTACATACCAGGCGCTCACTCACAAGGGCGGCAAGGGGCCGCAACTGATTGTGGACGATGGCGGCGACGCGACTCTGCTGATCCACAAGGGCTATGAGCTAGAAAATGGCGACAAGTGGGTGAATGGGCCAGCCGAGAGCCATGAGGAGCAGGTCATCAAGGACCTGCTTAAGAAGGTCCATGCTGAAGACCCGCAGCATTGGCATAAGGTCGTCAAGGAATGGCGCGGCGTCTCGGAAGAGACTACGACCGGCGTCCACCGGCTCTACAAGATGATGGAGCAGGGCAAGCTGCTGGTTCCGGCCATCAATGTGAACGACTCAGTGACCAAATCCAAATTCGACAACCTCTACGGCTGTCGCGAGTCGCTAGCCGACGGCATCAAGCGCGCCACCGACGTGATGGTGGCGGGCAAAGTGGCGGTCGTCTGCGGCTACGGCGATGTGGGAAAGGGCTGCGCTCACTCGTTGCGCGGCATGGGCGCGCGAGTCATCGTCACGGAAGTTGATCCAATCAATGCGCTGCAGGCGGCCATGGAGGGCTTCGAGGTGACCACCGTCGAAGAGACGCTGGGACGCGGCGACATCTACGTCACCTGCACCGGCAACGTGGACATCATCACGCTGGAACAGATGAAGCGCATGAAAGACCAGGCCATTGTCTGCAACATCGGCCACTTCGACAACGAAATCCAGATGGATCGCCTCAACGCCGAGCTGGGCGTCGTCAAGCTCAACATCAAGCCGCAGGTGGACAAGTACACCTTCCCCTCTGTTGCGAATCAGGCCGGCCAGAGCATCTTCGTGCTGGCCGAGGGGCGGCTGGTGAACCTGGGCTGCGCCACCGGGCATCCGAGCTTCGTGATGAGCAACAGCTTCGCCAACCAGACCCTGGCGCAGCTTGATCTGTGGGAGAAGCGGGACAGCTACAAAATCGGCGTCTATGTGCTGCCCAAGAAGCTGGACGAGGAAGTTGCGCGGCTGCACCTGGAGAAGATCGGCGTGAAACTGACCACGCTGACGCCGCGGCAGGCCGACTATCTGGGCGTACCGGTGGAAGGGCCGTATAAGGCGGAGAATTACCGCTACTAGTGTTCGTTGAGTTTTTGTCGTTTCCCGGGTTAACGAAATCGAAACACGGAGCGTCCCGGTAGGTTGCGGATTATTCAGTTGACGATCACGCCCCATTGCCGGACATAATGTCCCCGCAAAGGATTCACTCTGGAGAGGACATGCCAATTGAACATCTGCGAGATTCATTGAAGCGGTTTAACAACCTATACATCGGTTCCTCTATCCTGATGGTCGTGGTGGGGATACTGGCCATTGTGCTTCCCTTGGCGGCGGGGATCGGCGTCTCGATCTTCGTCAGCTGGCTGATCTTCCTCACCGGCCTCGCGCACCTGGTTTACGCCTTTGCGGCTAGAGGCGCAGGCGGATTCCTCTGGCGCCTGCTGCTGGGCATCTTCTATATTGCGGGCGGCCTATATCTGGCCTTCCACCCCAGCCTCAGCCTGTTATCGCTCACCCTGGTGCTGGCGTTCATTCTCTTCGCTGAGGGATTGATGCAGATACTTGCCTGGTTCAGTCTGCGCGCGCTGCCCGCTTCGGGATGGATCCTCTTCGACGGCATCGTCACCCTTCTGCTTGGTTTGATGATCTGGCGCAGTTGGCCCTCCGGCTCGGCCTGGGCGATCGGCACTCTGGTAGGTATCAACTTCCTCCTCAGTGGAGTGACTCGGCTGAGTTATGGCGGAGCTGCTCGCAAGGCGCTGTTCTAGCGAATGTGGCATTGGTCGGCTAACTCTCTCCCGGCTGCCGGAGGGAGCATGCCTGCGCGAAGCCTACTTCCGCTTGCGATCTACCAGCCGGTGATAGAGCCGCCATACTGAGTTATGCAGAAGGTGTGTCTGCTCGGCCTTGAGAGCCTTGTAGGAGCGCTCGACATAGGAGTCGAACGCGGGCGGCCAGCCAATCGTCGAACGGCGTTCAGAGTAGTCGCCATTGGCCCACTTGGAAAGCAACGCCTTGTAACCCACCACATGGGTGACAAAGTCCAGCAGGCAGAGCGGCATCTCTTCCTCGACGATCAAGTGGGCCTTTTCGATAATGATCTTCTCGCGAATGTCGTTCAGGGGCATGAAGATTGTCGTCATCCACAGAACCCACTCCTTCATCTCTTCGTCGAGAATCGGCTCGCTCTGCGTCTTGCCCTGTTTTTTGAGCAGTGACCGGTAAGCGATATTGCCTGCCTGCGAGGCCACGTAGAGAGGGCCGTAGAAATCGTTCAGCCGCTCGTTGACCAGACGCAGCCTGTCCGCCCGACGGGCCATCATCCGGGTGCTGAGGAAGGTAACCAGATAACCGGCAAACGCAAGGATGATGGTGAGAGTGGCGGCGCCTTGCAAGGAATTTGAAAGCAACAGCGTCGATGGGTCCATTGCGCGCCCCGCCTTGCGGCCTAATTTACGTCGTTGGCCATGAACACGGCAACCGGTGGATCGCTGGTCAGCTGGGTATCGACGATCAGCACCGTCCGCACTTCGCCTCCGGTCAGAGCCATGGGAGTGGAGGTGTATTTCACCGTGGTGGTGCCGGTGGGCGTAATGACCATGGTGACGGATTGCGATGTGAAGCTGATGTAGCCGGCCGTTGAGCCTAAGGGCAGATTGGTGACGATAGGAATGGTGTTGGCCAGCGTGGTGCCGCTGGGGATCATATAAACATCGACGCCGCCTGTCTTAGGAGCCTGATTGAGAAATCGGAAGGCGGAGTGGCCGCTGGCAGACGAGACCTGTTGGTCCTCAAGCACCGTGACCGTATAGCTTGTGGGCGCCGCGCCGTTGTCGGTGAGAAATACGGAGTGCTGATGGCCGGCGGCCAGAGTGCCATTGGAGGTGACCAGCGTCGCGCCGCCGGTTGCGGCCGTTACCTTGATGACGGCGTTGTTCGATGCCGGAAGCGTGCCATAGGCGCTGATCGTTCCCTGGCCGATGTTGGACGCAAGCAGCGTGCCTTCCACAACCACATTTACGGCGGGAGCGATGTAAGAGGCGTCGATGACGCGAACCAGGCTCGGCTGCGTGTAGGTGGCTACATTCACGCAGGCCGAGGGCACCAGCGCCACGGCCAGTGAGGCCGCCGTCGCCATGGCCAGCCGGAGCAGCGTCAACCGCCGTATTTCGCCCATCCGCCGATTCGACGTTGTCTTCATCGTCCGCATCTTCGAGAGTGATGATTAACCCTCACACCATAGTACAAGGGGTTGATGGGATGAGTTTACGATTTTTATGCCATCGTGGGAAAACCAGGGCTCTGGGGGGGACTCAAGCTGGCAACATGGCCGACGACTCTAGCTTGCTCCCAGGTAGACAAAGCGGGCCAGAAAGAGTGCGGCCAGCACATAGAGCAGCCACTCCTGCCGGCGGAACTTGCCGGTAACCAGGTGAACCAAGGCCCAGGCAATGATGCCGAAGCCCAGCCCGTTGGCGATGGAGTACGTCAGCGGGATGAGCATCAGGGTGAGGAAGGCGGGAACCGCGATCAGGGGATCGCGCCAGCGAATCTCGGATACCGTGGTGAGCATCATCGAGCCCACCAGGATCAGTGCCGGTGCAGTGGCGGCCTGGGGCACAAGAGCGGCAAAAGGAGCGGCGCCGATGGCGGCCAGAAACAAGAGCCCGGTTACGATGGCGGTTACGCCCGAACGTCCTCCGGCGGCGACTCCGGCCGTCGACTCAATGTAGCTGGTCACAGTCGAGGTTCCGGACAGGGAGCCAAATACGGTGGCCGTGGCGTCGGCAAAGAAGATTCTGTTCAGCCGGGGAATCGTGTGGTCCGCCTCGATCAGCCCGGCCCGCTTGGTAACGGCCACCAGCGTGCCAAGGTTGTCGAACAGGTCCACAAAAAAGAAGATGAAGACGATCTCCAGCAGGCCTGTACTTAGCGCGCCCCGAATATCGAGTTGGAAGGCGGTTCCGGTCAACGCATGGAAGCCGCCGGCGGCGGGTGTCCAGTGGACCAGGCCGAAGGTCCAGGCGGCGCCGGTTGTTGCAAGCACGCCGATCAGGATGGCGGCGCGCACCTTTTTGACCTCCAGGGCCGCCATCAGGATGAGGCCGAATAATGCGAGGATCGTGGTGGGATTGCTTATATTGCCCAACGTAACAAAGGTCTCGGGATCGGCCACCACCAGGCCCGCATTGCGGAAACCGACGAAGGCGATGAACAAACCGATGCCGCTGGCCACTGCGGCGTAAAGTTCATGGGGAATGGCATGCAGAATCATCTGCCGGATGCCGGCTGCGGTTATCGCCAGGAAGATGACGCCGGAGAGAAAAACCGCTCCCAGGGCCGTCTGCCACGGTATATGCAACTTGATGCAAACGGCGTAGGCAAAGTAGGCATTGATGCCCATGCCGGGGGCCAGGGCGATGGGATAGCGCGCCACCACGCCCATGAGAATCGACCCAAAGGCCGCCGAGAGGCAGGTCGCTGCGGTAACCGCGGCCAGCGGCATTCCGGCCGCCGACAGGATGGCCGGATTCACCAGCACAATATAGGCCATGGTCAGGAAAGTCGTGACGCCGGCCAGAATCTCTGTGCGCCAGTTGGTCCCCAGGCGCGCAAATTCAAAATAGGCTTCCAGTCGCTTGAGCATAGACGAGTACTAGTAGATAAACACACTCCGAACGTCAGTTGAAAGTACAAGCTGGATGGAGGCGTTTCTAAGGCAACAGGCTGGGCTCGATCTGGCCGTAGATCTCGTCGGAGGCGTTCTTAATCTGGGTCACGATATCGTGGAGCTCGGTGGCATCAGCGATGCGCAGTGGGGCGTCGATGCGCACAGAGAGGTCGTCATCCGCGTCGAAACCGACTTTCACACGATCCAACGCGTGATTCTGCTTGAGCAGGTTGTGCATAAAGTCTGTGGTGACAGGCATGCGCCGTTTCTCTACCACGGTGACAAAGATGACCATCTGGTTGTTGGTAACATCCAGGGCCAGAACGACCTTAATGTCCTTCAGGTGTGTGCCGGTGAAATGAATCACCCAGACAGTGGGCGATCGAGTGGTGGTGAAGTTGTAGTTGTTGGCCTGCATCAGGCTGACCATCTTGGCGGTGCCATCTGTGCTCGTCTGAGCCGCCATCGGCAGGACTAGCGAGAGCAGAAGGGCAGCGATAAGGCAAAGTCGGACGAGATTGAAGGTGTGGCGGAAACGCATACGGAAAACCTCCAGGGCTCAACACAGGATGAAGGAGTGTACCGCTCTGTACGGATTTGCGCAACCAGCACTATGAAACAGCCGGATTGTCCGGCTCACCCCAGCAGTTTGGCCGCTTCCTTGGCGAAGTAGCTAACGATGAAATCCGCTCCGGCCCGGCGGATGCCCACCAGCGACTCAAGAATCGCGCGGTCGCGGTCCAGCCAGCCTTTCTCAAAGGCGGCCTGGAGCATGGAGTACTCGCCCGAAACCTGGTAAGCGCCGATGGGCACGTCGACACGCTCCCGCGCAGCGCGCACCACGTCCAGGTAGGGCATGGCGGGCTTCATCAGAATCATCTCCGCGCCTTCCTCAATATCGAGATCGATTTCACGCATTGCCTCGCGCAGGTTTGCGCCGTCCATCTGGTAGGTTTTGCGGTCGCCGAACTGGGGCGCCGAGTCGGCGGCCTCGCGGAAGGGTCCATAGAACGCCGAGGCAAATTTGGAGGCATAGCTCAGGATCGGCGTCTGCTGGCAGCCCTCCGTGTCGAGCGCCCTCCGGATTGCTGCCACCCGCCCGTCCATCATGTCGCTGGGGGCCACCACATCGGCTCCGGCTTTGGCCAGGCTCAAGGCGGTGCGCGCCAGCAGTTTGAGTGAAGGGTCGTTGTCTATTGTCCAGCCGTCGCGGGTCTCCACTACCACGCCGCAATGGCCGTGGCTGGTGTACTCGCAGAGACAGACATCGGCGACTAATACCAACTTTTTGGAAGCGTCGGTTTCCTTCAGCGCCCTCAGTCCTCGCTGCACGATTCCGTTCTCATCCCATGCGCCGGACCCCTGTTCATCCTTTGATTCGGGCAGGCCGAAGAGAAGCAGGCCGCCCAGGCCCAGCCTTGCGGCTTCCTCGGCCTCGCGCAACACATTATCGATTGACAGGTTGAAGACGCCGGGCATAGAACCGACCGCGCGGCGTACGCCCTCGCCGGGGCAGAGAAATAGGGGATAGATCAAGTCGCCGGGTTCAAGCACAGTTTCGCGCACCAGAGCCCGCATCGCTTCGCTGCGCCGCAGCCGACGCATCCGCGTTTCAGGAAAACTCATGGTCCCGATTGTAGAACAAAGCCTAAAAGACGTGGGCTTCAAGCCACGCCGGGTTTCCTTCCGGCAGTCACTCCAACCCCATCAGTGGTAGCATCGAACCTGACAGATGCATACAAAAAAACTGAAAATCATTCCTCTGGGCGGGCTGGGCGAGTTCGGAATGAACTGCCTCGCCTTGCGCTGGGAAGACGACATTATCGTGATCGACGCCGGGTTGATGTTCCCGGAGTCGGAGTTGCTGGGCGTGGATATCGTGGTCCCCGATATCACCTACCTGATTGAAAACAAACAGCATGTGCGCGCCATCGTCCTTACACACGCCCACATGGACCACATTGGCGGCCTGCCCTGGATCTTGAGCGAAATCAAGGTTCCCGTTTATGCCACCGAGTTCACCCTGGCCTACGTCGAGGGCAACCTCGAAGAGAACCAACTGCTTGACGAAACCGAACTGGTCGAGATCACGCCAAGGGAAAAGTTCACCATCGGCCCGTTTACCATCGAGCCTATCCGCGTCACCCACTCTCTTGTCGACGCCGTTTCGCTGGCCATCGAGACCCCAGTCGGCATCCTCATCCACTCCGGCGACTTCAAGATCGACCTATCGCCTCTGGACGACAAGCCCTTCGACCTGCACTCCTTCGCCGAATACGGCAAGCGTGGCGTTCTGGCCTTGCTTCAGGATTCGACTAACGTCGAGCGTCGAGGCTATACGCCAAGCGAGCGGGCGGTGATTCCCCGGCTCGACGAGGTCTTTTCGCAAACTAAGAAGAAGCTCTTTTTCAGTTGCTTCTCTTCTTCCATCTACCGCATCCGGATTTCCCTGGATTTGGCCCGCCAGCATGGTCGCAAGGTAGCCATCATCGGCCGCTCGATGATGGAGAGCACCGAGATCGCGCAGGACCTGGGCTACATCGACATTCCGCAGGGGTTGGTCATCAATCCCGGACAGATGCGCGATTACCCGCCGGAGCAGTTGATGGTGCTCATCAGCGGCACACAGGGCGAGCCGATGAGCGCGCTGAGCCGCGCCGCGGTGGACAACCATAAGCACGCGCACATCGACGCGGGCGATACCGTCGTCCTCAGCTCCCGCATTATCCCCGGCAACGAGAAGAGCATCTTCAGGGTCATCGATCACCTCTATCGCCGCGACGCCAACGTTATCTACGACGACGGGAGCAACGGGCTGATTCATGTGAGCGGCCACGGCAGCCAGGAGGAGATGCGCCTGCTCATCAGCCTGGTGCGGCCCAAATTCTTCATCCCCATCCACGGCAACTATGGAAATCTGCGCCGGCACGCGCAAATCGCTATGGAGACCGGCGCCGTGGAGCACGCCATCGTGATTGAAGACGGCGACGTGCTGGAGCTGGACAAGAACGACGCCCGCAAGAAGGACAAGGTCACCGCGGGCCGCATCCTGATCGACTCCGGCTCCTCCATCGATGTGGTGGAAGACCTGGTGATCCGCGACCGGCGCATTCTCTCCGAAGACGGCATCGTATTGGCCCTGCTGGCCATCAATAAACGCACCGGCAAGCTGCAACAGCAGCCCGAAGTGGTGATGCGCGGCTTTGGCGGCGCAGATATCACTGATGAGGCGCGCGAGCTGGTCATCAAGACCCTCGACAGCCTGAGCAGTGAGGAGAAAACCGACTACGGCATGGTGAAAGAAAAGGTCCGCGTCGAACTGAAACGGCTGATCCAGAAGACCACCGGCCGCAGGCCCATGATCATGCCTGTAATTATGGAAATCTAATAGAATCGCACTCTGGCAGGCACGCATCTGATCGCTATGAAGCGATTGTGCAACCATGCAGACGTCGTTGCGGCCATTCCCCGGCCCGCATCGGCTCCGACTCGGGGAGATCATTAGTCGAGAGTTTTGATGGCGTTCCCCAACCTTCACCCGAGAATTCTGCTCGCATTGTCTTTGCTCGCTCCGTTCACATGCCCCATGCCAGCGCCCGCGCAGTTTTTCCACAGCTCCATCGTCGACCTTTCCCGCTCTTCCACTGCCGTCACTGACAGCAGCTTGACCGATAGCTCCAGTTTGTCTGGTCCAGGCAATGACCTGGGAGTGAACTCCGAAGTCGCCGGGCCACCGCTCCCTGAAGCCCCGGAACCTGCGGCTCCTGAGGGCAGTCGGGAGCGTTACAACGTCGCACCCGCCGGAGAGCAGCACCAAGCTCCCTTTTCCCGTATCGGGATTGGTGCGGACGTTTCACCTCTTGGAATCGGGATCAAATCCGCAATTATTCTCAGCGGCTATTTCGACGCCAGGTTGATGGGCAACTTCTTCCAATACAACAGCGGCCGATACGAGGTCGAGGGGTTCAATGTGACTGGCAATCTACATTTAGCCTCGGCGGCGGCTTCGCTGGATTGGTACCCATTCAACAGCGTATGGCGGTTGAGCCCTGGGATGATCTTCTTCAATGGCAACCAGATTTCTATGGCAACAGCCATTGTCCCTGGTACGAGTTTCACTTTGAACAACCAGACCTTCTATTCGGCCAGCGCGAATCCAGTCACCGGGGCAA
>Ga0265342_10004282_pt1 | contig 11307 bp, 5 predicted proteins | sample 4CB327metaG_FD_203125 | JGI IMG/M metagenome (GOLD analysis project Ga0265342, IMG submission 203125) | Rhizosphere microbial communities from Carex aquatilis grown in University of Washington, Seatle, WA, United States - 4-CB3-27 metaG | ecosystem: Host-associated > Plants > Roots > Rhizosphere...
GACCAGCGCAGGCGCTACTCAGTACAGGCTGCAGGTATCTACCGATTCAACATTCGGAACTTCCATAATGGATACGATTCAGACTGTTGATAGTATACACACTCCAACAGGCCGTTTAGCTAACAACATCAAATACTATTGGCATGTGAGAGCCCAGAATGTTGGCGGTAACAGCGCTTACGGCCCGACATGGAACTTTACAACTTCTCTAACCGGAGTTTCAAGCAACGGAGGCGAGATACCTAAGGTATTTAAGTTATACCAGGCTTATCCGAATCCGTTCAACCCGGCGACTGTTATTAAATTTGACCTTCCGCAAACAGGCGCCGTTAAGATGGAAATCTTTAACATGCTTGGCCAGGTTGTAGGTACGCTTGTAAACGGCAACTATGCCGCCGGTTCATATTCGGTAACATGGGATGCCGCAAACTTCTCAAGCGGCGTATACTTCTACAGAATTAATGCCGGCAACTATACCGACATTCATAAAATGGTTCTGGTTAAATAGGACTATTTAATTGTTTATTTGTAAGAGCGCCTGATTAAAATCAGGCGTTTTTTTTTGCAATACAGCTTTTTGGATTTCCCCGTTTATCAGCATCATTTTTCCTGCGCTTCGGGTTCCCAAAAATTACGCTCAAACCCTAACACAACTCATAAATATAATTAGTAACTTAATTTAGGCTTCAAAAACCCCGTATCAAAGGTAGTACATGTTGTCAACTACAACAAAAAAAATAATAACTTATATGCCTTGACAAAGTTCTGACAATCACGTACATTCGTAGAATTTTTTATAATCAAAGAAGGGATCTAAATGAAAAAACTATTTTCGTTATTAGCATTTGCAGTTGTTTCCGCCATTGTATTTGCATTTTTACCGGTCAATGATGCAAAGAATGACGGCATTGATAGCCCTAGCTACGAGGTAGCAAAACATAATTTCTATGACGCATACCTAAAGTATAAAAGTAATCTTGAGCGTGGTATTATTTCAGCTCCGCCGGTTGACCCATCTGGTTATTTTAGAGTAGATGAAAATGGTAATATGAATATGGCAAACGGCCACAATGAAATGTCCGTTACGTATGAGCCAAAGCTTTCACCGGACGTTGTTAACAATTATGTGTTTACACAATCAACTACAACATATACTTCAATTAACGGAACCGGCACACTTGTTGCCGGCAGCACAAACTGTGATGACGGAACATTTGGAACATTCCCAATCGGTTTCACATTCACATACAATGGCGCTGCGCAGACAGTATGGGGATGCTGCTGCAACGGTTTTCTTGGTATTGGCGCAATTCCGGGAGGTACATACACTCCGCTTACAACAAATACAAATAATATAGCGCCTTTCGCATACGATTTACAGGGGGCAGCAACGGGCTCGATCTATTACCAGACAACCGGATCGGCTCCGAACAGGGTTTTAACAGTAGAGTTTTATCAGTGGGGTTTTTGGCCAACCACTGGCGCAGAGTTAAGTTTTGAGGTAAAACTATTTGAAACGACAAACGCGGTCCAGATAGTTTATCAGACAGGCACACATACTTCAACAAATGGAGTTGAAGTTGGCATAAACGGAAGTCCTGCGACAGATTTTGCAAACAGGACAACTACAACAAGCTGGGCCGCAACAACTGCCGGAGCTACAAACGCTGCGACATGTTCATTTTCGCCGACAATTTTCCCGGCTTCAGGGTTAACTTTCCAGTATGCGCCGCCATCTCCGCCTCCGGTTCCGGCGCCGCTTATTCGTCCATTAAATCATGCTGTTGATAGGCCTCTGGTAGATACATTGCAGTGGTCTGCCTCGGCTGGCGCTACTAATTATAATTTGGTGATCGCGCTGGATTCGCTCTTTACTTCTGTTGTTTACAGCGATACAACATTAGTTGTAACCCAGGTTACAATAGGCACATTCAATCCGCTAACAAACTGGTGGTGGAGAGTAAGGGCGAAGAACGCAATTGGCTGGAGCGCTTATACAACTCAGCAGACATTCAGAACAAGAGGACCTGCAACCGCTCCGACTTTGATAACTCCTTCCAATAACGCAACAAATCAGCCTATAGCATTTACTCATAACTGGTCAAGGGCAGTTGACCAGACATTCAAACCGCATCCGATCCATGTAATTAATAATGGTAACGGAAACGGAGAATCTGTACAGGCAATTTCCAATTACTGGTATGAACTTTATACAGATACAACTACAACTCCTGTCATCAGGGACTCGACTTTAACAGATACAACAAGAGCAGTATCAGGTTTATTGAACAATACAAATTACTGGTGGAGAGTAAAAGCAAAGAACGATGTGGGCTGGGGACCATTCTCAGTTTACTTTAAATTCACAACTGTTGTAGCGGTTCCGCCTGCTCCAACAAACATATATCCTCCAAATAATTCAACCGGAATAATTCCAACCACATTAATTGACTGGTCAACCAGCGCCGGAGCTACACAGTACAGACTGCAGGTATCAACCGATTCTACATTTGCAACAACTCAGATTGATACAATACAGACTGTTGACAGCTTGAATACGCCGGCTGGACGCCTGTCAAACAATGTAAAGTATTATTGGCATGTAAGAGCTCAGAACGTTGGCGGAAACAGCGCATACGGCCCGTTGTGGAACTTTACAACGTCATTAACAGGGGTAACCACCAATGGTAACGCGATTCCGAATATATTCAAATTATACCAGGCATATCCGAATCCGTTCAACCCGGCAACAGTCATTAAATTTGACCTGCCGCAAACCGGAGCTGTGAAGATGGAAATCTTCAACATGCTTGGACAGGTTGTAGCAACGCTTGTAAACGGAAACTATGCAGCCGGTTCTTATTCGGTAACATGGGATGCCGCAAACTTCTCAAGCGGCGTTTACTTCTACAGAATTAATGCCGGTAACTATACCGACATTCACAAAATGGTTCTGATTAAGTAATTTTCATTTGTTTTTCAAAAGCGCCTGATTCTTATCAGGCGCTTTTTTTATAAATCAAAAATAGGTAATCCCGCTATCTTGCTGATTATTCTGCTTAATCGAACTTGATTAGGCGCTTTTAATTTAATTATATTAAAATAATTTTTTACCGAAAAATGAAAGCAAAAAAAGTACTTTCTTTTCTGGTTTTTTTGATCACAATACCGCTTTGTTCCCAAACGTTCAATAACGTGGGATCGCAAATGGGTTTTAACGCGACTTATTATGTCCATAATTATATTCCAGGAGGCGGCGTGGCAATCGGGGACCTGGATAATGACGGTTTTCCAGATGTAATTATAGCTACTGCGGATACAGCTGTAGGCGGCGGCGGAATAAAAGTTTACCACAACAACGGAGGAGTTTCATTTACAGATATTACTGCCTCAACAGGAATTAATTTCGTCAGCAGCGGACTGAAATGCATCATCATTGGCGATTTTAATAATGATGGGTTGAGAGACGTATATATTACAAGCTGGTACTCGGGAAACAGGCTTTATAAGAATAACGGAAACGGCACGTTTACAAACATCACCGCTACAGCGGGGGTTGATGTGCCTAACCACTATCAATCATCGGTTGCATCCTGGTTTGATTTCAATAACGACGGTTACCTGGATCTTTATGTTGCCAACTATGGCGGAATAGAAGGATGCGGAGATGAATTTAATATTCTTTTCAAAAACAACGGAAACGGAACTTTTTCAGATGTTACGTCTGCAGCAGGCGTAGCCGATAGCTCGATGAAAAAACCGCTGGCTATAGTATGCTTCGACTATAATTACGATGGCTGGCAGGATATAATGATTGCAAATGATAAAGGCCAGAGACCTACGCTATTCAAAAATAACGGAAACAGTACTTTTACAGATGTTACTCTGACTTGCGGAGTTATGTGTATTTGTGACGGCATGGGATTGACCCTCGGCGATATCAATCATTCCGGCAACCTGAGCGTTTATATGAGCAATAATATTAATGGAAACTTCCTGTTCAGAAATAACGGGAACGGGACTTTCACAAATATTTCAGGGCCTTCCGGCATCCAGATGAACAAGAACTGCTGGGGCGCGAATTTCTTCGACTACGATAACGAAGGATGGGATGGCCTCTTTGTAACAGCCTCGCTGGGCATCGATATGTGCGATGCCTATTTCAAGAACAACCACAATAATACTTTTACCAATGTAGTGTCAGGCGTCGGGCTTGTTGATAGCTGCCAAAGCCACGGTTCGGCTGTATGCGACTTCAATAACGACGGTTACCCTGATCTGTTCGTAACGGAAATTGACTCAAACGTACATGTTTATAAAAACAACGGCGGGACAAACCACTGGATAAAGTTCAAATGTACCGGCACTATCAGTAACAAAGATGCAATAGGAACATCGCTGACAATTTATTATGCTGGAACTGTGCATAAGAAAGCAATACTGGGCGGAAACAGCTTCCTTTCTTGCGATGACGTTGTGCAGCTGTTCGGGCTGGGAACTGCTACCGGCATTGATTCTGTCAGAATAAACTGGACCAACGGGATGACAGAAACAGCATATAATCTTGCCGCAGACAGGATTTATTATGCAGTTGAAGGAAGCGGCATAATAGGCATCCAGAATATTTCCTCGCAGGTTCCGAAGTCATTTAATCTTGCGCAGAATTATCCGAATCCGTTTAACCCCAGCACAAAGATCCAATTTTCACTTCCTGAAAATGAATTTGTAAATATTAAAGTGTATGATATAACCGGACGGGAAGTGACTACGCTTGTAAATCAAAACCTGCGCGCAGGAGTTTATTCCACAGATTTCAACGGTTCGAACCTATCGAGCGGCGTATATTTCTATACTATCAGGACCGCCGGATTTGCTGAAACTAAAAAAATGATATTAACTAAATAACATATTAACTAAGTAATCATAAGTTGAAAATGAAATCTATATTCTATAGAACAGGCTTGTTAGCCATCTTTTCTATTGCGATTTTAATCAGCGGATGCAGCGATAAATCTGTCACTGTGAATCAGACTACGTCGCTATCCCCGGCAACATCATCATTCAGTGGCGATTTCGCTTACGACTGGACCTATACGACGAACAGAATTATTGCCGACCAGCAGCCGAATCCTCCTAAGGGTTCAAGGATACTTAGTTACGTTGCCGTCGCAATGTATGAGGCAGTAGTAGCCGGGATCCCGAACTCAAGGTCAATGGCGGGGCAATTAAGGGACATGCCGCAGATGCCTGCGGCTAATGCAGACTCTGTTTATGATTGGCCATCGGTTCTTACCGCGGCTACTTCCACTGTTGTGCGAGGTATATTCGATACATTATACCCAACATCTGCAGTACTTGTGAATACAACTTACAACACTGAATATAACAGCAGGGTTAGCTCCGTAGGCCAGAATATTGTTGACAGGTCGATCAGACATGGTAATGATATAGGCGCCGCAATTATCCAATGGGCTCATACAGATCAATATATAGAAACACGCACAATGCACTGGACAATCCCACCCAGAACGCAAAACCCGGCATACTGGGCTCCTATCAACCCTGGTGATGTGCCTACGGAACCATTCTGGGGCCTGATAAAGCCGTTTGTGCTTGAGCAGCCGGATATGTTTACAATTCATAATCCGTATCCGTTCGATACTGTCCCCGGTTCCCCATTTTACGCGGATGCAGATGAAATAAGCCAGATAGCTCTAAATTTAACTCAGGAACAAATAAATATTGCATTATTCTGGAATGATAAGCTAAGAACGCCAACGCCGCCGGGCCATTGGTTCTCGATTGCCATGCAGGTTATGCAGCAGAAACACTATAGTCTTGATAAAGCAGTACAGGTTTTTGTCGCGGTAGGCGCCGCAGGCAGAGATGCATTTATTGCATGCTGGAAAGAGAAATACGATAAAGACCTGCTTCGCCCTGAAACATATATAAGGCAATATATCAGGCCGGATTTTTATCCATACATTCAAACTCCGTCATTTCCGGAATATCCTTCGGGCCATTCTTCATATTCAGGTGCGTCATCACAGGTGTTAACAAACCTGATAGGGGACAATGTAACGTTTACAGATATGACCAACGTTCCTATCAATATCCCGCCAAGAACATTCAGTTCATTTTTTGCGGCTGCAACAGAAGCGGGATTTTCGAGAATGTACGGCGGAATTCATTTCAGAACTGCGAATCTTAACGGGATCCAGATGGGAAAGAGTATAGGCGCTTATGTAACTTCTAAATTAAAATTCTATATATATTCAAATTGAAACTAATTTGGGATTATTACAAAGGCGCTTAAACGGCGCCTTTTTTTATTGATAAAATCAATAATGTGCCATCATTAATTTCAAAACTCATTAAAGCTAAAAAATTAACTCTTCTGGCAGTGTTTCGTCACAAAACACGGTATAAACTTAAATAATATGTTTTGGGAGACCGTTTTTTTAGCGCGATAAGCGCTATATTATCATTGTTTATCTGAAACTCATCTTTTAAGTTTGAATATAATTGTTGCTAAATATTGATTGTTGTCCCACTATGCTATGAGTTTCTTCAAAAAAATCTTTCCTCAAAATAAATTCAACTACTATGAAAAAACTATGTTCGTTATTATTGTTTACTTTCATAGCCCTTTTGTTCGTTGCTTTTAATTCGGGTAATACTTATAAACCGGATGGCAGCGATAATCCTAACTATCAAACAATTAAGAAAAATTTCTGGGATGAGTACCAGAACTACAAATCCAATTTAGAAAAGGGTATAAATACCCCGGTACCGGTTGATCCAACAGGGACATTTGTTATAGATAAGAACGGTAACTTTAATATTGCAAATATTAAAGATGTAACCATTCAGCCGCCTTTTGTAAACGACGTTGTTTCCACTTATGTATTTACTCAGTCAACAACCACCTATACTTCTATAAATACAACAGGAACGATGGTAGCGGGAAGCACCGGTTGTGACGACACGGGATTCGGCCCGTATCCGATTGGCTTTACATTTACATTCAATGGCACGGCCCAAACGCAATTTGGAGTGAGCTGCAACGGGTACCTTCAGTTTGGCGCTGTTGCCCCATATCTGGGTTATACGCCGATGGCAGTTGGACCGAGTGTTGTAGTCCCGTTCGCATATGATTTAATGGGTTCGGCAACGGGTTCGATCTATTATCAGACTACCGGTAGTGCGCCAAACAGGATCCTTACCGTAGAATGGTACCAGTGGGGCTTCTATTTCCAGACCGGAAACGAATACAGTATGGAAATCAAATTATATGAAGCGACCGGAGCTATCCAGATAATTTACCAAACAGGAACACACACCTCGACCAGTTCTGTTGAAGTCGGGATCGAGGGCGCAACAACCGCTGATTTTTCAAACAGGACTACAACAACAAACTGGGCAGCTACAACTGCAGGAGCAGTAAATACTGCAACTTGCTCATTCTCTCCAACAATTTATCCGGCATCGGGCTTAACATTCCAGTGGGCTCCGCCGGCGCCGCCTGCTGTACCTACATTATTAACTCCGGCAAACCACAGGATAGGAATGCCGCTGGCGGGCGATACAATTTCATGGACGCCTTCAGCAGGAGCAACAAATTACAATTTAGTTTTATCATTGGATTCTTTGGGAACACAGGTTGTATATAATGATACTACATTAACAGGCACATCTTATATATTCTCAGGGTTCAGCCCGCTGCTTAACTGGTGGTGGAAAGTAAGAGCCAAGAACGCTGTTGGCTGGAGCTCTTTCACTGTTCCCTGGGTATTCAGAACAAAGGGAGCAGCGACCGTTCCGACTTTGATAACGCCGGCGAACAACGCAACAAATCAGCCGGTTGCATTTACAAGTAATTGGTCAAAAGCGATTGACCAGACATATAAACCGCACGGCCTGACCGTCGTTCCGGTAGGGCAGGGAACTACGGTTCAAAATAAAAATATTTTTGAACCTATGTCGCCTGACGCCGTTACCAATTACTGGTATGAGCTATACACTGACACAACTACAACCGCTATCATCAAAGATTCAACATTAACAGATACAACAAGGGCTATTTCGGGTCTTCTAAATAATACAAATTACTGGTGGAGAGTAAAAGGAAAGAACGATGTGGGCTGGGGAGCTTTCTCAGGCTATTTTAAGTTCACAACGGTTGTAGCGGTTCCTCCGGCTCCGACAAATATTTTCCCGGCTAATAATTCTACCGGGATAGACCCGATGACATTAATTGATTGGTCAGCCAGCGCAGGAGCGACTCAATACAAGATACAACTTTCAAATGATTCCACTTTTGCAACGGTTTTAGTTGATACTACGGTAAGCGTAGATAGCGTACGTTTCGTTTCCGGCAGGCTTCCTAACAACACCAGGATATTTTGGCATGTTAGAGCCCAGAATGTGGGCGGCAACAGCTCTTACAGCGCAGTATGGAATTTCACTACATCGCCCGTTGGAATAGTCGTGTGTCCGGGCGCTGTACCTAATGTATTTAAGCTATACCAGGCATATCCGAATCCGTTTAATCCCACAACTACTATCAGGCTGGACCTGCCTCTTTCAGGAGCGGTAAAGCTTGAAGTATTTAACATGCTTGGACAGGTAGTTGCAACGCTTATAAACGGTAATATGGAAGCGGGAGCATATTCAGTTACATGGAATGCAGCTAACTTCTCAAGCGGCGTTTACTTCTACAGAATAAACGCAGGAAAATTTACTGATATTCATAAAATGGTTTTGATCAAGTAAAACAACAAATCATTTGCTTTTTAAAACGCCTGATATTTATCAGGCGTTTTTTTATGCCCGATTCTTTAATAAATTTAAACGCTAAAGTTAGTTGAAATAATTGCATTGATTACACTTCTGCTAAAAGTGTTGTTTCGGGTATTGATAACAGGAAACGGTAAACATTAGAGCTAAAGCTGGGAAACAGTGGGTGGATTCCCGCTCGACGAGTCTTCGACTCGTAGGGTCGTAGACCTTCGCGGGAATGACATATCTGTAAATAAAAACCCCGGTTGAGTTACAACCGGGGTAATTTATTAAATCAGATATCTGATTATTTAACCAGAACCATTTTCTTTTGAGCTACAAATGAACCTGCTTCGATCTTGCAGAAATAAATATCGCTTGCAAAATTATCAGCGTTCCATGTTGCATGATATCTTCCGGCCTGCAACTGTTCATTAACAAGAATTGCGATCTGCCTGCCCAGAATGTCATAAACTGTCACTTTCACAAATGATGTTTTGGGAATATCAAACTGAACTACGGTCGCCGGGTTAAACGGATTCGGGTAGTTCTGGTATAGTGCAAATACCTTTGGAATAATAGTTCCCTGCGTTGTAACTGCTGTTGGCGTTAGCGATAATACATTGCTGACGGCGCTTAAACGCGGCGAGCAGAAAGAATCTTTTGCTTTTACCCAGAAATAATACGGAGTTCCGTTAACCAATCCTGTAATCGTTTTGGCAGTATCCGGCTGGTAGGTTGAATCCCTGAGCGTTGCAGTGGCGGGATTATTTGTAGTATTCATATAAATGTAATACTGCGCCACGTCAAATTCAGTGTTCTTTCTCCAGTTCAGGGCTACTATCGTGTTTCCTGCAGCTCCGGCAAGAGATTGCGGGGCAGCCGGGGTATTTGTATCGGCCGGTTGTCCGTTTAAGTTTGTCGGGACAGGCGTTACGGGATTATTAGGAACATAATACAATAAGTCCGGATACCCATAATGGTAACCTGAAAGCGTATTTGTCGGAAATGTATTCTGTGTGCATGAGTTACAGTATCTCATATCGCCATATGTGAGGAAAGGCGAAACCTGAGAACTGGTACCGAAATAGTAACCGTCAGCGGCGCCCTGGAAGAGTTCCAGAACATATTGAGTGCCGCTTGAAAGCCACATAGGAATACCTAAGGTATCATATTCATAAGATCCGGCTGCGCCGGAGACTTGTTTCTGATAGACTATTGCAGTTGAGGTATAATTAAATAGCGTAATATAACGGGTTGTTCCGGTTGGTTCTCTTTTACCGAAACTTGAAACCAGGATATTTGTATTAGGCGTGAATCTGAACCCGCGCTGTGAATTTGTGACGCCGCCCGGCGAGCCTGATGCAACGCTATCGGTTGATGACCAGGGGCCGTTAAATGTGCCTGTTAACGCGCTTCCGGCAGTAGCTGAAGCGTTTCCGAAATACATATAGATCTTGACTGAATCATTCGCATTAATAGCAGGGATCTTTACCCAGATCCTTGTTGAATCGGTATTAAGATAACCTTCTATCCAATAATTGTATAATGTAGAGCCCCCGCAATCGCTTCCAAACCTAATATCGTTTCCATTGGCGAGCAATAAGCCGTTCGCAATAAGATATTGAGTGTTTATCCGCAATGCAATTGATGTATTGTTTACCGCAGTGCCTGAGCCGTTCCTTACGGATATAGCCATCGATCCTCTATAACCGGCAAGCTGGCCATAAGAAATGTTATTGAACGTTAGAATAAGAAATAAAATACCCAGCGAAAAAATGAAAAAACGTAAAGGATAAGAAGTAATTTTGTGATACATTTTGTTGTCTCCTGTTCTTTTATTCTTTGAAGAAATTAATTGAATATGGTTTTGTGGATATATCAAGTCCATTAATCAAAAATTTACTTACAACAAAAGGGAAAAAGACTAAATGAATCTAAACTCATGTATTTCTAAAGATAATAGTATAATTCCAAACAAGCAATTAAGATAATATTCACGGCAAAGAGGACATATTAATTGATGAATATATTATCTTTTAAAATCAGAAAATATTATGTATTATTGTTGTCTGTATACAGCAGGAGCCGCCCATCGCGGAATTCTTAAATATGATGATTCAGCGGCAGCTTTTATAAACCAATCTTCGTTTGCGATACCCATATTGGCAAATCGTGATCTATTTTTCCAAGCAATATGTTAAGTTGTCCGGTATGATGCATCACATGCCGCATGTTATATAATAATACTTTAAAGTAGCTGTAATTTCTCCCTTCATCTATCCAGCGCGCCTCCCACTTTTCTTCCGTCAAGCCTGCTATAAAGCGGCGGCATTTTTCACGGCAATGCCGGGTATATGAAACAAGTTCGTCTTTAGTATAAGTTCTGTCGGGCATCAACCCATCGGGGTCGAATTCTGATAATGTGAAAGGTTCAGGCGGCAGAAATTTATATGGTTCTTCGGAAAGATAATAATCTGTAAAGAACAATGTATGGTATGCAATATACCAGAATTTCGATTCTTC
>Ga0265342_10004283_pt1 | contig 11302 bp, 9 predicted proteins | sample 4CB327metaG_FD_203125 | JGI IMG/M metagenome (GOLD analysis project Ga0265342, IMG submission 203125) | Rhizosphere microbial communities from Carex aquatilis grown in University of Washington, Seatle, WA, United States - 4-CB3-27 metaG | ecosystem: Host-associated > Plants > Roots > Rhizosphere...
CGACGAAGCATTTGCATTCCTGGAAGCTGTAAGCGTTGTCGAGCGGCCCCTTCCAGTAGGCATACTGGTAGAGGGAGATGGGGTTGGCTGGGTTGCTCGGCATTCCGATGCGCAAGTTCAATTCCCAGCCACCCGCGGGCAGGCCCGTGGCGGTCTGGGGGATCTCGGTGCTCATGATCGTCGCGTAGCCGTCGCTGGTGTCCTGGATCGGCGCGCGAATCCAGCCAGCGACGCTCCAGCTCGCGTTCGGTTGCGTGAACATGGGGACCTGGATCTCGCTGTCGCCGCCCAGGAGCCGGAGCGCGCCGCCGAAGTGTTCTCCCTGAAGCCACATTGTCGCGCCGGAGATCATGCCGTTTTGACTGCTACCGGCCACGTCGGTCGCCGTCATTCCCGCGCCGTCGTCGAACGTCCAGTGCGCGATCAGGCCCTCGAACAACGCGCCAGGTGCCAGGTCGACGGCATCGATTACGCCGGCCGAACAACCGGCGAGCGCGACGACGCCTATCAACGCTGCGCCTCGCGCAGCGATGGTCGAACCAACGAGCCCGCGGGTCGGTGTCATAGCCAGGCCACCAGCGTGAGGCTTGCCATCACCGTCGGGCGCCCGGCGCGCGCGACCGTGTCACCGAAGAATTGAATCGCGGGATATCGCGGCGCCACCTGTGCGTGCACCTCGGCCGCCAGCTCGAAGCGCGCACGCAGCGTGACACGCAGCCCCATGCCTGCGTCGGCGATTGGCGTCCAGAGCCCGCCGTTGATGGCTTGGGCGTGGGGTGGTGGCTGCGCATCGGTGGTCACGCGCAAGATGCCACCGCCAATCGAGAAGAACGGGCGCAGCAGCCGGTTGCTGCGCAGCTTGATTCCGACCTCGGCGAGGCCGAACGCCTGTGCCACGTTGGCGGTCGTGAATTCGCTTTCGATCCGCGCGTGCGTTCCGAGCCCCGCGAGCGTCACACGCCCGACGAGCCAGTCGCGCCACTGGTGCTCCGCGCGCAGCATCGGTGCCACCGTCGGCCCGAGCCCCTCGAAGCTCGTAAAGACGCAACCGCCGATCTCCAGTGCCCAGGTCTGCGGCCACCGGTTGTCGAGCGCGTCATTGGTCATCCGTATGACCTCGATCGGCGGCGCGGGCGGCGGCGGCGTGTCGGGTGGGTCGGCGTGGCTGGCGCCGAGCGAAATCTCGAGGAAGCTCGCGCGCAGGAGCTCGAGCGCGCGGATCGACAGCACCTCCGCCGAGCGCGTCGCCGCGGGATCGGCGGGCACGCGCCGCGTGACGGTCTTGCGGGTGACGCGATCGATGACCGACAGCTCGACGGCGTCGGTCGGACTGTCGGCGAAGATCGCGACCACGGCCTCGACGTCGGCCTCGAGCGACTGCTCCTCCATGAATTCGTGCGGGTCGGTGTTCGCGGGGCAATCGACCACGCGGACGTCGAATCCTCCCGCGCTGAGCTCGCCGCGCAGGCGCACGGTGGCCTCGCTGGCCATGGCGCTGGGATTCGGCGTTCGGATCAACACGACCGTTGCCGCCGCGGCGGGCGCCGCCGGGACCAGGAGCGCGAGCAGCACCATCCCCGCGACGGCCAACGGCGCGAGGCTCCGGGGCACCATCATGGTCGCCGCAGCCGCGAGACTTAGGGTGTTTCCGACAGCGCGCGGGCCGCGCCCGCATAGGTTCCGTGGGGGAAGCGGCGCAGGTACTCGCGCGCGATGTCGCGCGCCGCCTCGATTCCGCGCAGCTTCTCGGTCGCGGTCATCTTGCGGCCCAGTGCCTCTGACGCATACGCGCCCGACGGCGCCTCGTTTAGGTAGCGGTCGTACCATCCGAGCGCTCGAAGGTCGCCCTCAGCCCCGCCCTCGGTCAAGCGTCCCAGCAGGAACGCCGCCTCGTGCGCGCGGTCGGACTTCGGGAAGCGATCGCGCTGCGCGATCAGCGCCTGGCGCGCGACGTCGTCGCGCCGCAGATAGCGGGCGGCATCGGCCAGCGCGGCCAGATCTTCGCTGTGGGCCTCGACCAGCGAGCGACGCAGCCCGCGGTGATCTGCCTCGAGCAAGATCGCCCGGAAGTCACCGGCCGCCAGCGCCGCCGTCCAGCTGCGCGACGGCGCGCTTGTCCGCGCGGCCACCGCCGCGCGCGACGAGCTGCGCACCGGCGCGCGCGCCCCGGCGGCGGGCGGCGCTTCGGGAGCGCTCGGTTCGACGGCGGGCGAGGGCGCCACCGCGGCCTCCGCCGGCACAGGAGCCGTCGCAGGCTCCACTGTATCCTCCGCCTCGTCGCTGGGACGCAGCAGCACCTCGCGCTCGCGCACGTTGATCGTCAGCCGCTGGCCGGCGCGTACGGCAATCTTGCCGTCGGCGACCGGTCCGCTCACCGACACCAACCCGTGCTTCATCCGGATCTCGAGCTGTTCGCGCTCGCCATCCCAGGCCGCGGTGAACGTCGTGCCGTGAACGGTGATCAAGAACGGGCCCGCGTCGATGAGCCAGCGCGCGCCCGCGCGCGGAACCACGTTGACCTCGGCCTCGCCCTGCTCGATGGCGAAGCGCGCGCCTTGTGCGTCGACGCTGGTCAATCGGCCGCGCGCGCCTGCAGCCAGCCGCAGCTCGGTCCCCTCGGCGAAGAGCAGGCCGACGCCGCTGCCGGCGAATGAGCGGAGATAGCCGCCGTCGCCGATCTCGCCGTTGTCGACGCGATAGGCGAGGGGGCTCGCCTGGCGCGAGCTTGCGCTCGCCTCGGCGCCACGGTGGCCGCGCAACGCGTGCGGCGCCAAGTCCGGGACAAGAAACAGCGCGGCCGCGCCCGCGGCGACGAGCCCGCAGGTCGACAAGCTCAGTGCCACGAACAGCGAGCGTCGCTTGCGCCGACGCGCCTCGGTGCGCGCCGCCACCGCCTGGAAGCCGCGCATCCGTTGCAGCGGCGTCATCGGCGGTACCGCCTCGCGTGCGAGCGTCGCCACGGCGTCGAGGCCGTTCACGATCTCGCAATCGCCATCACTCTCGGCCATCGTCCCCCCTCCTCCTCTCGAAGAAGTTCACCAGATCGGGATCGGCGGCAATCCAGCGCGACACCCGCCCCGACGCGTGGGTCAGGTTGCGCTTCACCGTCGACAGCGAGACGTCGAGGGCCTCGGCGATCTCCTCGAGCGTCATCGATTCCAGATAGCGCAGCGCGAACACCAGACGGTCGCGCGCCGGCAGCTGATCGAGCACGGCGTAAAACCGGCGCAGCACCTCGCGCGCCTCCGGGTCGCCGCCCGACACCGCCGTTTCGGGAAGCAAGCTCGACGGCGTCAGCGTCAGCCAGCGGCGTGCGCGGCGGCGGCGCAGCTCCCACTTGACGATGCGCAGGGCGAACGAGACGACGAAGCTGCGGAACGACGCCGGATCGCGCAGCGTCCCCACGCGCGCGAACAGGTGGAAGAAGACTTCCTGCGTGACGTCCTCGGCCTCGTTCTGGCTGCCGATCGCGCGGCACACGATGCCGTAGACCACGGGCGCGAACCGGTTCCAGGTCGCCGCCGGCGCCCAGTGTTCGCCCGCCTTGAGCGCGTTCCCGAGCTCGGCGTCGGTGGGGTCGGTCGCAGGCCCGGCCGGCACCACCGCGAGTGGTATCTGGCTCCGGTCAGCCGGCATCGTCTGAATGGGAACCCTCAAAGGGTTCCCAAACCCTCCCGCCAGGGACTCCGCCGGGCGACCCGGCTTCGTCCGACGCGATTTGATTTCCCATGGCGCACGGAACTTTACCTCGGTTTGACAGTAGCATCGCGGCCCTGAATCGGCTCATTTCCGGCCCTGGGAACCGTGGTCAGCCGCATCGGAAGACAGAGGCGGGGAAGGGGGATGTGGGGGCAGGGCCCCCATGGCGAACAGCGGCACGTCGGCTGTTGGCTGGTCGGGGTCGTTGCTGCCGATGCGCAGCTTGCCGACAAAGCCGCGCTGCGTACTGGCGCCGATGGCTGCCTCGTCGACGCGGAGGCGGATCGACGCCACGCCGCCGGTGGTATCTCCGTCGGATTCGAGGATCCCGCGGAAGGGGCCGGACAGGATCGCGACCGCGGTGACCCGGAAATCCGGGTCGCGACCGCGCACCTCGAGTCGCCGCTCGCGGCCCGCGGGATCTCGCAGGTCGAGGACCGGGTTCGACGGGGTGACGGTGACGTTGCTGGGCACACGCAGGCTGTAGAGCAGCGTCAGCCGCGCCGGCTCGTCGAGACCGGTGCCGACCACGACCTGACCGGTCCTGACGCCAGCTCGATCGCCGACGAAGCCGAGTCGCAGGCCGGGGGCGCCGCTGCCGTCGGGCGGCAGCAACTGGACGTCGAGGGCCGAATCCTCGACCTGCTCCACGCTGAGGTGGGCTCGCGGAGCCAGCCGGCCGGCGAGCCGGGCGTCGCGCGATCGGCGTTGGCTGCGAGGTGCTTCGATCTCGACGATCGCGGGCGCGAAAGAAAGGCCCGCGATTTCTCCCGAGGCCTGAGGCCCGAGGCCTGAGGCCCCCGAGGGCGGCATGGCAGGCCGCGATCGGCATCCGATGACCGCGGCGATCAACAGCGGGCCGACGAGCCGGCCGCTGCTCACGGACAGACGATCGGTGCGCTCAGCTGTCCACGGACTCCGGCGATGGTCGTGCCCCAGTTGCTGGCCGGGTTGTATTGGCTGATCGAGACGACGCCGTCGAGCATGCGCGCGTTGATGTTGGTCGCCGAATCCCACGCGGGATCCGGTCCGGCCGAGCTGCCGTTGAAGCCGTAGCCGGTGTCGGCGAGGATCGGCTTGCCGGTGGCGTGACTGACGCCCGCCCAGGTCATCGCGTTGCCGCGGATCTGCGCAGCCGCCGCGTTGGTCGATCCGCCCGACGTATTGATGAACGTGAACTGCGTCATGTCGAAGTTCGAGTACCAGTTCGCGCCGTTGTCCGATCCGTTCGAGCCGGTGTTGTTGTTGGTGCCGACCCAGGGCGAGATGTCCATCGAGAAGAGCGCGTTCGGCAGCGACGCCTTCATCGCGCCCACGAACTGGCCCATGATCTGTCCCGCCTGCGCGTAGGTCCACGGCTTGGTCTGAACCGTCGTGCCGGTGTTGTACGTGTACTGGTAGAAGTCCGGCTCCATCTCGAAGATGATCGGGCGCGTCGTCCCGTAGCAGGCGGCGAAGCCCTGACCGAAGCTCTTGTACACGTTTACAATCGCCGCGAGGTTCGTCTGGATCGCGTCCGCGCCCTGGTGACAGAGATCGGCAGTCGAGCCGGCGGGCGCGGCGTTGCAGTCGGCGAGACCGGAATGGCGCTTGACGTAGAACGCGGCGGCGTAGGCGACGATGACCGGCACCTGGTTGGCGAAGGTGCCGCCCGCCTTGGTGTCGGTGCAGACGTACCCCATGTCGAACGTGTCGCTGATGCTGGCCATCCACCCCGGCGTGTAGAAATCCAGCTGCGGGATGACCGACGTGTTGGCGCGCGCGATCGCGTCAATGGTGCCGAAGTGAAAGCGGCACTGGCCAAACGCGGTCCCGTTACCGGTCAGGCCGCCCGTGCCGGTCTTGCCGCCGGCGCCGGTCGCTCCGCCGCTGCCGGTCTTGCCGCCGCTGCCGGTGGTGCCGCCCGCGCCGGTCTTGCCGCCACCGCCGGTGGCGCCGCCGCTGCCGGTCGCGCCCGCGGTGCCGCTTGCACCACCGGTGGTGCCGTTGCCGCCTCCGACGCTCGAGCTGCCGCTGCCGCCGCCGGCCGACGTCGACATCGCGCCGCCCGCCCCAGTCTTGCCGCTGCCGCCCGCGCCGTTTGGCGTGCCGCCGCCCGCGCCATCGCTGGATCCCGGCTGCCCGGTCTCGACGGTGCCGGGGCAGGCCGCGCCCAGCATCGCCGCCCCCGCCAGAGCGATGAGGTGCAGCGCGCGCGCTCGTCCTGGTCTTCGCATCAGTGGCATGTCGTCGACAGTCCGGTCTCGCCGGCGATGTTGCTGGCGTAGTTCGAGGTCGGCGTGGTCACGTTGATCGCGACCACACCGTCGGCGATGCGTGCGTTCAAGTTGGCGGCGCCGCTGTCGGACCACGAGTCGCTGGTCGCCGACGCGCCGAAGCTGGTGTCGACCAGAATGGTCCGTCCGGTGAGGCTGTGCAGGTAGGCATAGGTTGCGGTCGCGCCGTTGTAGCTCTTCGCGGTCGTGGTCGGCGTGAAGAAATCGTTGGCGTTGCCGGCGCCGCTGGTCCACGCCATGTCGTAGTTCACGCCCGCCATCGCCTGCCAGAAGCTCTTTGTCACGTCGTTGGTGTTCCAGGTCGAGTGGTTGATCGCGACCACCGCGTTGGGCATCGCCGCCTTGATCGCGCAGGTGATGTCCTCGGCCAGCTGGGCGAGCTCAACGTAGCTGAGCGGGTTGGCCTGCGTCGATCCCGTGTACTGGACGAAGTCGCCTTCCAGCAACCAGACCAGCGGCTTGGTGCCCCACACCGCGTGCGCCTGCGTCGCGTAGCTCGAGTACATCGAGATGATCTTCGCTCGATTGTTGCGGATCAGGTTCGCGCCGCCAGTCGTCAGGTTGGGACCGTTCGGAGCTACGTTTCCATCGGGCAATCCGTTGACGTGGCCGTAGAACCCGATGATGTACGCATAGAAGACCGGGACGATGTTGCTGACCTTGGACACCTGGTTCGTGATCCAGGTACAGCCGCTGCAACTGCTGAGCGTGCCGTCGGCGCGCGCCTCCGACCCGATCCAGAACGACATGAACTGCAGGTACGAGTAAGCGTTGAGCGACCCGCCGGGGTTGTTGGTGCCCCACGCCAGGTTGCAACCGAATGGGTTCAGGTTAGGCGTCGTCGAACCGCAGGACGGCGGCACGGTGATCCCCGTACTGCCCGTGCCGGTGGTTCCGCCCAGGCCCGCCGACTTGCCGCCTGCGCCCGTGCCGGTCTTGCCGCCCACGCCCAATCCGCTGCCGGCGCTGCCGTTGTTGCCGCCGCTGCCGTTTCCATTGCCGCCGCCGACGCCACCCGGGTTCGTCGCGCCGCCCGCTCCGGTGTTGGAGTCGATTGTGCTGCTCCCCTGGCAGGACGCTCCCATGAGCGCAGCCAGTAAGGGGAGCCCGGCCAGCACCCCCAACGCCACCGGTGTCCGACCAACGGCTCGATCACGAACGAAGGAAGTCATGGCCATCTCCGACGGGGGCTTGAGCCTATTTGAATCCATATCGGGGAGCAGTCGCCTCCTCTAGCAGTAGCCGGGGGGCCGTGGATCGGCTCACGCAGCGTCGGGAAACAACTCCGACGGGATTGACGCCGGTCGTCGACTCCACTGGCGGGGGCCTCATCAAGATATGTACCAGATCGGCCCCGGAACCAGTCACTTGTCGTAGTCCGGCCGGCGCGTTCAAGAGCCGTGGGGGAAACACCCACCGACGGTTTATAGTAACGTCCGCGTCCATGATCGTCCTCAGGCGCCTGCTCCGTTCGCAGCAGGCCGGTCTGTTGTTGATCATCATAGGGCTTGCCGTCGCGCTCGGCGTGATGGCGGGAAACCACGTCGACCCGGTCACGGGAGCGACGGTCAACAACTTCCTGAACTCGTACACGCTGATCCAGACCGCGACCGACGCGAGCTTCTTCGCGATCATGGCGGTGGGCGCCACGATCGTCATCATCGCCGCGGGGATCGATCTGTCGGTCGGGTCGGTCTACGCGCTCGCCGGCGTCGGCATGGCGCTCGCGATCCGCGCGCTGCAGCCGCAGGGCGCGCTGGCGACGGTCGGGCTCGCGTTCGGCGTCGCCGTGTCGATCGGTCTCCTCGCCGGGCTGCTCAACGGTGCAATGGTGGTCGGCCTGCGCGTGCACCCGTTCATCATCACTCTGGGCACGATGTGGATCCTGCGCGGGATCGCGTTCGTCAGCAGCAAGGCCGAGAGCATCCTGCTGCCCGAACCGCTCACGCGCGTCGCCAAGGCGTCGCTGGGGATGGGTGCGTCGCTCTATCCGGTGCCGATGCTCAGCATGCTGCTGGTCAGCGTCGCGGGCGCGATCTACCTGTCGCGCACGGTCATGGGCCGGCACGTGTTCGCGATCGGCGGCAACGTCGAGGCGAGCCGCTTCTCGGGCCTGCGCATTGGCCGCATCCAGCTGGGCGTCTACCTGGTCTCTGGCGTCACCGCGGGGCTGTCGTCGTTTCTGGGCGCCAGCTTCTATGGCTCGGCGTCCTGTGGAGACGCGACGGGATATGAGCTATACGTCATCGCCTCGGCGGTCGTGGGCGGGGCCAGCCTCAGCGGCGGCAAGGGCAGCGCGATCAATGCCATGTTGGGGGCGATCCTGATCGTGCTGATCCGTCAGTCGATTCGAACGCTGCACTTCGATCAGAACTACGAATGGATCATCATCGGCTGCGCCGTCGTCATCGCGGTGGTGCTCGACCAGTCCAGCACCCGATTTGCGGCTCGCCGGCTCGCGCGCGGCAGCCTGCGGCGCGAATCGCCCGAAGCGCGGCCGGGGGCGCACTCCGCGGCCGCTTCCAGCTCGGACGGCAACAGCGATGGCAAGAGGAGGGAGATCGGATGATGAGTCGCTCCGCCCGCGGTCGAGGAGCCGCGGTCAACGGTGTGGGGCTGGCGTTCGCGATCGCCGTCGCGGTAGCCGCGCTCGGCTGCAACCGCGGCCGCGCGCCGGCCGGATCCGATCACGCGGCCCAACCTGCCGCGTCGACCGACGGCACCGGCGCTGCCAAGGCGATTCGCATCGCGATGATCGCCAAGAGCTCGACCAATCCGGTCTTCCTCTCGGCGCGCACCGGCGCGGAGACCACGGCCAAGGAGCTGTCGGCCAAGACCGGCGTTCCGATCGAGGTCTCGTGGCTGACGCCGCCGCAGGAGGACGGCCAGATCCAGGCGCAGCGGATCGCGCAGGCGGTCAACGAAGGGGCGAGCGCGATCCTGGTTTCGTGCTCCGACGCCGGCAAGGTCACGGGCGCGATCGACGACGCGGTCGCGCGCGGCGTGCCGGTCATGACGTTCGACAGCGACGCGCCGCAGTCCAAGCGCTTCTCGTTCTACGGCGTCGACGACCACGCGATTGGCCAGCAGGTGATCACCGAGCTCATCAAGCAGCTCGACGGGAAGGGGCGCGTCGCGATCCTGGCCGGCAACCAGAACGCGCCCAACTTGCGCATGCGCGTCGACGCGGTGAAGGCCGAGGCGGCCAAGCACCCCGGCATCTCGATCGTCGGCACCTTCTATCACATGGAAACGCCGCAGGACGCCGCGTCCGAGGTCATCCGCGTTAACAACGCGTATCCCGACATCCGCGGCTGGGCGATGGTTGGCGGCTGGGCGCTCTACACCAAGACGCTGCTCACCGATCTCGATCCCAAGAAGGTGAAGATCGTCGCCGTCGATGCGCTCGCCCCCGAGCTGCCGTACATCGAAAAGGGCCTGACGCCGGTGCTGATCGCGCAGTCGCCCTATCTGTGGGGGCAGGTCGGCGTCACCACCGTCGTCGACAAGATCTTCTTCAAGAAGACGGTTCCGACGATCATTCCGATGGAGCCGGTGCGCGTGACCAAGGACAACCTGGGCAGCTGGGCGCGGCAGCTGCAGCAGTGGGGCTTCGCGGACGTGCCCGAGCAGTACTTGAAGATGCCGTAGCGGCTCGCGGACCATCGTCATGCAGGTCGACGCTGCACCGCCCGACGCCACGACCCAAGGGATGGCCGGCGGTACGTCCGGCGACTCCATTGTCCCGGCCGTCCGCTTCGCCGGCGTGAGCAAGCGCTTCCCCGGCGTGCGCGCCCTCGAGGGGGTCAGCTTCGAGATCCGGCGCGGCTCGTGCCACGCGCTCTGCGGAGAGAACGGTGCCGGGAAGAGCACGCTCGCGAAGATCCTGGCCGGCATCTACACGCCCGATGCCGGACAGGTGATCGTCGACGGGCACCACGTCGATCTCCGCAGCCCGGCCGCCGCGCTGCGCGCCGGCATCGGCATCGTGCACCAGGAGCTGTCGGCGTGCGAGAACCTCAGCGTCGCGGAGAACCTGTGCCTCGGCCGCATGCCGGTGCGGCGCTTCTTCGTCGACGCGCGCGAGATGGAGCGGCGCGCGCGCGCGATGCTGGCCCTGATCGACGATGCCGCCGCCGGACAGGCCGGTCAGGCCGGTATCGACGTGCACCGTCCGGTCGGCGAGCTGCCGCTCGGCCAGCAGCAGATGGTGCAGATCGCCGCCGCCGTGGGCAGCGGCGCGCGCGTGATCATCTTCGACGAGCCGACCAGCAGCTTGTCGCAGTACGAGGCGGATAGCCTCTACGCGCTCATGGGGCGCTTGCGCGAGCGCGGCGTCACCTGCGTCTACGTCTCGCACCGCATGCCGGAGATCTTCCGGCTCTGTGACACGGTGACCGTGCTGCGCGACGGCGCCCAAGTGGCGACGCAGCCGACCAGCACGCTCGACGAGGCGGCGCTGGTGCACCTCATGATCGGGCGCAGCCTCGGCGAGTACATCCCGGAGCACGTGTCGTCGGCGCCCGGCGACGAGCTGCTGCGCATCGAGCGGCTGTCGAGCCCGGGCAAGTTCCGCGACGTCTCGCTGGAGATCCGTTCGGGCGAGGTGGTCGGCCTGGCGGGGCTGGTCGGCGCGGGGCGATCAGAGGTCGCGCAAGCGTTGTTCGGCCTGGATCCGCAGGTGACCGGGCGCGTGTTCGTCGGCGGCAAGCCGGTGCGCTTGTCGTCGCCGCGCGCGGCGATGCGCGCCGGGCTGGGTTTGGTGCCCGAGGACCGCAAGCGCCAGGGCCTGGTGCTGGGCATGTCGGCGGCGCACAACTTCACGCTGCCGATCCTTCCGTCGCTGTCGCGCCTCGGTTGGATCCGCCGCCCGGCGGAGGCGGCGCTGGCGCAGCGTCTGTCGAAGCAGCTGGGCGTACGCGCGGCGAGCCTGGACGTGGTCACCGCCGGACTGTCGGGTGGCAACCAGCAGAAGATCGTGCTCGCGAAGTGGCTGGCGGCGCGCTGTCGGGTGCTGATCCTCGACGAGCCCACGCGCGGAGTCGACGTTGGCGCCAAAGCCGAGATCCACGCGCTCATCGATCGGCTGGCCGCCGAGGGGAGCGCCGTCTTGTTGATCTCGAGCGAGCTCCCCGAGCTGATCGGCCTGTCGACGCGGATCCTGGTGATGCGCCGCGGACAGCTGGCCGGCGAGGTGCCACGCGGGGGTGCCGATCAGGCCACGGTGCTGCGCCTGATGGCGGGCGTCGGCGCGGACTGACGAGAAGGGCCTCGGGCTCTTAGCGAGTCACCCTCTCCTGCGGTCCGCCGCGGGAGAGGGCCGGGGT
>Ga0265342_10004288_pt1 | contig 11297 bp, 8 predicted proteins | sample 4CB327metaG_FD_203125 | JGI IMG/M metagenome (GOLD analysis project Ga0265342, IMG submission 203125) | Rhizosphere microbial communities from Carex aquatilis grown in University of Washington, Seatle, WA, United States - 4-CB3-27 metaG | ecosystem: Host-associated > Plants > Roots > Rhizosphere...
TTGCAGCGGTTACGTCGGCGAAGGAGTCAGGGCGGTCTTGGCGAAAGAGGCGCACGCCGCCCGCGCCCGCAAGAACAAGGTCGGATTTAAAGTCGTAGTTGAAGTCGACCGCGAGGACGCTATCGGGGGTTGGATTTGCGGAGGCTTTTCCGCCGGGAAATGGGAGGGTGGCGCCGGTAGACAAGCGGACCTGGCGGCCATTGGCGACTACGACAGCGGGTGCGCTCATACCGTCGAGCGAAACAACGCCAATCCAGGTCCAAGCCGCGCCCGCGAGTTGGGGCAGCGTCTGCGCGGAAAAAGTGATCCCCTGATCCGGTGCCGCGGGCGTAAACGCGGGCGTCTGCAGACGGACGAAATGCGTGAAGGGCTGCGCCTCGTCGCCGGGCTGGGCCTTGAGCGCGAGAAGGTTTGTGCGGAATGCGGGGACGCGCATGAGCACGTTGCGCAGAAAGATTGAGCGGGTGGCGGCGGCGCGCGGATCGGAGCCTTTCGCCGCGGCCTCGAGTGCGTCGAGTTGCTGTTTCGCCTCGACCGGCCACGAGCCGGATTGCGCTTCGACCCTGGCCAATGCGCTGCGCAATGCGGCGACGTCGCCTCGTTTTGCGGCGATCCGGCACTCCTCTAGAAGGGCCGCGAGATTTGAGGGCTGGGCAGCCAGCAATTGCTCCATGAGGCTTTGGAACTCGACGTTGCTGTGCTCGTCCCCCTGGCGCTCGACCTCAGAAGCGAGGAGGTAGGTGGCGCGCAGGTTGCGTGGGTTGCGCTTCGTGGCTTCGCGCAGGGCGGCGATAGCCTGGCCGGAGTTTCCGCGGTCGCTTTCTAAGAGTCCCTGCAAGTAGTAAAGGCGGTCATCGTCTTTGTCGAGCGAGAGAGCCTGGTTGAAACGCTGCGCCGCGGCATCGAAGTTGCGCTGGCGCAGGGCGAGAATGCCCCAGTTCACCCACCCGGCAGGCTCGGCGGGAATGAGACCGGTTGCGCCGGCAAGCGTGCTCTCGGCACGCACGTCGTCGCCCACCTGCAGAGCAGCCAGGCCGACATAGAAGGCGGAGGCGAAATCGGCATAGGTCTTGGAAGAAGGGTCAGGCAACTTTGCGCCCGGATGACAAGCCGTAAGAGCGAGAAGGGCCGCCAAAGGAATCGCTGGAGAATGGAACCAAAGACTCCCTAATTGTTTGAAATCCCGTTGTGCTCCACGTCGTGCTTTGGGGAAAGTCATGCACACCCATTTTGACGGTTACGCCGCAGGACCCGCAATCACCATCTTTGACGGAAATGACTCGGCTTTTGCCCAGTTGAAAAAAACTGGGGTCGTGATCAATCGAATGGATGAAGACATCAAGATTGCGGGGCCATAAGCTCTTGGGGAACCACTGAATGGAAGTCGCTGCGCTTTCAACAAGCCAGCGCAACGGCTCAATCCAATTCGACCGAGCCCAGTGCGGGTGTGCTCCCAATAATCGAGGCTGCATCTGCGGGGTCTCTTTCCTGCAGTCTCGCTTTTGAGGGAGAGCCATGATCCGCAAGACCGTACTTTTTGTTTTCTGTATTCTCATCGTTCTATCCACAGCACATGCACAGAGCAATTACTCCGCAGTCAGCGGATCGGTCCTGGACCAGCAGCACAGGCCCATCGTTGGAGCGCGCGTTCACATCAAGGCAAGTGAGACCGGCGCCCAGCGCGAGGTAGTTTCGAATGCGACCGGGCTTTATGGGATTGAGGGTCTGCAACCCGGCGCCTATTCCCTGATTGTGGAAGGCGCTGGATTCAAGCAAACGACTCAGGCCATCAACCTTGAAGTTGGCCAGCATGCCACCATCGACGTAGAGTTGCATGTTGGCAGCGATAACCAAACGGTCACGGTCGAGGCAGCCGGAGAGCTACTGAAGACGCAGGATACCAGCGTGGGTGAAGTGGTCGAAAAGCGGTCTGTCGAGGGCTTGCCACTGAACGGGCGCATGTTGATCGACCTGGTGCTGACCGTGCCCGGAGCACATATAAGTCACGGTGCTGCGACCGGCGATATGAGCTCGCTCTACTGGCGCCCGGGCCAGCGCTCGGCAGTCAGCATCGGGGGAAATCGCCCTAACGCGAATTACTTTCTCCTAGACGGCGCCACCAATACCGACCCCACCTTCAGCACGCAGAATTTCAGCGCTTCTCCTGACGCAGTGCAGGAATTTCAAGTTGAGACCGGCAGCTATTCGGCCGAAATGGGCGGAGCCGGTGGCGGTCAAATCAACATCGTTACTCGCTCGGGATCAAGCCGCCTTCACGGCACGGCCTACGAGTTTTTGCGGAACGGCGCGATGGATGCCCACTCATTCAACCAGATGGGCGGATCGAATTTCCTGGTGCAGAACAACTTTGGTGGAGCGGTGGGCGGCCCGATCTGGCATGCAGGGAAGACATTCTTTTTTGCCAACTATGAGGGGCTGCGCCACGTAGAAAACATGGCTATGGTTGACACCGTTCCGACCGCCGCAGAGGACTCCGGCGACTTTAGCCAGAGCGGCGTGGATATCTACGACCCAGCCACAACAGCGCCCAATCCCAGTTACAATCCGGGTCTGCCTGTGAGCAAGACCAATCCGCAGTTTCTTCGCCAGCAGTTCGAATACAACGGCGTCAAGAACGTGATTCCGCCGACGCGATTGGCGCAGTCGAAAGCCGCTGTGATTATGCTGACCAAGTACACGCCGCAGCCGAACACAATGAACATGGGCAATTCCACGATGATGGGCCAGCCAACGGTGATTGGCGCGGGTAACGACGCGAATAACTACCTCGATATGCGCAAGGAGCGCATGACCGACGACCAGGGCACGCTCCGCGTGGATCACAGCTTCGCGAATGGCGACACGGCCTTTGTCCGCTACTCCGCGGGATCCGAGTTCGGCTTCATGCCGGAAGGTCTGCCGGGATTCGGGCTGTATCACGACAATTTTTCAGAGCAAGGAACACTGGCCTGGAATCGTGTGATTTCAACGCGCATGGTGAACATGGCTTCTTTGGCCGTTTCCCGCCTCGCCATGTCACACACCACTGAGAGCGCCAGCGTCAACGATATTGTCGACGAGCTCGGCATCACCGGCACCGGCTTCGGCGGCCCCAAAGCCTGGGGATCGCCTTACTTTAACGTGCAGGGGTTTTCGCCCCTGGGGGATAACTACCTGGCGACGCCCATGAAGGCATGGGACACTGTGGTCGAAGGTCGGGACACATTCAATTGGCAGATCGGCCGTCATAGCACCAAGTTTGGCGGCGCGTATCAGAAGTTCATTTGGCCGATGTGGGGCTTCTTTCAGAATCGCGGCTACTACCAGTTCACCAATGGGTACACCACGCAATATGCATTGAATGACGGTAAGAGCGGCTCTGCTCTCGCCGACTTTCTACTTGAACTGCCCGCGGCACGGCAAGGCCAGGCCGGCGTGCCGCAGATGAACCTGCACCAATGGTATGCGGACGGTTATGCGCAAGACGCCTGGCGGCTGACCTCGAACACCACAATCAACTACGGCCTCCGCTACGAGTACATGAGCCCGCTCATCGATGTCGACTACACGAATAGCAACCTCGTAATCACGGGCGGCAAGCCCCAGGTGTTTATCGGCGGACAGAACGGATTTCCGCGGGGCCTGATGTATTCCAACCACGCAAGGTTTGCGCCCCGCCTGGGCTTGGCGCAGAGCATCCCACACCTGGGAATCGTGGCGCACATCGCTTATGGCATCTTCTATACGCCTGTCGACATGAACACCTGGTGTAACCAGCGACACAACGTGCCCTACGTCTTCCCAGAAACATCCCAGAGCGATCCCTACACTCCAAGCATCACGACACTGAATTTCCCGACGCCGGTTCTGGGCACAACGGCAGTCAGCTTCACCGGCCTGCAGCTGCACGCGCCGCCGCAGTATATCCAGCAGTGGAGCGCCTCCCTTGAAAAGCAGCTTGGCAGCCAGACCACGCTTGAAGTTGGCTATCTGGGCGCCGGCGGCTTCCACCTGCAACGTTCCCATCTCATCAACAATGCGCAGCCCGGACCTGGCTTGATTCAACCCCGGCGCCCCTTCCCCAAAATCAGTTTTGTCGCTAACACCGTATTCCCGGCCGCAGTGGCGCAAACGATGACCAGCTCCACGTTTCCAGTGAGCACCATGAACCTGCTCGAAAACTCGGCACAGAGCTGGTACGACGCGGGCTACGTGAACATCCGGCGCCGCTATTCGAACGGCCTTAGCTTCATGGGGAACTACACCTTCGCGAAGGCGCTCGACAATGCCCCGGATTTTCGATCGCCGATGTTTGAGGCAGCCACAGCGCAGAACAACTATGACCTGAACGCAGAAAAGGGTCCGGCCTGCGACGTGCGTCATCGGTTCGCGCTCAGCACCGTCTACGATACCCATGCGCATGGGCAGAGCGGCTTTACGCGGGCCCTGACGCGCGACTGGCGCGGCACCATGGTGTATCAGGTGCAGAGCGGCTTCCCACTGACAATCTCCGTCTTCGGCGACAGCGCCAATGCCGGTACGGTCGTCGGAGAAAATCCCATCCGAGCCAATGTCACGGGACAGAAAGTATTTGGGAGAGGGACTCGGAACTCTTCCACGTGGTTCAATCCCGGAGCATTTGCCGCGCCACCCGCTTACGCATTCGGCAACTCCGGGCGCAATTCGGTCTATGGGCCGAACATGCAGACCATGGACCTGGGGCTGGTTCGAGGCTTCAATTTGGCCGAAAAAGCGAGATTCGAGGCGCGGGCCGAGTTCTTCAACGCGCTGAATCACACGAACCTGGGAACACCCAATCGATTTGTGAACACTTCCAGCTTCGGCAGCATCACCGAAGTGTCGACGCCCGGCCGCGAGATTCAATTGAGCGCGCGGGTCAGCTTCTAAGCGTCATCAAAATACAAGACCTGAACCGGCGCGACCGACAAGTGTCTTGTCTTGAACCCAAAGGGTCCTCCCGGGGGACGCCCCTTTGGCTCTCTCCCCGTCTGCGCTAACCTGTCTCAGCGTCCACAACGAAGCACCGACCGAGCCCCGACTCGTTTCCAGGTTTCAATGGAGACACCGCAAGGATGATTCGAATAGCATCAATTGGGACGATGTTCCCCGAAACTTCCCTTGAGGAGACCGAACGGATTGCGATTCCCCGGCTGGCTGCGTCCGACCATGTTTCTGTTTTCTTTGCTTGTCCTTTGGGATCTCGCTGTGCGCGCGCACAAGGGGCTGCTGATTCCCGGCCCGCTGGCGGTGCTGGCAGGCATCGGAGAGTTGCTGCAGCATGGATTGCTCCTGAAGTATGTTGTGGCATCCCTGTTTCGTGTCACATGGGGATTTCTACTGGCGTGCGTCACGGCGATCCCGTTGGGGTTGGCGCTTGGCTGGTATCGGCGAGGCGAAATGGCACTCAATCCAATAAGCCAGATCTTCAGGCCGATCTCGCCGCTGGCCTGGATTCCTATCGCTATCCTTTGGTTCGGTGTCGGCGATCTCTCGTCAATTTTCCTTATCTTTGTTGGATGCTTTTTCCCGCTGCTTCTCACAGCAGTGAGCGCGGTGCATACCATTCCAGCTGTATATATCAATGCGGGACGAAATTTCGGGCTGAGCTCAGCAGCGTTTGTGGCGCGTGTGTTGTACCCGGCCGTGATGCCGCAATTGCTGGTAGGCATGCGAATTACGCTGGGAATTGCATGGCTGGTTGTAGTGGCAGCCGAGATGATTGCCGTCAACTCAGGGCTGGGCTTTTTGATTGTGGATGCGCGCAATGCAGGCAACCGATACGATCTGGTGATCGCGGGCATGCTTGTCATCGGCGTGATCGGACTGTTGCTGGATCTGGCTATGCAATCACTGGAGCAGATGAAGTCCTTTCGGTGGAGGTCGTCGGAAGACTGATGTCTGCAGCACACAGCGCGGGAACGGCTACGACCAATCGGCACAAGCTGCGCGCCAACCAGCTTGGCATTGTCTATGAGCGCGATGGCGAGCGAATCGCCGCGCTGGAGGATATCAATCTCGATATCAAGGACGGAGAGTTCGTCTGTGTGGTGGGGCCATCGGGGTGCGGGAAATCGACGCTGTTGAACGTGATGGGCGGCTTCCTTTCGCCGACCCGCGGATCGGTGACCATCGACGGCGAACCGGTCACCGGCCCTGATCAGCGCCGCATCCTTGTTTTCCAGGAACGGGGCGTCTTCCCCTGGCTCACCGTGGAAGGAAACATCGGCTTCGGCCTGTCGAAACTTTCGCGGGCCGAGCGGCAGCAGCGCATTGCGCACTATGTGCAGCTGGTGAGGCTGCAGGGCTTTGAGCATACGTATCCGTCTGATCTCTCCGGCGGCATGCGGCAACGGCTGCAGGTGGCGCGCGCTCTCGCCGTCAACCCGGACATCCTGTTTCTCGACGAGCCATTCGGCGCACTCGACTCCATCACGCGCGTGATCATGCGCGGCGAGCTGCTGCGCATCTGGCAAACGGAGCGCCGCACCATTGTCTTTGTCACACATGACATCGACGAAGCTGTGCAGCTTGCCGATCGCGTGGTGGTGCTTAGTTCGCGTCCGGCAAAGATTCAGAAGGTTCTGCCCATCGATGTTTCCCATCCACGCAACATCAGTTCGCCGCGTTATCTGGAGCTGCGCGATGAGCTGTTGAAGCAGATTGGCCTGGCCTACGAGATATGAGCCAACCGAAGCGTCCGCGCGTGTGGGAGAAGGTGTTCTGGCCGGTTGTGGCGGCAGCCTTGCTGTTGTGCCTCTGGCACTGCGGGGTCCAGTGGAGCGGCACGAAGATTTTCCCTTTCCCCCTAAGCGTCGAAAAAGGGATTACGGAGCTGATGCGCAAGCACGTGCTGTGGGCCGACATCGGTGACTCGCTGCGACGGGTCGCAATCGGCTATTCTGTCGCGGCGCTGACCGGTATTCCCATTGGCCTGTGTCTTGGCTGGTTCCCGGCAGCGAATCAGGTGGTAAACCCGCTGCTGCAGATTCTGCGCCCCATCAGCCCGATCGCATGGATTCCAGTGGCGATTGTCTTCTTTGGGGTGGGCGACCCCGCAGCGATCTTCCTTGTCTTTCTCGCCTCGTTCTTTCCGATTGTGGTTGCGTGTGTGGCGGGGGTATCGAGTGTGCCCGTGATCTACCGGCGTGCGGGGCGCAATTTTGGGCTATCGGATTTCGCCCTTCTACGGAAAATTGTCTTCCCTGCTGCGCTGCCGCAGATTCTTATCGGCCTGCGCATCGCACTGGGCGTTGCCTGGCTGGTCGTCGTTGCCGGGGAAATGATCGCGGTGGATTCAGGGCTTGGGTATCTTGTGATCGATTCGCGCAACTCGGGCAAGCGCTACGACCTGGTGGTGGCGGCGATGCTGCTGATCGGTTTGATTGGACTTGCTCTCGATGTCGCTTTCCGGCGACTGGAGAGGGTGAAATCTGTGCGCTGGGGTTTTCGCGATGCGACTTAGGACCAAGGCGCTGCTCCTGGTAATTGGGTGGCTGGTGGCGATTACTGCCCTGCACTCGTATCTCAACGTGAACTGGGCAGCGGTGATGAACGATTACCAGCCGATTGAGAAGCGCAAGATCACGGTGGCGTATCTGCCCGTAACCTGCCAGCTGACTTGCCCCGTGACTGACTACATCTCGAAGTATTCAGAAGCAGGCGAAGAGTTTATGCCACGAATGTTTCAAGGCTTCCCGGAGATGAAGGAGGCGTTGATTTCGAATCGGGTGCAGGCTGCATTCATTGTGGCGCCCATGGCGCTGGCTCTGAAGGCTCAGGGCGTGCCGATTAAAGTGGTCTATCTTGGCCACCGTTACGGCAGCGCGGTGGTGGTGCGCAAGGATGGGCCGATCAAGACATTTGCCGATATGCGCGGGAAGACGATTGCTATTCCGAGCAGATTTTCGGATGAGCGCCTGTTACTGTTCCGCGCCATGAAGGCGTGGGGCGTCAAGCCAGGCGAGATCAAGATGGTTGAAATGGCGCCGCCCGATGTTTCCGGGGCGCTGGCTGCGCACGCCATTGATGGGTTCGCGATGGGCGAGCCGTTTCCATCCCAGGCGGAGATGGCGGGTTTTGGTCGAGTGCTGTTTCAGGCGCGTGAATACTGGCCCGATTACATGTCGTGCATCCTGGTGGTGCGGCAGGACCTGATCGATCGCAGGCCCGATGTTGTGCAGGTGCTGGTGGATGGAATTGCGCGCTCAGGTCTGTGGCTCGATAAGAGCAAGCCACACCGCGACCAGGCATCGGACTTTGTGGGCCGCTTCTATTACAACCAGAAGCCGGCGCTGTTGCGCTGGGCTTTGACGAAGCCGTTGGACCGCGTGGTATACAGCCCGCTGGCTCCGCGGAAGCCGGACTTCGACCTGGTGCGCGACATGATGATTGAAACCGGCGTTCTCGACAAGAAGATCGAGTTCAGTGAGTATGTGGACACGCGTTTTTCAGATCGAGCCAGCATTCAGACGCCGTGGAGATATGAGGCCGCGTCCGGGAGTGCGCAGTAACAAAGGCAGAGCAGAGCTATCTGATGCCATCCAAGGAGAGGTTTATGTTTCGTAGACAATTTGTGCAGCTCATGGCGCTTTCCAGTGTTGGCGCGCTGAACCCAATTCAATCGATCGCCTCGGCAGGACCGCGTACGACGCTTGTGCTCCAGGTGAAGGGGTTCACGTGCATCACGTGCGCCGTGGGGCTGGACACGATGCTCGGCAAAGAGCGTGGGATTCTCTCGAGCCGATCGACCTATCCCGAAGGGAAGGTCACCGTGATCTTCGACCCTGAAGAGTCCTCGGAGAATGCGATTCGGAAATTCATCGCGGAGACGGGCTTTTCGGTAGTCAGCAGCCACCAGGCATGAGGGCCGCACCGGGTGCTCTCGACGCGCATTAGGTTCGAGTCAACGACACGCGCTGCGCCCATTGCCGCAGAGTTTCGGCATCCAGTGGTTTTCCGCTCGATTCACCCGCGGCCAATTGCACAGCGAAGTTCCCGAGCGTCGAGCTCTCCGGATCGCCGGTCTCGACAGGCAGACCGGTGTGCTCGGCGGTAAGTTGGGTAAGTAGGCGGTTCTGTCCGCCGCCCCCGAGAATATGGATGCGCTGCAGCGATTCGCCGAGCAGTTCCTCGAGATTCCGCAGAGTGGCTGCATAACGTGCCGCCAGGCTTTCAAAGATCATTCGCGCGAAGACCGGCTCGTTGCCGGCGCAATCGTCGATGGTTGAGCAGCCGCACGAGCGAAGTTGCTCGTTCAAGCGCGCTGGCATGTCGCCGTCCAACAGGAGGGACGGCGCATCGACAGGAATCGTTCCGGGGAAGCGTTCGCAACGCGCGGCCTGGACGACGAGATCTTCGATAGTCCAAAGTCGACCGGCTTTGCGCCAGTCTTCGAGGCATTGCTTGAGCATCCACATGCCATTGACGTTGGTGTGAAAGCAGAACCCGCCCGCCGCTGCGCCCTGATTGGTGAAACCTGCTTGCATTGCGTGCGGGGTCGCGATAGGCGCAGGGATGCGTGCTCCAACAAGCGACCAGGTACCGGAACAGATGTAAGCCGTGTGCTCGAATGCGCTGGGGATGGCGGCGATGGCCGATGCGGTGTCGTGGCAGGCGGGGACGATCAGGTCGGTATGGGCGAAAGCGCCAAGCTCTGCGAGCAGGCCGGAGAGCTTTCCGACGATTGTGCCCGGGGGAACGATGGGGGGGAGAGTGGACGCTGGCAGGTTGAGGCGCGCAAGCAGCGGCTCGGACCACTGTCCGGTGGCTAGATCGACGAGGCCAGTATGCGTGGCGTTTGTGTACTCGGCCACTCGCCGGCCGCCCAGCCATGAGAGAACATACTCAGGGAGATTGGTCCAAGGTTGGTTCGCGAGCTCGGGTGGATCGGCGAGTAATTGGTAGACGGTGTTGATGCGCAGCGGCTGGGCACCGGAATGGCAGTACATCCATGCGGGATCGACAACGCGATCCGCGGCTTGTTTTGATGCGACGGTTCGTTCATCGCGATAGCAGAAGGGATTGGCAAGCGGCCGGCCGTCGTCTCCAAGGCGCACGTAATCGACAGCCCAACCGTCCACGGCGATGGATGCGATTCCCTCAGGCGCGCGCTCTGCCGCCCTGCGGAGACCTTGATCCAAACCTGCAAGTATTGTGTCGAAAGGCCAACGCATTGAACCGTTCGAGTGAACGGGCGCGTTGGGGATGCGATGGATGAGCTCAATGTGCGGATTCCCGTTGCGCCAGCGAAGGAGGGAGACCCTGCAGCTCTCCGCGCCCAGGTCGATGGCGACGCGAGCACGAAGAGGGGGGGGAGTCTCGCCCGGAACGCTCACCGCAAGAACGCCTCGGGCAAGCCGCCGTCGACGGGGATGATATGGCCGGTGGTGCAGCGCGAACGCGGGCTGGCGAGGAACAAGATCGCCTCGGCACAATCGGCAGGATCGATGGGCTGATGGGTCAGAGTGCGCTTCGCATAAAAGTCGGCAAGCAATCCACGCAGTTCCTCATCGGACATCGACTCTTCGAAAGCAATGTCGTATTTGTTGAGAGAGCTACGGACGCGATCGCGAGGAAACATCGTGGAACCCTTGACCACGGTGGCCGGTGCGATCGCGTTAACCCTCACCCTTGGCGAGAGGCCGAAGGCGAGCTCGCGCACCAGGTGGCTCAGCGCTGCTTTGCTCACGTCGTAAGCCTCGCTGCCGCGCTTGGGAACCACCGCATTGGCGGAACTGGTGAGCACAACGGAGGAGTCGAGAGCCTGGGCGGCGAAGGTTTTTGCCGCTTCGTCGCACAGAAGGAAGTTCGCGGTGACATTGACATCGAGTGTCGTCGCCCACTGCGCTTCGGTGATAACCCCGTCGGACGATGACGGGAACAAAGCGGCAGTATTAATGAGGATGTCGACGCCTCCGAATGCGGCGATCGTAGCCCGGAGCGCGCCGCGAATCGCTTCGCGATTGCGAATATCCACCGTGGTTGAGGTGACGGATTCCCTTGACGTGACGCTCGCAAGTTCGCCGGCTACCTTCGATGCGGCCGTCTCGTCGCGATCGGCAATCATGACGTGCGCGCCGCGCGCGGCGGCCAGCAGAGCAACCTCGCGGCCGATGCCACTGGCTCCGCCAACGATGAGGACGATGCTGCGGCTCAGCTCTTTCTCCGGCGGCTGGCGGCGAATTTTGGCTTCTTCAAGAAGCCAGTACTCGATGCGAAAGGCCTCACTGAGCGGCATGGCAACGTAGTTTGTGAAGACCTTGAACGTCGCAGGGTTC
>Ga0265342_10004292_pt1 | contig 11289 bp, 9 predicted proteins | sample 4CB327metaG_FD_203125 | JGI IMG/M metagenome (GOLD analysis project Ga0265342, IMG submission 203125) | Rhizosphere microbial communities from Carex aquatilis grown in University of Washington, Seatle, WA, United States - 4-CB3-27 metaG | ecosystem: Host-associated > Plants > Roots > Rhizosphere...
CGGGTCGAGGCCGTGCGCGTAGGAAAGCGCCCCGCAGGCCTCCCGGCCGATCTGGGCAACGTCGCTCGCGCTCCAGCCGCGCCGCATGTTCCCCAGGTCACGGCCCTGCAGGTACTCCATCACCATGAACGGGACGCCCTGGTCGCTGCCGGTCGTGAACACGGTCATGATGTTCGGGTGATGCATCCGGGAGGCCAGCCGCATCTCCCGCTGGAATCGCGCCAGGCCGGCCTCGTCGGCCGGCGCGCGCATCACCTTGATCGCCACCGGCCGGCCGGCAAGCTCCTCGTCATAGGCGAGCCAGACCTTGCCCATGCCTCCTGTGCCAAGGCACCGGTCCAACCGGTAACGTCCGCCAAAGTCAGCCATCCGCCCACCCCGAGCTATTGCTCCTACGTCAGGACATAGCGATTCAATTGTGCGGCACATCCGACGATGAGGAGCGGGAAACGTCTAACCAATCGCTAACCCGTATTATCGCTGGGCCAATTTAACTGGCGAGTAGCTTTCCAGTGAGTAACAAACTGCGAAACTTTCGGCAGGTCGCGACGGGTAAAGTCCCTTCGATGATCACCAACTGGCCGGGGTTGATAAGGCGTCGCCGGCGCCGCGTCGGCTCCTTGCTGGCCGCCGCTGCCATCTAATGCGGCGCTTTAGCGTCCGTAGTCGCTGTTGCGGTGAACCGGTTTACCATACTTGTCGCCGATGACCAGCGAAAACTCCCTGGCTTCCTTCCTGGTGATCATCGTCCTCTGTGTTCAGGCTTTCCTTGGCTAGCGCCCACCCTCGCCGCGGGGCATCTGGGGCAAGATCGGGGACGATAGGGGACCAGCGGGCGGCCCCTGGTGCGCGCCGGCTTCGGAGGCGTAGCGTGGCACTGAGGCACCTCAGGGAGGCATGCGTGAGTGCGACCGGGGAAACGGTCAGGGAGTCGGACGAGGCGGGCGGAGGGGCCACTGACCTGAAGCTCGAGGTGGTCGTGATCGCGGTGGCGGATGTCGACCGCGCGAAGGAGTTCTACCAGCGGCTGGGGTGGCGCCTGGACGCGGACTTCCCTTTCGATAACGGCTTCCGGGTGGTCCAGTTCACCCCGCCAGGCTCAGGGACCTCGGTGCAGTTCGGCACGAAGATGACCTCGGCCGCGCCCGGCTCGGCGCAGAGCCTGTACCTGGTCGTCTCCGACATCGTGGCCGCGCGGGCCCGGCTGGCCGCGCGCGGCGCCGAGGTCAGCGAGGTGTTCCACCCGGGGGCCCCGGGCGCGCAGTTCGCACTCGACCCCAGCGGCCAGGTTCGGGGACGCGCGGCCGACGGGGCCAGCTATGGTTCGTTCGCTACGTTCGCCGACCCGGACGGCAACCGCTGGCTGCTGCAAGAGGTCACGACGCGGCTGCCCGGGCGGGTCGAGGCGGTCACGACTGCCTACGCCTCCGTGACGGACCTGGCCGCCGCGATGCGGCGAGCGTCGGCCGCGCACGGCGAGCATGAGAAGCGGATCGGCCAGGCCGACGCGAACTGGCCTGACTGGTACGCCGCGTACATGGTGGCGGAGCAGGCAGGCACGGAACTGCCGCAGTGACCGAGCCGCAGCTGGCCGGGCAGACAGTCATCTTGATCGGCGGCAGCGCGGGCATCGGGCTGGAGACCGCGCGGCTGGCCCGCGCCGAGGGCGCCGACGTCATCCTCACCGGCCGCGACCCTGGCCGGCTTGAACAGGCGGCGCGCGAGGTCGGCGCGCTGCGCGCGGAGGCGTTCGACGCCACCGATTTCGACCGTCTGGACGGCTTCTTCCAGGGGCTGCCCGCGCCTATCGACCATGTGATGGTCACCGGGCCGGGCCCCTATTACGCTCCCCTGGCCGACCTCGAGCGCGACCGGGCGCACCGCGACTGGGACGCGCACCTGTGGATGCATGTCGCCGTCGCCCAGCACGCCGTCGGCCGGGTCCGGCCCGGCGGTTCGCTGCTGTTCATGGGCGGCACCGGCGGCCGGGCACGGGGACCAGGACTGTCCCTCATCGCGGCGGCCACCGCGGCGCAGCCCGCGCTGATCGCGAATCTCGCACTGGAGGTAGCGCCGATCCGGGTCAACCTCATCGCCGCCGGGTTCGTCGACACGCCGCTGTCGGCGTCGCTGCTTGGCGGGGACCTGGAGGCCCGCCGCGACCAGCTCCGCGCGACGTTGCCTATCCGTCGCGTGGTCGGGCCGGCCGACGTCGCCGCGCTCGCGGTGCATCTCATGGCTAACACCGCGCTCACCGGCGCGACCTACGACATCGACGGCGGCCAGCAGCTCCTCGGGTCATGACCGAGCGGGCCGCGGACGACCGCTCGCCGTTCCACGGGCAGGACACGCGGCCCGCTCCCTATGGACCCTAAGCCGGGGCCTCGACGTCGTCGTAGACGCGCACGGCGGCCAGCAGCCCGTCGGGTCCGCGCTCGTAGACGCCCATCCCCGCCTGGGGCGGCAGCTCGCGGCTGCCCCAGCGGACGCAGTTGTACTCCAGCGCGCACCGCACCCCGTCGTCGGTCACGGCGCAGTGCTCAAGGCCGATGCCGCCGCCGGCGCTGAAGCACCGGGCGAAGAACGAGCGGAGCTCGGCAGTGCCGCGGTGAGCGTCGCGGGGGCCGAACGGGGGGCGGAAGTAACCGTCGGGCGCGAAGGTGGCGACCACCGCCTCGGTGTCGCCCGCGGCCAGCCCGGCGTGGTAGCGGCCGACGACGTCACCAGGGTGCACGTTCCCTGACGGGAGGATCGGCGGCCGGACCGGGCGCTGCTCGTCGACCGGCCACTGGCTGCAGTAGGTCCGGAATGTCACCGACACGTCGTCGGGGGACTCGGCGATCACGGCCACGGGCCACGCCAGCTCGCGGCCGCCGTGATCTAGGTGCGCCAGCAGCTCCACCACGGCCCGGCCGTCGGCGACTGTGCTGGCCACGGGCTCGGCGCGGGCGTGCAGGCTGGCCAGCCAGGAGAGGTTGCGGCTGACGAACTGCCGTACGTGCCGGTGGCCGCGGACCTCCCCGGCGCGGGGGTCGTAGATGACTATCTCGCCCGGCCACGTGGTCTCCAGGGCGCGGGCGCTGCCCTCGTTCAGCGCCGCCAGGTACTGGCCGACCGGGTCCGCGTGGCCGGCGGTGCGCGTCTGGCTGCGCGCCAGCTCCGCGGCACTGGCGAATTCGGGAAACCACGGCATCGCGCAACTCCCCTCACTGGCGTGGTGACAGCGGCTCGCACCCGACGTAGGACTCTCTTGCAGTGCAGCGCGCAGGCGCAGGCACCCTACTGACAACGCTAGCCGAGACGCGGGCTGTCGTGTGCCTCCAGGGAATGGGTAACGCTTGGCTTCTCCACCCCGCTGAGCGCGACCGGCTGGGCGATGGGCCGCCGGGCCCAGGCGCGCCGCGCGGCATGTCGATGCTCATCGAACCCCTCGGCATCACCACCCCCATCGCCGCCTTCAACGGCGGGGTGCTCGTTAACGCGCGCGGCCCGGCGGGTCACCACCTCCAACGCCGAGGAGGGCTTCGCCGCCGCCGTCGAAAGATTCATCCTCCCGCCGAGCTGACTCGCTCTCCCGCGCTAGGAGCTACGCGTTTCACCGCTGACCTCCGCCGTCGCCCGACGGCGGTCAGCGCGGGGCTTAGGCGTTCAGGCCGAGCTCGCGGGCGATCAGCATCCGCTGCACCTCCGAGGTGCCCTCGCCCACCTCAAGGACCTTCGCGTCCCGGTAGAAGCGGCCGACGGCGGACTCGTTCATGAAGCCGTAGCCGCCGAAGATCTGGGTGGCGTCGCGGGCGTTGTCCATCGCCGCGTTGGAGGCGGTCAGCTTCGCGATCGCCGCCTCCTTCTTGAACGGCTCGCCGGCCAGCATCTTCGCCGCCGCGTGCCACCAGGCGAGGCGCGCGTTGTGCGTGCGCACCTCCATGTCGGCGATCTTGAACTGCAGCGCCTGGAACCGCCCGATCGGCCCGCCGAAGGCCGACCGCTCCCGAACGTAGCCGAGTGACTCATCCACGCAGCCCTGGGCCAGGCCGGTGGACAGCGCGGCGATCGCGACCCGTCCCTCGTCCAGGGTTCGCAGGAACTGGGCGTAGCCACGGCCGCGCTCGCCGAGCAGGTTCGCCTCCGGCACCCGGCAGCCTGCGAACGCGAGCTCGTGCGTGTCCGAGCAGGACCAGCCCACCTTGGAGTACTTCGGCGCGACCGTGAACCCGGGCGTGCCCGACTCCACCAGGATCGTGGAGATCTCCGGCTTGCCGTCCGGCCGCGTGCCGGTTACCGCGGCGACCCCCACCACGGCGGTGATCGACGTGCCGGAGTTGGTGATGAACGCCTTCGACCCGTCGATCACCCACTCGCCGTCCTCAAGCCGGGCCCGGGTGCGCATCGCGCCGGCCACGTCGGTCCCGCCGCCCGGCTCGGTCAGCCCGAACGCGGCGAGGGTCTCGCCCGCGCACAGCGACGGCAGCCACCGCAGCTTCTGTTCCTCGGTGCCGAACCGGTAGACCGGCATGATGCCGAGCCCGACCCCGGCCTCCAGCGTGATGGCGACCGAGGAGTCCACCCGGGCCAGTTCCTCAAGGGCGAGGCAGAGCGCGAGGTAGTCGCCGCCCATCCCCCCGTACTCCTCGGGGACCGGCAGCCCGAACAGGCCCATCCGCCCCATCTGCGCGACGATCTCGTAGGGGAACTCGCCCTTGTCGTACAGCTCGCCGATCACCGGGGCCACCGCGTCGCGGGCGAACTCCTGGACGCTCTTGCGCAGGTCCTCGTGCTCTTCATCAAGCTTGTATCCGAGCATCGCTCCTGAACTCCTCTACGCACGTAGATAGTGGACATTTAGGCACATCCCTGTGTACCTAAATGTCCACTATCAGCTGGCTCCGGCCCGATGACCGCCAGCGCCTCGTCCATCCGGACCTGCTGGCCCGCCTTCGCGGTCAGTTCGGTCACCGTGCCGTCGAGCGGCGCGGTCACCGTGTGCTCCATCTTCATCGCCTCAACCACGAGCACCGGCTGCCCGGCGCTCACGTCCTGTCCCACGGTCACGTGCACGGCGACCACGGTCCCCGGCATGGGGGAGCGGACCGTCCCGTCCGCGGCCGCCCTGCGCGTGCCGCGCAGCGGGGCAGGCGCCGCCTCGGCGACCGCCCACGTCTGCCCGTCCCGCCCTAGCCAGGTGGTATTCCCGTCGACGGCGTACGCGAAGCGGACCGTCCGCGCCTCCTCGGTGAGCACGAGGTCGGTACCGTCGCCCAGGCCCGCCGGGCGGAACTCAGCCCGGGCGGTCACGAGCGCGCCGTCGCCCACGGCTACCTCCGCGCCCGCCGAGGCCAGCCCGCGCACCCGGACCTCCGTCACCTGCCCCGGCCCGGCCGACAGCCGGAACCGAGTCCACGCGCGCTCCCCGTGCCGCCACCCGTCCGGGATGTCCCACGGGTCGGTCAGCGGCCCGGCGGGTTCCTGCCGCAGCACGCGGGCAAGCGCCGCCGCGGCCAGCGCCTCGGCGTCACCCGTGCCAGCCAAAGTAGCCGAGCCAGCCGCGTCGGCCGAGCCAGCCGAGCCGCCCGAGCCGCCCGCGATTCGCTCGACGAGGCCGGTATCTAGCCGCCCGGCCCGCACGTCCGGATCGGCGAGCAAGTCGCGCAGGAAGCCGGTGTTGGTGGTGACGCCGAGCACGACCGTGTCCGCGAGCGCCCGGTCGAGCCGGCGCAGCGCGGTAGCGCGGTCCGGGCCCCAGGCGATCACCTTGCCGAGCATCGGGTCGTAGTCGCTCGTCACGGTCAGGCCCTCGGCGAGCGCCGAGTCGACGCGCACCCCGGCGCCGGATGGCGTCCGCAGCGCGAGCACGGTGCCGCCGGTTGGCAGGAAGCCGCGCGCCGGGTCCTCCGCGTAGACGCGCGCCTCCACCGCGTGGCCGTTCATCGACAGGGCATACCCGCTGTACCCGCCGAACGCCAGCCGCTCGCCCGCGGCCACTCGCAACTGCCACTCGACCAGGTCCAGGCCGTAGACCATTTCGGTGACCGGGTGCTCGACCTGAAGCCTGGTGTTCATCTCCATGAAAAAGAAGTCATCGGGCGCATCGCCGGCCACGATGAACTCCACCGTGCCCGCGCCGGTGTAGCCCACGGACCGCGCCGCCTCCACCGCCGCCGCGCCCATCGCGGCCCGGCGCACCGAGTCAAGCAGCGGCGACGGCGCCTCCTCGATGACCTTCTGGTGCCGCCGCTGCAGCGAGCACTCCCGCTCGCCGAGATGAACGACGTTGCCGTGCGAGTCGGCGAGCACCTGGATCTCGATGTGCCGCGGGGCCGGCACGTACCGCTCGATGAGCAGCGTTCCGTCGCCGAACGCGGCGACCGCCGTGCGCCGCGCCGCCACCAGGGCGTCCGGCAGGTCGGCCGATGAGTCGACCACGCGCATGCCCTTGCCGCCGCCGCCCGCGGAGGGCTTGATGAGAACGGGGAACCACCGCTCGTTCAGTTGCCCGATGAGCTCCTCGTCGGACAGCCCGGCCGCGCCCGCGCCGGGCACCACCGGCACCCCCGCCGCCGCCACCCGCGCCTTGGCGGCGATCTTGTCGCCCATCGCCTCGATCGCGTCCGCCGGCGGCCCGATGAAGGTCAGCCCGGCCGCCGCGCAGGCGCGGGCGAAGGCGGCGTTCTCCGCGAGGAAGCCGTAGCCGGGGTGCACCGCCTCGGCGCCGCACGCGACCGCGGCGGCCACGATCCGGTCGATGTTCAGGTAGCTCTCGGCCGCCGCGGCTGCGCCGAGCCGAATCGATTCGTCGGCAGCCAGAACGTGGGCGGCCGACTCATCAGCGTCGCTGTACACCGCGACGCTGGCAATGCCCAGGGAGCGCAGCGTCCTGATCACCCGCACCGCGATCTCGCCGCGGTTCGCGACAAGCACCTTGCTGAACATGAGACCCGCTCCCTACATCCGGAAGACGCCGTAGCCGGCCGGCTCGAGCGGCGCGTTAGCCGCGGCGGACAGCGCGAGGCCGAGGACCCGCCGGGTGTCGGCGGGGTCGATGATCCCGTCGTCCCACAGCCGGGCCGTCGCGTAGTACGGGTTGCCCTGGTGCTCGTACTGGTCGCGGACGGGCTTCTTGAACGCGTCCTCCTCGCTGGCCGGCCAGTCCTGACTGCGCGCCTCGAGTTGGTCGCGCCGGACGGTGGCGAGCACGCTCGCGGCCTGGTCTCCGCCCATGACTGAGATCCGGGCGTTCGGCCACATCCACAGGAAGCGGGGGGAGTAGGCCCGCCCGCACATCGCGTAGTTACCCGCGCCGAACGACCCGCCGATGATCACCGTGAGCTTGGGCACCCGGGCGCAGGCGACCGCGGTGACCATCTTGGCGCCGTGCTTGGCGATGCCATCGGCCTCGTACTGCCTGCCGACCATGAAGCCGGTGATGTTCTGCAGGAAGACCAGGGGGATCCGGCGCTGATCGCACAGCTCGATGAAGTGGGCGCCCTTGAGCGCGGACTCGCTGAACAAGATCCCGTTGCTGGCGATGATCCCGACCGGGTGCCCGTGTATCCGGGCGAACCCGGTCACCAAAGTCGCGCCGTACTCGGCCTTGAACTCGGCGAACCGGCTGCCGTCGACGACGCGGGCGATGACCTCGTGCACGTCGTACGGGGTGCGCAGGTCGGTGGGAACGACACCGTAGACGCTGTCCGCCGGGTAGGCGGGCTCCTCGGACGGCACCGTGTCCCAGGGGCGGGGCGCGCGCGGCGCCAGCGTGGCGACGATGCCGCGGACCATGCGCAGCGCGTCGGCGTCATCCTCGGCCAGGTGGTCCGTCACCCCGGACACCCGGGAATGCAGCTCGCCGCCGCCGAGTTCCTCGGCGCTGACGACCTCGCCGGTCGCCGCTTTCACCAGCGGCGGGCCGCCGAGAAAGATGGTGCCCTGGTTCCGCACGATCACGTTCTCGTCGCTCATCGCGGGCACGTACGCGCCGCCCGCGGTGCACGAGCCGAGCACCGCGGCGATCTGCGGTATGCCGCGGGCCGACATGGTCGCCTGGTTGTAGAAGATCCGTCCGAAGTGCGCGACGTCGGGAAATACCTCGTCCTGCCTGGGCAGGAACGCGCCGCCCGAGTCGACGAGGTAGATGCACGGCAGGCGGTTGTGCAGCGCGACCTCCTGGGCGCGCAGGTGCTTCTTGACCGTCACCGGGTAGTAGGTGCCGCCCTTGACGGTCGCGTCGTTGGCGACGATGACGCATTCCCGGCCGCTCACCCGGCCTACGCCGGTAATGACGCCCGCGGCCGGCGCGTCACCGTCGTAAAGTCCGTCCGCGGCCAGCGGGCTGAGCTCGAGGAACGGCGAGCCAGGGTCGGTCAGCGCGTCCACCCGGTCGCGCGGCAGCAGCTTGCCGCGCGCGATGTGCCGCTCGCGCGACGACTCCGGGCCGCCCCGGCTGACCTCGGCCAGCTTCTTGCGCAGCTCGGCGGCGAGCGCCGCGTTCGCCGCGTGGTTGCGGGCGAAGCGCTCGCCTCCTGTGTCCGCCCGGCTGTGCAGCACGGGCGCGTCGGAAATCATGCTGCCGCTGCCTTTCGATGTTAGCTAGCGCTCGCTGATCTCTGCTCTATTGCCCGCTTAATGTTAACGCATCCTAACAAGACGGTCTAGCATAGAGACATGCGTGACAGCGGTTCCCGGGCGCCCGCCCCGGCTCTCGCCCCCTCCGGGCGCCGGGGCGCGACGCGGGCGAGCAGCAAGCTGCGGCGCGCGGAGATCCTCGCCGCGGCGGCCGGGCTGTTCGCGCGGCGCGGCTTCCACGGCGTGTCGATCGACGACATCGGGTCGGCTGTCGGCATGTCCGGTCCGGGGATCTACCGGCACTTCCCCGGCAAGGAGGCCGTGCTGTCGCAGATGCTGCTCGACATCAGCCAGCGGCTGCTCGACGAGGGCGGCCGCCGCGCGGCCGGCGCCTCGGACGCCCCCGCCGCGCTCGACGCGCTGCTGCACTGGCACGTGAGCTTCGCGCTGAGCCAGCCGGACCTGATCACGGTGCAGGAACGTGAGCTCGCCAACGTGCCGGAGCCGGCCCGCAGGCAGATCCGCCGCCTGCAGCGGCTGTACGTGGAGGAGTGGGTCACCGTGCTGAGCGAGCTGTCGCCGCGCGCGCCGCAGGCCAGCCTGCGTACCGCCGTGCACGCCACGTTCGGGCTGCTCAACTCCACCCCGCACAGCGCGGCGGAGCTGCCGCCCGAGGCGATGGCCGACCTGCTGTGCGCGATGGGCCGCGCCGCGCTGGCCGCGGCCGGGGAGTAACCTAGCGCCAGACGGCGACCGGCGCGCCAGGCGCGTAAACGTAGCCGCCGTTGCCCTTGGCCTGGTTCGGGTCTGACGTCAGGTGGCTGTAGTCGAAGCCGAACTGGTACTCGGTCCCCGGCGCCACGTGGTGCCCGCTCGGGTTGGTCCCCTGGACGACCCCGGCGTCCTTGAACGTGCCGTCGCTGTAGAAGAACTGGGCGGGATTGACTACGAAACCGCCCGCGCCGGCGATGACCGTCCACGCGATGATGACGCCGCCGCCGCTCGTGTCGCCCTGGGTGTCGACCATCCCGATGCGCGAGCCTTCCGGCGTGGTGTACCAGGATATGTCGCTCATCACCGGGCTGTCGGTGGACTTGAGCACCGACTCGGGCGGGGTGACGCCCTTGACCGCGTCGAGCCGCGCGGTGCTCTCATCCAGCAGGCAGCTGGCGATGTTGATCTGGTCGATCGTGCCGCCCGTGTTGTACGCCTTCGCGCAGACCGCCGGCCGGGCGGCGAGCCAGGCCTGGCCGGCGGCGTTCATGGCGATCTGCTGCGCGACCTGCTCGGTCGCGAAGCTGGCTTGCTGCGCCGCGTCGATGGCCGCGTCCGCCGTCTCGGTCTTGCCCTCGTAGCACTGCGTGATGGCCAGGGTGGTCTGCTGGCTGGCGCAGCTGGCCGGGGCCGACGTGGTGCGGGCCGGGTGGCCCGGGTCGAACGGCTCGGTGATCGGCACGAACGCGCTTGAGGTGCTCGGGGATGCGCCGGCCGGCGCCGCGGTGGACGATCCCCCGGCCGCGCTTGCGCTGCCCGCCGCGCTCGGCGGCGCCGTCGTGCCCTGCGCCGTGCTGGTCCCGGTCGACGAGCTCGCGGTGGTGCAGCCGGCCAGCAGGCCGATCCCGACGGCCGACACCACCGCCAGCGCGACCTTCACGCCTGTCCCCGCGTGCCCGCCGCCGTTCACCGGGCGCCCCCAGCCTGACTGTCCCATTTCGCTACCCCTCGCTCCAGGCCACAGGCGGCCGTAACGGGGCGAGCGTAGCAGTACGGCCGGCTCCGGGAACCCGCGAACGCGCGGGGTTAGCCGGCCAGCGCGCCGTTTCTGCTCCCTGGCGGGCCGTGCCCCGACACGTGCGGCAAAGCTGACTTGCCGCAAGCTCATGTACTTGCCTAACAGGAAAGTGAGGTTTAAGCTTTCCTACTAGGAAAGTACTAGCCGTACAGGCAGGTGAGCAGTCATGAATGAAGAACCACGCACCACGGACGCCGCCCAGGCGCTGGCCGACATCCAACGGCGCCAGCAGCAGGTCATCGATCAGGCCACGATCCCCGGCTGGTACTGGTGGGCGGTGGGCGCGCTGATGGTCGTCCTCGCCGCAGGCGTCGACCTCCGCACCCCCGTATCGCTCGGGGCGGCCATCCCTGTGTTCGTCGTCGGCCTGCTGTCGGCTACCGCCGTGGCCGTCAGCGGCCAGTTCCGCCAGGCCAGGCTCCGCAACGGGCTGCTTGACGCCACTGGGGTGGCGGCGATCCTGGGCTTCGTCGCGCTGATCGTGGGAGGCACCCTCGGGATCGCCTTCGCCCTGCGCGCGGGCGGGATCCATTACCCGGCCACGCTGGCCTGCCTGGCCGGCGGCATCGCGATGGGCCTGGGCGGTCCGGCGCTGATGCGGACACTGCGCCGGATCATGCTCGGCAACCGCGCCGGGTCACCGCGATGACCACAGCCCGCTTCGATGAGCTGATTCACCCGCCCACCCGGCTGGCGATCGTGTCCCTGCTAGCCGCCTCGCAGTGGGCAGACTTCACATTCATCCGTGACAGCGTGACCCTGTCCGACTCCGCTCTCTCCAAGCAGCTCGCGACCCTGGAACAGGCGGGGTACGTCGAGATCCGCAAAGGCTTCGTGGGCAAGCGCCCGCGCACCTCGGCGCGGCTCACGCCAGCCGGGCGCACCGCCTTCGAACAGCACGTGGCGGCGCTACAGGACATGGTGGCCGGGGCCGGACT
>Ga0265342_10004296_pt1 | contig 11284 bp, 6 predicted proteins | sample 4CB327metaG_FD_203125 | JGI IMG/M metagenome (GOLD analysis project Ga0265342, IMG submission 203125) | Rhizosphere microbial communities from Carex aquatilis grown in University of Washington, Seatle, WA, United States - 4-CB3-27 metaG | ecosystem: Host-associated > Plants > Roots > Rhizosphere...
GCTGTTCGCCGCTCTGCAGGATCGCTGACGTTTTGTCGAGGCCGGCCCGGATCAGAGAATTGTACTGCGACAGCACGATGATGCTGTCCATCACCGAAATTCCGAACAGCGCGATGAAGCCGATGGCGGCGGACACGCTAAACGGCGTTCCGGTGAGAAACAGCGCGAAGATCCCGCCGATGAGCGCCATGGGAATGACGCTGAGACCGAGCAGCATGTCGGCGACGGAGGAAAAGTTGATATAGAGCAAAAACGCGATCAAGCCGATGGCGAGCGGAACCACCAGTTTGAGGCGATCGATCGCGTCTTGCAGATTCCCGAACTCCCCAACCCATTCCAGGCTATAGCCGGTCGGAAGCGCAACCTGTTCGGCGACCTTCTGCTGCGCTTCGAGCACGGTGCTTCCAAGATCGCGCCCGCGAACGCTGAACTTGATCGGCAGATAGCGTTGCTGTTGTTCGCGATAAATGAACGAGGGGCCGGACTCCAATTTGACGGTCGCGACTTCGGTCAGCGGAATCTGGATGACGCCATTACCGTTGGGGTTTGGTGCGCCCACGGTGATGTTACCGATGGTCTCAAAACTCTTGCGGTATTCCGGCGCCAACCGCACCAGCATGTTGAAATGGCGATCGCTGCCATATTCATAGAGATCGCCCGCCGCCTGCCCGCCGATCGCCGTCTGCACTGTGGTGTTGATATCCCCCGGCGCAAGGCCATAGCGCGCCGCCTTGTCGCGATCGACCTCGATCTGCACCGTCGGCTGACCAAGTGAGGTGAACACCGCAAGGTCCTGCACGCCAGGGACCTTTTCCATCACCGCCTTGATCTTATCCGCGGTTTCGCTCAGCGTATTCAGGTCGCTGCCGTAGAGTTTGATCGAGTTCTCACCCTTGACGCCAGAGACGGCCTCCTCGACGTTGTCCTCGATGTACTGGGAGAAATTGAACTCTACGCCGGGATAGGCGGCCTGCAGCTTGTCCGACATATCCTTGGTCAGCACTTCCTTGTCGACGCCCTTCGGCCATTCTCCTTCGGGCTTCAACGGCACGAAGAACTCGGCGTTGAAGAAACCGGTCGCGTCGGTGCCGTCATCGGGACGCCCCTGCTGCGATACCGCGGTCACCACCTCCGGATAGCTGCGAATAATCCGACGCATGCCGTTGACGTAGAAGTTTCCGCCCTCAAGCGAGACCGAGGCCGGCATGGTGGCGCGGATCCAAAGATTGCCCTCCTCGAGCTTGGGCAGGAATTCAAGACCGAGCGAGCGCACCGCCACCCCTGCCGCCAGAAACAGCCCGACGGCAAAAATGATCGTGACCCCCTTGTTGGCCACCGCAAAGTGCAACAGGGGTCGGTAGATCGCGCGCAAGCCCCGCACGAGAATAGTGTCGGTTTCCTCCACCACCGCCGGCAGCAGCAGCGAGCTCAGCGCCGGCGATACCGTGAATGTCGCCAGCAGGCCGCCGGCGATGGCGTAGGCATAGGTCTGCGACATCGGACCGAAAATGTGACCCTCGACGCCGCTGAGCGTGAACAACGGCACAAAGCCCGCGATGATGATCGCCGCGGAAAAAAAGATGGACCGGCCCACCTGTCGCGCGGCGTCGGAGATGGTCGCCAGCTTGGCGCTCAGCTGCGACGCCTGGGTCTGCGCACGGCCGCTTGCTGGCGCCGGATGTTCCGCGAGATTGCGAAAAATGTTTTCCACCATGATCACGGTCGCATCCACGATCAGTCCGAAATCGATCGCACCGACCGACAACAGATTCGCGGAATCGCCGCGGATCACGATGATCCCGATGGCGAAGAACAGAGCAAACGGAATGGTCGCCGCGACAATGAGAGCACTGCGTACATTGCCGAGAAACAGCCACTGGAAAAAGAACACCAGGATGACGCCGAGCACCATATTGTGCATCACGGTCTTGGTCGTCGTCTCGATCAGCGCGCGGCGGTCGTAGATGCGCTCGATCTTCACCCCGGGCGGAAGCACGTTTCCGTTGTTGATCTTGTCGATCTCGGCGGACACACGCTCGATGGTCGGCAGGCTCTGCTGGCCGCGCCGCATCAGCACGATGCCCTGGACGATGTCGTCGCTGTCGTCCTGGCCGACGATGCCGAGGCGCGGCTGCGAACCGACCGAAACATCTGCGACATCGCCAACCAGGATCGGCACGCCGCCCTGCTGCGTCAGCATGGTGCGCCGGATCTGGTCCATCGACCGGATCAAACCAATGCCGCGCACCACCGCCGATTGCTCGCTGATGGTGAGGGTCTGGCCGCCGACATTGATGTTGGAATTGTTGAGTGTCTGCACCAGTTGCGGCAATGTCAGGCCGTAGGACTGCAGCTTGCGAAGATCGACCGCGATCTCGTAGGCCTTGCTCTTGCCGCCGAACCCGGTGACGTCAATGACGCCCGGCACCGCTTTCAGGCGCCGCTGCAGCACCCAATCCTCCAGGGTCTTGAGGTCCAACAGGCTGAACCCCGGGGGACCAACCAACCGGTAGCGCATGATTTCGCCGACCGGACTCCACGGCGAGATCTGCGGCTGCGCGTTATTCGGCAGCGGTCCGAGCTGAGCCAGCCGATTGAGCACCTTCTGCTCGGCTTCTTCGTAGGTGAAATCATAGGTGAATTGCAGCTTGATGTCGGACAGCCCAAACAATGAAATGGTCCGCATCGCATTGAGATGCGGAATGCCCGCGAGCTGCACCTCCAGCGGAATGGTGACGTAACGCTCCATCTCCTCGGCGGACTGGCCGGTACTCTGCGTAATGATGTCGACGAGCGGCGGGACCGGGTCGGGATAGGCCTCGATGTTGAGCTTCACGAACGCCATGAAGCCGGCGCCCAGCAGCGCCAGGAACATGACCACCACCAGAACCCGCTGGCGGAGAGCAAATTCAATAACCCCATCCATGCTCTAGCCGCCTATGATCGTACAGCCTTAGGACTCGTTGCCGCTCGCAGCACGGTCGATGAACAGGCCCCCACGCGTGATGACGCTCTCGCCCGGCTGCAGGCCGCCCGTGACTTGAACCAGGTTGCCGTTGGCGATCCCGAGCGTGACCGAGCGCAGTGCAACGGACTTGTCGGCCGCGACGGTCCAGACTCGGGCTTCCGCGCCTTCATAGATGATGGCTTCGCGCGGGATCGCCGGCGAGCTTTGATCATCGCCGGCAAGAATCGTGACGCTTGCGAACATCTCGAGCTTCAGAAGCTTGTCGGGATTTTCGATGTTCGCCCGAACCATCAGCCGCCGGGTCGAAGCATCGAGCGCTTCCGCGACATAGTCGACGTGACCCTTGAAGACGCGCCCGGGATGCGCCGACACGCGAAATTCCAGCGCCTGCCCAAGCCGAACGCGCGGCGAGTCGGTCTCCTTGATATTGGCGATCAGCCACACGGTCCCGAGGTCGCCCACGACATAGACCGGATCGCCGGACGGATCGCTCGCCCCGCTGGTGATGAATTGCCCCGGTCCCACCTTGCGCTGCACGACCGTCCCGGCGATCGGTGTGTAGATTGGCGTTTCCGAATTGATTTTTCCAGTTTTCTGAAAATTGGCGATCTCATCCTCGGACTTTTGCAAAATGCGCAACCGATTGCGCACGGCTTCGAGCGCGATCTCGGCCGAGCGCATATTGCTCTGAGACCCGATCAGGTCATTTTGCGCCTGCTGCCAATCCTTCAGCGGCACCGCCTTCCCGTCATAGAGCTCGTGCTGACGCTTCTCGGTGATTTCGGCCAGATTGAGCTGCGAGCGTGCCGTCTCCACCCCCGCGACCGCGGTGATGAAATCGTTCTGTGCCTGCACCATGTCGGTGGCTTCGAGGGTGAACAGCAGCTGGCCCGCTTTGACCACATCGCCCGGCTTGGCAAGGATCTTGGCGACCCGACCGGAATAGGGCGAAAAGATCGGCGTGGAATGATCCTCGTCGACCGCGATCTTGCCCTCGGCGGCGAGCTCCAATCGGAACGCGTGTTGCTCCACCTGCTGAACCAGAAGGCTCTGCCATTGCGAGGCGGTGGGACGGAAGGTGCCGGCGACTGCCTTCGATTGGTTCGCAGCTTCACTCGCTCGCTCAGCCTCCTCGTGCGACCGCATGAGATAGGCCACCACGCCCCCAATCAGGAGAATTGAGGCCAGGACAAACCGCACCCGCGTAAAAATTCTTCGGCGCCGCGGAACCTGCGCATCCGATGAATTCCTGCTCATGTGGTCACTCGCATCAACTGCTGCATTGGGTCTGCCGTTCCCCCCGCGCGCGCCCGTCCGGCGCCCCACCGGCTGGTCGTCACCTCCCCGTGTCCGCGCGTCCGGTTCGACGCCGTCAAATTCTCATGTCCCGCATTCGGATCCCTGTCGGCGCTCCTGCGCGCTTTGTGATGGATCCAGTCTCTCGGTCGCACATGGAAATCGCGTGGCTACGCCGATGGCCGCCACGCGATTTCAACCGCAAGCCCGCAAATGTCGCGAGGCTGTATCCCGATCAGAAGTGGACAATCGCGTCGATCGCTCCGAGCCAGGTGGTGCTCTTGTTCGGGCATTGACCCGACGCAGCGCCGGCAAAGTGCGCGGTCGCGGCACAGCCCGGTCCGTTGACAACGTTCAGGAGATTGTTGCTGCCGGTGTTGCCGTTGAACGCCGGACCATCGACCGAATGGTACATATCCACTTCAGGACGAATCTCGATCTGCGGCGAGAACCAGTGCTGCCAGCCGATGCCGAAATTCGTGTAGCGCGTCTTCACGCCGGTCCGCTGACCTTCCACGTCATCATAGAACTCCGGACGGAACGAGATGTTGTCCAGGGACGAGATCTTGTAGTTCAGGTACGCAACGGTGGCGAACACGTTTGCCGTACACCATGACACTGTCGGATCTTTGCACTGCGCAAAGAACGGCGAGTTGTAGTTGAAGTTCGAGAACGGCGTGACACCGGTGAAATTGGCGGCGTTCGGCACCCTGTTCTGACTGAGATTGTAGGCCTCCCAGGAGAGGTGCCACTGCTCGTTGAACTTGTGATACCAGGTGATGCCCTTCCATTGCAGATTGTTGTAGCCCCAATTGCCGCCGTTGATGCCGTCAACCGCGACATAGATGTTGTCGTAGCCGCTGTCGCTCTGCCAGCGCACGGCGGCCGAGAGCGACGGCACCGCGCCCGGATCGACCGGCATGGTGGATCCCGGATACATCTGGGCGCCGATCGTGCCGGTACCGATATTTGCATTGGGCATCGTCGCACCGAGGTGCCACGGCGCCGCTTCGGTCCCGATCGTCACGCCCATTTGCACGAACCAGTTCTTGGTCAGCGCGACGGTCGTGTTGATGCCTTCATTGGTGTAATTGTCGAACGTGTAGGTCATCGAGTGCGTGTACATGTAGTTGTTTGGGGCGAGCTGCGCCTCGATGTCCGGGATCGAGATGTAGCGGCCGACACGCACCAGCATGCCTTCGGCGACTTGCGGGAAGAACAGTTCCCCGTACACCATCGGGAAGTCGTAACCGTTGACCTGGTTATGATTGAGCAACTGATAGCTCGCGAGACCATAGGATGTGGTGTAGCGATAATTTTCGCCGTAGATCGCAGACAGGCGGAAGCCCCAGTCGACGTGATCCTTCTGCACCGTGTCAGGCACACGCTCGAAATAAATCACCGCCTGATCGAGCTGTACGGTGTTCGGCGTATAGGCGTAGGCGATCGGCGCGTTGCCGCCCGGTCGCGCTCCGTTGCTGCTGACGTTTGCACCGACGTTCACCCAGCCATAGACCTGCATATTGCCGGCGGCCATGGCTTGGCCGACCCCGGTATTGGCGATCGCTACCATCAACGGACTGTCGATCGAAGCCGGCCGAGTGACGCCCATATTCTCGGTGCCGCCATAGGGCCATTCCGTGAACGGATAGGGCGGCGTCGTTTGCGGCGTCGTCGGCCAGTAAGACCGGCGGCCCGGAGGCGCTTTCGGATCGACCGGCGGACCGTCATGGCCCCATTCGAGCTCGTAGTACTTGATGAAGCGCGTAAAGACATCGTCCCCGAGATAGGCGTCGAGGCATTTGTAATTGACGTAAGGATCGCAGTACTTGACCTTTTTCTGTCCGGGGTAATCATCCGCGTTCGCGCTGGTGGCAGCGGCGACGGCATAAAGCGACACCCCAACTAAAAGAAATTTTTTCATGACGAAGCCCCAACCCCATTGTTGCGGGCGCCCTACTGGCGCGATTCCGTAACTCAACCCGGCATGTTGAGTTTTCTCGAGGGGGGCGGAAAAAATCGATACTGTTAACCATGGCCTTTCATATATAAAAAATAGCGCGATATGCGCGATTGAGAACGACTGCACACACGCACATCACCTGCGCCTTCGAATGCTTAGTAAGCGTGCGAAAAATGGCGTTTGCAGCGCGGTAATCGCGTGTCGAATCGAGGCTCGCGACGCTTTTCCAATCCCAGTGTGATCTAATTGTTACAATCGAGGCCGCACGCACACCGCTTCGGTCCACTATCTCGGCCATCGTCATCGTTGCTTGTGTCGCTGTCGCCGGCGCATTCCGCAATTTCAACGCTGCCGGAGCGAGACACGATTGATTTTCGTCGTCGACCTCCGGTCGTGCATCCGCGATCGCGGTATATTTTATTTCTACGGAAATCACCCAGACTTCGTATAGAGCCTATATGTCATCAATCGCTACCATTCTGTGCATCGCGTGATCTTCACTGGCCGGCACCGAGGGGATCGAGAAGATGTCGTTCGCAGCAGACGCTGTGCAGAATATCGCCCAACCGTCGGGTGACGATAATGTCGCCGCCGGCAATCCGGCGATCAATCCTGCAAAAATTTCGGCCAGGACTTTGGACACCGACTTCAGCTTCATTCCAAGTGTGCTTGCGGCCAAGTGCCGGCGGCTGATCGAAACCTATCACGCCATGAACGGCTACGGCTGCCTCCCCGATATGCTGTGGCAGCCCGAGCTGCGTGACTTCATCGAAATGCACAAGGACCTGCACCTGATCTTCAAGCGCGCGGCGATCGCCCGAAGCGCCAAGCGCGCAAACGAAGGCTTCATTCTGATCGCGACCACCATCCTGTCGCTGGAAGTCCTGGCGAGCGACTTCGCCAGCTGGAGCGCACGTTTCCCCGCAGCGAAGCGGCACGCGGATGCGGTTCTCCAGGAATATACCATGAATTCGCGCACGTGGCTGATGGATCGCTATCTTTATCCGCGCAGCTATATCAATCCGGCGTTCATCAACGCCCTCGCACCACCGGAAGCTCTGAGGTCGAGTGGTCGTGACGCGGTGCCGGACAGCAAGCGCGAGCGCGCCTCCTCGCCCGCCATCGCCGGAGATCTGACGCCGACGATCGAATTGGTTTAAGCCGCGCCGGCGCGCACCTGGAACGTATTCGATATTTTCTTCGAGTTCGGATGGGCGGTGCCCGATAACGATCGCACGGCGCGCGTCCGCAAATAGGCGCAGCCACGCTGCTCAGCGCGTTCGCAATTGCCGATTTATCCGGCTTCGTTCGCCAACGACCGACATCGATAATATTCCCCTGTGGAGAATGAATGCGGCGACATGGCTTTGCTATCGAATTGCGTGTTTTTTAATTTGAATATAGCGACGCCGTCGAAATACTGTGATGGCGATATCAATAAGAAAATTAAATAAGAACATATGACGCGACGCAGATGTGACCGAGCGCGGAAGCAGCCATCGTGCTTGGATCGCATCATCGTTGGCGGTTTCGGAATTTTACAACGGGTGATGGCGCACGTGAACACGACTCGATTTTTTCGCGACCGTTCATGTGCACCCTGTCTTGCGTGGTTGCTGTGCCTGCCCTTGTACGTCATGGCGGGGAGCGTCATGACCGGAAGCGCAATGGCCGAGACGCTGACGGAGACGTTGGCACGGGTCTATCAGAACAATCCTCAACTCAACGCGGCACGCGCTCAACTGCGCGCGACCGACGAGACCGTTCCGCAAGCCCTGTCCGGATATCGCCCTCAAATATCAGCAGGCGCCAGCGTCGGCTACAACCCGGTGAAAAATGCGTTTCCCGACGGCACGCAGCAATATGCCAATCTACGTCCGTGGTTGGCAGGCGTGACCATCACGCAGCCGCTGTTCAACGGCTTCCGCACCGGCAACACCGTACGTCAGGCGGAAGCGCAAGTGCGTTCGGGGCGCGAGGGCCTGCGCAATCTCGAACAGACAATATTCGTCAGCGCGGTGACCGCCTACATGAATGTCCTTGCCGACCAGACGCTGGTCGACGCGCAACGCTCCAACGTTACATTCTTGCGGGAAACCCTGGAATCCACGCGCAAATCGTTCGACGCCGGCAATGTGACGCCGACCGATGTCGCCCAGGCCGAGGCACGATTGGCGCGCGGCCAATCCGATCTCAACGCTGCCGAGGTCGCGCTCGCCACCGATCAGGCGAACTTCATGCAGGTGACCGGCGCACCTCCTGGCCGGCTGGTGCCGGCGGAACCCGCCGACCGCGTACTCCCCCGTGGCCGCGAGGAAGCCCTTGCGATCAGCCGGCGCGAGCATCCGACCATCGTCGGCGCAAGCTTCGACATTGATGCCGCGGACGCCGCGGTCAAAGTTGCCGAAGGCGCGCTCCTGGCGACCGTCAACGTGCAAGCGACCGCGTCGCACGCGTCCCAGACCGACACCACGTTCGGCACCACCCGAACCGATCAGGCCGCGGTGATCGGCAATGCGACAATTCCGATCTACGACGGCGGATTTGCCGCCGCGCAGGTTCGTGCCGCCAAGGAGACGCTCGGACAGATCAGGATCATCCTCGATCAGGTCCGGCTCGCGAACGACACCGCCGTCGTCACCAACTGGGTGACGAACGAGGGCGCCAAAACCGCGATCAAGGCCGGCGATGCCGAGGTGCGGGCCGCTACGCTCGCGCTCGCGGGCGTGCAGAAGGAACGCGCCGCCGGCGTGCGCACGACGCTCGATGTGCTCAACGCCGAACAGGATCTGATCGCGGCCAAAGGACGCCTGATCTCGGCGCAGCGCGATCGCGTCGTCGCCTCCTATACGCTGCTGAGCGCCATCGGCCGCTTCGATAACAAGCACCTGGAACTGCCCGCACCGGACTACGACCCGCAGACGCACTACACCCAGGTCCGCGACGCCTGGTTCGGTCTGCGGACGCCGTCGGGACAGTGAGAGATCCCGATGCGTTGCTGCTTTGCCCGGGTGGCAGACGTCATGGCAAGCACGGTCGTTCGGCTTGATCGATGGAGGCAACGAATGAGAGCATGGCTACCAGTCGCAGCAACGGCAATCGCCTTGCTGGCCACCCCGGCGTTGTCACAGGTGGATGGATTTGGCCACAAGATCCCGCCAAAACCCGAAGACCTGCCACCGGCGCGCAACGAGGGCGCCTACCGGGACGCGCTCAAACGAATTCCCGACCAAAAGGACAAGAGCGACCCGTGGCAGACCGTGCGGGAAAAGCCGCCGGCAAAATAACCGCCATCAGCTTGCGCGACAGCAAACGCGCCCGATGGACCCCCGCCCGCCACGAGCTGGGCTGTCACGACCCGGGCTGATTTGCGGGTCTCATGCCCAACAGGCGACGCGCAGATTCCAAACCAAAGCGCAGGGGCTTCGTCCAACAACGGCCGTTTCCGCTCGCGCAAAATCGGCGCGCCGCGCGCTAGTCCGGACCGTCGCCGCGTTGATAGAGCGAGACATAGAGGGCGTAGAGCACCAGCCCCACAGCCACAATGACCATCCAGTTCTGGAATTCGAAGCCGAAAATCGTGAATCGATGAAGGAGAAAGCTCGTGTCCGGCATGAGAATACAAGTGCGCTAATGGTCCCCACAGAGAAGCAGCATACGGTATAAACTTTTCATAAACATGCACAAATCGAGTGCACATGATCTTTTTCTAGTCTCGCGACATCCTCGTCTCTCAAATTTGGCAGTGATCGGCACGAAAAAATAGAAATTCCCACCCGCCGATCTGCCGCTCCCTAGCCGGAACATCGCATCGTTGTCCCGTTCTTGGCGATAGCCGGCCAAGAAGTTATGCAGATACATCCCATCGGTGCGATTTTGCTACTTTTTTTTTATCCTCGCCTCCGAAGACTCATATGGATTTTTTATCACAATTGGACGAATCCTAATGATGCCGGGGACTTGGGGGCTGCAGCGTGGCAACGAATTGCGTTGCGTCCGCAGATATTTCTGCGGCGACAAGATCCAAAATCGTGACGGCCAGACTATTGCGGACGGCCAGGACTATTGCGCACGAACGCCATCATAGACAGTTGCGCTTGCATGATCCTTGCAACGCCAAGGGTAACTCGCAACCACGGCAACGTCCCATGATGGCTCCCACCCTGTTATGCGAGATTCGTCGGGATCGCAGCCGGCGGCCACCATCGTTCATTGCACCAAGAGCGACATCGCGCCAGAGCGCATCCGCAGATGCTTCGTAAGCTCGCATCAGCCAGTTCGGCACACACCGGCGAGCGCCGTGCGACGTACGGCGCGCTCGCGCACACGGCTCGATTTCTCAAGTGCCACGTCCTGCCGACGCTGATGGCCCTCGGCCTCGTCGGCCTCGCAACCCTGGTTTACTTCGGCATCGCAGCCATCGGATTTCTCAATTTCATTCCGGTCATCTACCTGGTGCCGGTAGTCATTGCCGCGACGCGATGGGGTGCGCTGCCGGCGATCGCGGCTTCGGTTGGGGGATTCCTTGCGTCCGATTATTTCTTCTATTCGCCGTATTACAGCTTCGCGATGGATGATCCGCAGGAGGTCGTCGATCTCCTGCTGTTCCTGGCGGTCGCCCTCGTCACCAGCAACTTGGCCATGCACCTCAAGCGAGAGGCTGACGCGCTGCGCCGAAAAAGGAAGGAAATTCACGACCTCTACGACTTTTCGCGTCGGCTGGCGTCCTGCTTTACCGTCTCCGACCTCGTTCTCGCGATTCAAATTTATGTCTCGCGGACGCTGGAACGAACCGCGTTTCTTTTCAATGCGCTCTCCGATGGCGACCGCGGATCGTTCGACGTCGTTCTTGCTCCGGAGCAGGTTCAGCAGGAAGCCAGGGCGATGATTGCTGCGAATACGCTGGAGCCGCGCACGATTGTCGACCCTTCGACGCGAAGCACCTGGTTGCTCACCCCGCTATCGTCGGAAACGGCGTATCACGGAGTGATTGCGGTCGATCTGGGCGGCCGCTCGCGCACCAGTCTGGAGACGATGCGGCGCCAAGTGGACGCTAT
>Ga0265342_10004297_pt1 | contig 11284 bp, 13 predicted proteins | sample 4CB327metaG_FD_203125 | JGI IMG/M metagenome (GOLD analysis project Ga0265342, IMG submission 203125) | Rhizosphere microbial communities from Carex aquatilis grown in University of Washington, Seatle, WA, United States - 4-CB3-27 metaG | ecosystem: Host-associated > Plants > Roots >...
GACCCGCACTCCGCTCACTCCTGGGCGGAGTTTTGTATTTATAGCTCTATAGAAATAGGGCAGTGGTCCGACCCCATCACCTCGGGTAAAATCTCAGCTTTTTTGAGCTTAGGGGCCAGCTTTTTGGATACAAAGAAATAGTCTATGCGCCAGCCTACGTTGCGCGCCCGGGAGTTGGCAAAGTGGCTCCACCAGGTGTAGTAGCCCTTGCCCTCTGGGGTAAATTTGCGGAAGGAGTCTACAAAGCCGGCTTCGATAATCTGATCAATGCCCTCGCGCTCCTCGTTGGTGTAACCATGCTCGCCCTCGTTGGCCTTAGGATTGGCAAGGTCGTCGGGACCATGGGCCGCATTAAGATCGCCGCAGAAGATAACGGGTTTCTTTTCCTCGAGCCGCTTGCAGTAAGCCAAAAATGCCGGGTCCCATTGCTTGTGGCGCAAGGTAAGGCGGCTTAGGTCCTCCTTAGAGTTGGGGGTGTAGACCGTAACGACGTAAAAATCCTTAAACTCGGCCGCGATAACCCGCCCCTAGGCGTTTGGGTCGCCATAGTCGTCTCCCGAGAGCTTGTACTTCTTGACCAAATCCTCCGGCAAGCCCAACAAGACTGAAATAGGCTTAAGCTCTTTGCGTTCTTCTTGATTGATCTTTGTCTTAACAAAGATAGCCGTGCCGCTATAACCCTTCTTCTCGGCCGAGTTCCAATACTCTTCGTATTCGGGCAGGTCAATCTCCGCCTGGCCTTGTTGAGCCTTTGTCTCCTGCAAACAGAGGATGTCGGGCTTGTATTTAGCAATAAAAGGTAAAAATAGCCCCTTGCTATGTACTGCCCGTATTCCATTAACGTTCCAGGAGATGAGTTTCATGGGCCCAGAATAACATGATAGAGTGCGGCGCAGGAGGTACCTCATGGCCGAAGAACCCTTAGGTGAAAGACTTGTTCGTCTGGCTGAAGAGGGAGTGGAGGATCTTAAACGCCAACGCCTACTTCCTACCCAAGAGTTTGCGGATCAATTACGCGAACTACGCCAACGACAAGGACTCTCAGTAGAGCAGTTTTCAGAGCGCTACGGCATACCAACTGCTGAAATTGTTACCGCCGAGCTAGCTCGTGGCGTAAAACCTAACACCAAGATGCGGCTCCTGGTCGAAATGATAAAGGCAGATCCCCAGGGAGTCGCAAACCTCATCGCTTCGCTGCGAAACAAAGACAACTCAAAGCCTCAGCAACACTGAGGCTTTTTCTTTTACTTTCTTCGTTGGCCGTGGAATTTTTTATGGATTTCTCTTAGGTGTTTGTCGGTTATGTGGGTGTAGACCTGAGTGGTGGCTATGTTTGCATGGCCGAGGAGCGCTTGCACCGAGCGCAGATCGGCACCGCTCTCTAGTAGATCGGTCGCGAAGCTGTGGCGGATGACGTGCGGCGTCACTTTGCGGGTGATGCCGGCTTTAGTTGCGTACTGTTTTATCATTCGCTCGACCGAGCGGGGAGTGAGGCGTAGCTGTTTAGCAGTCTTTGATGCTTTGCCCATTTGTATAAAGAGCGCGTCATCTATGTCGCCGCGTTTGTCGAGATAAGCTTTGATCGCTTTTTTGGCAGCAGGGGAGAGAAACACCACGCGGACCTTCTCGCCCTTGCCGCGGACTGAAAATTCATCGCGAGAGAGGTCTAGGTCGCGGTTGAGGCCAGTGAGCTCCGAGACACGCAAGCCGGTGGAGAAAAAGAGCTCCATGATCGCTTTGTCGCGCAGCGCGGTGAGCGAGTCGCCCTTGGGGCCGTTTATGAGCCTATTGAGCTCGTCGCTCGAGATGAGGTCGAGGTCGCGGGCTCCCACCTTAGCCAGCTCAATGCGCTCCGGGTTGAGCGAGTCTATTTCGCGTTTGCGGAGGAATTTGAGGAACGCGCGCAGGCTGATCATGTAGTAGTTCTGCGTCTTGTGCTTCATCGTGCCGGAGGTACCCGACTGTCGGTTGAGATGGATGCGGAACTCACGCACGGACTTCTCGCTAATGGCAGCAGGGGAGGAGACTTTGGCAAAAGCGAGGTAGCGCGTGAGGTAGCGGTCGTAGTTTTCGACCGTTTTAATAGAGCGGCCCTTTTCTATCTCCAAATACTCCAGAAACTCGATTTTTAAACTCTTAAGGTCGTAGGATGCCATACGTCGCACAATTTTATCATGGTTTCCTCGTTGCTTGACAAATGTGTTGTAATATGCTAATATGGAGGTAGGGGTCGTCTGTATATGTAATGAGTAACAGGCGAAAAGGAACATTGAAATGCGGCGTATTAGTAGCGTACTGGCTCTCCTCCTGTGTGTTGTCGCGGGAGGTGCCAGAGCGGACGAGTGGATGGACTTTGCTCGTTCGCAGATTGAACCGATGGCTTGCAACGTTTACCACGAGGCCAGAGGGGAACCGCGCTTGGGTCAAATGATGGTTGCCTATGTCACGCTTATGCGGGCTAAAGCAAATCGCTCTATGTGGGGCGGCAGTACCATCCTAGGCGTCGTGTTCAAGAGAGGCCAATTTTCTTGGACATACGACTCTAGCAAGACCTGCAACTTGCCGAAGGGCAACGCGCGGGAGCAAGCGTCGGAAATAGCGACAATCGTGGCGCTGGGATTCTTCAAACCTCCTGGCGACCTGCTTGTCGACGCTCTTTACTACATGAACCCGACTACCGCCGACCCGAAGCAGCGCTGCCTAATGGCAACACACTTCAGGCAAGTGGGAGTAGTGGGAAACCAGTACTTCTACTCAGAAGAGCCTGCCTGGTTGGTGCCGTCGCGGTTCGGCTGTAATCTATCGCAGTTTGTGCCAACAGTACCGACTAGTTAGTGATTCTCCCGCCGCCCTTCACCCGAAGGGCGGCGGATTCTTTTATATAGACGGGGCCTTGCGGAATTGTGCGGGCTGTGATATGCTGTGGTTTAGCAGGGGATTGAAGAACCCTGCATTTATTATCTAGCGAAGCGAGAGAAATGAGCATTCTGATGCTCTTTTCCGAGCGAGCGACGATAATATTTGGATAAATCCAAAATATATATGCTTACGAAGCAGAAAAAGACCAAAGTTATAAAGGAGGCGGCGATACACGATGCCGATACCGGCTCGCCTGAGGTTCAGGTGGCCCTTTTGTCGAAGAAAATCGACGAGCTCACTTCGCATTTGAAGAAACACCTCAAAGACAAGCACTCGCGCCGCGGCTTGCTGCAGATGGTTGCAGACCGCCGCACGCATTTGAAGTATCTCGAAGGCTCCAACAAGAAGCGCTACAACGCACTTGTTAAGAAGTTGGGTTTGAAGAAGTAGCGCCTGCCCGTAGGCTGCGGCCAGGGAAATTTTTTAGCTGCTCGGGTGTAGTATATAAAAGGGAAGGTCGATTTTTATATTCCCTGCATTATTTTGTTCGCGTAAACGGTTCTCTTTTTATTTAGTTAGTTCTATCTATTTATATGGCAATCATTAAGCATAAAAGCCAGCGTGTCGGCATTTTTATAGACACGCAAAACCTGTATCACAGCGCAAAAAACCTTTATAAAGCAAAGGTTAACTTCGGCAATGTCGTTAAAGAGGCGGTTGCCGGACGCGTACTCATCCGCGCAGTCGCCTACGTTATCCGCACCGAGTCCGAGGAGGAGAAGGGCTTCTTTGAAGCGCTCAACAAGCTCGGCATCGAGACCAAGGTTAAAGACATCCGCGTATTTGCTGGTGGCGCAAAAAAGGCCGACTGGGACTTGGGCACCGTCGTTGACCTCGTGGCGATGGCGCAGAAGCTCGACACCATTATTCTCGCGACCGGCGACGGAGACTTTGTGCCGGTTGTGGAGTATCTCAAGTACGCGCACGGCTGCCAGGTGGAGGTTATCGCCTTCGGCAAGTCGTCCTCGGGCCAGCTGCGCGAAGCGGCCGATGACTTTATAGACATGTGCGACGATCCGCGCAATTATCTGATCGGTTATCGCGGCGGCGGGCGCTGGATACCGGGCTTTACATCCGGATCAAACGACCGCTCGCAGAGTGCCGACACCAGCCCGGAGAATACCGAGGCTCCCGAGGAATCTATGGATGGCGAAGACCCCGCGATAAAAATGTCCGGGGAGTCGTAAAAGTGATATAGTTTCATGAGCAAACAGGAGGGTTGCATGACAAAAGACAGAACACTCCGCTCTTTGGAACAGGCAGTCGAAATGGTTAAGCGGCTTCCACCTCGACCCAAAAAGCCGTCACCGCCGTCTCCCAAGAAACCCCTCGTAAGCTCAAAAAGAAAGAGGGAGTTGGTCGACGCCTAAATTTCGTTTCAGGTTTGAAAAAGCTCCGCTTCCGCGCGGAGCTTTTTTCTGTTACAGTTTCTGTATATAAGTAATCGCGAAGCGGGTGGATAGGTAGATTCCAAGTGCTCTGCCAGTTTAGAGCAAAAGACTTGGGGCCTAAAATTCACCAGTTTCGCTCAATAGCGAACATGCAGTCAAAAACATATGAATTGGAAATAGGTGGCAAGAAGATGATTGCCGAGTTTACCGACTTGGCGGAGCAGGCGAGCGGCTCGGTCATTTTGCGCTATGGCAACACCGCCGTGCTCGCGACTGCGGTCATGAGCGCCAAGACGCGCGACGATATCGATTATTTTCCGCTCACCGTCGATTACGAAGAAAGGTTTTACGTAGCAGGCAAAATCCTCGGCTCTCGTTTTATCAAGCGCGAAGGCAGGCCTTCCGAGCAAGCAACGCTCTCCGGCCGCGTGGTAGATCGCACTATCCGCCCGCTCTTCCCCTCGCATATCCGCAACGAGATCCAGGTAATTATCACGGTGTTGGCGCTCGACGAAGAGGACCCCGACGTAGTTGCAGTCAATGCCGCCTCACTTGCGCTCGCGACCTCGCAGATCCCGTGGGCTGGCCCGGTCGCCGCGGTGCGCATCGGGAGGGCCGGTGTTCACGCTGCAAAAAATTCTGATTCCTCCGCTGCAGGACTGCAAGGGGACGCTGCAGAATCAAAATTTTCCGCAGCGGGAGACTTCATCATCAACCCCACCTACGCGCAGCGTGCGACAAGTACACTCGACATTTTGGCATGCGGTAAAGATGGCACTATTAATATGATCGAGGTTGCAGGACAGGAGGCAAGCGAGGTGGACGTTGCCGCCGGCTTTGCGCTCTCGGTTGAGGAGCACAACAAGATTTTAGACTGGCAGAAAAAAATAATCGCTGATATCGGCAAGGCAAAAGTTGATGCCGCAAAGCCGCAGATCCCCGCAGCACTCACGGCGCTCTACGACGCGCAGTTTGCAACCAAGGTTCGCGACGCTGTCTTTTGTGGTGTAGCCGGCAAAGACGCAATCCACGAAGTGCAGCACGAGTGGATGGATGCGGTTGCAGCAGACGAGGTGCTCAAAGAAATTAAATCGGGATTGGTAAAAAGATTTCTTGAAGACAAAGTCGACGAAGAGATCCATCGCGGGGCTATCGAGGACAACAAGCGTCCCGACAATCGCCCGTTCGACCAGATCCGCCCGCTGTTTGCGAAGGCCGGCGGTGTTTCGCCGATGCTCCACGGCTCCGGCATCTTTTATCGCGGCGGCACGCATGTGTTTACTGCGCTCACGCTCGGCGGCCCCGGCGACTCACAACTTGTCGACACCATGGAGGAGCACGATGTAAAAAAGCGATTCATGCATCACTACAACTTCCCGCCGTTCTCCGCTGGAGAGACCGGTCGCATGGGCGGCATCAACCGCCGCGCAATAGGCCACGGTGCACTTGCAGAAAAAGCGCTCGAGGCAGTAATCCCTGATGCAGTGACATTCCCGTACACGATCCGGGTCGTGTCTGAATGTTTTGCATCAAACGGATCAACATCGATGGGTTCGGTATGCGCATCAACGCTCGCGCTCATGGACGGCGGCGTACCTATTAAGGCTCCGGTTGCGGGCATCGCGATGGGACTCATGACACATGGTGGAGAGAACCGCGTGCTCACTGACATCCAAGGACCTGAAGATGAGTTCGGTGGCATGGACTTTAAGGTTGCCGGTACCAAAAACGGCATCACTGCAATACAGCTCGACATCAAACTCGACGGTATCCCGTTGCCGATTCTGACTGAGGCGCTCGCAGGCGCAAAAAAGGCTCGCCTTGAAATCCTCGATGTTATTACAAAAGAAATCGCCGCACCGCGCGCAAACATCTCTGCACGCGCTCCGGAAATCCTCACGATGAAGGTGAAGCCCGACCAAATAGGCATGGTTATCGGCGGCGGCGGCAAGACTATCAACGGTATCCGCGAGGTAACGGGCGTTGAGGACATCACGATCGAGGACGACGGCTCGGTATTTATCACCGGCAAGAACGGCACTGCACAAAAAGCACGCGAGATGATCGAGGCGATCGTCAAAGAATACAAACCGGGAGAGACTTACGATGGGGAAGTCACTCGCCTTATGGACTTTGGCGCCTTTGTGCGCATCGGCCCAGGCAAAGACGCCGAAGGTCTTGTCCACGTATCTGAAGTCGCACCGTTCCGTATCGACAAGATATCGAGCGCAGTGGCAGTAGGGGACAAAGTTCGGGTTATGATAAAGGAGATAGACGAGAAGGGCCGCATCAACCTCTCGATAAAGATGGCAGACCCTGACTTCGCTATTCGAAAAGGCCTTACGCCTTCGACCAACCCCAATGGATCTGAATCCGCTCGCACCCCAAGGCCCCCAAGAAGGGACTTCTAATACTCCGACACCTCCGCCCACGCCCCCAATCCCGCCCCCTCCCGCTCCTGCGCCAACAGTAGCGCCTATTGCGCCTACACCCGTACCTGCTGCTCCGGTAACTCCTCCCGCAGCTGTGCCCGCCACACCAGTAGCACCTCCTGCACCGTCCACGCCCGCGGCACAATCGGGTGCAGGACATGTTGATTTGGGCAAAATTCTGCTACCAAAAAAAGATATGCCGGGCAAAACGCTCGACAGCGCTTCGCGCGTCAACGCCGGCGCGCTTTTGGATTCGGAACAAAAGGCCGCGATGCCGATACCTCAGGCCCCGCCCGCGCCAGCCGCCACGCCTGCTCCTGCAGCAAAAAAAGAGGGAGGTGTGCGCTCGATAGAAACGTATCAGGGCGACATCGAGAAGCTAGTTGAGAATAAAAACGTGTCGGTGGTCTCCATTGCTGCCGCCGAGGCGGCGCGCCGAGGTACAACCAGCTTGGGGGGAGAGTCGGCAACCCATCGAGAGCCGCTTGATTGGCAAGGGCTTTTGCGCCGCGGCGGGATGATCGGCGGCGGCATACTCATGTTTACCGCAGCGGCACTACTGCTCTACTACGTGCTGCAACCTGCCAAGACAGTACAGGTTTCTGCAGCCCAAGTCTCACCCTTTATCACAGTCGACGCAACGAAAGTACTCACTATACCTGCCGACAATACTCTGACACATGCAGACGTGATAACGGCGCTCGACCAGGAACGCACCGGGGTCTCGCTTTCACTCGGGCTGATAGAGCGGCTCTACATCGCCTTCTCTTCCACTACCGCAGACGGGCAGCAGTCGCTTATGCCGCTGACCGTACAGCAAGTGCTCCAATTTTTATCGCCCAATGTGCCGGACACACTGTTGCGCTCAGTTGACCCGCAAACATATCTTCTGGGCATCCACGTATATCAGGACAATCAACCTTTTATCATCCTAAAGGCGACTTCCTACGAAGAGGCCTACGCCGCGATGCTCGCATGGGAGCCATACATGCAGCATGATCTGGCGCCTTTCTTCACCCGTGTGCCTCCGGTAAAAATATCCAACACGCCATCTCAAACTACGGGCACCAGTACGCAGGGCGTCGCCTCAACAACCGACACCGCGCCGGCCCAGTTTTATACTCCGCCCGCGGTATTTGTAGACCAGATTGTGGAGAATCAGAACGCGCGCGTGATAGAAGATGCCGACGGTAATATTCTGTTGTTGTGGACCTTCCTCGACCGCAATACACTTGTTATCACCACAAGCGATGTGACGCTGCGCGAGATAATCAGCAGGCTCACGAGCGCGCCCGTCGTGCCCACGCCCTAGTCGCATTGCGCAAAAGCTGTGCGGCTTGGTACTATAAGTGCCATGAATACCGAACACTTTAAAGAGGCGCTCCAGAAGGAATTGAAACTTGTAGAGGGGGAGCTCAAGACCGTGGGCGTGCAAAACCCGAAGAATTCGGCCGATTGGGAAGGGAAGGAGGTTGCGATGGACGTCACCAATAATGAGTCCGACGAGCTTGGCGACAAGATGGAGGAGTATGGCGAGAATCGTGCCATCAACGACACGCTCGAGATCCGCTACAACAATATCAAACGAGCGCTCGGCAAAATCGCAGGCGGTACCTACGGCGTGTGCGAAATCGGCGGGGAGAAAATTGAGGAAGATAGGCTTGAGGCAAACCCGGCGGCCCGCACTTGCAAAGACCACATGGCTGAGGAAAGTACACTTGCGTAAAATAATCGCGTGAGTAGTATATCGCGATGCAATATGCACGCGTATACGGCGCTCAGACCTCGCTCCTCTCTCCTTATATCGTTTCTATCGAGACCGACCTCTCGCGCGGGCTACATGCTTTCACTGTCGTGGGGCTGCCCGACAAAGCCGTTGAAGAATCGCGCGACCGCGTTGCGGCAGCTATCAAGCACAGCGGATTTGAATCTCCAAAATCTCGCAATCAAAAAATTGTCATCTCGCTCGCGCCCGCCGATTTAAAAAAGGAGGGGCCTATGTTCGATCTCCCGATCGCGCTCTCGTACTTGGCAGCATCGGACGACATTCGTTTTGATCCGGAACCGTATCTTTTTATCGGCGAACTCAGCCTCGACGGACAACTGCGCGGCGTGCGCGGAATACTGCCGCTTGTTGCAGAGGCAAAAAAGCAGGGCAAGCGCGCGATTTTTGTACCGAAAGAAAACGAAGAGGAGGCCGCGCTCGTGCCGGGGATAGAAGTCTACGGTGCCAATAGTTTGGAAGAGGTGATCGCACATGTAAACACCAAACCCGCCAGCACAAGTACACAGCAGAAAAAGAAGGGCGAGCCGCTGGGCAAAATTACACCGACGCCGCAGACCAAACTCGAGCCGGTGTACGGCGATACCAAATTTGCTTTTGAGGATATCCGCGGGCAAGAGTCCGCAAAGCGCGCGGCAATCATCGCCGCTGCGGGCGGCCACAACCTCGGCCTCTCGGGCCCGCCGGGAACCGGCAAAACAATGCTCGCACGCGCGCTCACCTCGGTTTTGCCACCGCTCTCGTTTGACGAGATGCTTGAGGTCAACAGCATCCACTCGGTCGCCGGCGTCTTGCGCGGAGAGTTGATGACGATGCCGCCGATGCGCGCGCCGCACCATACCGCATCGTATGTTTCTATCGTTGGCGGGGGAGCCAACCCGCGCCCGGGCGAAGCAACGCTTGCCCATCGCGGCGTACTCTTCCTCGACGAATTCCCCGAGTTTGATAGGCGCGTTATCGAAGCACTGCGCCAGCCGCTTGAAGACCGCGTTATTTCAATCTCGCGCGCACGCGGCACCGCCCTTTTCCCCGCGCGCTTTACACTCGTCGCTGCGATGAACCCATGCCCGTGCGGCAACTATGGCCATCCGGAAATCGCGTGCACCTGCACGCCGATGGCACTTGAGCGATATCGCCGCAAAATCTCCGGGCCGATTGCCGACCGTGTTGACCTCTGGATGACCATGGGCCCGGTTGAGCTCGGCGAATTAGGCAAGAGAAGCAAAGAGGGAAGTGAGACGGCCTCCGCGCGCGAGCAAGTGCTCCGGGCGCGCGCAGCGCAAGAGCGCCGGTTCGGTATAAAAGGCAAAACAAACAGCGATCTTTCTCCGAGAGAGCTCGACGACCTGGTGCCGCTTGACCCGAAAGTCAGAGCAACGCTAGAGAAAGCCGGCGAGCGTCTGGCCCTCTCACCCAGAGCGTTCCACAGAGTGATAAAAGTCGCGCGCACGATAGCCGACTTAGACGGCAGCGACACTGTAGAAGAGTCTCACATCCTAGAAGCCCTACAATACCGCCAAAGGAAAGCCTAAAACAGGTTTCATACACAAATTTGTTTCACAAAGCCTTAGTATTGCGGCAAGCAGGATTTTCCTATACTCTCACAAAAGAAAGTCCGATTAACGGAGGCAGCGATGGATAGCCTGACAAACCCGGTCCTGTTTTACGGGGGCCAGCACTACATGTTCTCTAACTTCTCCGCCTTTAGGGTTGTATGGCGCGGGAGAGACTGGATGACTTCCGAGCACGCATATCAGGCGGCAAAGTTTTTGGAGCCCGAGATGCAGGACCTGATCGCAGCGGCTACTTCGGCCCACGACGCAAAAAAGCTCGGTCGAAAGCACGATGACCTTAAGCGGCCCGATTGGCCAGAGATGAAGCTTTCGATCATGGAGGAAATACTGCGAGCCAAACTTGCGCAGCATCCCTTCATAAAGGAACGTCTGCTCGAAACAATCGGCAGAGAGATAGTCGAGGATTCGCCCAAAGACTCATTCTGGGGGCGTGGTCCGGATTACAAAGGCGCGAATCATCTCGGCAGATTGTGGATGAAGCTGCGCAACGAGCTCACGCTCGGAAAATATGAGCGATAGAAAAAGCCGCGGCAACGTGCCGCGGCTTCAATTTTTTTCCGACGAACGTTACTTCGCCGCTTGCTTGCGAGCCTTGCGCTCGGCCTCGATCTCGGAAGCGGTGCGCAAGTTGATTGGCTCGGAAACACCGGCAGGAATGCCTAGCTCCGGCTGCGGTGCGTAGTAACGGAACAGGTGGTCGCTCGGGAGCGAAAGCCTTGCGTCCCACAGAGGCTCCTTCTTCATCGGCTTCACTGGTCTTCTCCGTTGGTGAACCAAAACAAAAGTCTCTTTTTTGAATGTATCACACCATGCAGAAAAAAGCTGCTGACTATGTTTGACCTACATTAAACCAATTACTATAGTTGTCCTGGATAATCTCAGAAAGGTATGCGAAATGGAGATGCAAAAAGTGGAATACCCGCTACTTCAACCACGTACTTCGAATGAGGTGCGTGTCGTAAGCTGGAATGTTTACTACGGAGATGGACCAACTCACGCAGACGATGTTATTGCGGCACTAAAGTTCTTTGACTGTGATGTGCTTCTACTCTACGAGTTAAGTCTCGAAATTGACCTACCGGAAAAGATTCATCGGCTTGGATACGGCGGAGTATTTGTCGAAGCGAACTATCGGAGATCGTACCGGTTGTTGCCACCTATGAAGGGCGGCCTTGCGCTCTTCTC
>Ga0265342_10004308_pt1 | contig 11273 bp, 7 predicted proteins | sample 4CB327metaG_FD_203125 | JGI IMG/M metagenome (GOLD analysis project Ga0265342, IMG submission 203125) | Rhizosphere microbial communities from Carex aquatilis grown in University of Washington, Seatle, WA, United States - 4-CB3-27 metaG | ecosystem: Host-associated > Plants > Roots > Rhizosphere...
CCTTGGGCCCGCGAAACATCGAGAGTCCGAAAAATGCCAAGCCCAGGTCGCAGGGACCGTGAATATTGAGCAGATCGAAGTGCCCACGGCGCAGCGCGCGACGGAAGTTCCACGCGGCAAACGGTCCCAACGTCGCCTGGGTAAAGGTGCCCCCACTTCGAAAACTGCGCGAACGACCCACTCGAATCACGCTGTCCTCGGCATCTTCCGGACCGGGAAGAGATGTGGATTGGGCCGGCTGTCCAGTGAGAATCGTGACCTCTACCCCTTGGCGACGCAGAAAGTTACGAAGATGGAGCACGTGCTCCTGGATTCCCCCAAGGTTGGGGAAGTAGCTCTCAGCTACGATACCTACTCGCAAGGAACGCATGAAGCCAGACATTCCCCAATACCTGGACGCCGCGATTTGGTCAAGACCCTAGCCAGAATGCGCCCGTTGGCCTTGCGGAACGGAATAGGCGGTGCTGCGGGGCTATCCCTGGCTATCCCCGGGCTATGGCGCGGCTCGGCGAGCGTAGATCTCGAGATCGTCAGCAGCGAAGGTGCGACGGTAGCTCCTGGGGATGTTTTGCCGCGCCTCGGGAGGCATGGCCCAGGTCAGCAGATGACTGAAACGTGGCTCCGCTTCGCGCCAGAAGGCACTCCACTGCTCCCGCCAAGCCTTCGTGCAGTCGGAGTCGCCGCGGCGGTCGGTGTCGGGGTAGGTCTTGCACACCTCGGCGGGGGTCCCATGCTGCTCGGCAAACCGGTCTAGGGCGGGCGGGCTGAGCAGGGGCGGGGGAAAATCGCGGTAGGTGATAGGGTAGGATCGCTCCACGGCGAACACCAGGGGCGCGGAGGCGTTTTTCGCGACCACGTAGTAGCCCCAGGCATGCGTCAGGCTCGCTACGAAATCGCTGGTTCTACTGTGCTTGAACAAGAGCGGAAGCAGCGTCGCCCGCTCAGGAACAGCGTCAATTCCTGCCGTAAATGCGGCCCTGTCGCGGTCGAGTCGGACGTAGTCGAAACCCGTCACGGCTGAGAACGACAACGCGCAGGCCGCGAGTGCGACGGTCGCCCACTTGGGCAGCGTTGCCGGCACTCGCAACGCGGCGCCCGCCCAAAGGAACGGGACCAGGCGGCAGTTGAGGTACCACCAATTGCTCGCCATGAAGGGCAGGCAGAGATAGGCGACCGCCAGGATTGCCAGGGTCAGGTTCGAAAAGAACGGCCGGACATCTTGTTGTGGCGAGCCCCGCCGTCGCTGTATCCAAGCGAAGTAGGGCAGCAGCAGGGCGGGAACGACGGTCATGCTTCCCCATCGCGTGAGCGCGCCAGAGGCGTCAAGCCAGAGGTGAGCGATGATTTCCCACGGCAGGAGGTACGCGAATTTGGCAGAGGCCGAGGTCGGGGACCCCTCGGCCTTGACCATGTGCCGGAGGGCAGTCACGAAGAGCAACAACCCGACCGGCGCCAGCGGCGCCAGGAGGACGAAGCCCGCCCGGATTGCTTCGCGCCAATTCAGGCGCGCGACGAGGTCCAGGACCACGAGACCGAGCACCACGGCGAGTGGGAATGGATGCGCGAACCAGAGCACACCTGAAAGCACGGCGATGCCAAGACCTCGGCCGAACCCTGGCATTTGGTGCTGCCGGTCGATGGTGGTGAGCAGGAGCAGCGATAGCGGAAACGCAACGGCGAAGTTCAACATCCCCATGGACAGGAAGTATCCGTGGACCAGCGGCCAGACCAATAGCGCTGCGACCAGCATGCAGCGACGCCCGGCAAAATGAAGGAAGAAGACCGGCAACGCGCATGCATTGACCGCGAGGACAATGGCGGTGAAGGCACGAGCAGCGCCGAGCAAGCCGAGGGAGCAATGCTCGCCCGCCAGGTAGAGCCAGAGCGCGAGCAGAGAGTTCGACTTGAAGAAGCCATTGAAGACGTACTGAGGATAGCGGTCGAGGTGTGCGGCGATGTGCGCGGAGGCAACGTGATTGGGAAGATCCTGAAAAGGCGGCAGCTCGACGAGGAGCAGGGGCCACGCCGCTAGCGCGAACAGCGCCAGTGCGACCAGCGAGACCAGCATCGCGTTCGAAACACCCGCGAGTCGGGCCACCAGCCAGGAATTGCTTCCCGGCCCCATGCCGATGTTCACGACGTCCTGCCGGTTGGGATCGGGTTCGGCCATCGGTTGTTTGAAATACCTCAATCTCTGGCCGGGGTCATGGCATAATCCAATCGGCAAGCCGAAGTCTCAACGATGCGCACGTGACGTAAGAAGGAGGTTCGTGACCCGCACCTGCGCTTTTCTCTGCATGAGCTCGATCTCGCTAAGCCTTGCTTGCGTGAACCTGGATCCCCCTTGGCAAAAGGCCTCATCACGCAACGGTGGCAGCACGGGGACGCTCCTGGACACAGGAAGTAGCCCCGTCGACGACCAAGGCGGCTCTGGCGTCACCAACGCTGGGGCAGGTGGCAGCGCTGGAGCTGATGGCCCGATTGTCGTTGATGACGATGGTGGCCTGGGTGGCTCACCGACCTCGGCGACCTTGGTCGATGGGGCAGCCACGGAGCTCGATGGTGCAGAGAATCCCGTCGACGCCGCCAACACCGCCCTGGGATCAGAGGGTGCTACACAGATCGACAGTCCGCTCTCCTCAGGTGGATCTGCCGGACAGGGTGGCGGCCCCGGTGCCGACGGTCGCCCTGGCACGGGTGGCGTTCCCGGCTCCGGTGGGGCCACGAAACGCGATGGCGCCGCGGGTGCAGGCGGCACGACCAAAGCCGACGACGCCGGGATTCCCGACGCACCTGCCAGCACGGGCGGCATCGTGGGCACAGGTGGGATAGTGGGAAGCGGCGGCATCGTTGGCACCACAGTAGGGACAGGCGGTTCAGTCGGGACCGGTGGCACTGGAACTGGCGGAGCGACCGGCACTGGCGGCACCACCCAAGTGACGCTTAGCTGCGCGAGCCCAATCGCGCCGACGAACGGCATCATTGCGGATTTCAGCGACGCCAACACCGCCACCAACACGTGGGGGCCTAGCACTGGGCTTCACGGGGTGACCTTCAGCTACCCCGACGGTTCAGACATGGTGGACACGGTGGACGCAAACGGGCTTCACTTGACCGGCACGATTGCGGCCAACGCTACGGCCAACACCTTCGGTGGAGGCGGTCTCAGCTTCTATGCCTGCGCAACAGTCGGCACATCCAGCAAGGTTCAATTCAACATCCAGGGCTCGGCTGCAGGATGCACAATGACAGTGCAAATCAGGACCTTCGATCAACTGCCTGCCGAGCAGAACCCAAGCGGAGGATGCTATCGCGACGCTGGCGGGAGCTGCTTTGGTTACCCAGCGACGCACGTCCCTGTCCCTTCGGCGCCCACCGATGTAGCCATACCATTCTCCAGTTTCTCCGGATGGTCGACCGCCGACGCCACCCAAGTGGTGGGCCTGCAGTGGCAGTTCGCCCGCACCGACCCCGCCGCGTCCTGCACGATCACCAACGTGACCATTACCGACATCAAGCTCCTGCCGTAGAAGCGCAGCGACGTTGTGGACGGGAAGAAGCGTCGCCTTTCCATGACGGAGGCGCCCACCAGTTGAACCGATGGGTGGTGGGCGCAGTCGTAGTCGCAGTCGTGGCCCTGGCCGAGTAATCACTCCGGCCACGACCACGGCATTCCTGCGGTCGTGGGATCGGCAAAACAAAAACGGGCGCCTCAGGGGCGCCCGTTTTTGTGTCTTTGACGACTTTGTCTACTTGGCGGATTCCTGAATTCCCCGTGCAGCGGATGCCACGCCCGAGCGTGAGGTCATGTAGTCGTTGACCGCGGTGAGGAAGTTCTCAAGGTCTTCCTTCTTCTTACCCTTGCGTGACTTCTTGCCGCAGCTTTCCCACGCCTGAAGCTGGCGCATGTCGTCCTCGACGAACTGCTTGCGCGAGTTCTTCCAAGTCGGGACCGACTTGGGGTCGACCTTCGCCTCTTTGTCCGCGACCACGAGCATGGGGCCGCAGTCCTTGCGAATGCGATCCATGAACGCGACCGGATCCTTCTTGAAGCAAGCGTCGCTCATGAACTCGAGGACCTCTTGGGTATCCTTCATCTTGGCCAGGCCAGGGATGGCACAGTAGAGGAACTTCTCGTAGGCCGCGGTCTCGGCATTGATGTCTGGCGTGGTGTGCCACGCCGTGCCCAGCTCTTGGATGAGCTGGTCGGTGTCCTTGGTGGTGCCGCGCGCCTTGATTTTCTCGGCGTAGTCCTCCAGGCCCGACTGCAACTTGGGCAGCGACTGTTGGTATTTGTCGATGGGGCCGGCCAGCTCGCTGGGGGCGTCGCGCAGGCCGCCGAAGGCCTGGCGGGCGCGCTCAATCTTGGGAATGCACTCGGTGGTGAGGTAGTCGGCGAAGGTCTTCTGCTGGGTGAAGTAGGCAGACTCGATGCGCTGCTGGAATTGTTCGCCCTTCTGGAACATGCCGATGTCCACTTCGCTGGCCATCACGCAGTTCCAGAATGCGCCGGTCTCGCGCTTTTCCAGCTCGACGAACTTCTCGGCGAAGTTCAGCTTGTCTTGGGCGGCGGCCTTGCGGTTGCGGTCCTGCACCTGCTTGAAGATGACGAAGCCGATGACGACCAGGGCGATGGCGCCGACGATCATACGATTGCGCTTGCGAATGGCTTCGCGGGCGGCCATTTGCCGGGCGTATTCCTCGACGCTGTCGATGCCAGCGGGCGCGCCGCCAGGATAGCCGGCTGGGGCGCCGCCGGGATAGCCGCCCGGGCCGACGCCGTGGACGGCTGTCGGAAGGGGCGTACCACACTGGGAGCAGGTCGTTGCGCTGGGTAGATTCTGGTGTCCGCATTTTGGACAGGAAACCATCGTGCTCTCCTTTGTTCAACGCGGCGCAACCGGCGCCGCAAGGCTAGCCCTTTTTAACAGATTGCTTGGAAAACACGGCCCAAGATTTTAGATAGTCGAGCGCAACTTGAAGTTGGTAATCGGAAAGGCGTTTGACCTCAATGGCCTTTTCGCCTTGCTCGTTGCGTAAATGGCGGTCGAAATTGCGCTCCCGGGGCATTTCGCCGTCGGTGACATCGGCGGGCGGCGCGGTGGCGTCGACCACGATGTTGGGCATGATGCCCTGGCCCTGGATGGAACGGCCGCTAGGCGTGTAGTAGCGCGAGACGGTCAACTTGAGCCCGCACGGCTTGGCCCCGCAACCGTCGACGGTCATGACGGTCTGGACCGAGCCCTTGCCGAAGGTCGGGCTGCCCAGCACCACGGCGCGCTCGTGATCCTGAAGCGCGCCGGCCACGATCTCGGCGGCCGAGGCCGTCGCTCCGTCGACCAGAACCACCATGGGGAAGCCCAGCCAGGTACCGCGGCTGTGCGCCATCTGGCGATCCATTTCCTTGCCGGCCTTGCCCACGGTGCGGACGATGAGGCCTTCGGCCAGGAAGCGGTCGGCGACCTTCACGCCCTGGTCAAGCAGTCCGCCGGGGTTGTGGCGCACATCGAGGATGATGCCCTTGATACCGCCGGTCTTGGCGGTTTGGCGCTGGATGTCCTCGAGGCCTTCTAGAATCTTGGCGTCGACAATCGACGAGAATACGCGCAGCTTGAGGTAGCCGTAGCCCTCGGCGAGCATGCGCCATTCCACGGCCTTGACCTCGAATTTTTCACGCTTGATGTGGAAGGTGAGGGCGCGGCCGCGCCGGCTGATGGACAGCACGACTTCGCTGCCAGCAGGCCCCTGGATGCGCGAGATGGCGTCGTTCCAGTCGAGCGGACCCGCTTCCACCGCGTCGATGCGTTCGATGACGTCGCCGGTTTCGATGCCGGCGCGCCAGGCTGGCGAGCCTTCGATGGGGGACACCACCACGAAGCCGCGCTTGCGCTTTTCCAGGTCGATGCCGATGCCGGTAATCTCGGCGTTGCCCTCGGTCTCTTGCTTGAGCTTTTCGTACTCATCGGGATCCATGAAGCGGGAGTGCGGATCCAGGGCCTCGGTCAGCCCGCGGGCGGCGCCGTACATCAGCTCGTTCTCGGAGATGTCCTCGACGTAGTTGTTCTCGATGTACGAGAGCACCTTGGTGAAGATGGTGAGCTTGTGGTACGGGTCGAACCGCCCGGCGACCAGCGGCCGCGCGGCCACCATGCCGCCGACAAAGGCGGCAAGGGTGAAGAGGGCAAGGACGAGCAGGCCGGAGAGACTTCGACGTTTCATGCCGGGGCATTATGGCATGAGAGGGTAGGGATAGCCGAAAGCAGAAGCCTCCTTGGCTACTTGAACTCCAGCACCACGACCTCGGCCGAGGGTTTGTAGCGCAGGCCGGTGACCGCGATGCGGTTGGACTTCTCGCGGCGGACGTTGGTGCGGCCGGCCACGAAGGCGTCCACGGGTGCCAGCTCTTTGATGGTCACGGCGCCGGTCTTGAAGTGCATGGGGATCACGATCAGGCGCGGCCGGATCTGATCCACGACGTGCGTGGCTTCCTGGGCATCGACGGTGGTCCCCCCACCTACGGGAACCAGCACGACGTCGACTGAACCGATGGCCGAGATTTGTTGGTCGGTGAGCGGATGTCCCAGGTCGCCCAGGTGGGCAATGCGCACGCCGCCGGTCTCGAAGATGAACACAGTGCTGAGGCCGTTGTCGGCCCCGCGCTTGGCGTCGTGGTACACGCCGACCGAGCGCACGGAGATGTCCTTGACCTTCTCGTCGATCCTCATCCAGCCCTTCTTGTCAGTGGTCAGCCCGCGCAGGACGCGCGGCTTGCCCTGCAAGAGCGCCACGTTGTTGTGGTCGGGGTGTTCGTGGCTGATGGTTACGGCGTCGGCATGCAGGTCCGCGGGCGGCAGGTAGCCGATGTTGGTGGGGATGGGATCCATGACGATGCGCGCTCCGCTGGCGCTCTCGAGCAAGAAGCAGGACTGTCCATACCAAGTGAGATAGGCCACTGGGCGCGACGCGGCGTGCACGGGCCGCGACCCCACGGGCGCGAGCAACGTGGTCGCGAGCATGCAGGAGGCGAGAAGGCGTCGCCAGGTTCGGGACATAGGATGAGTAAGCCGCCAATGTTGGGCGGCCGTCAACCAGAGAGGGCACGGAGAATCTCCCTACCCATCGCCCGCCCCCCTCTCAGGTGTCGGCCTTGCCATCCGGCCTCTGCGTCCTCGTCCGCCTCTGTGCTCTCTCCTGTGCCAGGTCTCCCTTTCGACGCTAAACTACCCCCCTTGTCCGAGAGCGACGACCCACCCTTCGATACGCCCATGCTGCTCGACGCTGAGATGGCGCCGGCGCAGCGTACCCTTGCCGAGATCTTGGAGCGGCTGCCCACCCAGCCCGGTGTGTATTTGATGAAGGATCGGCAGGGCAAGATCATCTACGTGGGCAAGGCGGCGAATCTGCGCAATCGCGTGCGTCAGTATTTCCAGCCCGCCAGCAGCGACACCCGGGACTTCGTGCCCTTGCTGGAAGGCATCGTGGGCGACATCGAGACCGTGGTGACCAGCAACGAGAAGGAAGCCCTGCTGCTGGAAAACAACCTGATCAAGCGCCACCAGCCGCGCTTCAACGTCAAGCTGACCGACGACAAGAACTACCTGGTGCTGCGCCTGGATCCGCGGGCGGCGTGGCCGCGTCTGGAGGTGGTGCGCAAGATGGCCGACGACGGAGCTCGCTACTATGGACCCTACCACTCGGCGACATCGTGCCGCGAAGCCCTGCGCGTGGTGAACCGGCACTTTCAGCTGCGCATTTGTACCGACAACACCCTGGCCAGCCGCAAGCGTCCATGCCTCCAGTACCAGATCAAGCGCTGCCTTGCGCCCTGCGTACTGCCGGTGTCGGTCGACGACTACGCCGAGCAGGTTCGCTTCGTCGGGCTCTTCCTCGAGGGCAAGAACGACGAGCTACTGGACGGTTTGCGCTTGCGCATGAAGGACGCTGCCTCACGCACGGCCTTCGAGCGCGCCGCCACCTTGCGTGACCAGGTGCGGGCCCTCGAATCGGTGCTGGAGTCGCAGCGGGTGGTGCTGGACACCTTCGCCGATCAAGACGTGGTGGGCTTTCACCGCGAGGGCCAAGCCGTGGAGATCGTGGTGCTCTTCGTCCGCCAGGGCAAGCTGGTGGGCAACCGCGCCTTCTCCTTCGGCAAGCAGGAATTTCCCGACGACGAGATTCTGTCGAGCTTCCTTGGGCTGTTCTACGACTTGCAAGCCACGCCGCCGGCCGAGGTGCTGTTGCCCTTTGCCATCGCCGATGCGGACGTGAAGGCCGAGTGGCTGGCGGAAAAACGCGAGAAGAAGGTCGACATCTTCACACCCCAGCGTGGTCCGCGCCGCGCGCTGGTCGAGCTGGCGCGCAAGAACGCCGCCGCCAGCTTCGTCACCCGGCGGGATCACGGTAAAGACACCGAGACCACCCTGGCCCGACTGCAACGGCGCCTGGGCCTGACCAAGGTGCCACGCGTAATCGAGTGCTACGACATCTCGCACGTGCAGGGCACGGATCCCGTGGCGTCCATGGTCGTGTTCGAGGACGGCGAGCCGGCCAAGGCGCGCTACCGCACCTATCGCATCAAGCGCGCCCAGGGCGGCGACGATTTCGCGTCCATGTACGAGGTGCTGTCGCGCAGATTTCGCCGCGCGCGCGAGGCCACGACGGACGATGATCCGTGGCGCTTGCCCGACTTGCTCGTGGTCGACGGCGGCAAGGGCCAGCTTGGCGTGGCTCTGGCCGCCGCGCGCGATGTGGGCATCGACGTGCGACCGGGCGCCGGTTTGCCCATCATTGCTCTGGCCAAGGAGCGCGAATCGGTGGCGTCCGAGCCGGTGCAGGACGAGTCCTCGGCCGAGGCCGTGGCCAACGCTGAGCCCCCCGCAGGCGCCGACCCCGTGGCGAGCGCCGAGCCCGTCGCAAGCGTCGAACCCGCCGTACCGCGAGCCAACTCGCGTTCCGCGACCAACCGACCCGATCGGGTCTTTCTCGCCCACGGCAAAGATCCCATCCCCATCGGCCCAAGCAGCGCCGAAATGTTCGTGCTCGCCCGACTGCGCGACGAGGCCCACCGCTTTGCCGTGGGCTTTCACCGCAGCCTGCGCAAGCGTCGCACCCTGCGCTCGGTGCTGTCGAGCATTCCGGGTGTCGGCCCGGTTCGCCAGCGGGCGCTGCTGCGTCACTTCGGCAGCCTGAGGAAAGTCGGCGAGGCGACCCTGGAGGAGCTCTTGGCCACGCCCGGCATGACCGAGTCCGCGGCTGGGGCGGTGCTCGAGTATTTCTTGGCACAGGTTAGGTAAGTGGGGCTGTCCCAGAGCCGCCGGCGCTGCAGAACTATCCGTTGCCGTTGTCGTACAAAGCTCCGAGCTGAATCACTCGGAAATCGGCCAAGTCGATCTTGTCTTGGAGCTCGTAGGTGCCCAAAGCGCCCGAATCCCAATAGGTCTGGGCGTCGGGCGATCCGTCGGCGTACAAGCTCATGGCGCCCGAGAAGTCCCCGACGTAGGCTCCGTATTCCTGCAACGCCTGCAAGACAATGCGGCCCGAGCGGGTCAAGTTGAGGGCGTCGAGATTGATACTGGGGTCGTATTGAATGTGGCCACCACACGGGATGCCTCGATCTTTCTGGGCACCGCTGCCGTTCGCCCCCTGCGCCGTGCTGGCCGGAGGCGTGTAGAAGCCGGCGCGGATGTGCGGATAGGCCACGACCAGCGCGTGGTTGATTCGTCCGGCCTGGATCTCATCGACTCGGATGAGTCCAGCCACCAGCGGAAAGCCGCAGGCGCGGGCGCCCGCCGACGTATACCAGGTCGGATTGCCCTCCGCGATGGGGCGCACCCCCGTGCCTTTCAGATCCGACGTGGCGCAAAGACCTGCGTGCCATCCTGCGGTCTCTTTCACCATGTTCCAGCAACCCCATTCTTTCATTTGCAGTCTGTCGATGACCAGAAGATGGTGGTCGCTGTCAGGATCCGGCGCGGCGTTGTCCGGAATGGGCATGGTGCCGGTCGTGTTCTGACCGTTGTTGCCCGACCACCCAAAACCGCCGACGTCGGCGCGAACCGTGTACGTGGGCGTCGTGGTATCGGCATAGAATAGCGGAACGGAGTAGCCCTTGATGTTGACGTCCAGGTGCTCGCCATAGGGCGAGCTGGTTTCCCAATCCGCGATCAACACCTGGCTGTTGGGATCGATGGTTGGATTGGACCCGACGGGGGTGTTCCACGGGCTGTCGTCGGAGAATGGCCGCCACGCGGCCGTGGTCGCGCCACCAGCGGCGGAGACGCCCCCGGTGGACATGGCGCCGCCGGTACCGGTTGTGCCGCCACTTCCCGGATTTCTGCCCGCGCTGGAGTCCGGTGCCGTGGCCGCAGGAGTGGTGGAACCGCAGGCTAGGAGGAACAGCGAAAGAGCAAGCGTGTTGTACATGGCCGAATCTCCCTGCATCCAAGAACACCAACGGAAAATGAGCCCGCAGCGAATAAGTGTATGCGCTGTTCGACCGCAACTCCAGGACAGCTGACCCAGCGCTGGCACGGCGCCCGCATAGTTCGCTGTTCGTGGAAAACAACGTCCGAAAGAGCAGCCGAGGCGCTACCATCATTCCGCTCGTCCGACCGGATCCTGGACAAGCGGCCGGAATCCTGGCCAAACCGCCGCGCTTGCTGGAGCAGGTCCGACAGGGACTTCGCGCCCGTCATTACAGCCCACGTACCGAGAAGGCATATGTAGGCTGGATCCGCCGGTTCATTCTGTTTCATGGCAAACGGCATCCCGAAACCATGGCCGAGGCCGAGATCGGCGTCTACCTGTCAAGCCTGGCCGAGGCGAAGGTCAGCTCCTCGACCCAGAACCAGGCACTGGCGGCGCTGCTGTTCCTGTATCAGCAAGTGCTGGGTCGCGAGCTGGAATGGCTGGGAGATCTGGTCCACGCCAAGCGTCCCGTGCACGTGCCGGTCGTGCTTCGACCGGATGAGGCCCGCGACCTGTTGGCACGCCTCGACGGCTCCGTTTGGTTGGTCTGTGCGCTCCTCTATGGTGGGGGCTTGCGGCTGCTCGAGGCGCTGCAACTCCGAGTCAAGGACATCGACATTGACCGCCGCGAGGTCATCGTTCGCAGGGGCAAAGGTCAGAAAGATCGCAGAACAATTCTACCCGATCGTCTCGTCGAACGACTACGTTCACATCTGGCGGCGGTCAGGGTACAGCATGAAGGAGACGTCAGCCTGGGGGCCGGCTTCGTTGTCGTCCCCGATGCCATCGACCGCAAGTACCCGAAA
>Ga0265342_10004319_pt1 | contig 11250 bp, 10 predicted proteins | sample 4CB327metaG_FD_203125 | JGI IMG/M metagenome (GOLD analysis project Ga0265342, IMG submission 203125) | Rhizosphere microbial communities from Carex aquatilis grown in University of Washington, Seatle, WA, United States - 4-CB3-27 metaG | ecosystem: Host-associated > Plants > Roots >...
CACCTGTTGAACTACCTGCTCTACGCCTCGCTGTTCGGCGGTGCATTGACGCTATTGTTGATCCAGTTCCGCCAGTGGCCGCTTCCCTATGCGCTGGCAGGCCAACCCTGGCTGCTCAAACTTCACGCCAAGGACAGCGGGATTCCATACGGCATCGCGCTCGCCATCGGCGCGCTTGTGGTCTACCCGGAAACCGAATGGATCAAGGCTGTCGACGTCGCGCGGCTCACGATCGGCTGATCGCGCAAATCGCCGAGAGGTAAACTCTCGTTAAGGCGATTTAGATACGCCTCATTAACCATGCTTTGACGAATAGCTGGTCAACTCCCATTACGGCGATGCGAAGCGTCGCAGCGTAATGTGGAAAGTGAAGCGTATGAATAGGGCACGCATTATCGTCCTGACCATCGCTATTGGCGCTGGCGGTGTCGCTGCCTATCTCGCGAGCGGGTCGGACAAAGCCCCGGCTCCGGCCGAGCCTGTCGCGCAGCTACAGACCGTCGACGTCCTCGTGGCCAAAGCCGATATCAACCTCGGCCAGACGGTCACGCCCAACGACATAATCTGGCAGAGCTGGCCGGCCTCGACCGCCAGCAATGCCTTTATCCGCCGCAGCGATCGCCCCGACGCCACCAAGGAAATTACCGGCTCGATCGCGCGCTCCCCGTTCATCGCCGGCGAGCCGATCCGCGAGCCGAAGCTGATCAAATCCAACGGGTCCGGCTTCATGGCCGCGATCCTGCCGCAGGGAATGCGGGCGATATCGACCGAAATTTCTCCGGAAACCGGCGCCGGCGGCTTCATCCTGCCGAACGACCGCGTCGACGTCATCCTGACCCGCCGCGAAAAGAATCCGGATCCGAAGGCTTCCGGCGACCTCGTCATTCCCGAGATCATTCTCAGCAATGTCCGCGTGCTCGCCATCGACCAGGCCCCGAAAGAGAAGGACGGACAGAATACCGTCGTCGGCAAGACCGTGACGCTCGAGCTCAAGCCCGAACAGGCGCCGCTTCTGGCCGCAGCGCGCCAGGCCGGAACGCTGTCGCTCGCTCTGCGCAGCATTGCTGACGTCAACCAAGCGGAAGTCGCCGTCGACGATCGGTCCCGGCAACGCGGCAACAACATCAACGTGGTTCGCTACGGCGTGAACAACCCCACGGCGGTTCAAAAGTGATCAAGGGACCAGACGACATGAAATGCAGGGAAAAACAGCTTCCGACGCGGGCGCTCTGGGTCCGCGCCCTGTCGTTTTCGGCCGCTGCCGCGATGGTGCTCAATCCGGCGCTGGTGCCGGCGATAGCGGCCGACTACCGTCCGATTCCGCAAGCCGCAGCCGCAGCCGCCGACGGGCAGATGAACGCGCGCGCGCTTTCGCTCGGCATCGGCAAGTCGATCGTGATCGACCTGCCCCGCGATATCAAGGATGTGCTGGTCGCCGACCCCAAGATCGCAAACGCAGTGGTCCGTTCGGCGCAACGCGCCTACATCATCGGCGCGGCGATCGGGCAAACCAATATCGTCTTTTTCGACTCGGCAGGGCAGCAAATCGCGGCCTATGACATCGCCGTCAAGCGCGACCTGAACGGCATTCGCGCCGCGCTCAAGCAGATTTCGCCGAATTCCGAGATTCAGATCGACGGTCTCGGCGAAGGGGTGATCCTCACCGGCACCGCGGCGAACCCGATCGAAGCGCAGCAGGCCAACGACCTTGCCGTGCGGCTGGCGGGCGGAGTCGACAAGGTCGTCAACTCCATCGTGGTACGCGGCCGCGACCAGGTGATGCTGAAAGTGACGGTCGCCGAAGTCCAGCGATCGATCATCAAGCAGCTCGGCATCGATCTCTCCGGTTCGCTGAATTACGGCACCGCGGTCGTGAACTTCAACAACACCAATCCGTTCACGGCGACGGGCCAGCCACTGGTCGGCACCAACGCCATAGCGACGTCGTTCGGCGGGGCCCCTTCGGTCCAGGCGACGCTGCGGGCGATGGAAAGCGCCGGCGTGACACGGACGCTGGCTGAACCCAACCTGACCGCGATTTCAGGCGAATCGGCGACCTTCATCGCCGGCGGCGAATTCCCGATTCCGACCGGCGTGACCTGTCAAACAACGACTGGCGGCACCATCGGCCAGTGCGCGCCGTCGATCGCATTCAAGAAATTCGGTATCTCGCTCAACTTCACGCCGGTGGTCCTGACCGAAGGCCGCATCAGCCTCCACGTCATGACGGAAGTGTCGGAAGTGTCCAACGACAACTCCATCACGGTGACCGGCATCTCCGTTCCTTCGGTCAAGACGCGCCGAGCGGAAACGACCCTCGAAATTCCCTCCGGCGGCGCGATGGCGATGGCCGGCCTGATCCAGGACCAGACCAAGCAGGCGATCAACGGCCTTCCCGGCCTTTCGCAGCTCCCAGTCCTCGGCACCCTGTTTCGCAGCCGCGACTATCAGGAGAACAAAACCGAGCTGATGGTGATCGTAACGCCTTATGTGGTGCGCGCGGTCGCGCAAAAGGACCTCTCTCGCCCCGACGACGGCTTCGCGGCGGCTTCCGATCCGCAAGCCGATCTGCTCGGCAGTATCAACCGCATCTACGGCGTTCCCGGCCGCACCGAGCCGGCCCGCAACTACCGCGGCACCTATGGCTTCATCACGGATTAAGGGCGGGACAAGGACTAAGATCATGACAGCCAGGACACCCGTCGAACACCGACGCGCACTCCGCATCGCGGGCGCGCTTTTCGGTCTCGCCACCGCGCTTGGAGCCTGCACGCATACCGATGAGGTAGCGGCGACGGCGACCATTCCCGACGACTACCGCCTGCGGCACCCGATCGCGGTTCAGGAAGCCAATCGTTCCGTCGTCATTTTCGTCGGCCAGGCACGCGGCGGCCTGTCGGCGGAACAGCGCGCCGACGTGATGGGGCTGGGGCAGGTCTGGTTACACGAGGGCACCGGCGCCATCGTGATCGACGTGCCGACCGGCACACCCAACGCTCGCGCCGCCGCCGACGCATTCCGTGAAGCTCAGGCACTGCTGACCGCGGCGGGCGTGCCGCAGCGCGGCGTCGTTATGCGCCATTACCATCCGGATGATCCGCGGCAGCTCGCAACGTTGCGCCTGAGCTATCCGAAAATTACGGCGGTGGCCGGCCCCTGCGGATTGTGGCCCGACGATATCGGCCCTTCGATCAAGAACAAGGGCTACTTCGAGAACAAGCCCTACTACAACTTCGGCTGCGCCTATCAGCGCAACATGGCGGCGATGATCGACAATCCTGCGGACCTTGCGCAGCCGCGTGCCGAGACTCCGGCCTATACCGTGCGGCGCACGGAAGGCTACGAGAAATATCGCAAGGGCGCCACGACGACGACCACCTATCCCGAAGCCGATAAAGCCAAACTCAGCGATACAGGCAAATGATCAGTTACGCGCGTCAAGACTCGGAAGCACAGCCGGACGGAGCTTCGCCGCAGGCCGAGGAGCATATTGCGCCGGCGCCGCGCGTGTCGGTGCAGGCCTTCTGCGAAACGGTCGAAACCGCCGCGGCGGTGCAGTCGGCGGGCGAAGACCGGCGGCTTGCCAAGGCGCATCTGAAGATTCAGATGGGCGGCATGGCGGCCGCGATCGAGGCGTATCGGACCGCGCCCACGCCGAACGTGATCATTCTGGAAACCGAAGGCCGCAATGACATCCTGGCGGGTCTCGACCAGCTCGCCACCGTTTGCGACTCGGGTACTCGGGTGATCGTGATCGGCCGCATCAACGACATCACGCTTTATCGCGAACTGGTGCGCAGGGGCGTCAGCGATTACGTGATCGCCCCGATCAACACCATTGACGTGGTGCGATCGATCTGTGGACTGTTCTCCTCTCCGGAAGCCAAAGCCGTCGGCCGCATCATCGCCGTCGTCGGCGCCAAGGGCGGCGTCGGCGCATCGACCGTCGCACACAACGTCGCATGGGCGATCGCCCGCGACCTGGCGCTGGATTCGGTGGTCGCCGATCTCGACCTCGCCTTCGGTACTGCGGGCCTCGATTACAATCAGGACCCGCCGCAAGGCATCGCGGATGCGGTGTTCTCGCCCGACCGCGTCGATACCGCCTTCATCGACCGTCTGCTGTCGAAGTGCACCGACCACCTCAGCCTTCTGGCGGCGCCGGCGACGCTCGACCGCGTTTACGATTTCGGCGCGGAAGCTTTCGATGCCATCTTCGATACGCTGCGGGCCTCGATGCCGTGCATCGTACTGGATGTTCCGCATCAATGGTCCGGCTGGACCAAGCGTGCGCTGGTGGCTGCCGACGACATTCTGATCGTGGCCGCGCCCGATCTCGCCAATCTGCGCAACACCAAGAATATCTTCGATCTGTTGAAGGCCTCGCGTCCCAACGACCGCATGCCGCTCTATTGCCTCAACCAGGTCGGCATTCCCAAGCGCCCAGAGATCAACGCCGTCGAATTCGCCAAGGCGATCGAAAGCGATCCGATCGCATCGATCCCGTTCGACGCCCAGATGTTCGGCGCGGCGGCCAATAACGGACAGATGATCGCGGAGATTTCCGAAAGTCATCGCAGCACCGAGATGTTTCGGCAAATCGCGCAACGGCTCACCGGCCGCGGCGAGACCAAAAAGCCGAAGGCTTCGTTCCTGTCGCCTCTGATCGAGAAACTGCGGTCGAAATAAACTGACCCGCCTGGAGTGTAGTCGTGTTTGGTAAGCGTAGCGGAACAGACGATCCGAGGAGCATGCGGCCTCCTGCTGCCGCGCCGGAGCCCGCCGCCGTCCCGGCGGCGGCGCCCCGCGCTGCGCCGCCTGCTGTCGCCTCGCCTCCATTGGCGCCCGCCAAGCCATCGGCTCCGCCGCCGCCCGTTGAAGCGCGCAAGTCCGACAACTACTACCAGGTCAAGGCGACGATCTTCGGCGCGCTGATCGAAGCCATCGACCTGGCGCAACTCGCCAAGCTCGACGGCGAATCGGCGCGCGAAGAAATCCGCGACATCGTCAATGAGATCATCGCGATCAAGAACATCGTGATGTCGATCGCCGAGCAGGAAGAACTGCTCGACGACATCTGCAACGACGTTCTCGGCTACGGTCCGCTCGAACCGTTGCTGGCCCGCGACGACATCGCCGACATCATGGTGAACGGTGCCGGCACGGTCTACATCGAAGTCGCCGGCAAGATCCAGCGCACCGGCATCCGCTTCCGCGACAACCAGCAACTTCTCAACATCTGCCAACGCATTGTCAGCCAGGTCGGCCGACGCGTCGACGAATCTTCGCCGATCTGCGACGCCCGCCTCGCCGACGGCTCGCGCGTCAACGCCATCGTTCCGCCGCTGTCCCTCGATGGCCCCGCACTGACGATCCGCAAATTCAAAAAGGACAAGCTGACGCTCGATCAGCTGGTCAAATTCGGCGCGATCTCGAAGGAAGGTGCGGAGATCCTGCAAATCATCGGACGGGTCCGGTGCAACGTGCTGATCTCGGGCGGCACCGGTTCGGGCAAGACGACGCTGCTGAACTGTTTGACCAACTATATCGACGACGAAGAGCGCATCATCACCTGCGAAGACGCCGCCGAGCTTCAATTGCAGCAGCCACACGTGGTGCGGCTGGAAACCCGACCGCCCAATATCGAGGGCGAAGGCCAGATCACCATGCGCGAGCTGGTGCGTAACTGTCTGCGTATGCGTCCCGAACGCATCATCGTCGGCGAAGTCCGTGGACCTGAGGCATTCGACCTGCTTCAGGCCATGAACACCGGCCACGACGGCTCGATGGGCACGCTGCACGCCAACAACCCCCGCGAAGCGCTGTCACGCTGCGAATCGATGATCACCATGGGCGGCTTTTCGCTGCCTTCGAGAACCATCCGCGAGATGATCTGTGCCTCGATCGACGTGATCATTCAGGCCGCGCGTCTGCGCGACGGTTCGCGACGCATCACGCACATCACCGAGGTGATGGGCATGGAAGGCGACACTATCATTACCCAGGACGTATTCCTCTACGACATGATCGGCGAGGATGCGAACGGCAAGATTATCGGCCGTCACCACTCGACCGGCATCGGCCGGCCGCGGTTCTGGGAACGGGCGCGTTACTACGGTGAGGAGAAGCGGCTCGCGGCCGCGATCGACGCCGCCGAAGTCGCGGCGGCGAGCTGAGGAGAACACGATGAACATGCAACCAATCGCTTTGGCCTTTCTCGCCACCGCAGCGGTCGGCGGCGTTGCCTGGGTTTTCGTGTATCCCATGCTGTCCGGCGAGAAGAAGGCCGAAAACCGCCGCGCTTCGATCGCCAAGTCGGAACCTGTCGCCGCGCGCCAGTCGCAAAAAGACCAACGCTCGCGCCGCGAACAGGTCGAAGGAACCCTGAAAGAGGCCGAAGCCCGGCGCGCCAAGGATTCCAAGGTCACTCTCACCACCCGCCTGACCCAGGCCGGGCTCGAATGGGAGCCGCGGAAGTTCTGGATCCTTTCCGGCATTCTGGGTGCGGTCGGCTTTGCCGGCGCGATGCTCGCCGGCGGAGGCCTGCCTGGCGCCGTCGGCCTGGGTTTCGCCGCGGGCTTCGGCCTGCCTCGCTGGCTCCTGAGCTTCATGAAGAAGCGCCGCGAAAAGGCATTCCTGCGCGCGCTGCCGGACGCCGTCGACGTCATTGTTCGCGGCATCAAGGCCGGCCTGCCGCTGTTCGAATCCCTCAAGGTGGTCGCAGCCGACTCGCCGGAGCCGCTGCGGTCCGAATTCGCCGCGATCATCGAAACACAGGCCATCGGCATGCCGCTCGGTGAAGCCTGCGGACGGCTGTTCGAACGGATGCCGGTGCCGGAAGCGAACTTCTTCGGCATCGTAATTGCGATTCAGCAGAAGTCGGGCGGCAACCTCTCGGAAGCGCTCGGCAACCTCTCCAAGGTGCTGCGCGACCGCAAAAAGATGGCCGAGAAGATTCAGGCGATGTCGATGGAAGCGAAAGCATCAGCCGGCATCATCGGCTCACTGCCGCCGATCGTCATGTTGCTCGTCTACCTCACGACGCCCGATTACATCTCGCTGCTGTGGACACATCCGACCGGCCAGCTGATGCTGGTCGGCTGCGTGATCTGGATGTCGATCGGCATCATGGTGATGAAGAAAATGATCAACTTCGACTTCTGACGGTGCCGCATGTTTAGTTTTCTGGTCGAAAAGATTCACGACGTCCGTTTCGTGACCATGGTGTTGGCGGCGATCGCGGCGAGTGCGACGGCCTATACCCTGGTCATGCCGCTGTTCGCGGGCGAGGGACTGGCCAAGCGCATGAAGGCGGTCGCCAACGAGCGCGAGCGGATCCGGGCGCGCGAGCGCGAGCGTCTCAACAAAACCGAGAAGGTGTCGCTGCGGCAGACGCCGAAGCAGATGGTCTCCAAGGTCGTCGAAGACTTGAACCTCACAAAATACCTGGCCCAGGAAGCAGCCCGCGACAAGCTGGTCCAGGCCGGCTACCGCGGCCAGGCGCCCTATGTCACGTTCCTGTTCTTCCGCGGGGTGACGCCGGTCCTGCTTTTCGTCGGCGCCGTGCTCTACGTGTTCGTGATCTCGCATCTCCAAAAGTCGCTTCCGATCAAGATCGGCATCTGCGTCGCCGCCGCCTGGGCCGGCCTGCAGGCGCCGATGCTGTTCTTGAGCAACGCTATTTCGAAGCGGCAGCTGTCGATCAGGCGCGCCTTTCCGGACGCGCTCGACTTGCTGCTGATCTGCATCGAATCCGGCATGTCGATCGAAGCCGCCTTCCGTAAAGTCAGCGTCGAAATCGTGACGCAGTCGGTGGCGCTGTCGGAAGAATTTACCCTGACCACGGCGGAACTATCCTACTTGCAGGACCGCAAGGTGGCTTACGAAAATCTTGCCAAGCGTACCGGCGTCGAGGGCGTCAAGTCCGTCTGTCTCGCGCTTCAGCAGTCCGAGCGTTATGGAACGCCGCTCGGTCAGAGCTTGCGCGTGATGGCGCAGGAAAATCGCGACATGCGCATGAACGAAGCCGAGAAGAAGGCCGCCGCATTGCCGCCGAAACTGACGGTGCCGATGATCCTGTTCTTCCTGCCGGTCCTGTTCGTCGTCATTCTCGGACCGACCGGCATCAAGATCGCGGCGATGCAGTAAAATGCACTAGTGTGACGGATTTGACATTCGCATCGGTGCGGCCGCGAGTTCAAAGCGAATGCCAAATCCGAAGCCGCACTGGAGCACAAGATTTGATGGTGTCCCTTTTGGTTCTGCCGTTCGTAAGCGAACCCGCTGCGACATCATAAGAACGTCGGAACCGGGACACTGGACGCGCCAGGCGTTCTGAAAATTCGCTCAGCAGTAAAAATGAGACGCCGTCACTCCGGACGGCCGAGCGAGGCCAGCGGCGTTTTCCCCGTGGCGCCGGAGCGGGGATCGTCCTTGCTGCGGTTCAGCATCTGCTTGAGATAGGCGACGTTGGCCGTCGCCTCATCTGGAGGAAGATCTGCGCGGACGATTTGCTCGGCCTCGGCGAAGCGGCCTTGCAGGCCAATCACCAGCGCCAGGTTTTGCCGCACCCGCGCGTCGGCGCGGCCGCTCGCATAGGCCTGGCGAAGCGCCTCCTCGGCCTTCGGCAGGTTTTTCGTCAGCATGTAGGACAGGCCGAGATTTGACAGCACCGTCGGTTCGCCCGGGACGATCTTGAGCGCGCTGTCGTAGTAGCGGCGGGCGTCCTCGTGACGGCCAAGCTGGTCAAGCGCGGTGCCCTGCACCGAGAGGATCCGCCAGTCGGGATTGTCGGGCGAGTGCGCACGGTTGAGCACGTCGAGCGCCTGCTGAAAATTGCCGTTGTCGACCAGCGCCCGGCCATAGGCCGCCAGCAGCGCCCTGTCGCCCGGATGGGCAATGGTCGCCTGTTCGAGCATGGCGGCAGCCTGGCTGCGCTGGCCTGAGGCCCGCAAGGCCTGACCGTAGGCGAGCGCCGCCTCGACATTCTTGGGATCGGCGCGGTAGCGCTCGGCCGCAACTTCGACGGCGCGGCGCGGATCGGTCTCGGCGCTGGCCTGCGGTTTCGACGATACGGACCCCGTGATGTCGGACATGGTCTGGCAGCCGCCAAGACCTGCCGCTACCATCGCCGTGACGGCCACGGATGCAAGAAACCGGGACTGTTGACGCATGACGGGAGGACTCGCGGGGTGAGCGGTGGACGCGCCGAATTCGCCCAGCAATAGTCTGTTAACCCTAACGCCGGGTTAACGGCGCCGATCGGGCGAAACCGTGCAATCCCCGTGATGTCCGCGCGGCGGCTTAGCCACGAGCCGGACGGGCTGACCCGTGCGGCTATCTATGATGCTTGCGCAGATAGGCGTGAAGCGATTCCGTACCCGTCTCGGCGAGCAGCGTCTTCAGCATCATGTCCTTGCGCCGGCCCTTGGCGAAGTGCTCGCCATAGGTCTTGCGCAGGCTGCCGACACGCGTGTTGCCGTGCTTCTTGTCGATACGGCCAGTCGTGTCGCGATGCCGGCCATCCAAACCTTTTCTAGCCATTTGACACTCCGCTGCTGAACCAGTCGGCACAAGCTATCACGACCACGCGGAAACGTGTAGATCGCGCCGCCATTCGCGCCGATATCGCTCGCCCCGGCCGAGCTGCGAACTTCGCAAAAGTGGGCTCTGGTTTGGTATCATATGCCATTGTAGAACGTGGGACGTTCGCTGCGGTCGAAGATCGGGAGAAGCATGCATTCAGCGTTTGAGGCCGCACCTGACACGCCGGCCATTCCAATTGTATTCGCAACTAAATCGACCTGGGATGCGATTGCCGCTGATCTTCCCTCGCCCGCCCGGCAGTTCGCTGCGGCCAATGGATTTGCGGCCAAGCCCGGCGCCTGGCTCGCTCTGCCCGACACTGATGGCAAGATCGCGCAAGTGATCTTCGGACTGGACAGCGAAAGCGCCAAATTCCGTGATCCGTTCCGGCCCGGGCAATTGCCCGGTCTGCTGCCCCCCGGGGTCTACCGCTTTGCCAATGTCGAGAAAGATCAGGCGCATCTCGCCACGCTGGCATTTGCGCTCGGCTGTTACCGGTTCAGCCGCTATCGGAAGTCGGAGCGGCCCGACGTGAGGCTGTCGCCTCCCGAAGGCGTCGACATCGCCGACATTGCGCGCATGGCGAATGCCGCAGCACTTGCCCGCGACCTCATCAACACGCCGTCCAACGACATGGGACCTGAAGAATTGGCGCAAGCCGCGCAAAAGCTGGCGCAGGACTTTGGCGCCAAATTCAGTTGCATCATCGGTGAGGATCTGACGCGACAGAACTTTCCTCTGATCAATGCCGTCGGCATGGCCTCATCCCGCGCCCCGCGCCTGGTCGATTTCACCTGGGGCGATCCGTCTCATCCCAAGGTGACGCTGGTCGGCAAAGGCGTGTGCTTCGACACCGGCGGCCTCGACTTGAAGCCGTCAAGCAGCATGCTGATCATGAAAAAGGACATGGGCGGCGCCGCCAACGTGCTCGCGCTGGCGCAGATGGTGATGGACGCCAAGCTCAAGGTGCGGCTGCGCGTGCTGATTCCGGCGGTGGAGAATGCCGTGGCCGGCAACGCTTTCCGCCCGCTCGACATCTTCACCTCGCGCAAGGGCTTCACCGTGGAGATCGGCAATACCGACGCGGAGGGCCGCCTGGTGCTGGCCGATGCGCTGGCGCTGGCCGACGAAGAGAAGCCTGATCTCCTGATCGATCTCGGAACGCTGACGGGCGCCGCACGGGTTGCGCTCGGGCCCGATCTGCCGCCGTTCTACACCAATGATGAAACGCTGGCCGGAACGCTGTCGGCTTGCGCGAAGCAGGAGCACGATCCGCTGTGGCGCTTGCCGTTATGGCCGGCCTACGATAGCTGGCTCGACTCGAAAGTCGCCAACATCAACAACGCGCCGTCCGGCGGCTTTGCAGGCTCGATCACTTGCGCGCTGTTTCTCCAGCGCTTTGTCGAAGCAGCCAAAAGCTGGCTGCATGTCGATATCTACGGATGGACGCCAAGCGCCAGGCCGGGACGGCCGGAAGGCGGCGAATGCCAGGCCGCGCGCGCGATCTATCGGCTGTTGAGCAAACGCTATGGACGCTGATCCGCGCCTTACGCCCGCGAGGGGTGACCTCGCCGCGAAATACCTCGAGGGCAAGGTCCAGGCGAGCCGCTTCGTCGCCGGCGAGGAGTTCGAAATCGCGGACGCCATCGCGCCGCTTCGCCGCGC
>Ga0265342_10004320_pt1 | contig 11249 bp, 8 predicted proteins | sample 4CB327metaG_FD_203125 | JGI IMG/M metagenome (GOLD analysis project Ga0265342, IMG submission 203125) | Rhizosphere microbial communities from Carex aquatilis grown in University of Washington, Seatle, WA, United States - 4-CB3-27 metaG | ecosystem: Host-associated > Plants > Roots > Rhizosphere...
CGCGTCACGCAGTGCAACAATCCGGGTGATCGCCTGCAGCTCATGACCCAGCTTGTGCTGTGTTCTTACGAGCGCGCCCCGGCTCGTCTGTGGCTCTGTATCCCGGTGCACCTCCCCGCGCAGCAAACGCTCCGGAGCCAGCGGCTCCAGTGCCTCGGGAAATGGGTGCCCAAGAATCTCTGACCCTGCATATCCCGTTATCGATGCCGCCCCTCGGTTCCAGAACACAACTTCGCCCTCCATACCAAACAACGAAATCCCGGCCGGAAGACTGTCCAAAGCAGACTCAAGCAACTCCGCGCGATCCCTCATCCACGCTCCTCAAAACGGAGAATCCCCATACCCCGTTCATCGGCACACACCCCTCCAACTTCATCGCCTGGCGCACTCCCGAAATAGTTGGAATTCGCTAATCAGCCGGCAGCCTGCCTCGCCCAAACTCTCGTGGATTCAGAACCTCACCTCTCCCCGGCCGCTTACCCGCTCCCTCGCTTCCGACAGCGCGAGCGTCTGACTTGCTCCCATTGTTCGGAAATCAGGAAATAGAATCCTGCCTGCACAATGGCCGTTCCTCTCCGTGCGGCAACACTCGGCACCCGTCTTCTGAGCGATTGGCTTCGGTGAGCAATTCAGAGCAGATTTTCCTATCAAATCAGCGCGATCATGGTTCACGTTGATCGCACTTCCAATCAATCTCGGAAGTCCGTTTCCGGTAATCACTAAAGGAGATTCCGAATCCAGTCGCGGAGAATTCCTGCTCCATCTCCCACGCGTCCTCGGCCAACTCTAGCGGCGCCGGCGTACAATCAGTGCTCTCGAACATTGCCTTCCTGTTCCCGGGCAGATCTGCCGCAGTCTCCCTGAACTCAATCCGAAAGGCGCGGTTCCCTGGGTATCAGTAGTTCCCAGCGAACCAACGCCTGCAATGAGGGCATTTCTCGATGAGCGCAACAAAAAAGACCGCATTCGATCCAGCCACATTCCTCGCCACCGCTGGCCTGGGACGAAAGATCGTCGAACTCTCCCCTAACGAAACGTTCTTCACGCAGGGAGATACACCTGACTCCGTCTTCTTTCTCCAGAAAGGCCGCGCACGGCTCACCGTCCTCTCGCAAAGAGGTAAAGAAGCCACAATCACCTTGCTCTCCGGAGGGGACTTTGTCGGGGAAGAGTGCATCGCGGCCTTACCGGGTCTCCGCCTTGCCACGGCGACTGCGGTCAACGCCTGTTCCGCACTCAAGATTTCAAGGGTTGAAATGGTTCGCGTGATGCACGAGGAGCCGGCATTCGCTGACACCTTCATGAAGTTTCTGCTCGCCCGCAGCATGCGCACTCAGGCCGACCTAGTCGATCAGCTCTTCAACTCCAGCGAAAAACGCCTCGCTCGCATCCTGCTACTAATGGCCGAATTCGGCAAGCCCGGCGAGCCTGAAACCTTCATTCCTCCGGTCACGCAGGAAACTCTGGCGGACATGATCGGCACCACGCGTTCCCGCGTCAGCTTCTTCATGAATCGCTTTCGCAAGCTCGGCTTCATCAGCTACAACGGCCGCATCCAAGTCCACAAGTCCCTGCTCAACGTCATCCTGCTCGACCAGCTCCCCGGCCGCACAAGCGCCAGGCCCCCCGTCATGCGCATCCCAGCTTCCAAGTCCGAGCGCTAGTAGCTCCGCACCCACTCCAGGATCGACCGTACCGCTATTCCGCTCGGTCCCTTGGCTATATGCGGCCGCGCATCCTCCACCCACGCCATCCCCGCAATGTCGAGATGTATCCAGGGCGTATCTTCCACAAATACCTTCAAAAACTCCGCAGCCGTGCTAGCCCCGCCAAACCGCCCGCCGGTGTTCTTGATATCGCCGATGTCGCTCTTGATCAACTCGGCGTATTCCTCTCCCAGGGGCAGCCGCCAGAACTTCTCGCCCGTCGCTTCCACCGCCGACGCAAATTTCCTGTACGTCTCTTCGTCGTTCGAGAAAACTCCCGCATTCACCTTGCCCAGTGCTACCCCAACTGCGCCCGTCAACGTTGCCGCATCAATCAGGTGAGTCGCACCCAATTGCCGCGCATACGCCAGGCCATCCGCCAGCACCAGCCGGCCCTCCGCATCCGTGTTGATAATCTCGATCGTCTTGCCCGTCATTGCCGTCTGCACATCGCCCGGCTTTTGCGCCTTTCCGTCCGGCATATTCTCCGCCGCGCACACAATCCCAATCACTCGCACCTTCGGCTTCAGCAGCGCGATTGCCCGCATCGCACCCAGCATCGCCGCACCGCCCGCCATGTCGTACTTCATCTTCTCCATGTCGGCAGCCGGCTTGATCGAGATGCCACCCGTGTCGAACGTAATCCCCTTGCCCACCAATCCGAGCACCGGTCCGTCCTTTACCCCCTCCGGCTCATATCGCACCACAATCAGCGCCGGCGGCTCTTCCGACCCCTGAGAGACACTCCAGAACGCCCCCATCTTCAACTCCTGCAACTTTTCCGTCGAATAGACCTCTGCCTTCAGCCCCACCTCGGCGGCCATAGCTGCGGCCCTCTGCCCCAGAATCGTCGGCGTCAGCTTGTTTCCCGGCTCATTCACCAGCGTGCGCGTAAAGTTCTGGCTCTCACCCACAATCACGCCCTCGGCAAACGCCGCCTCCACCGTCTTCTTATCCGCCTTGCCCGGAGCTGCCAATGTGAACGCCTGCACGCTCTGGTCCTTGCGTTCGCTGCGATATGTGTCTGGATCGTAATCTCCCACAAACGCGCCCTCCACCGCCGTCCGCGCGCAAATTGCCACCGCCAGCGCCTCTGCCTCCGGCAGCGCAAACACCAGCTCTCGTATCCCCCGCGGCTTCGTAAACCGCACCGCCGTTCCCGCCGCATTGCGCACGCTGTGCGCGGTCGCCTTGGCCTGCTTGCCTAGCCCCACAATCAACAGCCTCCTGGCCGCCAACCCGGCCGGCCCATGCAACAGCAGGGTCTCATTCGCCCCGGCCTTGTACTCACCGCTCGCGAGCACCGCAGCCGCAGCCGCCTTCACAGCCGCGTCCGTAGTCAGCAACACCGGTTCCGGCTTGGCTTCGGGCCCTTTGCCCGTCTGTGTGTCAACCGCCAGCACCGCCATAAGGTCAGTCTTGATTCCAGAAAGATTCGCAAAACTCAGTTCAGTCCGCATGGTCTTGATTATTTCACTCCCCCTGGCAACGAACCTGCATCGCTGCGTCCACTCCCGCAATAGTGTTATCCCCTGAGTCTTTTCGTCCTATCCGACAGCATGGTAAAGTTCCCCCAAATGCCCAATCCTGAAGGCGTGCGCACTAAGCGGGACACAAACCAGGTCTACTTTCTGCTTTTCTTTCTGTCCGGCTTCCCCGCGCTCCTCTATCAAATCGTCTGGCAGCGCGCCCTCTTCACCCTTTACGGAGTCAACATTGAATCCGTAACCATGATCGTGACCGTCTTCATGCTCGGACTGGGGATGGGCAGCCTCGCCGGCGGATGGCTCTCGAGTCGGCCCGGCATCCGCCTGCTTCTCGCCTTCGGCCTTATCGAGTTCTCGATCGGCACCTTCGGCGCAGCCTCGCTTTGGATCTTTCATCGCATCGGCGCCATCACCGCCGGAGCTTCCACCCTGACCACGGGCCTCATCGCCTTTGCCCTTCTGCTCGTCCCAACCATGCTCATGGGCAGCACCTTGCCCCTTCTCGTCGAGCACTTCGTCCGCAGAACCGGCAATGTCGGCGAATCAGTCGGCTTGCTCTATTCGGTCAACACCCTCGGCTCCGGCGCGGCCTGTCTGGCCGCCGCGTTTCTGCTTATGCGCCTCTTTGGCGAATCCGGTTCCGTCCATCTTGCCGTCTGCTTCAACCTCTTTGTTGGTATCTCGGCTTTCTTCCTTCAGCTCAATTTCCCCGCGCCCGCCCGGCAGCGAAGCACAGTTCAATACTCAACCCCGCAGCAGACCATTCCCTTCTGGATCGGCATGATCCTCGCCGGTGTCACTGGATTCATCGCCCTCGCCTACGAAATCATTTGGTATCGCCTCTACGCGTTCGTCTCCGGCGGCTCGGCTCCGTGCTTTGCCATGCTTCTCGCTTTTTATCTGCTCGGCATCGCCTACGGCTCCTTCGCCGTTCGTGACGCCTGCCGCAACAAGCTCGGAAACGACATCGGCCGAACCCTAGGCGCCACCGCCAGCGTCGTCATCCTCGGCACCATCGCCGCGTTCCTGCTCGGGCCTGTCCTCGCCCGCTGGGTCGTCTACATCGACTACCACTTGAGCTACGTCCTGGTGTTTATCGCCGCTGCGCTTCTCGGTTCGGCATTCCCGCTCCTCGCTCATGCCGCCATCGATCCTGGGCATGGCTCCGGAAAGCGCATCAGCTTCCTTTATATGAGCAACATTGTCGGCTCAACTCTGGGCAGTTTCCTGGTCGGCTTTGTCATCCTCGATTTCTGGTCCACCCGCGCCACCTCGCTCCTTTTGCTCATCCTCGGCCTCGCAGCAGCCTCCGTCCTGGCCGCCCTCTCCTGGTCAAGGCTGTCCAAAGGCCTTTTCGCCGCGGGAACCATCGCCTGCGTAGCGCTCGCCTTCTCCACCGGCCCGCTCTTCTCCGGCCTCTACGAGCGCCTCATGTTCAAGTCTTCCTACAACCGACATATCGTGTTCTCTGATCAGATCGAAAACCGCAGTGGTGTTATTGGGGTCTATCCGGACAGCCACACCTACGGCTATCCCACGCGGGTTGTCTACGGTGGCGGCGCCTACGACGGGCAAATCAACACTGACATTCTCCACGACTCCAATGGACTGGTGCGCGTCTACGCCATCTGCGGCATGCACCCAAAGCCGGCAACTGTTCTCATCATTGGCCTGGCTGCCGGCGCCTGGGCGCAGGTTGTCGCGAACGACCCTAACGTCCACGACGTCACTGCCGTAGAAATAAACCCCGGCTATCTGCCAATTATCCAGAAGTATCCTGAGGTTCAAAGCCTCCTCACCAATCCCAAGGTACACATCGTCATCGACGACGGCCGTCGCTGGCTGATTGCGCACCCCGAGCGTCACTTCGACTTCATCCTTATGAACACCACCTTCAATTGGCGCGCCAACATGTCCAATCTCCTCTCAACCGAATTCATGCACCTCATGCGCGCCCACATGAATCCAGGTGGAATCGCCTATTACAACACCACCTGGTCCGCCGAAGCGCTGGCAACCGGCGCGAGCGCTTTCCCTTACGCCCTCCGCTTCATGGGCTTCCTCGCCGTCAGCGACAGTCCCATCACTCTCGACAAGAATCGCTGGAGAGCGGCTCTTACCAACTACCGAATCGACGGGACTCCCATCCTCGACCTCGCCGATCCGGAGCAAAAAGCCCGCCTCGAGAGTGTCCTCAAGCTCGCTGATGGTCTGGATACCGCAAATGGAGAGATCGAATCGCGCAGCAACTTGCTGGCGCGTTTGAAAGACGCCCGCCTGATCACCGACGACAATATGGGAACCGAGTGGCTCCAGCCCTCCGAGCACTAAACACCAGGCCCAATTCGGAAAGAGCCGGACCTGAATTGGAGGGGAAAACGTCTCAACCGCTGGGAGCAAACTCTAACCTCGAGCGAGCAGCGGCATTCATGCCCCCGAAAAGAACGAACAAATCAGCGCGGGCCTCAGCTCCAAACCCACAAAGACCTGCTCTAGACAACCGATGTCCCCACCCGCAACCAACGATCTAGGAACTAGAAGCTAAAAGCTGCCCTACTACCTTCCCCCCCGGTGCTTGCTCGCATTCACGGCTGCCCGCGCCTCCCGGTCGGCCTCTCGCCGCTTCTCCGTCTCCCGCTTGTCCCAGTCCTGCTTGCCCTTGGCCACCGCTAACTCGCACTTTACCCGCCCATTCCGGAAATAAAGCCGGGTCGGGATGAGCGTGTGCCCCTTAATCTGCGTCTTCTGGAGTAGCTTGCGAACCTCTTCCCGATGCAGCAATAGCTTGCGCGTACGCGTAGAGTCGTGATTGGCAATATTCCCGTGAGAATAAGGACCGATATGCACGTTGAGCAGAAACGCCTCGCCATTCTGGATCAGTCCGTAGGAGTCCTTCAGGTTGGCCTGGCCCTCCCGGATGGACTTCACTTCGGTCCCGCGCAGCGCCACCCCCGCCTCGAACTTCTCCAGCAGAAAGTAGTTATGGCCGGCCATCCTGTTGTGCGCCGCATCCCTCTCGCCGCTGGCCACGGGGTCGCGCGGCTTCGCCGGCTTCTTGGCGCTGGCCGTGTCCTTCGTAACAATCTCGTGGCTCGTTTGCCGTGGCATCTGGAAATACCCTCGAATCTTAATCCTAGCATCGGCGCTACTTTTACCATGGTTGCTATGGGGCTTTGCTAAAATGAGGCATCTTTGGTGGACGAACATCGCCGTTAAGGATTGTGAATTGTTGTGCGTCCGGGGCAGCCAAGGCAGCCCGCACCGGCCCCTAGTTTCCGCCGGGCCGGACACGACGCCTGGGAGTTCGATGAACCACCGTACTCACACTCCGGTTGCACCCGGATCCGTTCCATCACGCGCCTTCTTCCGCATTGCGCTCACGGCCATCTTGGCTGTCGCGAGCCTTTCAGGCGCTGTTCTCCACGCCCAATCCGCCAATTCTCTCTTCAAGAACGGCCAGAGCGCCGAGGCCCGCCAGGACTACGACGCCGCCTTCGATTTCTTCCAGAAGGCCAACGCCAGGAATCCAAAGGACCTCAGCTACCGCACCGCCCTCTACCGCGTAAGGCAGACCGCCTCTGCCATGCACATTAGCAAGGGACGCAAGCTCCTCCTCTCGGGCGACCAGCCAGGCGCCCTCGCCGAGTTCCTCCACGCCGCCGAAATCGATCCGGGCAACGAGGCCGCGCAGCAGGAAATCGCTCGAATTCGCCAGAAAAACGGCCAGCTCTCGCCTGAGTCCGAAGCCGCCCTGCCTGAGCCCTCTGGCGCTCAGCAGGAGATCGATTCGATCAGCCCGCCCGTCGACCTCAAACCCGTCTCCAACGAGCCCCTCACCCTGCACATGACTGAGGACGCCAAGGTCATCTATCAGGCCATTGGCAAGGCCGCCGGCGTCAACGTGCTCTTCGACCCCGACTACAACTCAAAGCGCATCCAGGTCGACCTCAACAACGTGTCCCTGCTCGATGCCCTGCGCATCGTCGGCACCATGTCCGGCACCTTCTGGCGCCCCGTCACAGCCAATACGCTCTTCATCGCCCAGAACACACGCATCAAGCGGACCGAACTCGACGTGCAGGCCGTCCAGACCTTTTACCTCAGCAACGCCTGGCAACCCAACGACATGAACGACGTGCAGACCGCTCTGCGCAACGTGCTCACCAGTGCCAAAATCTATGGCGTCGCCAGCCAGAACGCCATTGTCATGCGCGGAACACCCGACGAACTGCTGCTCGCCCAAAAGCTCATCAACGATCTCGACAAGGCACGCGCTGAAGTCGTCGTCGACATCGCCGTGATGGAAGTCAGCAAAAACTGGGAGCGAACACTCGGCATCTCCTGGCCCAGCAGCATTGGCGTTGCCCTGCAGCCACCAAACGCCACCACCACCTCGGGCTCCAGCCCCACCACAACGACAACCACCTCCCCGACGCTCTACGATCTGGCCCATCTCAAGGCCACCAACTTTGCCGTAACTGTCGGCTCGGCCACTTTGAATCTGCTGTTGAGCGATTCCAACACCAAGGTTCTCCAGAGCCCGCGCATCCGCGCCACCGGCGACCAGAAGGCGACCATGAAGATCGGTTCGCGCATTCCCATCGCCACCGGCTCCTATCAAACCGGCGCGGCCACCGCCGTCGTCAGTTCGCTCGTCAATACTCAGTTCCAGTACCAGGATGTCGGTGTCAATATTGAGATGACGCCCACCGTCCACTTTGACCACGATGTAACCTTGAAGATCAAAATTGAGGTCACCTCCCAGAGCGGATCCGTCACCATCAGTGGTGTCACCGAACCCATCCTCAGCCAGCGAGTCGTCGACCAGGTAATCCGCCTGCGCGAAGGGGAAGCCAGCATCCTCGGCGGCATCCAGAACAATCAGGAGCAGCAGAACTCGACCGGCATCCCCGGCCTCAGCACCATTCCCATTCTCAAATACATCTTCGGTTCCAAGGACCACACCATCCAAAACGACGAGATCGTCTTCGTCGTCGTGCCACACATCGTTCGCTCCCAGGAACTGGATCAGGCCAATCTCCGCTCTATCGATACCGGTGCCGGCCAGAATATCGACCTCCGCCTGAGCACCGATCAAACTTCCTCGGCAAACCCTGCCCCTGTCGCCGTCCCGGCCGTCCGGCCCGTCGCACTCCAGAATCCCCAAGTGGGAACCGTTCCTGGCCAGAGCGCCGAGGGTGCCGCGCCCGCATTGATGGCGCAACTGAGCGCCGCCGCACAGACCAACCCGAGTCCTGCTCCAACTCCGCAGCCCCCCGCTCCGCCGCCCCCTGCCCAGCCCCCCTCTGCCCAATCTCAGGCTGCTGCCCCTCCGCCTTCGGTCCCAACCGGCTTCACGCTTACTCCGCCCGCCGGTCCGCTCGCAGCGGGAACCACATTCCAAGTCCCGGTCATTCTTAGCGGAGCCACGGATATCGCCTCCGTGCCCATTCAGGTCCAGTACGATCCAGCCAGACTCTCTCTAATTAACGTGGCCGCCGGAGACCTGCTCAACCGCGACGGCCAGGCTGTCGCGCTCATCCATCGCGACGATCCGCCGGGCAACGTCACCGTCGTTGCCGCGCGTCCGCCCGGCGCGGTGGGCGTCACCGGCTCAGGTACGGTCTGCATCCTCACCTTCCAGGCCAAAGCTGCTGGAAACACGACACTTACCATGCCCCGTTCCGTTGCAGTCAACAGCGCACAGCAGCAAGTCCCGGCCATGGCCGGACACCTCGATCTGGTTATCAAGTAGGGGGTATTGCGGATGCGTACTGTGCCTACGACTTTCAATTCGCCACCCCGGATTCGCCCTGGCGAACCGGCACACCGCTGTAAGGTCTTTGTCCGTGGGGTGAGAGAGCAAGGCCTCACCCTTGTCGAATTGATTGTGACCGTGGCCATCCTCTCCATCCTCGCTTCGGCAGCGGTGCCCATCGCGCGCTTTCAGGTCAAGCGCCAAAACGAGCGCGAGCTGCGCCGCGACCTCTGGATGATGCGCGACGCCATTGACAAATATAAAGACGCCGCCGATAAGGGTGCCTTCCAGACAAAGGTGGACAGCCAGAATTATCCGCCCGATCTCGAAACCCTGGTCAACGGCGTTGACGTGCAAGGCAAAAAACTCAAGTTTCTCCGCCATATCCCCCTGGATCCCATGACCGGGAAGGCAGAGTGGGGTATGCGCTCCATGCAGGACGATCCCACTTCTGACTCGTACGGCGGCCAAAGTGTCTTCGACGTGTATTCAAAGTCCCGGGGAACAGCCCTGGACGGAACCAAGTACTCGGCATGGTAGCGTAAAAGCGGAGTCAGCCCGCAGCGGCGGGTTAGCGGAGTTAGCAAGACCAGCTCAGTAAGCCAGGTTTCAGGAGTCAGCATTGTTGGCAAAAACCGCAACCCGGGCAGTTCCTAACTCCGCCAACACGCGCGAAGCGCGGCTAACCCCGCCAACTCCGCTTTCAACAGCCTCCGTGCCCCGTAGACGCAAACAGGACGCCGGCTTCACGCTCGTCGAATTAATGATCGTCATGGCCATCATCGGCATCCTGGCCACGCTGGCCATCCCCAGCTACATCACCGCCATCAAGCACGCCCGCGAAGCCGTTCTCAAGGAAGACCTCCACGTCATCCGCGCCGCCATCGACTCCTACACCATGGACAAGCAGAAGGCCCCGCAATCGCTCGACGACCTTGTCACCGACGGCTACCTGAAGGTCGTCCCAGAAGACCCCATGACCCACAGCAAAGACACCTGGGTCACCGCAACCAGCGATTCCATGTACTCTCTCGACGAGACCGATCCGGGCGTCGACGATGTCCACTCCGGCTCCGAAGAAACCGGCTCCGACGGACAACCCTATTCTTCCTGGTAGACCCCGCCTCAAAGCCGGCACTTCCTTAAACGCAGCCCCGCATGACAAAGTAAGACTATGTTGCGTCCGAAAGCCTTTCTCTTCACGCTTCGCCCGTTCGTGACTCGCACCTTCATGGCCCTCACTCTAGCCGCCGCGTTCAGCATTTCTCTCAATGCGCAAACCGCACCCTCCATCACCATCCTCATGCTCGACGGCAAAACCGGAAAGCCCATCGTCCCCTCCAATTTCATCGTGCGATTCGATCATCGCAACGAAGTTCACAACGATTCGATGAAGATCGACGATGAAGGAGTCGCAAGCGTCCTCGTCCCTGACGGCGCGAAGTACCTCTCCGTTCAGGGCACCTACAACAGCTCAATGGAAATCTACGTCAACTGCGACGCCGCCATGGAAAAGGATGTGAGCACGCTGCATTGGTACTCGGTCCCCGACATCCTCGCCTCTGGAGTCGCCATGCCGAACGAGTGCTACAAGGGAAAGTACGTTGAAGCCACCCGGATAATCCCCAAACCTGGCATGTTCGTCTTCTTTGTCCGCAAGAACAACTGGCACGAAATGCCACCGGACTAGAACATTGCCCACCAGCCCCCATCCCCGGGAAATCCTCGTCTTCATCACCCAGGTGGAAGAGACCTACGCCAGCCTCATGCGCTTCGCCTATCCTGGCGAAGACAGCCTCGGCGGTAAGCTCCTTTATGTGGGCGAACTTGATGAAGCCGGCCGCATCCTCGCCATCGCTGGCAATATCAGCGGCGCCGCCACACTCGCCGCCTCCGCCCAGGCCGCCACACTCCGACAGGCCATGCACGCCGGTGTCGTCGACTTCCTTGTCAGCTCGCCCGACGAAGCCCTGCGCATTCTTAAAAACGAAATCCGCAAACGCGAGCCCGTCTCCGTAGCCGTCTCCATCGCCCCACAGGCAATCGCGCAGCAGATGCTCGACCGCGGCGTTCTCCCCGACCTGCTCCCCCCGCACCTTCCATCCGCACCCGGCGACTCCAGCTTCGACACCTTCATCGCCCAGGGCGCGCAACGCATCGCCCCCTCGCTATTGCCGAGCGCTTCAAAACTCCTCATCTGGCAAATTCCCGCCGACTTCGCCCAACGCCCCGCCGAGTTCGACGCCCTGCTCCTCGAGCATCTCCCGACCGGCGACCACGCTGCCACCCGCTGGCTGC
>Ga0265342_10004322_pt1 | contig 11242 bp, 9 predicted proteins | sample 4CB327metaG_FD_203125 | JGI IMG/M metagenome (GOLD analysis project Ga0265342, IMG submission 203125) | Rhizosphere microbial communities from Carex aquatilis grown in University of Washington, Seatle, WA, United States - 4-CB3-27 metaG | ecosystem: Host-associated > Plants > Roots > Rhizosphere...
GGACGGAAACCTTGTCTATCATCGGCCGTTTCAGCCGGGCGAACACATCCCCCCCGGAGCGGTGCCTTCCGAGGTGAACGGCACAAGCACCTTTTATCAAACGGATTCCGGTCCCTTCGTCGGTTGGCGCTACCGCATGGCCGGCGTTTCACATCGCGTGCACCAGATCCTTGCGGACAGTCGCACGTGGGACGATTCCGACCTTGACGATGGATTCTTCGACTCCATCCTCATAGACGGGGCTCATCGCAGCGATATTGTCGTGAGCGACACCGAAAAGGCCCTGCGATTGCTGCGATCGGGCGGCCTGATGATATGGCATGACTTCTGCCCGGTCGACGAGGTCATGGACAAGAGCGCCGCAACCCGCGGCGTGGTCAATGCTATTTGCGCACGATGGAACGCATGGTCGCCGTCATTCAAATCGGTGTTCTGGATCTGGCCGAGCTACATCCTCATCGGCATCAAGCGCTAGCGAAGGGACGAGGGGCCGGTCGTGGTTGCGAATAGGCCTGGGACGTAGGAAGGTGGCGTCAACAAAGGACGAGTGCGTGGCCGATCGAATGACCGATGTTGGACGTAAAATCCGGGGCGCCGGACCGACGCCGGCCGATCTTGGCCACGATCTCGCCGCCGTCACTGCCGCTCCATTCACTCCGCGTTCAAAGCGCGAGACGCCGGCCCCGTTCGGTTCGATCACGACAACGGAAGTTTGCGATCTGTCCTGTGTCATGTGTCCTTTCAACGGACCGGACGCAACGAAAAAGGGCGGCACTCTCGCGCCCGAACAAGTGCGCAAGATCGTCGACCAGGTTCCGCGCGGATCGCAGATCTATTTTGCGGCGACGGGAGAGTTTTTCCTCGATCCCAACGCCGTATCCCACGTCGCGTATGCGGTGCAGCGCGGTCTGGAACCGCTGATCCTGACACACGGGCAATCGCTTGCGCCCGATCTGATCGATCGGTTGCTGGCGGTTGGCGCGAGAGCATTTCGGATCAGCTGCGATTCCCATGACGCAAAACATTACGAACGCGTACGGCGCGGCGGAAAACTCGAAAAGATTCTGGCTGCCGTGGACTATCTAAATCAGCGCCGATCGGAATTTCCGGCGTTGTCGATCGAGATCAATTGCACCCTCTTCCGCAAAACCTTCGGCGAACAGCAATCGTTCGAAGAATTCTGGTCCGGCAAGGTCGATCGCATCAATTTCAACGCCGAGTATCACGACACGTTCAAATTCCGCAACCTGTTTTACATGCCGGAAAAACGGGTAGACTGTAAAATCCAGACCTATGTGACGCCGACGGGCAAGATCGCGCCGTGTTGCGCAATCATGGTCTACCAGCATGAGAACAACGTCGACTGGCTCCCGAGCATTACGACGCATACGTTGGAGCAGGCATATCAGCAGCTTTGCGACATGTACGACGACCCGGCGAGCCCACTCGCCAAGCACTGCAAGGATTGTCAGTGGTGGATCATGTGGAGCCCGCACGTCGCCGGACAAACGCCTTATAACAAATCGGTTGCTCTGCGGTCCGAGCCCGCAACGGGGTGCGAAATCAAGAAGTTTCCCGAGACCGATAGCGGATCCATTGTTAGTCGCCTGATTGGTCGCATGCGACGAGCGACACCGCTCCGCCCCCTGTAGACGCGACAGACCGAGGTCCCAGGACTTAGGCTACGGATGCATGTTAGGCGAGCACCAGACGAACAGCAGCCCGACAGCAACGAGGATGCTGTATTGCTTCGGTGACAGCCACGTCGGCCATTGCTTCGATCGCATCCGCTCGGCAAGCGTCTGCTGGCTCGGACCGGTGACCATGCATCGCGTCGCCCGCGACGGATTGTGGTTCCTCGATCAGATCGACGTTCGGCCGAACACGACAGTCCTTCTGTTATTCGGCGAGATCGACGTTCGCTGCCATTTGGGTCGCGTCGCAGATGAGACGAACACCTCGCGGTCCGACGTCGCGCACAGTCTCGTACAAAGCTACGTCGGCCGAATCGCGGCGGCCAGGAGCGGTGTCGACGGCGTGCGTTTCGTGCTGTGTTCGGTGCCGCCACCGGCCGACGGACCGGGAATTCAAAATTCCGATTTTCCGGTTTATGGCAACCACGGTGACCGAGCGCGCCTGACGTCATTGGTCAATTCGGAGCTTCGGACGCAATGCAAGACGCACGCTTTCGACTACCTCGATTTCCATGAGGAGTTCGCCACACCGGAGGGCTACCTGATCGAGGGGTTGTCGGACGGATCGGTTCATATAGACCGGCGCTACACATTGCCGATTGTTCGGCGTCTTGAACGATTGCTCGCAACCAGCTTGCTGCTGGAGGAGCCCGATCCCCGGATTTCGACTTAGTCCCGCGCAGCAGGAGAGCCCGGCCAGCCACGAGCAAAGCTTGATCCGCCGGCAATGATGCAGTCTTGCCAATCCTGCCTTGCGCTACCATGGTCAGTCGACTAGACGAGGCTGATTCTCGGGGAATTGCCGACTGCTGCGTGGGGGAAAAGCAATTGCGAATTTCCGTCGTAGGTTTAGGCAAGCTCGGTGCGCCTCTCGCGGCGGTTCTCGCTAGCCGCGGTTTCCATGTCGTGGGCACCGACATTGATCCTGAACCCGTTTCCGAGCTGAATGCCGGGCGAGCGCCCGTGTCGGAGCCTGGGCTACAGGACATCATCGACCTCTCGCGCGATCGGATTTCCGCGACCACCGACGTCGCGCAGGCGGTATCCACGAGTGACGCCACGTTCGTGATCGTGCCGACGCCGAGTGGAGCGGACGGCGCGTTTTCCAATGCGCATGTGATTTCCGCCATGCGCAAGATCGGGTCCGCCTTACGGACGAAGCAGGGTTATCACCTCGTCGTCATTACCAGCACCGTGATGCCCGGGTCGACGGATGGGCCGATCCGCCAGGCGCTGGAAGAAGCCGCGGGCCGCGCCGCCGTGCCCCGAATCGGTCTCTGCTACAGCCCGGAATTCATCGCGCTGGGCAGCGTGATCCACGACATGCTCAATCCGGACTTTGTTCTGATTGGCGAATCCGGCCAACGCGCGGGCGATGTGTTGGAGAGCATCTATCAATCGATGACCGACAACCGCCCGCTCATTCAGCGCATGAATTTCGTCAATGCGGAACTGACCAAGATAGCGGTTAATACCTATGTCACCACGAAGATATCCTTCGCCAACATGATCTCCGATCTGTGCGACCGGTTGCCGGGCGCCGACGCATCGACCGTCACCGCCGCGCTCGGCTGCGACACCCGCATCGGCGGAAAATATCTGCGGCCCGGTCTTGGATACGGCGGCCCCTGCTTCCCGCGCGATAACGCGGCACTGAGCGCCATGGCGCATCAGATCGGCACGTCGGCCACCCTCGCCGACGCGACCGACCGGGTCAATCGCCAGCAACCAGCGCGCATCGTCGGCTTGGTTCGTCGCCGGCTTGCAACCGGGACGGTCGGAATTCTCGGCCTGTCCTACAAACCGAACACGTCTGTTGTTGAGGAAAGCCAGGGCGTCGAAATCGCAAAACTGCTGACGGCTCAAGGATATCGCGTCGTCGTATTCGATCCGCAGGCGACCGAAGCCGCGATGTCGGAACTCGGCGATCAGGTCGAGGCTGCCGCTGACGTGACCGCCTGCGCGTCTGCGGCTGACGTGCTCGTGGTCGCAACGCCATGGCCTTCCTTCCGCGACCTTCCGCTTGTCGCCCTGCAGCGACCGCATGGGAAACGCGTGGCCATCATCGATTGCTGGCGCCTGTTGCCCGCAGCCGAAGTCGACGCCGTCGTCGATCTCATTTATCCCGGCCGCGCCTGGGCCGAGGCCGACGTCGAACCAGCAGCGCCCCCTGTTCGCTTGCGCCTCAACTCTGCATAGTTACCGCAGCAATGACGCCTTCCGAATTCTCAGTGGATCCGAATGCATGAGTGAGCCCGGTGCAAAGATTTCGGCTGACCACCTCGTCGTTGTGACCGGCGCCGGCGGATTCATCGGCGGCTGGATCGTCCGCAGTCTGCTGGAGCGAGGATTTTCACGGATCCGCGCGATCGATATCAAACCAGAGTCGGACTGGTTCCAGCATTTTTCCGGAGCCAACAACATCGTCGCGGATCTCCGCAACCTTGCCGCCTGCCGAAACGCCTGTCGCAATGCGGGGATCGTCTTCAACCTCGCCTGCGACATGGGGGGCATGGGCTTCATCGAGGCCCACAAGGCCGACTGCATGATCTCCGTGCTGATCAACACGCATATGCTGATGGCGGCGCGCGAAGCCGGTGTGCAACGCTTCTTTTTTTCTTCTTCCGCCTGCGTCTATGCTGCCGACAAGCAGACCGCGGCGGACGTCATGCCACTGCGCGAGCAGGATGCCTACCCGGCGATGCCGGAGGACGGCTACGGCTGGGAAAAGCTGTTCTCCGAGCGCATGTGCCGTCATTTCCGCGAAGATTTCGGCCTGGCCACGACAATTGCAAGATACCACAATGTCTATGGACCCCTTGGCACCTACGACGACGGCCGCGAGAAGGCGCCGGCGGCGATCTGCCGGAAGGTGATCCAAGCCAAATTGGCCGGGCGGAATGAGATCGAGATCTGGGGCGACGGCGAGCAAACACGAAGCTTCATGTTTATCGACGACTGCCTCAAGGGTACCTTCGACATCGCAGCGAGCAACATCGTCGATCCTATCAACCTTGGATCCTCCCAGTTGGTCACGATCAACCGGCTCGTCGAGATCGTTGAGCACATTGCGCAGATCAGGCTGAACCGGCGCTACGACCTATCGGCTCCGAAGGGGGTGCGCGGCCGCAACTCCGACAACACCATGATCAAGCAATTGCTGGGATGGGAGCCATCGATCCGGCTCGAGGATGGATTGGAGCGGACCTACCGTTGGATTTACGATCAGATGGTTCAGCCGAAGCCCGCACGCAACCGCGCCTTCTCGTGATCGTGCTCCCAGCGGCACATTAGCCAGTCATACTCGGACCGTCATCGCGGCTGCCGCCAATCGCGAATTTCACATCGCGCAGCGAACGCTTCAGCTTGCGGTGAATTCGCTGCGAAAGACGTTCGACCGCGGACAGAGGCTTCGCCGGCTGGCACCCGCTGTCACGGTCGAGGTCGAGCGAGAGTTGATGCGGCAACAGCGACACGCCCTCTCCGACCGGACCGATCATCAAGCGCAGCGTCAGCGGCCTCGCCAGGGTTCCGGTCACTGTCACCTCCATGCCGAATCCGGACGAGCGCTGTTCCCGCAGGCCGGGAAGCTCGGCGAAATCGCTGCCCTGGACTGCTACGTAAGCCAGACGTTCACCATCGGCGGGTTTCGGATAGCTCAGGCGCAGAGTATAGGCGCCCGACGCAGACGGGACCACCTGCAGCCAGTTCGTGAACAGATGGTCGCCTGTGCGCGTGTGCGTAAATCGCGGCCGCTCTGAGCTGAGATCAAGCGCCGACGCGCGCGTGCCGCTACGGTCACCTCTCGCCAATATGAACTTGGCCGCGAAATCGGCGCCGCCCTCCGCGACAATCGTGGGTTGCCAGTCGTTACGGGCCTTTTGGCGGCGCCAGTCCTCAACTTGCGACTGCGAGCTTTCGCGCACCGCCATCACCCGCCGAAGAAAATCCTGCAACGACTCGGCTGCCGCGGTCTGATGGCCCTTGAGCAGAATTGCGTGTGTTTCTGCGAAGTACTCTTCCCAGCCTGGGACGTCGTCGAGCAGATGAGGATTGCGGATGATGTTCTCGGTTTCGAAAGCATCCTCTGTGCCGCGATAATTGATGAAGTCATAGAACGCGGTTGGGATGTCGTGCTCCACATGCCATCGTGCGTATTCCGGCAAATAAGGCACGCCGGTCTTCATGATGATCGCATTGGTCGCGACCATCCAGTCGGGGCGGTCAGTGGCCATCGCCTCGCGCGCCATAAGCAAGTTGCGTTCGAGCAGCTTCCATTTTCCACCGACGCGGATCGTCTCGTAGCCGTCACCGATCGAGTCCAGGCTGACGCTGATTCTGACCTTGCGCTTGCGTCGCAAGTATTCGAAGTGCTTGTGGTGCACGCTGCCGTTGGTGCCGATGGAGAGAATGACCGAATCGAGCTCCTCGTCATCAACGAAACGACGAATGAACTTGATCGCTTCCGGAAGCGCGAAAGGCTCGCCGCCGATTACAAACACATCCTGCGCCGACAGCAGCGCATCGCGCCATGCCCACACGGCATCGGCGGTGATATGGCTGCGGTTCTGCCCGCGCCGCGGGACCTGATGGCACATCTTGCACGCCAAGTTGCAGGCAAAGCCGAAATTCGCATAGACGCGGATAGGCGTGCAGCTCACCACCTCGGTGCCCTCGGAGAACTCGCGCATCGCAAGCTCCCAATTGAGGCGTTGACGCTCGGACAAGTCCGGCGGCGGCGCTCGCGGGAAATCCATATAGTTGTGCGCCGAGACATGCTTGAAATTCTCGAAATAGAAGCAATTGGCGCAGCCATTGCCGCCGAGAACGCGCTTGCCGGTCTGCAGGCGTCGCAACTTCCGAAGTCCCGGGCCGTTCCAATAGGATTTGATGTCGGCCGGCTCGTTGCTCCAGGTTTCCTTATCGCCGGCGTAATAGCAGCAGGCGCTCACGTTGTTGTCCGGCGCAGAGCAATTCAGCTCGAACCAGGGCGCGCTGCATTGAACCATGTCCGGATCCCCAGAATCTTCCGGCGAAGCCGGCACCGACGAAACTCCGCACGCCCTCCCCAGGAAGATCGCTGGACGATCATCAGACAGCGCGCAAGCTACAGTGCAGCGCCGATCGGGGAAAGCATCATCTTATGGCGCCGGGAGCCCGATTTCGCCTCGCGTGGCGCCGGCACTTGCAGCGTGATAGCGCGAAAGAACACCGTGAACCGGCCCAAATTCGACCACATGGCCGCCGTCCAGCCACAACGCCTTGTTGCAGCAGCTCTCGATCAGTTCGGCATCGTGCGATGCAAGTACGATGATACTGGCGTCCTGCATCAAGCCGTTCATGCGCTCCCTGGCCTTGGCAGCGAATTCCTGGTCGCCGGCGCCGATGACCTCGTCGAGCAGCAGGATCTCGGGATTCCCACTGGTGGCGATGGCAAAGCCGAGCCGCATCTGCATGCCGAGCGAATAGGTCCGCAGTGGTAACGACAAAAAGTCGCCGAGCTCTGTGAATTCGGCGATTTCGTCCTGCCGCGCCCTGACCTCGGCCGGCGTCAGTCCGTTGAAGAGGCCGCATGTCACAATGTTCTCGTACCCGGTCTCCTCCAGATCCATGCCGACGCCGATGGCGAGCAGCGGCGTCACCCGTCCGGTCACCGTCAGCCGTCCGGCGGTCGTCGGATAGATTCCGGCGATGGCCTTCAGCATGGTCGATTTTCCCGCACCATTGCGCCCGATCAACCCGACGCGATCGCCGTCGACGAATGAGACCGTTATCGCCTCGAGCGCGACGACGCTCGCATGCCTGGAATGCGGCGCGCGGCGGATGGCGCCGCCGAGACTCCGTCCGAGCGCGGCGCGGAAGCTGCGGTTGCGGTCCAGAATGGGATATTCAAGCCCGACATTCTCGAACACGATCTTTGACATTGCGCGGTCACACCCAGAACGGAATTCGGCTTCGATAGCGCGGATAGACGATCGCCGTGACCAGCCATCCGCAGACCGCGGTGGTCGTCAGCACGATGTAAGACAGCGCCGGCGGAACATGGCCGAGCAGCGGTTCGCGGATCAATTCGATGACATGGAAGAAAATGTTTCCGTCCACGAAGTAGATGCGCGCGCTTCCGGCCTGGTCCGGGAACCAGAAGATCGGCGTCACGAACATCGCGATTTGCAGGATGTTGGCGATGACCTGGGAAATGTCGCGATAGCGGGTGCACAAAAGGCCCAGCAGGGCAATGAACCACCCGGCATTGACGAGTACCAGCAGCAGGCCCGGGATCAACAGCAGGATCGCCCAGCCGATCTCCGGCCCGAACCACGCCATGACCACCGCCTGAATCAGCAGGTTATGGAGAAAGACGATCAGGTTGCGCCACAATACCCGGAAGACGCAGACGAAATACGGAAAGCGAAGCTGCCTGAGCGTCAACTCATGCATCGTGAACACGACGCATCCCTCGTTAATGAGCGTGGTGATCAACACCCAGGCGATCATGCCGGCGGAGACGAAGGGCAGCATCGTCGCCAGTTCCACCTTCCACAATTGCGACCACAGCAATCCGAGCGTTCCGACCATCAGCCCGGTGCTCAGCGTCAGCCAGAACGGCCCCAGCAGCGTCCGCTTGTACCTCTGTTTGATGTCTCGCCACGCCAGCCGGTTCCACAGCGGCCACCAGCGTATGGCTTCGAGCAGTTCCATAGGAAGAGTCCGGTGTTTCTGATCAGCGACGATTTTGTGTGAACGGGCGAACGTCGATAACCACGACTTTTCACCGCCCTTCTACCCTCACCGCTCTGAAATGCGAAATCGGCCTGGCGGCGCGGGACAAGAGCCACGACAACGGACCCTCATGCGACGGCCATTGCCATTGGCAACCAGGCAACCGGCAACGAACTGCAATACGGACCAGCGCCCCCGAAGCTCGCGTCCTCAAATCTGGCGAGCGAGCGAACGAGAACTCAACGACCGGGTGAAGGGACCTGTGGTGGAAAATGGCACTCTGCCGCCCGCGCGCGGTAGAGGCGAATCCAAGGGGATTCGATGCTCGATTTTGACGGCGGTCAGGTGAGGTGAGCGCGTGCTGATTCCTTGCCCGTGGAATTGCGATACCAATCTACCGTCTTGCGAAGCCCCTCCTCCATCGGCACGCGGGATTGGAATCCGAGCAGGCTCCTTGCTTTAGATATGTCGATCAGTCGTTTCGGAATCATTGTCGGCTTGGAGGCGTCGAACGTAACTTCGGCGTCCTGGTAACCGTCGATCGCCAACAGCATCTTGAGCACATCCTTGACCGTGCACGGCTGGCCGGTCGCAATATTGACCGGGTCGAAACCGTCGATTTTCTCCATCGCCAACAGCATGCCATCGATGAAGTCCTGCACGTAAATGAATTCCTTGAGATCGTTGCCGTCGCCCCAGACTTCGAGCGGCTTGTGCCGCTCCACGACCTTGCGGATCAGCGCCGGAATCACGTGGGAGGTCTCCCATGCGAAATCGTCGAATTCCCCGTAAATGTTCGCCGGCCGGATGACGCAAACGTCCATCGGTTTGGCAATTTTGGTTGCGTACATCTCGCAGACGATCTCGGTAAAGCGCTTCATCCAGGCGACGATGAAGTATTTCTCGTAGAACTCGTTTGTGACGTCGTCCTCCTTCACCGCATAGTCGGTCAGCGGGTAGACGGTATTGCTGCTGATGAACAAGAACTTCTTCACACCCGCCTGATAGGCCGCATCGAGCATCGAGACGTTCATCAGCACATTGGGGGTCAAATGCGCGAGCGGCGTTTTCGCCATGACGGCGGCACCCGACGTATTCGCCGCACACATGAAGACGTAATCCGCGTCGTTCACCACCGACAGACAGTCCTCGGAGCGCCGGAGATCGCACGTCAAATACCGAATGCGCGGGTCAGAAAGAACAGCGGGCTTGACGTGCAGGGTTGCAGTCACGTTCGCTCCAAGATCGAGCAAACGCGCAATGAGATTGACGCCGACAAATCCCGCGCCGCCGGTCACGACGACATTCGCATTTTTGAACATTTTCAGATCTCGGAGAGAAGGGTGAAATTACGCGCGTCGTCACTTTATTGCACGCGCATCAATCTACGAAACGACCGAGTTCGTCGCGCTGTGACAGGATAGGATTCTTGATCGGCCACCACATGCCGAACTCCGGATCGTTCCAAATGATGGTGAATTGGCCGCTCGGATTGTAATAGGTGTTCTGCTTGTAGTGGAAGATCGCCTTTTCGCTCATCACCACATGACCGTTGCCGAATTTCGGCGGCACGAGAACTTGGTGCCGATTCGTATCCGAAAGCGTGAACCCCTGCCATTTCCTGTATTGTGCCGAGTGCTCGTCGTTATTCACCACCACTAGATAGAAGCTTCCGTGCAGGCAGGAGATCAATTTCCATGTCTCGGCGTCTCCATGCACGCCGCGAAGCACGTAACGCGACGAAACCGAAATATCATCCTGGCGGAACTTCACGTCGATACCGTTCTTGGCGTAGAGGTCCTCGTTGTAGGTTTCGACGTACTGGCCGCGGAAATCCTCGAACACCTCAGGCTTGATGAGCAGAACGCCTTCAAGGTTTGTCTTTTCTACTTGCATTCTGGTGTGTCTCGCTGGTCGAAGCAGTCGGATCAAGCCGTAGTTTCAGCAAAATAATTCTTCCGTTGCAGATATTCCGCCTGGTTCTTCACGAACCAGTCCCATGTCATTTTGAGCCCATCCTTCAAGGATGTGCTCGGATCATAGTCGATCAGCGCGCGCGCCAAACTGATGTCCATGACGCGACGGGGAAAGCCAGACGGCTTGCTGGCATCCAGCACAAAATTGAAATCAAGAAACGCGTGCAGGGTTTCCACAAGTTCGCGAATGGTACAGCCGGTGCCACTCCCCAAATTGACGAAGCTGCCGCCGGTGCCGTGATAAAGAGCTAAAATCGTACCCTCGGCGACATCCCGGCTATAGGCAAAATCCCGTACCGCCGACCCGTCGCCCCACACGATCACCGGATCCTCCTTGTTGAAGATGCGGGACATCAGGCTCGGGATCACCATTGCGTTGGCCGGATCGAAGTTGTCGCCCGGTCCGTACACATTGCACGGACGCACGACGGCAAAATTCTCCATGCCATACTGGATCTGATAAGCCTTGATCTGCATCTCGGCCATGCGCTTGGCCCACCCCGGGAACATATCCATCGGCGGACCATCCAGGTTCTCCGTCTCACGGAACACTTCCGCGCTCGAATAAGCGCCGATCGAGCTCGTATAGACGACCTTTTTCACCCTGTTGAGCCGACTGGCCTCGAGCACATTGGTGTTGAACATCAACAGCGGCACCAGGAAGCTGGCTGGCTTGGACTTCGTCACTTCGATCGAGCCTTTGATTCCCGCGACGTGGAAGACAAAATCCATCCCGCCGGTCAGCTCTTTGCACAGAGCAAATTCGGTTAGATCGCCAAGAACGTGGGAGGCACGGCTGTCGACCTTCACCCGATCGAGCGACACGATTTTTACGTGCGCGCCTGCGTCGCA
>Ga0265342_10004323_pt1 | contig 11242 bp, 11 predicted proteins | sample 4CB327metaG_FD_203125 | JGI IMG/M metagenome (GOLD analysis project Ga0265342, IMG submission 203125) | Rhizosphere microbial communities from Carex aquatilis grown in University of Washington, Seatle, WA, United States - 4-CB3-27 metaG | ecosystem: Host-associated > Plants > Roots >...
CCGGCCCTTCGGGGCGGTGGCGGGGGCGTGATGGCGAGATCACGGCCGCACCGTACCGACCCTCAGGCAGGCGGGTCGGCTGGACCATCTCCGGGACCTGACGCGACCGGCAGCTCGATCTCGATCCGGGCACCCGCGCCAGCTTCGTTCCCTGCCCTGACGTGGCCGCCATGCGCCTCGACCACGGCCCGCACGATCGCCAGGCCGAGCCCTGACGAGCCCGTCGAGCGGTCTCGCGCGGGATCTGCCTGGTAGAACCGCTCGAAGACGTGGGGCACGTCGACCGCCGCGATCCCGGGACCCGAGTCGACGACGGCGATCTGCACGGCGTCTGGCGCCTTCGGAGCAGCCTCCAGCCGGATCCAGCCGCCGTTCGGCGTATGTCGGATCGCGTTGTCCACGAGTGCGACGACGCCCTGTCGAACCCGGTCGGGATCGACCAGCGCGACCGGGTTGCCGCCGTGACGTACCTCGATCGCGATGCCGGCGCCGGTGGCGCGGGCTTCGAGGTCACGAGCGATCGAAGCCAGGAGCGCTCCGATCTGGACGGTCTCACGCCGGAGCGGCAGGACGCCAGCATCGGCAAGGCTGACGGTCCGCAGGTCGTCCACGATCCGGGCGAGGAGGCGCGACTGTTCGCGGATCGTCTGGAGATGGCGGTCGTCGTGGCCGTAGACCCCGTCAAGGACCGCGGACGTCGTGGCATCGATGACCGCGAGCGGCGTCTTCAGCTCGTGCGCGGCATCCTGGAAGAAACGGCGACGCGCGACTTCGGTGGCCTGGAGATCGTCGGCCATGGCGTCGAATGAACGACCGAGGGACCCGATCTCGTCACTCCGGCTCCCAACGCCCGAGCGGACGTCGAGCTCGCCGCGGGCGACGGCCGCTGCGGCGTGCTCCAGCCGCGCCAGCGGGCGAACCATCCGCGTCGCGAGAACGAAGCCGAGGAGCGATGCCGCGCCCGCGGCGATGGCCGCCACCGCGATCAACATGTTGGTCGTGTCCGCCTGGACCTGCTGCGTGTGGAGGCCCGCCATCGGCCCGGGGCCGGGTCCCTGCCCGTGGGGGGTGCCGCCCGTCGCGCTGTCCGCCTCCATCGCCGCGAAGCCGTGCCCGACGATGGCAGGAGCCGTGATCGCCACGGCCACGGCCGTCAGGAGAGCCACGAGCGCCAGCGCGCCGGCAAGCCTGAGCCGGAGGCTCATCGGCGCGCTCCGCGGTATCCGACGCCACGGACCGTCTCGATGTACGGCCCCCCATCCGGTCGGGTCCCGAGCTTGTGGCGAAGGTTCTTCACGTGGCTGTCGATCGTCCGGTCATATGCGTCGAAGGCCTCCCCGAAGACGAACGCCCCGAGGCGCTCGCGCGTCATGGCGGTACCGGGACGGGACGCCAGAACGGCCAGGAGATCGAACTCTGCACGCGTGAGGGGAAGTGTCGCAGCAGCCCGGCGGACCTCGCGACCGGCCGCGTCGATCTCGAGATCGAAGAACGGTTCGGTGTCGTGGCCGTCGAGGGCCGGTACCGGCCGCACGGGTGGGGCGGTCCGGCGAAGCACCGCGCTGACCCGCGCCACCAGCTCGCGAGGCTCGAACGGCTTCGTGACGTAGTCATCCGCCCCGGTTTCGAGACCGGCGACACGATCGATGACGTCGTCTCTCGCCGTCAGCATGACGACGGCGGAGGTGCTTCCCGCGCCGCGAAGCTCGCGGAGCACCTCGAACCCGGATCGTCCCGGAAGCATGACGTCGAGGATGATGAGGTCCGGCACCTCCGCCAGCGCCGACGCGAGGGCAGCGTCGCCGTCCGGCGCGGTGAACACGATGTGGCCGTCCCGCACGAGGTATGCGCGGACGACCTCCAGGATGTGCGGCTCGTCGTCGACGACGAGGATGCGTGCCATCAGTGCAGTATCGCAAGGAGGCGGTCGAACCCGTCGCCGGATTCGACCGCCTCCGTCTCCACGATCCGCTACGGCGTCACGGCGCCATGCGGGCCGGTGCCATCGCAGGTGCCGTTGCCGGAACCAGCGCGATTTCCGGCCCCCGCACCGGCACCCATCCCCGCGCCACCCGTGGCGCCGCGCCCGGCGCCGACGGCCGTGCCGCCCATCCCGCCGGCCGTGGCCTGGTTCACCATGGACGTCGCGCGGAGCGTGAGCTGCGCCTTCAGCGCGTCCGCGTTGGCGGTGGTGAGCGCCCCGTTGGCGACGCGGGCATCGACCCGCTCGGTCCACTGTGCGACGAGCGCGTCGATCAGCTTCTGTGGATCCACGTTCTGGCGCTCGGCGACCTGGGCAAGCGTCAGGCCTTCATGGCGGAGGTCCATGACGGCCGCCTGCGAGAGGCCGAGGACCGTCGGGATCGTGTCGCGGGCGCGCACCTGGGCACCCGCCTGGGTGGGCGTCGGGCTCGCGGCCGCGACCGTCGCGACGAGAGTCAGGATCGCGAATGCCGCGACCGTGAGCGAGATGGTGAGACGTTTCATCGTCGGCCTCCAGGCCTATGGGTGGTGCCGGTCATCCGGCGACACCGTGTTCGGTGCCGAGACCAATCCTCGTGGCCCGCGGTGGAGGGACGATGGAGCCCGCGTGGAGAGTGGGCGCAGGGTTTCGGGCCGGGCGGTTCGCGGCAACGGAGAAAGCCGGACGCGAGCGAGGTCGCGGGAGCCATGCATGCTGCGCCCGGGATTCCGCGCCCGCGCCGTCGGTCGGCGGCCCTTGCCGGGGAATCGTGGCGCGCCCGGCGGGACTCGAACCCACGACCTTCAGGTCCGCAACCTGACGCTCTATCCACTGAGCTACGGGCGCGCGATGGGTGGCGGAGAGGGAGGGATTCGAACCCTCGATGCAGGTTACCCCACATGGCGGTTTAGCAAACCGCTGCACTAGGCCTCTATGCGACCTCTCCGGGCCACGGCCGGCGGATTCTAGCAGACGACGTCGGCGGATCGCGGGAGCGGATCGCGCGAGCGATGGGAGGCCGCTCGCGTGGTGCCGGACGCTCGAGCGTGCCAGGCGCCGGCACGAGCGCGGGCGCGCGTTGACAGGGCCGCCCGGCGGCCGCTATCGTCCGGGCACCGTGCAGGCGCACCACCTCTTCTTTATGGACCCGGCATGACCGTCGGCGGAGCGTAGGCTCCGAGGCACGGCTCGTGCCGGGTGGAAGCAGGGGTCGCGAGCCTCTGCTTTTTTGTTTGTCCGGCAGTTCTCTTCCCGGCACGGGACGCGCGGGACGCGCGGAAGGCAAGACGAGGCAGCATGTTCGTCGTGATGTCGCTCGGGGCGAGCGAGGAAGCGCTCAACGCGGTCCGCAGCCTGATCCTCGATGAGGGGCTGACGCCCCACGAGAACCGGGGCGCGGCCGGAACCGTGATCGCCGTGCTCGGGGAGGGCGGCGCCCGCCTGGACCGCCTCGGCGCCCGGCTGACCGCCATGGCCGGCGTGGCGTCCGTGACCAGGACCAACCGACCATTCAAGCTGACCTCGCGGGCGTTCCACCCCGAGGATACCGTCGTGGAGGTCGGCGACGTGCGAATCGGGGACGGCTCGCTGACGATCATGGCCGGGCCGTGCGCCATCGAATCGCGCGAGCAGCTCCTCGAGACGGCGGACGCGGTCGCCGCGGCCGGCGCGGACATGCTCCGCGGTGGCGCCTTCAAGCCGCGCACGAGCCCGTACTCGTTCCAGGGCCTGGGCCTCCACGGCCTGCGCCTCCTCGCGGAGGCCCGCGAGCGGACCGGGCTGCCGGTGATCACCGAGGTGATGGAGCCCGGGCAGGTGGAACCCGTCGCCGAGTACGCCGACATCCTCCAGATCGGCGCCCGGAACATGCAGAACTACTCGTTGCTCATGGCAGTCGGCAAGGCCGGGCGGCCGGTGCTCATCAAGCGTGCCCTGTCCGGGACGATCGAGGAGTGGCTCATGGCCGCCGAGTACGTGATGTCGAGCGGCAACCCGAACGTGATCCTCTGCGAGCGGGGGATCCGGACATTCGAGACATCCACGCGCAACACGCTCGACATCACCGCTGTCCCGCTCCTGCACGAGATGACGCACCTGCCCGTGGTGATCGACCCATCGCACGCGACCGGCAAGCGCTGGCTGGTTGCCCCGCTGTCGCTTGCAGCTGCGGCGATCGGCGCCGACGGCCTCCTGGTCGAGGTCCACCCTCACCCAGAGGAGGCGCTGTCCGACGGGGACCAGTCGTTGACCCTGGACCAGTTCGCGGCACTCGCGGCGGCCGTCCGGCCGGTACACGAGCAGGCGGCAGCGCTCCACGCACCCCGCGGCGGGGCGATCGCCGCTGCCGGATCCAAGTCCTGAGCCCGGCCGTGCTCGAAGCGCAGATGGCGGACGGGGTCAGCGTGCGCCCCGCGCGCCAGCTTCGCGGCGAGCTGCGGCTGCCCGGCGACAAGTCGATCAGCCATCGCGCGCTCCTGCTCGCGCTGCTCGCCGCGGGCCAGAGCCTGATCACGGGAGCGGGCGACGGTCGCGATGTGCGGGCAACCGCGGACGTCGCGGCCGCGCTCGGGGCGACCGTGACGCGGCTGGGCGGCGATGCCCGGACGGTCGACTACCTGGTGGAATCGCCCGGCCGCGGCGCCCTCGCCGAGCCGGAGGGCGTCCTGGACTGCCGCAACTCCGGGACGACGTTCCGCCTGGTGGCGGGAATCCTCGCGGGCCTGCCGGGCCTTGGCATCCTCGACGGGGATGCCTCACTCCGGCAGCGCCCGATGGGACGCGTGGCAGCGCCCCTGGCGGCGATGGGCGCAACGGTGGTCGGCCGGGCCGGCACGACCCGCGCGCCGTTCGCGATCACGGGGTCGACGGCGCTGCGCGGCATCGAGCACGTCACGTCCGTTCCGAGCGCCCAGGTGAAGTCGTGCGTGCTGCTGGCCGGGCTGGCCGCCACGGGAGCGACGACCGTGCACGAGGCGCTGCTGACGCGCGACCACACGGAGCGGATGCTGCGCGCGCGGGGCGTTCCGGTCAGCACCCAGCTCCTCGGCGACGGGGGCGCCGTCCATGCGGTGACGGGACCAGCGACGGTGATGCCGCTCGATGAACAGGTTCCCGGCGACATTTCCGGGGCGGCCTTCTGGCTGGTCGCGGCGGCCATCCATCCGGACGCGGACCTGCTCCTCCGAAACGTCGGGACGAACCCGACGCGGCGTGGGATCATCGACCTGTTGCGGCGGATGGGCGCCGAGATCGAGGAACGGCCGGTCGGATCCGGCCCGGGCGGGGAGTCCGGCGAGCCGATCGCGGACCTCGCCGTCCGGAGCAGCGCGCTCCACGGAATCGACGTGGGCCCCGCCGAGGTCGCCGGTGCGATCGACGAGGTCCCGATCCTCTGCCTCGCCGCCGCGGTGGCGTCCGGTCGCAGCCGGATCCGCGGCATCGGGGAGCTGCGCCACAAGGAATCGGACCGGGTCGCCGGGATCGTCGCGGGACTGGAGGCCCTCGGCGCCCGCATCCGGGCGGACGGAGACGAGATCGAGATCGAGGGCGGCCACAGGCTCCGGGGCGCTGCGGTCGACAGCCACGACGACCACCGGCTGGCGCTGACTTTCGCCGTCGCGGGCCTCATCGCCGAGGGAACCACGCCCGTCGGGGGCTCCGCCTCCGCCGACGTCTCCTACCCGGGCTTCTTCGACGAGCTGGAGAGGGTGCGCGCATGACGAAACGGATCGTGCTCATCGGCCATCCCGTGGCCCACTCGCTGTCGGGCGTGATGCAGCAGGCGGCGCTCGATTCGCTCGGCATCCCCGCCACCTACGAGCTCTGGGACCGGGCGCCGCTCGAGCTCGCGGACGCGGTCGCGGAGCTGCGCGGCGAGGACTTCCTGGGCGCGAACGTCACGATCCCCCACAAGGAGAAAGTGGCCGCGCTCATGGACCGGCTGACCGAGGAGGCGCACGCGACCGGCGCGGTCAACACGATCACCCGGGATGGCCACCGGCTCGTCGGCCACAACACGGACGTGCCCGGCTTCCGCGTCGCGCTCGACCGGCTGGTCGGCAAGCAGAAGATGCCCCGCCAGGCCGTCGTGCTGGGGTCCGGCGGTGGCGCACGCGCCGTGGTCCACGGGCTCGTGACCGAGGGGTTCCAGCGCATCGTGGTCTTCAATCGTCACCTCCACCGCGCCGAGGCGCTGGTGAAGTTCTTCGGGAGGAGCGCGGCCCACATGGAGCTGCGCGCGATGCCGTGGCACGAGTCGATCATCGAGGCCGAGCTCTCCCGCGCCCGCGTCCTGGTAAACGCCACCTCGGTCGGCCTGGCCGGGGACGTCAGCCCGATCCCGGCCGAGCTGCTGCCCGGCGACCTGCTCGTGCTGGACCTCATCTACAACCCGCCCCAGACGCGGCTCCTGCGCGACGCGGCCGCCGCTGGGTGCACGACCCAGAACGGTGAGCTGATGCTGCTCCACCAGGGGGCCGCCGCATTCACGCTCTGGACGGGACAGCCCGCACCGGAAGAGCTGATGCGCGAGAAGCTGGAAGCCGAGCTGGCCCTGGCGGCCTCCGAGACCGGATCGGCAGCCGAGCCGGGAGATCCCGGAGCGGGATGACCGCCTTCCGCTTCCTGACGGCCGGGGAGTCGCACGGGCCCGCGCTCGGCGCCACGCTCGAAGGGCTTCCGGCCGGCGTGCTCGTCAGCGCGGACGCGATCGCCGTCGACCTTCGCCGCCGCCAGGGCGGCTATGGCCGCGGGGCGCGGCAGACGATCGAACAGGACCGCGCGGAGATCCTCGCGGGGGTCCGGCACGGGCTGACGATCGGCTCGCCGATCCTGCTCCTGGTGCGGAACCGGGACTGGGAGAACTGGACCCGGGTGATGCAGGTGGAACCGCTCTCGGCGGCCCAGTCCGACGAGCTCGCCATCCTCGCGGCGGAAGGCAACCGGCGCGCGCAGCCGGTGACCCGGCTCCGGCCCGGCCACGCGGACCTCGCCGGTGCCGTGAAGTACGGCTTCAGCGATGCGCGCCCGGTGCTCGAGCGCGCCTCGGCACGCGAGACGGCGGCTCGGGTCGCGGCGGGGGCCGTGTGCCGTGCGTTCCTGGGGGCGCTCGGCATCGATGTCTGGTCCTTCACCGCCGAGGTCGGAGGCGTCGCCCTGGACCCGGCCGGCGCGACGCGGACCCGCGCCGAATCCGAGGCGAGCCCCCTGCGCTGCCCCGACCCCGACGCCGAGGCGCGGATGGTGGCGCGGATCGACGAGGCCCGTTCGCTGGGCAACACGGTCGGCGGCGTCTTCGAGGTGGTGGCCCACGGGCTCCCCATCGGCCTTGGCAGCCACGTCCACTGGGACCGACGCCTCGACGGCGCGCTGGCGGGCGCGATCATGAGCATCCCGAGCGTGAAGGGCGTGGAGCTCGGGCTCGGGTTCGCGCAGACCCGGCTGCTCGGATCCGAGGTCCACGACGTGATCGAGGGCCGCGACCCGGCCGGGGCGTGGATCCACCGGTCGAACAACGCCGGCGGCCTGACCGGCGGCATCACGAACGGGCAGCCGCTCGTCGTCCGCGGCGCCGTGAAGCCGATCTCGACCCTCGCGCGGCCCCTGCCTTCCGCCGACCTCGTGAGCGGCGAAGCGGTGGACACCGCCCACTACGAGCGCTCCGACATCAGCGTCGTCCCGGCCGCGGGCGTGATCGGCGAGGCGATGGTGCTCCTGACGCTGACTTCGGCGGTGCTCGAGAAGTTCGGGGGCGACTCGCTGGCCGAGGTCCAGGACAACCTCGCGCGTTACGTCGCGCGGATCAGCCGTCTGCCGCACGCGCTCGACGATGCCACTGCCGGGCCGGGTGCGCGCCGCGCCACGCAGCCCGACCCGGGATCGGGCGCCGCCGGGTCGGGTGGGGACGACTAGACGAGCCATGGACCTGGTCCTCGTCGGGTTGCCCGGGAGCGGCAAGACCGCGGTCGGTCGCCGCCTCTCGCGCCGCCGTGGGGCGACGTTCGTCGACGTGGACGAGGAGATCGAGCGCGAAGCCGGGCGCCCGATCCCGTCGATCTTCGCCGAGGAGGGCGAGGCGGGCTTCCGCGCGCGGGAGCGCCGCGCGATCGAGGCGCTCGGACCCGCGGACCCGCGGCCCGGCCTGACCCGCGTCATCGCCACGGGGGGCGGCGCCCCCGTTGACCCGCGCAACCGGTGGCACCTCTATCGCGGTCGGATGGCTGCCTGGCTCGACGGCCCGCCGGAGATCCTCGCCCAGCGCGTCCGGAGCTCGCCCGTGCCGCGGCCCCTGCTGAGCGGTGCCGACCCGGTTGCGGCGATGCGCGCCCTGGCGGCAACCCGGGCGCCCTTCTATGCGCCGGCGCTGCGCGTGAACGGGATCGTCGGCCTGGCCGGGATCGTGGAGACCCTGGAACGCCACCTTGCCGACCCGGTCCTGCGGACGCTGCTCCTGCGGGCCACCACGCGGCTCGGCCGGTACGAGCTGGGCGACGGCACGGCCGGGGCCGGCATCGTAGAGGCGCTCGAGAGTCTCGAGGCACGCCGCGCCTTCCTCGTGTCCGAGCCGCGCGCCTGGGAGGCCGCGGGAGCCGCCATCTCCGACGCACTGGGCGCGGCCGGGATCCCGACCGAGCTGATCCTGCTTCCACGCGGCGAGGATGCCAAGCAGCTCGGGGTGATCGAGGAAGCGGCCCGCCGGCTCGCCAACCTGCATGCCGAACGGACGGATCCGGTCGTGGCGATCGGCGGCGGCGCGCTGGGCGACGCGGCCGGGTTCCTCGCCGCGACCTGGCTGCGCGGCGTGCCGCTGGTTCACGTCCCGACGACGCTCGTCGCCCAGCTGGACAGCTCGATCGGCGGCAAGACCGCCGTCGACCTGCCCGAGGGGAAGAACCTCGTCGGCGCCTTCCACCAGGCCGTGGCAAACGTCACGGACGTCGCCTTCCTGCGGACGCTCGATCCCCGCGAGCTGTGCGCGGCCCTGGGCGAGGCGGTCAAGATGGGGACGCTCGGCGACGAGCGGCTCCTGGAGCTCCTGGAGGCCGACGGGCCGGCCCTCGCGACAGGCGACCCGTCCGCCTTCGAGTCGGGCGCCATGGCGGAGCTCGTGGAGCGTTGCGCGATGGCCAAGATCGACGTCGTGACCGCCGACGAGCGCGAGCAGGGCGGCCGGATCTCCCTGAACCTCGGGCACTCGCTCGGCCACGCGATCGAGACGGCGGCGGCCTTCCGGGGCATTCTCCACGGGGAGGCCGTCGCGTATGGGCTGCGGGCCGCGCTCCGGATCGGGGTGGCGATGGACGTGACGCCGCCAGACCGCGCGAACCGGGTGGAGCGGCTCCTGGACCGGCTCGAGCTTGCCCTGGCACCGCTCCCGACCCCGGCCGACGCGATCCTCGAGGCGGTCGCGACGGACAAGAAACACCACGCCGGACATCTCCGCTGGGTCCTCGCGACCGCCGGTGGCTGGACGGTCCGCACGGATGTCCCGGCCGACGTGGTGGCTGCGGCGGCACGAGGCGTGCTGGCCGGCAGGCCGGCCGGCGCCCGGGGGCCACGGGGAGCACGGGCGCACGCCGACGGGACCGGCGCATGAGCGAGACCCGTGGACTGCCCGAGGGCGCCGAGCGCGCGCTCCGCGTGCTCGTGCTGAATGGCCCGAACCTGGACCTGCTGGGAACCCGGGAGCCGGCGATCTATGGACGCGAGACGCTCGACCAGGTCAACGCGGGGATCGCGGCGCGGGCCGCGGAGCTCGGCGTGTCCGTGGCCTTCTTCCAGTCGAACCACGAGGGCGCGTTGATCGACCGGCTCCACCGTCGCGACTTCGACGCCGCGATCGTGAACGCCGCCGGGCTCACCCACACGTCGGTCAGCCTGCGCGACGCGCTGCTCGCCGTGGAGCGCCCGTTCGTGGAGGTACACCTCTCCGATCCGGCCGGCCGCGAGCCGTTCCGGCGGGTGAACTTCCTGGAGGACGTGGCGGTCGCCCGCTTCGTGGGCCTGCACGCCCGGGGCTACATCCTCGCGCTGGAGGAGCTGGCTCGCCGATGGACGGCGGGCCTCATCCCCGCGCGGGCCGGCGACGCCGAGGCGCCCGGTGGGTGAGCGGCGGCGCACCGGGAGCGGGACGCGGCCGGCTGCCGCGGTGACGGCACCCGTCGAGCCGGCGGCACGGGTCATCGCAGCGGAGATCACCGCGAGGGCCACCGAGGCCACCGACCCGACGGCCGAGGCGCTCGCCCCGCTCCGGCAACGCATCGACACGATCGACCACGAGATCGTGGCGCTCCTCAACGAGCGGGCCCAGATCGCCCTGGAGATCGGCAGCGTCAAGCAGGTGACGGGCCGCCGAACCGTGCGCGACGCCGCCCGCGAGGCACAGGTCCTCGAGCACGTCACGAGCGCGTCGGCGGGGCTCTTCCCGAAGCCGGAGCTCGTCGCCCTGTATCGGAAGCTGATCGCCGCGACGCGCCGCGTGCAGCACGCCCAGAAGCGGGATCGCGGCCGCGGCGGAGATGCCGGGCCGAAGGCGGACTCGCAGAACAGACCGCGGAGCAGAGCAGAGGACGAGCGGTGAGCGAAGCCGGGGAGGTCACGGAGTCGTCGCCGATCCTTGAGTTCGATCCGACGCCAGAGGCGATGATCGAACCGGCCGCCGTGGTGAAGCCGGGCGATGTCCCAGCCCACGTTGTGCTCTGCTACTTCCAGGACATCATCGAGCGTGTCGTGCATGAGCATGGTGGCCGTCAGGTCGCCAGGCTTCGATCGGAGATCGGTGACAACCCGATCTACGAGATCGACTACGGCGGACGCCGTCTCGCGCTCGTGCATCCTGGTGTTGGCGCACCGCTCGCGGCGGGTTTCCTCGAGGAGTTGATCGCCCTCGGCTGTCGCGCGTTTGTCGCTGCGGGTGGCGCGGGCGTTCTCGTTCCCGAGTTGGGGCTCGGACACGTCATCGTGCCCACGGCTGCCATCCGCGACGAAGGGACGAGCTACCACTACCTGCCGCCGGGCAGGGAGGTTGTGGCGGACCCGGATGCCGTCGCCGCGATCATTGCCACACTCGTGCACCACAACGTGCCCTACGTCACGGGCAAGACCTGGACGACCGATGCGCTGTATCGCGAGACGCGGACCAAGCTGGCTCGCCGCGTGGCCGAGGGTTGTCTCACCGTCGAGATGGAGGCAGCGGCGTGCTTCGCGGTTGCTGCGTTCCGGGGCGTGCCATTCGGGCAGCTCGTCTATGCGGGCGATGACCTGTCTGGCGAGCAATGGGAT
>Ga0265342_10004325_pt1 | contig 11241 bp, 10 predicted proteins | sample 4CB327metaG_FD_203125 | JGI IMG/M metagenome (GOLD analysis project Ga0265342, IMG submission 203125) | Rhizosphere microbial communities from Carex aquatilis grown in University of Washington, Seatle, WA, United States - 4-CB3-27 metaG | ecosystem: Host-associated > Plants > Roots >...
CGCGGCGGTCTTAGCGGCCAGGACCATCGCGGCGATCGTCGTGTTCGAACGGTGACGCATGAGGGAGCCTCCGTCGTCAGAACTCTGCACAGTAGACGGTAACACGAAGGTACGGGGGCGTCGCGGTCTGGCCCGCCCGAGATCCTACCCAGCTCGACTGCTGTGATGGCGGCCCCAACGGGTTGCCATCCCGTCTGGGTCGCCCGCGGGCTCCGGGCCCACTACGGGCCGATTTCAACCGCCTTTCGATGTCCCCAAGCGATCCCAACGGCCCCCAGCGGAACTCTCAACCTCTCGACGCGGTTCTGCAAATCGGCGAAACGGTTCGGTCTATATTCGATTTCGAATCCCGCTGGGGTCGCCAGAATTCCCATTTTGTTGGTTCTCGTGCTTACGCGAGCTCGTACGCGGGCGCGGGCCCTCGAGCGAGCGCGTCACGTGGACCATAGAGGGCAGTCCAGCAGCCTGGGCTCGCGCGCGCCGGCGTTCAGTCCTGTTCGCAGTAGCCGAGGTTGCACGCCGGTTGCGCGGCGGGACAATCGGCGGGGCCGCCGCACTTCTGGCACTGGTTGCCGTTGCTGACCTTGAAGTCGTAATAGCAGTCGCAGGCGAACGTCGGCTTGAAGGTCTTGAGAGGACCCATCTCCTGGTCGCGGCTGACGTGCATGGCGCAGACTGGGACCGTGCCGCCGGCGATCGTGGCGTCGATGAGCGCCTGATTGGGGATGGTGAACGGAACGATGAACGCCGCGGCCTCGGCGGTAACCTGGCCCGCCGAGAGCTGGGTGTAGAGGTGAATGGGCCCCCAAGGCGAGTAGTGACCGTCGCGGACGTTGTTCTTGTCAAAGGAGTTCGAGGTCGAGTCGGGCAGGAAGCCCGCGAGCTGACCCTTGGCCTGGAACGAGAGGATGTGAAGGCTGTCCCTGAGCTTGTCGGCATAGTCGATCGACAACGTCCCGATCGTTGCTTCGGCGTCGGAGGCGCTGGTGGACAGGATGGCCGTCTGCATCGCGGCGGCTGTCTGGGTATCAACGCCCCACCACTTGTCGTTGGGGACATCGATGGCGCGGGAAAGAATGTTGTTGGTGCCGGTGGTAGGGCCGCGCATCAGCATGCGGCTCGGATCGACCCAAGGCTTGGAGACGCCCTGAGCGCCGCCCATTCCAAAGACCATGCGCGCCGCCTCGGCGCTGATGACCCGCTGGCTCGATTGCGGCGGAACGACGAACACCATTGCCTGGATCGGACCGAGGTAGTGGCCCACCTGCGGATACGCCGCAGAGCCCGGGACCCACTCGGACTGGCCCGATGGGAGCGGACAGTCTTCGGCGAAGACGTCCGACTCGCCGATGTCGGTGACCTCGGACGCACCGTCTGGCGAGCTCGGGCTGTTGCCCAGCAGGCACGGCGTCGCGACACCGCTGTCATCGAAGAACGCCGCGTAGCTCTGGGTCGTCGACGTCGGGTTGACCATCCAGGTCTTACCAGCGCGCGTGTCGAAACCGCCGGCGCCCGCGCCAAGGCACGAGCTGGTCGATTGCCACACCATCGCGTACCCGTTCTTGGCGACCAGCGAGGCCATCGCCTGGATGAAGGGCGTGAAGTTCGTCGAGCCCTGTATGAAGATCAGCTTGTTGCGCGAGGTGGCGTCATAGCAGCCGACCGCGGGCGGCGTGAGCGTTCCGCCGCTTGGCGGCGTTCCCGGGCCCGCCCCCACCGGATCTACCAGCGGCGGGATCTCGCCGCGACACAGACCGAGCCGCGCGCAGTTGTCGAACGGCGCGTACTGGGAGCTCGTGCAGCGGTTGAAAAAATCGGTGTCGGCCGATGGCGTTGTCACCGTGCAGCCCGGAGGGCCGAGCCCGCCGGTGCCGCCCGTGCCCGAATTGACCATAACTCCCGGCGCCAGCCGATGGTCGTCGATGCCGAGGATCGCGTCGCATCCAGTAGAAGCGGGAACGCTGGCTGCGAAGATGAGGCCGCACATGAGCCGCGCGCGCCGCGGGCTCACCAGCGCCCCCGGACGGCGATCGTCCCCGCGCCGAGCGCGACCTGCGCCTCCCCCTCCACCGCCTCTGAGCTCGGACGGCCCGTCAACCAGAGGATGACGCCGCCCGCGACGCCGGCACCGCCGATGGCGAACGCGATGGTCGACAGAGTGGCGGCGCGCTTCGCGTCGTGCCACATGTCGACGCCGCCCTGGTCGGGGCAGACGTCGGGGCAGATCTTGCGCGCGTCGTTGCGCTTCGAGATCGCTTGCAGGCCGAATGCCGCTCCGACGCCCAGCCCCGCGACGCCCATGCTCGCCGACACGATCGCCAGAACGTTTGACGACGACGACGCCTTCCGTACGGCGAGGCCCACCGGCGGTGCGCCGCTCGGCGAGCGATCAACGGGCGGAGCGGACAGTGCGCTGCGGCCCGGCTCGGAGGGGCTCGTCAGCCGGATCGTCTCGAGGCGTCGCTTCTCGCCTTCGCGGATCACGAGCCGCCGGCGCACCTGCGACCGCCCCGCGGCTTCGAAAGTGAACAGATGCGATCCCGGATCGACGGGCAGCGCGATCCCTTCGAGGCGGTCGCTCAGACTCTCGCCGTCCATGCTCACCTTGACGGCGCTGAGATCGTTACCTGCCTCGTCCTTGGCCTCGAAGATGATGGTCGGGATCGCGGCATTGACGTCGTCGACGCGTCGGACACATTCCTGCCTTATCTCCGGGGGACAGCCCGCGGAAGCGCACGAGAGCAACTCGGTGAGCTCCGCGCGCAGCCGGTGCTGAGTGTCGAGCGTGAGAGAGGCCGCGCTCGACGCCAGGCAGTCGGCCGCGAGTGGATCCGCGGCGAGCGCAGGTCGCGCCCACGACCACAGGAGCCCGCCCGCGACGAGCGAGAGGACGATGCCCGGATAGGTGAACGTCGGACGGCGAGACGTCGCGCCCGAGGTCACGGCTGCGAATTCAGGAAGCACTCCGACTTGAAGTGCTTCCGGCCTTGGTCGTCGAGATCATAGCTGGGATCGCAGCTGGGCTCGTTGCTTGCCCGCGCGACATTACCCGCGCCGGGACGGCGCCAGCAGCTGGGCTTGAAGTGCTTTCGGCCTTGCCCATCGAACTCGAAAGGCGGATCGCAGCCCGGGCCGGTGGGCGCCGCCAGCGACGACGTCGTCTCCACCCCCGCCTTCGAATCTCGATTTGACGCCAGCGCCTGACGAGCCGGACTGCCCTTGCGGGCGTCGGCCTTGGGCCCATGTCCCGGGTGGGCCGAGGCCGAGGCGTCATTGCGATGAGGGCCGGTGCGCGAGGCAGCGTCGCGTCTCGCGGACGGGGCGACGGCGGCGGCCGTCCCCGACGCGGCGAGCGTCGAGCCCCATCGCATTCCGTCGAGGGCCAGGACCGGACTTTGCGGCGGGATCGGCACAACCGCGATCGGGTTGGGAATCGAGGTCGACTGGCGCTGCCCCATCCCCGCGCTGGATGTCGTGCCCAGCGCTCGGTCGCCGCGCAGGTGGGAGCCGACCGTTGCCACGAGGCCCAGCGTCGCGGCCAGCAAGAGCGCGGCAGGGATGAACCGGCGCGCCCGTCGCCCAAGCTTCCGCCCCTCGCCGTCGGGCGCCACGACCACGGTGGGCCGCGAGACCGGCGTCGCCGAGAGCAGCGGCAGCGGAAGGGGCGTCGGCCTATCCCCTGAGTCCTCCGCGTTCTCGATGATGCGGTTCACGGAGATGCGCGCGCGACGCGATCCGAACGGCAGCAAGGCGGTGGCGAGATCGATGACGTGGCGGTAGCGCTGATCTCGATCCTTCTCCAGGCAGGTATCGATCACGGCGGCGAGGCCTCCCGGAATCTGCGGCCTCAGCTCTCGAATGGGCAACGGGGGGCGCACCGCGATGCGCACGGAGACCTGGGGCAGGGTGCTGCCTTCGAACGGCGCCTTCCCGGTCAAGAGCTCGTAGAGGATGACGCCCAGCGCCCAGACGTCGGTTCGCGAGTCGACAGTGTGCGGCGCCTCGAGCTGCTCTGGCGACATGTAGCTCGGCGTGCCCATGACCGCGGCCTCGATGGTCAGCGGCTCGGCCGCGCGCGCCCACATCGGCCCGATGACCTTCGAGATGCCGAAATCGAGCACTTTGATGGCGCGTCGTCCATCGGGTCGCCGGACGCAGAAGAGATTCCCCGGCTTGAGATCGCGGTGGACGATCCCCAGGGCGTGTGCCTCGGCGACCGCCTCGCACGCCTGCGCGACGAAGTCGACGGCGTCCTCGACGCCGAGCGGGCCCTGCTCGTCGATCACCTTGCGCAGGTCGGCGCCGTCGAGCAGCTCCATAACGATGTACGGCGCGCCCGTCGGCAGCGTGCCAACGTCGAAGATACGAGCCACGTGCTCGCTTTTCATTTGAATCGCGGCGCGCGCCTCTCGTCCGAATCGCACCGTCGCCTCCGGGTTCGATAGCATGCCCGGCAACAGGATCTTGATCGCGACGTTCGCGTCGAGTTGCAGATGACGGGCGGCGACGACCACGCCCATCCCACCCACGCCGACGACCCGCTCGACACGGTACTTGTCGACCAGCACCTGCCCCTCCACCACGCCGGTCACCTGCTGAAGATCGTCGTCGGTCATTTGCATCACCTGCCCGCTACTCTCTGCTTCGCGGCCCCCCTAACCCGGAACTACCCACTCCTCCCTGGTTGCCGCCTGGCTTGTATCGCTTTTTGCGATCAAGCCGGCAAGGAATTTCGCAGGGCTCCAGCGTTCTCTTGCGGCGAAACCCCGCAGTTTCCAGAGTGTTGCCTGAAGTTTTCCGGTCGTGACGTAAGACGATGGATGAAGGTGATCTGCGCCGTGTAGAGCGGATTTCCATTCCGTCCTGCTATGTCCGATTGGCTGGCGACGAAGGCAAATCCGGGATCCACGTCGTCGCCGAGGGCGAAGTCAGGCAAGTACTCGTGCTCTTGCATTCCTCGTGAGGTCTCGGACATTTTCGAATCCCGCTGGGGTCGCTACTTAACTAAGCGTAGTACCGGGACGCCCGCCATCGCCGCCTGCGAGCCGAACGAGTGGCGGAGATCGTGCCGGCGCAGCCGCCGCAGCCCCGCTCGCCGGCTGACCATCCAGAAGCGCTCGTGAAGCTGATCGAGCGTCAGGACGGATCCGTCCGGGTTGCAGAACACCTGGTCGAGAACGGCGATGCCGCACATCTCGCCGACTTCGCGCAGGCGTGCGGTGAGCTCGATGTGCTGGCTCAAGATGTCCGCATAACCGGACCATCTAGCGGTGCGACTCGATGTAGGGGTGCGACGGCCTCTCCTGGCGCGAGAGCAACCGGACTCCGCTAGGGGTTTTTACATCACGGGCAGTGGTGAGCTACGACAGCCAGCAACTGATCAGGAGTGAACGGCTTGTATAAGACGGCGCCGCTGATGTCCTCGAGGTTCGAAGGACCCGCGCCGGTGACGAAAACGAGAGGTGGCATCTGGACGTCCTGCCGACGGGCGCGGATGAGGAACTCTTTGCCATCCATACCGGTCATGAACAGGTCGCACAGCACCAATGACGGCCTCTCGGTCCGGAGAACTTCGAGCGCCTCGGCGCCACCAGACGCACCTCTAGCGTGATATCCGGCGTCGTTCAGGCACTCGATGACGGTCTCGCGGCCATCATCATCGTCGTCTACGACCAAAACCCAATTCGCTGCTGACTCCATGGGCTTCGGTCGCAGCGTAGCACTTTTGCACTTCCCCCCGTGACCCCCGAAAGCCGTTCCCCGATGAAGTCGTGCACAAGAACAGCGCCATCGTGAGCGAATCCAGGTGGTTGACGCCAACGCCTGTGAGCGCGATACTCAAAAACTTCATGGCGCATCTACTCCTCGTGGACGACGACGATGACATCGTCGAAGCGATTGGCGAACTCCTGCGCGGTGAAGGCCATGAGGTACATAGCGCCTCCACCGGCGAGGAGGGGCTCGTAGTTCTTAGAGCCTCACCGTTGCCCGACGCGCTGGTGCTGGACGTCGATATGCCGGTCTTGGGGGGCCCGGGAATGGCTCACAAGATGCTCCTGCACGACGCTGGCGAGGAAAGGATACCGATCATTCTCATGTCCGCGAGGGAGGACCTACCCGAGATCGCTCGGAAGATGGGAACCCATTACGTCCTGAAGAAGCCCGCAACGCTCAAAGGCTTCCTTACCCTACTCGATCGAGCGCTTCTCGAGAGAGACGCACCATCGTCCGCCTGAAGATCAGCCCCAGAGGAATGGTTGCCGACAGACAGCGGCTCACCAGTCCGCCCATTCACAGGCGAGAGATCGACGCCTGCCTGAAGAAGGTGCATCGCCGTCGTGTGGCGCAGCGTGTGCGGCGAGATCCTCCTGCGGGCGAGTGAGGGACACTTCACTGCGGATGATCGGACCGCAACGCGCAGACGCTTCTCGATTCCCGAGCGGCTCATGCGTTCGCCTCGCCGGTTCGGGAAGACGGGATCCCTTGGGCCGGCGGCGCGACGCTCGAGCCAGGACTTGAGCAGGGCTGCGGTGCTTTTCCAGAGCGGGATAGATCGCAACTTTCGGCCCTTGGCGAGCACGCGGATTGACCTGCCGCGATCGAGATCGACATCGTCGACGTTGAGGCCGACGATCTCGGAGATCATCACGTGCAGATCCTCAAAGCGTTGTACTCGGTGCCGACGCGTTACATCGGCAAGGTGCTCGATGCGCGGGCCGACCACTCGTCGGTGCGGCTCTACCTCGGCACGGAGTTGATCAAAGCGCACCCGCGCAAAGCAGCGGGCCAGCGCTCGACAGATCCAACGGACTTTCCGCCGGGGAAAGCACCGTGGGCGCTGCGCGACGTGGACGCCGTCGGGCTGTTGCGACTGTGCAATCACCACGGCCACGATCGCGTCAATGCACTATGCGCACGCGCGCTCGCGTTTGTCCTTCATGTTCCATGTTCCCTACGAGTCCGTTAGAAGCGATAGGTGACAAGCGTATCCAGGCCCCCTTGCCCCGCGTCACCGAACACGGTCTCCATCACCACCCGTCGGGTCATTCGGTACTCGACGTGGGCCTCGTTCTGGTTGGCGTTCTCGGGAGCGCCGAAGATGTGCGCGTAGGATAGATAGATTCGCTCGGTGACGTACTTGCCCACTTCGACGCGGGTATCCGTGTCTCCCGTCGCCTCGCCTTTGTCGTTCTTGACCTCCTGACCTTCGACGCGCAGCACGTCGAGGCCCAGAGCCGGCGCCATCTTGTCGGCTAGCTTGGATAGGACCGCCGTGGCCACGGCCGCGGTCGGATCGAAAGATTTCCCCGTCGAGGGCTGTCCGCCGGTCTGGCCGGTGAGGATCAGGCTGACTATTTGAGCCTGATCGTAGACAGCCGGATCGCTGGTCAATCGCAACTGCGGCTTCTTGGGCGTGCCGTGCAGCTCGATGATCACCAGCGCCTCTGGGTATTGGTGGGTCAGCTTCAGGTCCAGCTCGGGATCCAGCTCGTACGATCCGTTGAATGTCACGTTGCCGTGGTCGAAGTCGAATCGCTGGCCTTGAATGTTGATTCGCCCGCGGGGGATGTGGATTCCACCCGAAATGGTCGGCGCGCCGGCGTGAGGCCCGCTCGGCACCGTCCCGATCTGGACGTCGCTGCGGACCTCGATATCCAGATCCTTGCCACGGATGTAGACCGGCTTCGCGCTCGCGACCACGGCCAGCTTCAGCGCGGAGGCGGCGGCCTGTCGCCGCTTGTCACGATCGCGCTCGGCGGCCGCGAGAGCGGTCGGATCGACGAAGTGGACGTCCGCATGGGGGCCGATCCTCTGCAGAGCGCGGCCGCTACCGGTGGGTGGCCCCTTGGGCAGCCAGACGTTGGCGTCCGGGATCTCGACCTTGCCGGAGAGGACATCCTCTCGCAGGGCGGCGTTGACCGCGAGATCTCCGTCAATCCGGGCACCCGTGCTTCCCTCCGCCGCGACCAGGAAGCGATGGGCCCGCGCCGTGAACACGGCTGACCGCGGCGAAAGACCGCTCGGCCCGCCGAGCAGTGCCCAGCCCTTGCCATCGAACCGTCCGCCGCCCGATTGCATCTGCAGGTCATGTAGATCGACCCGTCCGGGCTCAAGTGTGGCGTTCACGCGGACGTCGTGGAAAGTGGGCTGTCCCGTGACGCCGATCCGCCCCTTGTCGAGCGTTAGCGAAGCGCGGACCTTCGGCGCCTGCAAGGTCCCCTCCGCCGAGGCAGAGAGTTGCGCCACGCCTCCCAGCTCGCGGACATTGGTCAAGAAGAGCCGCGCGAAGCCGACGTCGACGTTCTTGCCGGTCAGGAAGGCTCGCAGGCGATTGTTCTGGCTTCGTTCGAGAGTCAGAGCCCCGTCGATTCGACCTCCGACGACCTGCTGCGCGCTCAGGCTCGCGGCGAGCCGCCCCTGGTCGCCGTCGGCGTGCAGCTTCACCTGTTGGAAACGGACCGCGTCCACCTGGGCGCCGTCGATGGCCAAGTCGGCGTGTCCCGAGGGACGGCGCAGCGTCCCCGACAAGGCGAGCTGCCCATAGAGCTCGCCTTGCAGGCCTTTGAAGCCGTCGGAGAAGTCGGCCAGGGACGCCAGCCGAAAGCGCGGAATGTGCAACGAGGCGTGCATCGGCAAGCTGCCGAGGTCGGTCCCGGCGATGATCTGGCCGAGGTCGATAGACCACCTAACCTCCGCGTCTAGGATGCCCTTGGCCGAATCATCGCTCGATGACCCTTGATCGACATCGACCGAACTCGCTCCTGGGGGGATCGACTCCCGGCGCCTCCATCACGGGCAAGAGAGTCCTCGCGATGCTCCGAGTCGACGTAGCAAACCCGGTAGCACGGGCATGACGCGGGTCGCGAGTCCGTTTCTGCCAATCCGCCTGTTGAGTTCGGCCACATAGCGTCCAAGGCGCCGATGCGCGCCACGTCGGGCTGTTCGCCGCTGCTGACCAAACGGATTTCCGAGTGCCGGCTAGGTTTCGGCTAGGCTCGCAGGTGATCGAGTGCCTGCATCCAGCCGGAGAGTGCGGCCTGTATGCGGCCGAACATCGCCGCCAGCTCCTCGCCCGGGCCCGGGTCTGGGTCGTGGTCGGGATCATCGAGGATGCGCGGTACATCGATGGCCTGCCAAGCGGCGATCTCGAGTCCCTCGAGCACCAGCTCGCCGCTTGGTCGGCAGAGCGCGTGGACACGGGGCTCGTCCTCCTGCCAAGCGCGGATAGCGAACTGGCCGCGGTCTCGCAGGTGATCCTCGGGAGTCGACGGCTCGACGAGCTCGAGCCGTATCGTGGCCTCGTGAAGCCATCGTCGCATCGCGCGCGGCGCCGGCATCGCCAGCGGCTTGCCGTAAGGCAGAGTCGCCTTGAGCGTGATGTCGACTCGAATCCAGGGTCTCTCTGTCGGGGCGCCCGCCAGATCGTTGTTGCCGAACATCTCGGTGACCACGTCCTCCTCGGTGGTGTTCGTGCGCGCGGTGTGAAGCGCGCTCCACCGCCACGACAACGACGCAGTGACCAGGAACGGCTCGGCGTCCTGTCCCCCAATCGGCTCGACCGTGATCCGGTGAATCCGATCCAGGTTGCCGAGATCGAGCAAGTCGTCCCCTCGAACGCCGAAGATCGCCAGACCGGAACCCCGAAGCGCGGTCTCGAACGCATTTCGAAACGAATGATGGTTCACAAAGACACATCTCCGCCCGGGGCCCGCATGCTCTCCTGCACCGTGCGCACGATGATCGCGGTCAACGTGAGATGGGTGTTGCCGCGCCAGTGCTCGACCGCTCGAATGAACCGGAAATTCAGTCCGGTCGCCAGGTGCTGGAAGTCTGGCGTCTCCTCCTCGGGCGCCAGCGGAAAGTCCTCGACCAATGGGACGTCCTGTCCGCTCTTCAGCCTGCGCTCGAGGCTCTCGCTGGCGACGCGCTCGGCGGCCGCCATGGACCGAACCCCTTTGAAGTCCTGCGCGCACTGCGCCTCCGCGCCGCGTGGATCGATGACGGTGACGTCCTGATCGAGAGCCTTCATCAAGTCGTCTGGCGCCCCCTCGTCGGCGGCAAAGCAACGGTTGATCACCCGACAGCGCATGGCCACCACACCCGGGCCCAGGAGGGCGGCAAAGAACCTCGCGCCCTGGACAGCGCGATCGATCGAGTTGGTCTCCAAGACCATGCCGCCGCTTTTGGGAAATCTGACGCGCCCGAGAACGATAGGCCGCTTCTCCACGGGCACGCCGTCGTACCGGGCGGCGAGCTCCAGCGCAGCTGCCTCGGCATGGAACAGCCATTGCCAGCAGCGGGCCTTCTCCTCCACCATGCAAGCAAGGCCGCGAAACTTCCGCGCGAGGGACGGAGGTGCCGGAGCGGAGTAGTAGAGCCGCACGGGTTGAAAGGGCTCCCTCGTCATCGTCGCGAGAAGCACTCGCTCGCGTCCCGTCGTTGCGTTCATGAGCTTCGGCGAGGGTCCATCTTGCAGATCGGCCACCTCGGTTGCCGCCGCATGCTGCCCGACCGCAGGCCGGGCGTCGACCTGTTTCCGCTTGAGCCGAAAGCGGCGATGAATAGTGACCCGCTGGGGTCGCAGGTTTCTGAATGATTCTGCCGAGCACCGCGGTCGCGCGAGACGCTGAAAGATCTATCGTCAACGATCGCGCGACGGCTCGCCCTCGGCGGGGCGCCAGCGTCAGCACGACCTCGGAGCTCTTCCCAACGGTGAGCTCCACATATTCGGTGGCTGACAGGTGAAGCTCGCTCGGCATCTCGGCCCGGACGTCTACCTTGCCGCGATTAACTGGCGACACAAAGCGGACGGATCCCTCCGAGGTGACTGCTATCTGATCTGAAGTTGACTAAGCGCCTCGGGCCGGCGACTGTTTTGCGCATGTTCAAAGTCGGCGGGGTGTCTTTGTGATGGGTAGTCGCTTCTTGATCGTGGTGGGTTTGGCTGGGCTGGTCGGCTGTGGCTCTGTGTCCTCGGGGAAAATGGGGACCGGGGGTTCGGGCGCGGGTGGCGCGAGCACTGGCGGTCTGGGCGCCGGCGGCGCCATCGGGACGGGAGGCGTCGTCGGCATCGGGGGCGCGGCCGGTTCAACCGTCGCGGTCGCCGATGCGGCGGCGGACAGCGTCGACGCCGCGTCCTCCCTGTCGTGCGCCGCCCCGATGGCGGAGTGGTTGTTCAACGAAGGCTTGGGGACCACGACCGCTGATCGCTCCGGTAACCAGCACACGCTCAACCTGTTC
>Ga0265342_10004327_pt1 | contig 11240 bp, 13 predicted proteins | sample 4CB327metaG_FD_203125 | JGI IMG/M metagenome (GOLD analysis project Ga0265342, IMG submission 203125) | Rhizosphere microbial communities from Carex aquatilis grown in University of Washington, Seatle, WA, United States - 4-CB3-27 metaG | ecosystem: Host-associated > Plants > Roots >...
CCCGCAACTCGCTCCGCCGCCGGAGCCAGTAGCCCCTCCACCACCACCTCCCGTATTCTTGGCCCCAGATTCACCGGTTCCCAGCATACCCGTACCGGAGGCTGGCGACACCCCAAAATTCAAACTCAGGCCGAAGGGTGCCCCGCCTCCGGCCGTGCCGCCCCCGCCAGCCTTTTCGCCCGCGCCTCCCGCAGTTGCGCCTCCTCCGCCGGCTTTCTCAGCACCACCCCCTGCGTTTGCGCCGCCTCCACCTGAATTCGCCCCGCCCGAGCCATCGTTTGCCCCGCCGGAGCCAGCGTCGTATACCGACGCGCCGCCACCTCCGCCCCCACCGCCGGGTCCGATGGCCGACCTTCCACCGCCTCCACCTCCCCCTGCAGCTCGCGGGTCAGGATCCATGCCGCCGATGTCAGGCCTGTCCATGCCGCCTCCGCCGCCCCCAGGCGGGATTCCGGAGCCTCCAAGCGCACCGGGGACAATTCCCCGCCTGTCTCTTTCAAAGCCTCAAGACAAGCCGGCTGCGCCGCCCGTGAAACCGGGCCTCAACATAAAGGTGGTCGCGGAGCCCTCGCTCAAGATCGGGGGCAAGCCGGTGGTGATGCCGGGAAAGAAAGGAGTTGTCCTTCGAAAGCGGCCGACACTCAACCCGATCATGAAGGCAGGCGTCGCCGTCGTCGTCGTAGCCTTCGCCATCGGAGGAGTCTACAGCTATAGGATTTTCTTCCCGTCTCCCAGCAGGGAGGTGCACATCAAGTTAACGCCGATCGTCAAGCCCACTCCCAAGAACGACGTGGCGGCGACAGCCACGGAGACGCTCAACAAGGTCACTTCAGAACCCGCCAAGTTGATCGACAAGGCACAGAATGCCATCGCGAGCCACCGCAGCGACGAGCAGGCAAAGGTGGACGCGGCGATCACAGGAATGGAGGAGCCGACGCCAACCCCCGCCACGGTGTCGGTCATGGCGCAGTCGCAGCTCACGACTGACGTGAAGGTGAACATCACCCACCTCGATGCTGCGCCGGCCGCGAGCGCCGATTTCCGGGCGTTCGTGGCCAGCGCCAACATCGGCGGCGTGTTCCAGGGGACCCCCTCGCGGGCCCTTATCAACGGCGTCATCGTACGCGAGGGTCAGACCGTGAGTGCGGCGCTTGGGATCGCCTTTGACCGCATCGACGCCGTCAAGAAGGTGATCTATTTCAAGGACTCGACCGGCGCCGAGGTCTCCAAGGGCTATTGATCGGTGAGGCCGCCGGCGGGCGCTGCGTCACCAGGTCTCGACGGGGCCGCGGGGGACGGGAATGGAGTCGCGGCTTGGGGAAGCCGCCTCGGCCTCGCCGCGGGCGAACGCTGGCGACAATGGTGCCGGCCGGTATTTGGGAAGAAGCTCACCCGACGCATCGCAGAAGGCGGAGCGCCAGGCCTGGTATTCCGAGACCGCGGCCTCGAAGTCAGCCCTGGTTTCAATCGAGAGGATCCGCTGCTTGAAGAGCTTCGCGGGGCCGAACCGTTTCGCGTACCAGGGCGCCACCTTCCGGAAGAGCCTGGGACCGCGGGTTTCTCCGTAGAACTCGCAGTACCGCGCGAAATGCAGCCGCAGGACGCGGATTCTCTCGGCAAAGGCCGGCTCCGCCAGGAGCTCGCCCGTCCGCAGAAGATGCTCCGTCCTCCTGAATATCCACGGGTCATAGAAGGCCCCGCGCCCGATGCTCACACCGGCGCACCCGGTCTCGGAGAGCATGCTCCGGGCGGCTTCGGGGGTCGTGACGTCGCCGTTGCCGATGACGGGGATCGCCGGCACCGCCTCGACGACTGCACGGATCCCTTGGAGGTTCACGGTCCCGGAGAATCCCTGGGCGCGCGTCCTGCCGTGGACGAAGACCGCAGCGACCCCCGCGCCCTCAAGCGCCCGGGCGAGGTCAGGGGCCGTGATGTTCTCGGAATCCCATCCGAGACGCATCTTGGCGGTCACCGGGATCGTCACGGCGCCGACCATCCGCCGCACGAGGCCCGCGGTCCTCGAAAGCTCGGTCATCATTGCAGAGCCCCCGCCGATCTGCGTCACCTTGCGCACCGGACAGCCCATGTTGATGTCGACCGCCTGCGCGCCCATGTCCTGGCACATGACGGCGGCGTCGCGCATCTCGTCGGGGTTGCTCCCGAAGAGCTGTATCGCTAGCGGCCGGTCCCCGGGGCACGATTCAACGAGCTTTAGGGCCGTGGGATTGCGCTCGATCAGGGAACGGGCGTTCACGAGGTCCGTCGTGGCCCATCCCAACCCTCCCAGCTCCCGCAGGGTCATCCGCATCGGAAGATTAGTGTAGCCCGCCAGCGGAGACAGGAAGAGATTGGACTCGGTCTCGATCTGTTGGATGCGCATGGCCGTCCCCGCACGATGCGCCGCCCCGATCCGTCCGCAACCGGCAATTGTCCCAGGGCCTCCTCCGACTCCCGGGCTCAGCCGGCTACGAGCTTGCGGGACAAGCAACGTCTTGGCCGGGACGCCGGCCGGGATCATCGCGCGCGCACTACGGCCTTCATCCGCTCAAGGCCCTTGGCAAGCGTTGCCCCGGGGCATCCGAAATTGATCCGCACATGGCTGCCGGGTGCGGCGCCGAACGGAACGCCGTCGCTCAGGCCGACCCCTCCCGCCTCGAAATGCCGCACCGGGTTCGGCAGGCCGAGGTCTGTCACGTTGAGCCAGGCGAGGTACGTCGCCTCGATGGGCGCCTCTATGCGCACCCCGGGGAGCTCGCGGGACACAAAATCCACAAGGAAGTCGCGGTTGCCGCGGAGGTAGGCCAGCAGCGCCAGGCGCCAAGGCTCGCCATCGCGATACGCGGCCTCGCACGCGACATAGCCGAAGATGTTGACCTCGGCGACGATTCCCGCGGAGGCCTTTGAGAACCGCCCGCGCAGCGCGGCATCGGGAATGATCGCGAACGAGGCTCCGAGGCCGGGGACGTTGAACGTCTTGCTCGGAGCCATGAGCGTCACGGCCGAGGCGGCCGCCGCGGGGGCGGCGACGGCGATCGGCTCGTGGACGGCGCCCGGATCGAGGAGCAGGTCGCAGTGGATCTCGTCCGAGACGAGCACGAGGCCGTGGCGCGCGCAGAAGTCGGCGACCTTCCCAAGCTCCTCGTGGCTCCACACCCGGGCGACCGGGTTGTGGGGATGGCAGAGAAGGAAGATCTTCGTGCGCGGGCTCACGGCTTTCTCGAGGGAGTCCCAGTTGATCTCCCAGCGCCGCGCTCTGGAATTGAGCACGAGGGGTATGCTCCGTGGCACCCTTCCTGAATTCCGCGGGGCCGTCGTGAACGGCGGGTAGATTGGGGAAAGGCTCAGCACCTCATCCCCAGCCTCGGCGAACGCGCGGGTTGCTACGTTTAGGCCGCACACGAGGCCGGGAAGCCAGACAATCCATGACGGGTCAACCTGCCAGCGATACCGCGCCGCGAGCGCACCGACGACCGCATCGACCGTCGACCTGACGGGTCGCGCGTAACCGAAGATGCCGTGGGATGTCCGGCGCCGGAGTGCCTCGACGATCGCGGGCGCGACCTCGAAGTCCATGTCGGCCACCCACATGGGAAGCACATCCCGGCCCGCGTACTTTTGCCATTTCTGGGAATCCGTGCCGTGTCGGTCGGGCGGCGTGTCGAAATTGAACGTCATTGGGGCGCCGAGAGAACCATATCGCCCCGCGGATTCCGAACGTTTTTTGCAGGCGCGCGGGCACCGCGGCGCCGGGGTTCAGGCCGGCTCGAAAAGGGGCAGGATCCGCATCCCGGGTACCGTGACCAGGCCCTTGTCAGTGATGCGGATCTCGGGAATGACCGAGAGGGGGATGAGATTGAAGCCCATGTAGGGCAGGGTGCATTCGGCCGCCTTCCATGCTTTCTTGAGCCTCGTCGTTGCTTTGGCCACCTCGGGAGCCCGCTTGTCGGACATCAGCCCCGCGATAGGCAGCGCGACCTTGGCGATCACCTTTCCCTTGTGGACGACACACACCCCGCCCCGCATGCGCTTGATTTCGGCCAGTGCCCTGCGCATGTCCGACTCGTTTTTCCCGGCGAGGATGATGTTGTGGGCGTCGTGTCCGACGGAGCTGCCGACCGCCCCGTCCCTGAGCCCGAAGTCCCTCAACAGGCCGTGTGCGACCGCACCCGAGAGCCCATGGCGCTCGACGACGGTGACGAAGCAAAGGCGGTGGCGCGCAAGCAGGCGCTCCCAGGTTTCTCCGGCGCGCGGCCTGATTGGCACCCGGTCGTGGAAGAGGATGATCCCCGGAGGCGCCGTCCTGATGACGTTGGCCGTCACCGGTTTCCTCGGAAGCCCTGGCAGCAGGCGCAGCCCTTTTGGAATCCTCACGGTGGCGTACGCGGCCCGCGGATACCGGTACCTGCGGGAGAGGGCCCTGTCGAGGACGGGCGTGATCCGCCGGTCCTTTACCACGAGCTCGCCGCCGAGCCAGGTGCACTGCGGCTTGAGGGAGTCGTCGAGCAGCACGAGATCGGCCCGCCGCGCGGGCGCCAGCCCGCCGATGTCCCCGTCCATCCCGAACCGGGTGGCGGGGTGGAGCGAGCCCATGCTCCATGCCGCCTCGGGCCTCAGGCCCGCCTTCACCGCGGAGCGCACAACCCAGTCCATCCCGAAGAGGAAGAGGTCGTCGGCGTCCCTGTCGTCCGTGCAGACGCAGACCCTCTTCGGGTTTGCGCCGAGCTCGGTCACGGCCTTGATCGCCTGCGGGAGCGAGTTCCACGGCGTCGTCGGGGGGCCTCCCCTCAGGAAGACCCAGACGCCGCACTCGAGGAAATCGTCGGAGATCTCGCGGTCAATCGCCTCGTGGGTGTCCGAGATGCCCGAGGCAGCGCCCGCGGCGACGAATTCGCGGCCGTAGATGTGGCCCGAGACGGGCAGGCCGCGCCGGAGGGCCTCGGCGAGCACGGCATGGCTTCTGCGGTCTCCCATGGCCACCTGGACGAAATCCATCTTCTCGCCGAGCCCGACCGCCTCGGGCCAACGGTCAAAGATCCTCCCGATCTTGCCCGGCGTGAGGTCGCCGCCGGCGGTCTCAAACCTCGGCCCAGTCGCCGGGACCGTGCTCGGCACCGTCAGGAAGATCGAAAGCGGTGCCAGCCGGGCGTCCTCGAGCATCCATTCAATTCCTTTAGCATCGCAGACGTTACCGATCTCGTGGCTGTCGCAAAAAATCGTCGTCGTCCCGTTCAACAGGGCGGGCTCGGCGTAGGCGCAAGCGGTCATCATCGAGCTTTCGATGTGGATGTGGGGATCGACGAGGCCCGGCGCGACGATTCCGCCTCGGGCGTCAAACCGCCGGACCGAGGAACCCCGCTGCACCTTGCACGCCCCTGCGGGCTTCACGGCGGCTATCCTGCCGCTCTTTATCCACACCTCCCTGCCCTCATGGATTCTTTCGGTGTACGTGGAGAGGATCCGGGCCCCGGTTATGACGAGGTCGGGAACCTCGCGGCCCATGGCGACCGCCGCGAGCGTGCGTGTGACCCTGTGGAGGGGCGGGACGGAGAAACGCGTAAGGCTCATTTTTCTGGGTGGATTCTACTGCAGCCAGCCGGGCACCGCCCGGTCCGATACCGCTGGTCGAATCTATACATCCGCCGGCCCGGACGAGGCGAGACGATAGAGGGTTCGGGCCCGTGTCATCGACCAGGCGCGCCGGCGGGAGACTCGTCCGATTCGTAGGATGTGGCGAAGAAGACCTGCGTGGCGTAAATCCTTTGGTCGACAGCCAGGACGGCGTGGCCGAAGCGAGTGGCGCATCCCGTCTTCTTGAAGGCGGGGTTCAACAGGTTGGCGCGGTGGCCCGGAGAATTCATCCAGCCCGCAACGAGTAAGGCTGCGTACTCCAAATAGGTGTAGTTGCTGCGGGGCGAGCCGACGGGGCGCAGCGCGGGCATCCACAGCGCGTTCTCGGCCACGAGCCCGCCCTGGAGGCCTACACGCTCCACCCGCTCCCTGACGGTGTGCGCTCCGGGAAATGGATTGGAATGCTGTGCCTTCATGGCCAGCACCAGGTAGGCGCTCTGCTCGTCCGCGGCGGCGTCAAGGGCCGCCTCGCGCCCAAGTGCTGGCACGCCCTGCAAGGCGCGCACGCGGTTTGACTCCTCGAATATGGCCCTGGCCAGCAGCGCGTGATCGAAATTCTCCGGCGCCATCACGTGTTCGAACACGGCGGTGCCGGAAGCCGGAGGACCATGCACGTGGGAGCAACCCGCGAGAAGTCCGGCGAGCAGCCCGATCAGGACACTTTGGCATGATTTCACGCGAGCCAGCCAAGCGCGGGAGACGGTTCAGGCAAAGGTTTTTGGGAATGCGGCCCCTTGCGTAGCAAATGACACTCTGTGTGTGGGAGCAGGTGCGATGCTGGAAGTGTGGCATAAGAACAACGGTGAATTCTCCAACTGAGCAGACAGAAAGTTTGGAATGGATGCGTTTAGGGCGAACTGGTGGCAGGGCGGTCAGATGCGGGGTAAAGGCCAAAGGAGCAAGTCGAAGCGACTGATTCGCAGCCTTCTCCGGAATGAATCCGAAACTGGAAGCGGCTCACGGGTTGTAGATGTGGCGTTTTATAAGGGATTTTTGCGTCCCAAGTGTATAATCCTCCATGAGCTCTATGGTCCCATCCAGTGATTCCCTTTCTGAGGCTCTGCATGGCTGGCAAGTGACCCCACCCGCCGATCCAAACTTCCGGCAAAGTGTCTGGCGTCGGATCGGCAAACAGGCCGGTGTCACTTGGCCAGCCTATTTGCGAACGAACATAGCCGTGTTGTCGTTTGCCTCAATCATTGTGCTAACCGCAGCCGCCTATGGTGGCAGGGCTCTAGCGCACAAGCAGGCACGGGCTGACCGCGAATCCATCGTGGTTACTTACCTGGTAGACCTTGATCCGCGCATCCAGGCCACGTTAAGACCATGAGATTCCTGCTGGGCACAGTCGCAGTTATCACCCTGTTAGCCGCCAGCACGGGCTACGTCGGATACCGCATGAGCTGCAATCCGGCGTTACATGCCGCAGTGTCGAAGGGCGACACGATGGAGTGGCTGCGCACAGATTTTCACCTCTCTAACGATAAGTTTCTATTAGTCTGCCAATTGCACGATTCCTACGCGGGCACATGCGATGAGCATTGCCGCATGATTCAAGAGGCGACACGTGAGCGCGATGCGCTCCTAGCAGCCCACGCCGATAGGGCGGCATTGGATTCGGCAAATCGCAGAATACAGGGGTTGCGCGAAGTCTGTGAAGGATCGATTGCAACCCACGTCCGAAGGGTTGCCGAGTTGATGTCGCCCCAAGACGGCAGGCGCTATCTTGCCCTAGTACTACCTAGGATCGCCAACTTCGATCACACGGCTGCGCCCGATTTGCGCCTCAGGCACTCAAACTGACTCTATGGAAGTCGAGGCCGGCTCCATTCCGAGCGACGAGGACCTGATGAGCCGCCTAAAAGGGGGCGAGGATGCCGCACTCGCGCCGCTGATGCAGCATTGGGAATTGCCGGTAAAGCGATTTGTGTTCCGCATTGTCGGCAACATGGCCGAGGCCGAGGATTTGGCGCAGGAGGTTTTTGTGCGGATTTATGCCAAGCGCGCCACCTACCGGACGGGGGCGAGGTTTTCGACATGGTGCTTCTCCATAGCAGCCAACCTGGCCAAGAATCGTCTGCGCTGGTGGCGGCACCGCCCCACGGTCTCGCTTGCCGCTTGGACCGAGGCGGGCGGCGACAACGCCGACGAAACCCGTGCCGGCGAACCGGCATCACTCAAGGCGGCCCGCCGCGAGCAGATTGCTTCTGTTCAGACCGCAGTTGCAGCGTTGTCACTTGAATTGCGTGCGGCACTTGTCCTTTTTGAATACGAGGGGCAGTCAATGGCGGAGATTGCCGCTGCGCTCCATTGCTCCAGCAAGGCGGTTGAAAACCGGCTTTACCGTGCGCGGCAACAGCTGAAACAGAAGTTGCGATTGCAGGCCTAGGGGACGCTGGCCCAGGCAGCCCAGAAGCCATCGGTAGGCGTGGGGATTGATTGGGCTGGCGGCTGGGCAGCGAGGAAAGGGGGTGAGCTTTTGAGGCAGCTCAAGGGGATGGGATCCTTTGCTATCAGGATGTTTCACCCACCAAGATTTGCACAGTATTTGTCAAGAAGTGCGCGAGTGATTTGGCGGCAGCCAGTGTATCACCTCCTGACAGTTCAAGTTCCTGATTCAAAACCCGCAAAATAACATCTCCCATGAATATTGGAAAACAAACGCTTAAGTTACTCGGGCTCGGTTCACTTCTGACGCTCGCTCTCGGCATCACGTCAACCCTTCGCGCTGGTGCGGTCCTGCCGCCCAATTGGCACAGCAACGCGACGGTGGTGAACGCCAATGACGCCAACGCAGTCAAGCCAAACGACACCACCGTCATGGCATGCAGTGCATGCAAGACCACATCTATCACCGAACGGAGAATCTTGCCGGGCGCAAAGGCGGGGACCGCGTTGTTCACCGTTGGCTCAAGGCATGAATGCGCAATGTGCGGCGGAGAGACCACAACCGTGAACGGTCAGACTACGAGCACCATGCAGCACAACTGCGCGCTTTGTGGCAGTGCCACGGCATCCTGCTGTGCATCCTCGGCCGACGTAGAGAAGAGCTAACCCGCTCGATTCCATCGGCTCGTTACAATTCGGCGCCGTCACGACCAGAACGGAGTTCGCCACAAGGCGATTGCGATCTGCGGCCGCGGCGGCGCCGAATTACGTTAATTTCACCGGGCGTACCCGGAAAGCATTAGAGCCAGCAGGCAGCACACCATCTCCGTGATGCTCCGTCGCTCGCTCTTCACTACTTTAATGTTCGAGTCGGAATGCTTCAGCAACGATTCGATAGGTGACTGGAAAGGGATCGTTAGTTATCCGGCAAAGATGGTCTGCGCTTTGCACGATGCCCTTAAAGGAGGAAGCGGTGCCTGTTTCTCACACGTGTGGTGCGACCAAGTATGTATTGTAGAACCATGCGTCTTTATCAAAGCAGCGCGTGTTTTGTTCCGCACCCTGCACGTGTGCTAATCAAGCGCACTGTCTGTCACACATAGGGAAACAACTGCACAGGCGGCATTCGGCGCCAAACGACAACACCTTGATTCTCGGCATGTTAGGATATGGTCAACTTGGGCACCGGACCTGCAAGAGTTGGGTCACTATGCGTTTTATCAAATACACTAATCCCGATGCGCCGTCTGTCGCACCCTCCGCCCGCCTGGGTGGTCGTTTCTACGGCAGAACGGACATCGAAAACGAGATCGACTGGCTCTTCGGAGCGGCGCTGAGCGGCATTGCCGGATCGGCCCTGGGCGGACAGTTCCCCGTCGATCTTTACGAAGACAAGGACAACACGTACGTCCGGGCCGAGCTGCCCGGCGTGACCCGCGACGCGATCAGCGTCGAGATCGTCGATGGCTCCCTGTCAATCCAGGCTTCCCGCAAGGATAAGTCGGGAGAGGGGGAGAACACCGTGTCGTTTAACCGGCTGGTCAGCATCCCGGACGACGTCCAGGCCGACAAGGTATCCGCCGCCTACGAAAACGGGATCCTCACCGTGACGCTTCCGCGCACGGAGAAATCCAAGCCGAAGAAGATCAGCGTGACGGTCAACTGAACCCGCGCGAGTCCAACAAAAAGGAAACAACCACCATGTCATTCTTTAACGCACTAATTCCGGCATTCAACGGAGCGGCCCCCGAGGGCGATGTCATCCCGACGCGCAGGCCGCAGTATCACGTCGCCGAAACCGACGCGGCCTACAGTCTCACGGTCAACCTCCCTGGCGTAGCCAAGGACGGCCTTGAGGTCACGGACGAGAACGGCGAGCTGAGGATCACCGGCAAGCGGGCGCTCCCATTGCCCGATAATGTCGCCGTGCTCCATCGCGAGTCATCCGACGCGCTCTTTGAGCTCGTGCTCACGCACGACAACACCATCGATTCCGAGAAGATCGACGCGGAGCTGAAGGACGGCGTGCTTCGCCTGACTCTTGCCAAGGCGGAATCGGCCAAGCCGCGGAAGATCTCGATCAGCTGACGGTCCGAAGCCGGTCCAGGCGACAACCACCCTTGACCCCCGAGGCCGGGCAACTCCACGGGTTTCCCGGCCTTTTCGTGCGCCCGCGCGATCCTCGCCTGGATCACGCGCGCCCGGACCTCCTCGCAAGGAGCGACGCCGCTATCGAGAGAGCGAGGAGGGACGCGATCGTTGCGAGCGACGCGCCCGTTGGAATCTTGTACCAGATCTCGGCGAGCATCTTCACCCCGACAAACGAAAGGACGGCCGCCAGCCCCAGATGCAGATACCGGAGGTCGCGCATGGCGCCGCTCACGACAAAGAAGAGCGAGCGCAGCCCGAGGATGGCGAAGAGATTTGACGCGATGGCTATCGCCGCGTCGTGGGTCACCGCAACCACGGCCGGAAGCGAGTCCAGAGCGAAGACGAGGTCGGCCGACTCCAGCACGAGAAAGGCCGCAAGCCCTGCCGGCGCGTGGCGGGTCACGAACCGGAAGGCGCGCCCGGACGTGTCGAACGCCCTGCGGCCCGGGCGCGCGGCGGCGAGCCTGATCCCGGTGGCGAGGATGACGGCCCCGAATACGGGGACCACCCATGCGAAGATCGCGATCGCCTTCAGGCCCGCGACGATGAGCAGCGAGCGGAACACGATGGCACCGGTCACGCCCCAGAGGAGCAGGCGGCGCTGGCGGCGCGGATCCAGGGCGAACTGGTGGAACACGAGCGCAAACACGAAGACGTTGTCCACGCTCAGGCTGAGCTCGATCAGGTAGCCGGCCAGGTACTGCTGCGCGGGCTCGGGACCCCTGCGAAGGAGGACCAGGGCCCCGAATGTCAGTCCCAAGCCCACGCACGCAAGCGTGACGACGGCATCCCGCGCCCTTGAGGGCCGGGCTCCCAGCTCGGTTTTATGAGGGGCGTCGGTCGGCATGTTTCTCCGCAGCTTGACCTTGAGGCCCGGTGCGGGTTTGGCAATGTCCTCCCATGGAGGTTCCCATTCCAGTCGAGGTTCCCGCAGAGCCCCCGGGCCTGCTGCAACACTTCGTGGAGTGGCTGCAGGAGGAGTTCTTCCCGGGTGCGATGGACAACACGACCGCGCGCTGGGTCGCCTTCCTGCTGATCCTCCTGGTGGCGATCGTCGTGGGCAGGTTCGGCAT
>Ga0265342_10004329_pt1 | contig 11238 bp, 7 predicted proteins | sample 4CB327metaG_FD_203125 | JGI IMG/M metagenome (GOLD analysis project Ga0265342, IMG submission 203125) | Rhizosphere microbial communities from Carex aquatilis grown in University of Washington, Seatle, WA, United States - 4-CB3-27 metaG | ecosystem: Host-associated > Plants > Roots > Rhizosphere...
GAAGATCGGTGACCTCGCCGTGACTTCCCGGGACGTTCACCTGGAAGCGCTGACGGCGACGCAGCAGCGCATCCTGCAGGCATGTGCCGGCACGACGAGCTCGTGGGGTACGTACCTCGCTGGTGGCGCCGCGGTGGCGCTTCAGCTCGGGCATCGTCGCTCCGACGACTTCGATTGGTTCGGTCCTCGCGCCGTCCCGCCCGACGATCTGCTGAGAGACGTGCGCAAGCTGGGGACCGCGATCGAGGTCGATCAGAACAACGAGGGCACCTTCCTCGGTCGCGTCGACGGCGTAAAGTTCAGCGTCTTCCGCTACCGCTATCCGCTCCTGGAGCAGCCACTTTCGGTGGAGGGCTCCTCGGTCGCGTCGCCGCGTGACATCGCCGCGATGAAGCTCCTCGCGATCACTCAGCGCGCCGTGAGACGCGACTACGTAGACGTCCACGCACTGCTGACCCAGGGTGGGATGTCGCTGGAGGCGATGGTCTACGCCTTCCATCAGAAGTTCCCGACCGGCGATCCGGCTGGCGTCGTGCGGGCGCTCAACTACGTCGGCGACGTCGACAAGGGCGTCATGCCCGAGATGCTGAACCGCACGACGTGGGACAAGGTCAAGAAGGACCTCGCTCGGGCGATGGAGCGCTTCGACCTGGCGCGGGCGCTCAGCGGTCCGCATCCAGTTCGCCGGCCCGGTCGCTCGCGCTAGGCGCGTCCGGTCTCCTTCCTCCGGCGCGCTGCTGGTCTGCGGCTCTCCGTTCCTTCGCTCTCCTCTGTGGCTGGATCGAGCACCCGGGCGACTCCGCGCGGCGCCCCCTCGGGGGACCCGCTGCGCGGGCTCGCGCCTCTGCCTTTTCGGCTCCCCCACGAAGACGTGGTCCCCCCGAAAACGCAGCGCTCGGCCGAGCGGGAGCCGGCTGCGCGCCCCGTCTTGGGTGCCTCGATTCCAACCACAGAGGAGGACCCCAATGGATACGAACTTCACGGCTCCACCACCCGCGGCTCCCAGGCCGAACGACGTCGGGATGCGAAAGCTCGACGAGCGCGCCACGAGGATCTTCATGACACTCGTCGAGGGCCTGGGAGTCGGCGACGCGAAGAGGCTCGACAACGCCCCGGGCGCGTTCATGGCCGTGTCCGTCGACTTCCTCATGGGCAGGAGCGGCGGGCGCTCGTGGGCGCTGTACGCGATCGCCCACCGCTACCTTACGAACGGCGATCTCGTTCCCGATCCCGACGTCGAGCTCTACGTCGTCGACGATCCCGGCCGGCCTGGCGCCAAGGCCGTCTATCCCACCGCCATCGATCACGGGCCGCTCGCCTACCACCGGTACGTGCTCGTCGATAGTCTCGGCGAACCGACCCTCGTGGTCGCCGATGGCCAAGCGGATCTCGCGCGGTCCCGGCGCTCGCGGCCGCAGGTGTTTCCTCGATGTCGAACCGCTTGCCGTGGTAGTGCTCGCACGTTCAGTATACACGCGTGAGTCGCCGGCCGCACCTGACCCACAAGGTCAAAGCCACCGAGTGCTGCGGCGGCGCGTGCCGGGGAAACGCTCTCAGCGGAAACTGGGCCGAGGTCGACTGCCCCGAATGCTTGAAGCGCAGACCGCAGACGACCGCTCCCGCCTGCCGCCACTGTCGGCGGCCGATCAATGGCTCGTGCGTCCACCTTAATCTCGCCGAGGCGTGGCTGCACGACACCTGCGTGGATCCTTTCAAGCGAACTCCCGCTGGCCGCTCCCTGTTCGCGCGCGGCGCCGACCCATACGCGACGACGAAGTGCCCTCGCTGCGGTCGGCCGGGTGTGCATCCAGACGGGCGAAGCTGCGGTTGGGGCGAGCGGAACTATCGCCGGCAATCGGGCGGCGTCTGAGGTGAGCGACAAATCACAGCTTGAGAAGCACGCCTTGGGCGGATTGCCCGGTGGCATCGGCCACCGCTTGGGCGTAGAGCCGCACCTGATCGCGATAGAGTTCCAGGCCCTTCGTGAGGTCGTGATCCGTCTTGAAGTCGATCACTGTCCAGCCTGTGTCCTCCTCGAAGGCAATATCGACGATCCCTTCCACGAGAACTCCGTCCGGAGTCTTCAGCGTCACCGGGGCTTCGCGACGGCAGCGTCCGCGGCCGAAAGCAACAGCCGCCCGACGCAGCAACGGGTGCGCGAATGTCGCTTCCACCAGTCTGTGAGCCTTGGCGACATCGTCGTCCGTTGCGCCGTGAATGCGTCCTTGTACGCGAGCGACTTCACTGAGCGTAGACTCGTTGGCATCGAGGTCGGCTGTCGCCAGGATGGCGTGTACGAGTGACCCGAACCGCGGACCTCCGGGCCGCGGCAATACCACGCCCAGATCGACGACGGCGACTGGGATATCAAGGCCTACTTCCGACGTCGCGTCCGTCGCGCGCCGGATTGTCAGCGACGGTACCGAAGCGCGACCGATCACTGCCTCGTGTTGAACCTGCCATGCCTCAAACCGGCCGCGCTCTTCCAGGACCACCGATGGATCCTCCGGTTCCCTGAGAAGTTCTTGCTGCCGAATACCAAACCTTGCCTCGGTTCTAAGCTCCAGGGCAGCGGGATCCCACCAGGTGACGGAGCAGGAGTCCGGCTGCGACTGTCCGATGCGATGGAGTCCCGGCAGCTCGGTTTCGGCGGAGAAATCCTGGAGGACGGTAGTGGTTCCGACGAATGAAGGGCACCCCTGCGAAGGTTGTGCGTCTTTCCATCCAGATTGATCTGGGTACAAGGAAGCATCGAGGGGCGAGAGCCAGCTGTTGTCGACGCGGCCACCGCCTCCGGTCACAGGCACTACAAGGAGATCTCGAGCGCGCGTCGCGGCGACGTAGGCCACCCGAATATTTTCCGCGGTTGTTTCCTCACGTTCGCGATCCTCGTTCTCCTCGAGCTCGAGAGGTATGCAGCCCGAGAGCTTCATCGCGCACAGGCCCTCGGCTGCGTTCGTGAAGGGTCCCACGGTGCCGGGAGTGAGAGGTGCTGCAGGATCGGCGAGAATAACGACGGGGAACTCGAGTCCCTTAGCCTTGTGGACCGTCGTGAGGCGAACCCCGTCTGAGCCCTCTTCCGTCGTCGGGGCTTCCGTCGCTTGTCCGCGCTCGGCGTCATCTTCGAGCTGGTCGACAAAGTCACGGAATGAAAGCCCACCTTCGGCATCGAACTCTCGCGCCAAGTCGCCTATCAGAAGGACATTCGCGAGTGCCTGTTCCCCGCCCGGCCTGAAGACGAAGCCGGCAAGGGCTCGCGTCGCCTCGAGCAAGCGTTCGATGGTTTCGGCGGCCGGGCGCGCATTTCGACTGCGGTGCAGTGAACAGAGCAGCGCGAGAGCCTCCGGGATCGCCGCCAGTCGGGCGGGAACGCCAGGGGGTAGGTTGAAGAGATTCAGGTAGCCGTATTGCGTTCGGTGCTCGAGGAGCTCTGCATCGCCGATTGCGAATAGGGGGCCGTGAAGAGCCGCGAAGACGGCTCGTTCATCATCGGGATATTCGATCGCGGTCAGAGCTGCTCGCAGGGCCATCACCTCTTCGCGCTCGTGAAGAGATCTACCTCCGACTAGAAGGTGCGGGATTTCCCGGGCGTCCAGAGCATCGACGTATGGCCGGGTGATATCGCCGTCATACGACGTGAAGTTCTTGAACAGGATACATACGTGACGTGCCGAGACAGGCACTCGCTCCCCTGGTCGCTCGCGCTCGGTCACGGTCCAGCCGCTGTCGCTAAGGAGCCATCGAATGAAGGCACCGACAGTCGACGGAAGAGATGCCTTGACTGCGGTCTTCGTCACACCGCCCTTTTTTCCCAACGGCTCCGGAATGGGCAAAGCGATGACAGCCGGCTGCGCTGCGAAGTCTGGGCGGACCGGCTCGAGCGATGAATAGGCACTTTGAAACTCGCTGTCACCGGTCATCTGCACGCGAAAGGCGCGGTTCACGACGGCCTGAATGGCCGGCACGCTTCGAAAGCTTGCCTGGAGATGGACAAGCGTTGCTCCCCGGGAGATCAGAAGATCGCGTACTTGGTGGTAGACGCGAACATCGGCTCGACGAAAACGGTATATCGATTGCTTTGGATCTCCGACGACAAAGAGCTTCCCCGGTACAGGAATGACGTCGCGCCACGATGACACCGTGGCATCGCTTCCCGCGAGCAGGAGAAGGATCTCGGACTGAAGGACATCCGTGTCCTGAAACTCATCCACGAAGATATGAGTGAAGCGGCGCTGAAGCATCGCGCGCACATCACGGGAGTTGCGTAGAAGATCGCGGGTCCGCAGGAGCTGATCGAGGAAGTCGATCTTGCCTCGTCTGCGCTTCTCGTTCTCATAGAGTTCGACCACTTCTCGGAGTTCGCTCTGCAAGAGTGGAGCTAGGTCGCGGTCGACCTGCCTCTTGAATGCCGCGATCGCCTCCACCAATCTCCCATGCTCGGCAAGAACCTCTCCTCGCCTCTCTGGACCGTAGGCTGCATTTGTTCCGGCTTTTGGGTTTCGAAACCAATCGGCCTCGGGCAGTCCGATCAGCGCTGACTCTAGGCCATCGTAGTCACGGCTCGCGACCTGTTCCGCTCGCTGAATCTCGCGGTCAAGCTCTCGAGCTGCCCTAGTGTCGCGGTACAGCGAATCCCACCTGTCAGGACAACGATCGGTGAGGAGGGCAAACCGGTGGAGCTGCGCGGTGAGCGCATCGATCGCTTCCAGCCGGGGGAATGCGGCTCGCCGCCAAGGTGCTGGATAGTCTCTCCACTTAGCGAGCTCGGCGGCGCTTTTCTGGAGGCTGTCGATCACGTTGCCGTCGTCGGTCGTCCGCCGAAGCATGCGACGGAGGCCCTCGGGAGGGTCCTCTAGACGTCGCTGGATCCACGTCTGGAACGTTTCACGAAAAAGGCGCGAAGCCTGTGTTTCATCCAGCGTCGCGAAGGCTGGGTCGACGCCCGCCTCGACCGGTCGCTCGCGAAGAAGGTCAGCGCAGAAACCGTGGATTGTGTTGACACGAGCGTACTCCAGTCGTCGCGATGCTTCCTCCAGCCGACGTCGCTTCTCGCCCGGTGGCGCACTCTGCCGCTCGGCTTCCAGTTCAGACCGCAGGCGCAGCTTTAGTTCGCCAGCCGCCTTGACGGTGTAGGTCACCGCGACGATAGAGTCGGCGGTCGCGGGTCCGCGTGAAAGAACCGCGATGATTCTTCGGACAATTTCACTTGTCTTACCGGTCCCCGCCGCCGCCTCCACGACCATCGTGTCGTCCAGTTCGGTGGCGAGCCGCTGGCGTTCCGCATGATCGGGCAACGTCATTTCATCTCCCGAATCCTGCTGAGGCTGTCGAGCAGCTGAACGTCGACTGCCTTGCGTCCAAAACGACGCTCTTCCCCTGGGCCGCACACCTGACGGAAGTCACATTTGAGGCAGGCGTTCTTCCTGGGCGCAGTGGGAAGAAAGCCCAGCTCGACGGAAGAATCGATTGCCGACAGGATCGTCTCGACATCCCGTCGCACGCTCGCCCGGAGTGGAACGGACTGTTCCGAGAATCCACCTCTCAGCGTCGCGAAGAATAGCCGTCCCTCTTTGACCGGTCGTCCTAGTACCTTCTCCGCTACAAGGCCGTAGAGGACAGGCTGAAGGATCTCGCCGGCTCCAACTACGGTTCCGGGCTTTGTCCGGTCGCGTCCTGTCTTGTAGTCGGTAACGCGGAGTTCCCCTTGTTGATCCTCGATTAGATCGATCGCGCCATGAAGGAGCCAGTTCTTGCTGCCGATCGCAACAGGCGAGTCGACGCTCGCCGGGTCACGGTGAACATCGGCTGCAAGACCAAACCCGAGTTCAAAATAGCGAGGACTCCATCCATCCGACGTCTCTGCCATATTGCGCAGCCAAAGCAGTACGTCCATCCGGATGACCTCCACGCCGGCATTCCAGACCCGCCGGATGGCAGGAACCAGCTTGTCGGCGTACTCGGTACTCACGCGATCCACGATTTCACGGGTGAGCGTTTCGCCCGCCTCCACGCTGCCGGGTGTCACGGGCAACGCGCCTCTCAGACGAAGCTCGGATAGCACATCTGCCTGGATGCGATGGAGGATGTGGCCGCGCGTAAGCGGGTCAATCGCCTCAAGAGGATCCATGTCGTCCCGTGAGGCGAGACGTTGGATCGCAGAAAGAAAGAACTGATAAGGGCAGACCGCGAAACGCTGAAGCGACGAGACCGAATACGGGCGAACAGTGAGCCGGTGCTGTGCGAGTAAGGCGAGCACGTCCGCGTTTGGGCGCACAAGTCCGTCCGAGGACGTCCATGCGCTGGCCCATCGCTGCCAGCGGGTCCTCAGGCTTCGTCCAAGCGAAGCGCTCAACTCCAGTAGAAATCGCGCTCGCCCTCGTACATCCGCGGAGTCCCGGTGGAGAAGCGGGTGAAGGACGGACAGATCGTACTCCATGGGGTCAATCGAGCTTTTAGGGTCCGCCGGGGCGGGCCACGCAAGTCTCGCCTTCGTCATCTCGAATGCCGTGCGTTCCAGTTCGCGATAGTGCGGGAGTGTTCCTCGTATCGCGCGGGCGATATCCAGCCCATAGAAGGAGGTCACTCGGGCACGACCTTGAGCGCCGGTCTCAAGCCGTGGATAGGAGACGTACAGGCGCTCCGTCGCCGCGCCCACGGCGAGGTGAAGCAGGATGTGCTCGGACTCCAGTCGTTCGTTCCGAGTCGGCATGTCGCGCGGGAGTGTGCGTCGCGCTTCATCCGGCAGAAGCGGGTCGTCTAGAACCTTCTGAGGGAACAACCCCTCTGCCATGCCGGGCACAAAGACGATCCGAAATGCGCGGCCTCGCACCTGATCAATTCCGGAGACAAAGACCCGCCCGTAGCGTCGATCGGGTTGCTCCTTCTCGAGCGTCATGAGGCGTTGTTCCAGGACCGCACGCACCTCTGCGATGCCGACCGGACCGATGGTGGCCATAGGTTCGAGCTCGGTGAGCAGTCCGTGTACGCGCGCAGGTCGCCGGAGCGCCATCGTTGCGAGCGCGCGCAAGCGCTGTAGCCACTGACCCCAGTCGCGAGGGCTCCGTAGCTGATCGAGCGCGTCTATGAGAGGAAGCGCGAAACCCCTGAGTTGGCGGAGGTGCGCTATCTCGCGGTCCAGGCGACCAAGACTTGGCGATTCGGATTCGGTGCGCGCGACCTCGTCGCGCTGCGCGCCGAACTGTGCGATCAGTCCATCGAGCCGGCGCGCCCAACGCTCCTTGCCGCCTACGTGTAGCCGGCCATTCGGATCCGAGGAGATCTGACGTCCGGCCCGTGGCCGAGGGCTGGTAGCGCTGCAAAATTCGCGGTGGCGACCGGACCGGCGTAAACGGCAACCGCGGGCAAAAAGGTGAGGACCCAGGGCTGCCACCCTGGGCCCTCCGTCAGGCGGATGAAGGCCGACGAGGACGGACGATAGAGCTGCCAAGATCGATCGTCCAGTTTCCTTCCGCCCGCGCGGCGGATGGAAGACGAAGACCCTCTGTTTCAGCTGGTTTGTGCCCTTTGCCGGTGCATCTTCTTCGTTTGTCGGCGCGACTTCCGCGGACAGATTTATTGCCCGAGCTGCCGTGATACGGGCCGAGCGCGCTCGCGTCGAGCCGCCAACGCGCGCCACCAACGCAGTGAGGAAGGACGCCTCGATCACCGTGACCATGTTCGTGCCTCGCGGCTTCGGCACGCGGCGACGTGCACGACGGCGGTGACGGATATGGGTATCGAGGAATTTGCGTTCCGCGCGAAATCGATGGCTCCGAGCGTTCCGACCCCGCCGATCTCCGACGGGCAGGAGAGCGCCGGCAGGAGCCACGACGATGAGCGAGTACACGGTGACCATGTCCTTTTCGCCGGCACGCAGCCGGATCTTGGTGACGGCGGGGGCGGACGAGCTGCTGCGCGCGGTGTTGCCGCCGCCGCGGCAGGTCAGGCACGACCGGGCGGCGCTGTCGCTCTTGGAGGCGCTGGCCCTCTGGCTCGATCGTTGTCCGCGCGTTGTTGTGTCTGCGGACGAAGCGGACGCCACATATTCGTTCGGGCTCACCGACGAGATCGGAAATCCGCAGCGCAGCGTCTACTACACCGTCGAGGTAGTGGCGCAACCGGCCCGCCGCCGGGGCAGACGCATCGTCGGCGTCGGAGACTTTCGTGACCTGCGGCAGCTGACCCTCATTCACGGAGAGCGCCGATGACCGTCGCCGCCGAGGTCGAGGCGGAGATCGCGCGCCTATTCCACGCCGAGCACTGGAAGGTGGGCACCATTGTCGCCCAGCTCGGCGTTCACGAGGACGTTGTCCGCCGCGTCCTCGGCTTGCTGCGCCCGCGTCCCGACCGCGCCCCACGACCGCCGCTCCTGGTCGTGCCGTATACCGACTTCATCAATGAGACCTTGGCCAAATACCCGCGCCTGCGCTCGACGCGGCTGCTCGACATGCTCAAGGAGCGCGGCTTCCGCGGCAGCGAGCGCACCTTGCGCCGCTTCGTGATGCTTGTGCGCCCGGCGCCCAAGCGCGAAGCCTTTCTCCGCCTCGATCCCCTCATCGGCGAGCAGGCCCAGATCGACTGGGCCCACGTCGGGCAGATCCCGGTGCCGGGCGGTGGCAGCCGCTCGTTGTGGCTCTTCGTCATGGTGCTGGCCTGGTCGCGCGCCATGTGGGGCGAATTCTGCTTCGACACCACCGTGCACTCGCTCCTGCGCTCGCTCGTGCGCGCGTCGACGTACTTTGGCGGCGCTGCGCGCCAGTGGCTCTTCGATAATCCCAAGATCGTCGTGCTCGAACGCCATGGCGATACGGCTCGCTTTCATCCCCTGCTCCTCGACCTCGGCAGCGCGATGCACGTCCAATTGCAGCTGTGCGCTCCCTATCGAGGCAACGAGAAGGGCCGCGTGGAACGAAAGATCCGTTTCCTTCGCGAGCGCTTCCTCGCCGGCCGCGACATCTACGACATCCAGCAGGGCAACGGCGAGTTGCTGGCTTTCATCGATACGATCGCGCACCAGCAGCGGCATCCCAATTTCCCGCAGCGTACGCTCGGCGACTGCCTGGCCGAGGAGAAGCAGCGCCTCCTTCCGTTGCCAAGCCCCACGCCCGCCACCGACCTCGTCGAGCCGGCGCTCGTCGATAAGACCGCCTTCATCCGCTTCGACACCAACATCTATTCGGTGCCCCCGGACCACGTGGAACGCACGCTCACCCTCGTCGCCGACGACCTTTCAGTCCGCCTCCTCGACGGCGCCAACGTCGTCGCCCACCATTCTCGCTCCTGGGGTCACCGCCAAAAGATCGAGCATCCCGACCACCGTGACGAGATCGTGCGCCGTAAGCGCGGCGCTGCTCCGTCCACTGGTCGTGATCGGCTCCGCGCTGCCGCTCCGGACATTGACGTCCTCATCGAGCGCTGGGTCGAGGCGGGCCGCAACATCGGCAGCATGGTGGCGCAGACCAGCCGGCTGCTCGACCTGTACGGCCCGGATGTATTCGAGAAGGCCATCGCAGAAACCGTCGAGCGGGGTACTCACGACCCTGGCGAAGTGGGTGTGCTGTGCGAGAAGCACCGGCGCGCGGCGGAACATCCCATCCCTATCCACGTCCCGCTGAGCGCCGACATCCCGGATCGCGACGTCATTCCGCATGACCTCGGGGGATACGATGCCAAGCGATGACATCGCCACCCAGTTGCACCAACTCGGCTTCCGCGTCTCGTTGGCGGGGCTGCGCTCCTTCTTCGAGCACGCCACACATACCCGCCTCGGACCGGTCGAGACGTGCGAGAAGCTCGTCGAAATGGAGCGCCGTGAGCGCGAGGGCCGCAATCTCGCCGCACGCACCCGCCTCGCGACCCTCGGCAAATTCATCACCCTCGATCGCTTCGATTGGAACCACCCTCGTTCCATCGATCGCAAACTCTACGAGCACCTGCACACCACCCTCGATTTCATCGAGCGAGGCGACAACGTCCTCCTGCGCGGGCCAAGCGGCGTCGGCAAGACCACGCTTGCCCAAAACCTCGGCCTGGCCGCACTGACCCGTGGCTATTCCGTCCGCTTCTCCAGCCTCGCCGCTTTGCTCACTGACCTGCTCCGGCGCGAATCGCTGCCTGCTCTCGAACGCAGTCTGCGCCACAGGTATCTCGCACCTCGGCTCTTGATCGTCGACGAGCTCGGCTATCTGCCGTGCGACAACCGCTCCGCCGACCTCCTCTACAACATCGTCAGCCGCAGGCACGAATCCAGGTCCGTCGTCATCTCCACGAACTTGCCCTTCAAGCAGTGGGGCACCGTCTTCCCTGGCGCTGCTTGCGTCGCCGCCCTTGTCGACCGCTTCGTCCAGCACTGCCACGTCATCGACATCGATGCCGACTCTTGGCGCCAGAAATCTCAGGCGCCCTCACCGAAGAAGTCCAAATGATGGCCACGCCCTCGACCGTCAAATTTCCCCGGATCTGCGTGGCCGTCTACACCTACGACAGCAGCTTCCACCAGTAGACGTTCCCACCTGCGTGGAGCGCGGGGGATCGCATCGTAGACATCGTCATCCGGAGCGTTCTGGTCCGCGACCCCCCTGCTGCCAGCTGAGAGCAGGTCGTCCTCGCTCGGCCGCCAGGTATCAGATGTCGTCGTGACGTTCTTCGTAGCGTCGGGCACCTGTCCAAGAGAGAGGTACTCGGCAAAGCGACGGGCGGAAAGATTTTCAGCCGCGCACGCGAGTAACGCGAGGAATGCCCGTCCGGTCGGCGACGGCCGCTTTGCGCCACGAGCGACGAAGAGGGGTATCCCCGCGCGTCGCATCGCACTTTCCAGGTGGGCGGAGTAACTCTGTGGCCTGCGCAGCAGGATTGCGATTTCATCGAACTTGGTTCCGCCTTCCGCTTCGCGAAGGATCGCACGCGCAACCTCGACGCACTCCCTGCCTTCCCCGGGAGCCGAGAAGAAGACGACGCTATCGTCCCAGGCACTGTCAGGTGGCTTCTGCTCGGAGAAGAGGTACCGCCGAAGTCTTCCGAGACTCGATGGAGCCTCGCCCGATCCCCTCACCGTCGACAGTCCCAGCCTTGTGAACACTTCAGTTGTTCTTCGGTCACTCTCCGGGACGGTGACGAAGACCGAAGGAGCCGCCAAGAGCAGGGCTGAGAGGATCTCCTCCTCTGCATGAGTCGTGATCACTGGATCAAGTAGCAGCAGAGGATGAGACGTCGTCGGGGACGTGCGACCCTCCCTGACCG
>Ga0265342_10004332_pt1 | contig 11233 bp, 18 predicted proteins | sample 4CB327metaG_FD_203125 | JGI IMG/M metagenome (GOLD analysis project Ga0265342, IMG submission 203125) | Rhizosphere microbial communities from Carex aquatilis grown in University of Washington, Seatle, WA, United States - 4-CB3-27 metaG | ecosystem: Host-associated > Plants > Roots >...
GGGCTCGAACGTCACCGGAGCCCCGCCCGCCGCGGCCGCCCGCGGCTGAAGCACTGCAGCTCGCACGGGCCGCAGTACCCGATCTTGATCCCCGATATCATCTCGGCGATCGCGTCCGCCGTGCGCTCGACCGCATCCTTGTCCTCCGACGCCTCGCTCGCGTGGATCCGCTCCCACGCGTTCCGGCGCGCCAGGTTCGCCTGCTCGGCCTTCTTGTTGATGAGCTTCCCCTCGGGGACGGACGGGAGCCGGATCAGCTCACCGTCATCCACGAGCAAGAACTCCGTCGGGTACAGGAAGTCCGTCGCATGCCCGAACTCGTGAAGCGCGATCGCGGCGAGCGTCTCCGGCGGCAGAATCGCTGCAGCCACCGGGGCGAAGATGATCCGTCGCCCCGTGTCCTCGCACGCCGCGAAGTGCCTCGGGGAGTCGTGGACCAAGGGCGAGATCTCCAGGTTCGTCTTCTTGCACCGAGAGAACCCAGCCTTCAGGAAGACCTCCTGAGCCGCGAAGAAGTACGGCCAGATGACGGCTTCCGCCTCCTCGATGGAGAGGGACGGCTCAACGAACTCGTGGCAAGCGCTCATCGGAGACCGAGACCTACGCGCCGCCGCCCTGCTGCCGATAGAGATCCACCTGCTGCACCCAGGCCTGCACTTGCGCCGGCTGCACGAGGCCCTGAGAGACCGCGTCCACGACGCGCTGCTTCGCCTCGTCCGGGGTGATCTGCGGGCAGAGCGCCGCGCCGCAGTTGCACGGGATGTTCGCGGGGTAGAGCTTCGCGTTGTTCCGGCTGTAGTCCCAGCCGGGCGGCATCACGAGCGATTTGCCGGGGCCGTTCGAGCCGACGATCGTCAGCTCCTTCCAGTCGAGCGTCACCTCGCGCGGCTTGTTGCACGCGCGGCAGTTCATCCGGATGGTGAGGCCATCGGGGCTCACTTGCTCCTTCACCCCCTCGTAGTCGTCGATGCCGAGGCCGGCGAAGACGCCGCCCGCGTCCTCCGTGAGCTTGTCGTCGAAGTAATCCCCGCCTTGAACTCGTGCTCCCTTGAACATGATGGCTCTCTCCTAGAATCGGTCGGACATGGGTGAATGCTCAGGGCGCCGTGCCCGTGTGCATGTAGATCCCGACGGCAGGGTAGGACACGTGCGCGCCGTTCCCCGTACCGAAGATGTTCGAGAAGGCGAGGTCCCCCGACGCGCCCGCGCTCGTGAAGTCCCACACGTCCTCGCTCACGGCCCCCGTGCGGGTCACGAGAATGATCAGCTCGTCGCCGAATGCGTCCGTCATGAACGGCACGTAGATGGGCATCGGCCCGGCAACGCTCGTCGTCGGGTCGAGCACGCCCTGCTCGACGACGCCCAGCTTCCCGTCAGGCAAGAGCGGCTGGTTGAAGAGAGCGAGCTGGTCGAGCGCTGGCACGATCGTCTCGACGCGCACGACGAGGTTGTTCGCTCCTGTTACCGGCTCCTGCTCCTCGTTCGCGATCACGTGCCAGGCCGCAGGAAGCGTGAAGCGAGGAGACGCGGCGCTCGGAGCGCCGTCCACCTGCCTCGGGAAGTGGAACGGGGCCTGCCGGCGCGGACGCTTGTTCTGCGTCCCCTGCTTCCGCACGTTCTGGTAGCGCCAGATGAGCCGGTACGAGTACGACTGGAAGGGCGTCGCGGGATCCGCGGGCGGCACCGACGCAAAGCACATCGGGAGCTTCAGATCGATGCGCGAGCCCATCGGCACCGGGATGCCGGCAAGGAGGTTCGGATCGTAGCCAGGCTGAAGCCCCGTGGCGCGCGTGTCCCGAATGCCGGGGAACGAGATCGGCGTGAGAGCTGACTGCCCCTGGTACACCTGCTCGAACCCAGGGAACGGCTTGAGGATGCGCGCGTTCGAGAACTGCGCATCCACCATCGTCGCCCCGCTCGGGGCTCCAGCTCCATCTGCCATCGATCGCTCCTCTTACTGCTTCGCCTTGTAGCCCTGATACGCCGTGTAGCCGCCCGCCGCGATCCCGATGGCGCTGAAGATCGCACTCACGACGGCCTCACCCTTCTCGCTCGCGTCCGGAGAGCCCCACCACTTCTGCGCGCGGTAGCCGTTGAATGCTGCCCCCGAGAGGAGCACTCCGGAGACTCCGCCCCAGGGACCACCGAGCGCGAGCCCGATGCCGAACGCGCTCGCCGCAATGAGCGACGTGATGCCCGCCGTCGTGAGCGCCGCCGCAGGCGAAGCGTCCGGCCGTTCGAGGAACGCCAGCTCCCCCGACATGCCGCCCGGCGCGTAGCCCATCCCCGCGGCCTGCGCCTGCGGCGCCGTAGGATGGAAGTACTCGCCCATCCCTGCAGCGCCGGGACCCGCGCGCCCGAGCCCGTCGGGACTCGCTCCCATCGGCACTGGCGTGCCCGCGTCCGGTCGATGCTCTGGATCCACGTTGTCGAAGACGCTGGGCACGTTGTCGAACATGGCTTACAGCATAGCCCTCCGCCGCCGCGCAGGGAAGCACGGCGGCGGATGGGGGCCCTAAGAGCCGGTTGGAGATCAGGGTCCGGTCGGTCCGGTGACGCCCGTCGGTCCGGTGCGTCCCGTCGGTCCGGTCGGTCCGGTGACGCCCGTCGGTCCGGTCGGTCCGGTGACGCCCGTCGGTCCGGTGACACCCGTCGGTCCGGTGACGCCCGTCGGTCCGGTGACACCCGTCGGTCCGGTTGCGCCGGTCGGTCCGGTCGGTCCCGTGACGCCCGTCGGTCCGGTGACGCCCGTGGAGCCCGTCGCGCCGGTTGCGCCGGTCACCGTCGCGCCAGTGGGACCCGTCGGGCCCGTCACGCCGCTCGGCGTGCCCTGCACGATGAGACCCATGAAGCGGGTGCCCTTCGAGGCGCCTGCTACCTGCGAGTCGCTCACGGTGCCGGACAACGGCAGCGCGGCCTGATGCGCGACAGCGAGCGCCTCGGCCTCGGCCGCGAGATAGCAGACCACGTTCGGCGCCGTGGCGAAGCCGCCCTCGACGAGGTCCGACGTCTTGCCCGCCTCGATGGCGACGATGAAGGTGAACCCGTCACCCGCGCCCGCGATCGAGATGTCGATGATCCGGTACGCCGGAGAGAGCGCGTAGATCGCCGCGATGGCGGCGTTCACTCGCGCCTGCAGATCTGCGGGATCGGAACTCTGCGCGAAGCGACTCACGACCGACGTTGCCGGATCCGAGATGGTGACTGTTCCGTACCTGCTCATCTGCGTTCTGTCCTTTCAAGGAGACTCGAAAACTTACGGGCCGCCCGTCGGTCCCGTTGGACCCGTCGGTCCGGTGACGCCGGTCGGTCCGGTGATACCCGTCGGACCCGTCGGGCCCGTGCGACCCGTCGGTCCGGTGATGCCCGTCGGTCCGGTGATACCCGTCGGTCCCGTCGGTCCCGTCGGTCCCGTCGCGCCAGTCACGCCCGTCGCCGCGGTGGGGCCGGTGCGACCCGCACCCGTCGGACCGGTGATGCCCGTCGGGCCCGTCGCGCCAGTCACGTTCGTCGTGCCCGTCGGGCCCGTCGGCGACGTCGACGCGAGCTGCCCGAACACGAGAAGCCCCATCACCTGGGTCCCCTTCGAGCCGCCCGCGATCTGCGAGTCGCAGAACTGGCCACTCGGAGTCTCTCCCGTGAGGTCGACCGCAGCGCGCGCGATCGCCAGCTGCTCCGCGTCGGCGGCGAGGTAGCAGCGCACCGTGCCACCCGTGAGACCACCGTTCACCTGGTCCGTCGCGAGGCCGGCTTCGATCGTCACCGTGAACGCATCGCCATCGCCCGCACCCGCGAGGGACAACCCGATCACCACGTAGGCGGGGCTCCGGTTCCCGATGGCATCGAGGGCGTTCTGCAGCCGCAGCTGCATGTCGTCTGCCAGATCCGCTTGGATGACCTGAGTGATGAGGGACGAGGGGCTCGCAAGATTCACTGTCCCATAGCGGCTCATGGAACTCACGGTACTCGAAGAGGAATCCGCTGAGAAGCGAGGTTTTCCAAGCAGAGCTAACCCACTAGCTTTCTGAAAGAAAATGTGGCTAGCTACTTTCCAACATGTCCGACCGCGAGAGCGGGCCGCGCCACGGCCCAAGGGTTGTCCTATGCCTGATGGTCAAGAACGAGGAGAAGATCATCGAGCGCTGCCTGCGCTCGTGCCTCCCCCACGTCGATGCCGTCTTCGTCGCGCACAACGGCACCGACCAGACGGTTCCGATCGCTGATCTGCTGCTGCTCGGGTGGGAGGAGGGGCGCGTCGCGGGAGGCGAGACGGTTGAGCAATCGCTCTTCCACTTCGTCGAGCAACCCTGGAAGAACTTCGGGCACAACCGAACGCTCTCGGCGCAAGCGGCGAAGACCTGGGTGCAAGATCGACACGCAGACTGGCCGCTCGATCAGACGTACCTCCTCTTCCTCGACGCCGACATGGAGCTGGTCGCCGAGCCCACGTTCGATCGCCGCATGCTCTCTCGCCCGGGCTATCGGCTGCTCCAGCTGAACCACGGCGAGTTCTACCCGAACCTCCGTCTCGCTCGCCTCGACCACGACTGGCGCTCCGTGAGCGTCACGCACGAGTACTGGGCGCCGACGCCCGACATCGGTGAGCCCCCGAACCTCGGCGGCGGTGGCCGCTACGGCGCGCTCTGGATCAAGGACCACGACGACGGCGGCTCGAAGAGCGACAAGACGGCGCGCGACATCGCGCTCCTGGAGCAAGGGCTCATCGACGAGCCCGGCAACGGCCGCTACATGTTCTATCTCGCGCGCGCGTACGCGGACAGCGGCAAGCACGAGCGCGCCGTCGAGCTGTACCGGAGGCGGCGCTTCGTTGGCGGGTGGGACCAGGAAGTCTGGTACGCGCACTACCGTGAAGGGCTCTCGCTCCTCGCGCTCGGGAAGGAAGCCGAAGGGATCGGAACCCTCATCGAGGCCTACCAGGAGCGACCGACGCGCGCCGAGCCGCTCGCGGCGCTCTCGCAGCATCACAGAGCCCGAGGGCGCAACCACGCAGCGCTAATGTTCGCGAGGCAGGCGAGCACCATCTCGATGCCCGACGACGGGCTCTTCGTCTGGGCCGACGCGCACGACAAGGTTCCGCTCATCGAAATGGCCATCGCTGGCTACTACGTCGGAGGCTCAGCGCGGGAGGACGGCATCCGAGCAGCGGAGAGCCTCGTCGCTCGGCGCGACATCGACGCGGGCACCATGAGCCACATGCTGCAGACGCTCAGCTTCTACGCGAAGCCCATCGCGCCACAGGCGCTCCGCATGGGCGTCTTCAAGGCCCCCGCGGCGCTCATGACGGGGAAGGGGCCGCACCTCGGGGGGCCCGATCCGAACGTCACCGAGTACCTGCCGAAGAACCCGGCGATCGTCTCGTACCACGGGAAGACGCTCGTGAACCTCTCGTGCGTGAACTACCACCACGCGAACGGCGTCGTCTTTGCGCCGAAGGACGTCGATGGGATCGTCCGTACGCGGAACGTCGTGATGGACGTCACCGCGGCCGTTACGCACTCCTGGGAGACCACGCCCATCACGTGGCCCGAAGGGTGGGACCCCAGCGTCCGAATCCGCGGACTCGAAGACCAGCGATGGACCGTGGCTCACGCTCGCGTCTGGTTCACCGCGACGTGCTTCCACCCGCACAACCGACCCGAGGTCGTGCTCGGGTGCTTCACCGAAGAGATGGACCGCATAGAGCGGCTCACGACGCTGCAGTACGCGGGAGCGGGCGACTGCGAGAAGAACTGGGTGCCGTGGACCTGGGGGAATGTGTGGGCGACCGCGACGGACCGATGGCACATCATGGGGACGCCGTCGCTCGTCCTCATCTACGGCTTCGACCCGTTCACCGTGCTCAGCGTGAATCCAAAGAGCGGCGACTGCGAGACGGTCTCGACCGTGCCGGCTCCCGTGAACGCCTCCACGTGGCGCGGCGGGGCGCCGCCCGTGCTCTCCCCGTGGGGGAAATGGGTCACGCTCGTGCACGTCGTCGCGCACTTCTCAGACCGGCGCGTCTACATGCACCGGTGGGTCGAGATGGACTGCCCGGGCGAGTTTCGCATCACGCGCTGGAGCCGGCTCTTCGCTCTCGACCACGTCGGCGTCGAGTACGTCACCGGGCTCCTCGACTGCGGCGCGACGGCCAAGGTCGTCTACGGCTCCGAGGAGCGCGAGGCGCGGTGGCTGGAGTTCGACTGGAGCACCGTCGATAGCCATTTGCAGGGTGGAAGCCTCGAATGACCATCACCGTCATCCTGGATTACGACGGTGGGCAGCGGCGCGGCTCCATGCACTTCATCGACCCGCTCGACTGGCCCGACGAGAGCGCACTCGCGAAGGCCCTGGAGTACGCAGAGATGTACGGCGCCGAGGCCTGCTGGTGCGAGCCGTGACGGCCCCCAAGCTCTTCCCCTGTCGCTGGTGCGACGGGAAGATCCTCGACGACGCTGAGCGACTTACCATCGGTCACTCAGCCCCCGAGTGCCCCGAGTTCCAGGCCGTCATGGCCACGGTGACTCCGAAGACGACTCAGTTCGAGCTGATCGACGAGAAGGGGAACCTTCTCGCATCGAGCCTCAACAAGAAAGGTGGTGACGCTTGAGCGAAAAAGACAACGTGGTCCCGTTCCGCCAGCCAACCCAAACGCTCCAGGCGTTCGTCCGGACGCACGACTTCGGCCTCGACAGAAGCCGCCCCTACAACGGGCAACCCTGGACCATGAACGGAGAGCGAGGCACCCAGACGTTGCCGCAGATGACGCTCCGAGATCTCGCCGACGTCATCGTGGCAACGCTTCGATCCTCGCCGGAAGGCGGAGACCCTTCCTGGCGTGACTGGAACGACCTCGCGCTCGCGATGAACGTCGCCGTGGCAATCGAAGAGGAGTTTCCGGAGCACTTCAAGTGGCTCGCGGAGCACCCGATATGAAGCCGAAGCCGGGCGCAGCGCCGGACCCCATCGACGCGGGGGAGACCCCACAGTCGCCGCGAGCGAGCGCCAGGCTCTGGATCGTCGTCACCGAAGACAGGCAGCATCTCCTCGTCAAGAAGGAGCCCCTGGAGGGCTGGGAGAAGTGGTCCTTCGGTCAGCGAGTCACCATCCTCGAATACACTTTCTCGAAGGTCATCTACAAGAAGCCATGAACCTCATCGCCGAGACTCTCCAAGAGCACGTCGCCGCCGCCATCCGTGAGAAGCGCTACTCGGACGACCCGGTCTGCAAGGCCGTCGTCTCCTGCTTCAACCAGCTCTACTACGGCATCCACGGGGCCTCGCAGCCGTGGGCGCACAACACGTGGATGGGCGTCCCCATCCTGAAGTGCCCCGAGGACCTCCACGTGTACCAGGAGATCCTGGTCGACCTCCGCCCGCACGTCATCATCGAGTGCGGAGTCGCATTCGGTGGCACCACGCTCTGGCTCCTTCACATGTGCCAGATGATGGCGCTCCTCGACACCACGATCCTGGGCATCGACGTGACCCTCGCGCATGTCGCGTGCCGCAAGCGGCTGCGCGACCGAGGCGTACTTCTTACGGAAGGCAGCTCCACGGATGAGAGCGTGTTCTTGCTGTCGAAGGTGCTCGTGGAGGAGCACTGCGAGCCGAGGGCTCTCGTCATCCTCGACTCCGACCACAGTAGAGCCCACGTCGCCCGCGAGCTGGAGCTGTACGCGCCGCTCGCCTCCTACATCATCGTCGAGGACACGAACGTGAACGGCCACCCCGTCGCGCCCCACCATGGGCCCGGGCCGTACGAGGCCGCCCAAGAGTTCCTCGCGGCTCACCCCGAGTGGGAGCGAGACGTTGCGCGCGAGCGCCTGCTGACTTTCAATCCGTCCGGCTACCTGAAGAGAAAGACGAACCCATGATCCTCGGAATCCCGACCCTCAATCGCTACGACCTCCTCGACAAGCTCATCGCCTCCGCCGAAGCCGGCACGGTGAAGCCAGACCTATACATCATCGTCGACAACGGCGGCGGGTACGAGCCGAGCCCGGCGCTCGGTCTCGGCCCGAACGTCATGAGCATTCTTCGGCCAGGAAGGAATCTCGGTGTCGCCGCCTCCTGGAACCTGCTTCTGGAGCAGTCAGGAACGCAGCCGCTCATCATCTCGAACGACGACATCGAGTACGAGCCGGACGCGCTAGAGAAAATGACGAAGGCCATGGAGACGAATCCATTCGTCGGCGCCTGCGGCGGCTGGGCGCTCTTCGGGCAGAGCTTCGAGACCACGCAGAAGATCGGGCCCTACGACGAGAACTTCGGCATGGCCTACTACGAGGACTGCGACTACCTCCTCCGGCTTCGGCGCGCCGGCATCCCGGTGACGGACCTCGGTCACATCGGCAAGCACTCCGGGAACGCCTCGACCCACGGCGGCTCCCCCGAGGTGCAGGCCGCAGTCGCTGCCTGCCGCGAGCGGAACTACGCCTACTTCGTCGCGAAGTGGGGAGCGGACAGCCCCAGGTGGGGAGCGCCGCACGGGCAGATCTTCGACGCGCCGTTCAACGGGCTCGTGCCCGCCGGATGGAACGAGAAGACCAACATGCGGGATATGATCGCCCCCATGCGCTGGGACGTCCTGAACCGCGTCGCGAAGCTCATCGGCGCGAAGCGCTACCTGGAGATCGGCGTCGCCGACGGCTCCTGCATGCGGCGCATCGAGATCGCCGAGAAGTGGGGCGTGGACCCGAGCCCGCAGAGCGGCGCCGTCGCTGCCGCCGACTCGTTCGTGCCCCGCACGAGCGACTTCTTCTTCGAGAAGATGGCGGCATCGGCCGGGCTTTTCGATCTCGTCTTCATCGACGGGGACCACCGCGCCGATCAGGTCTACCGCGAGGTGCAAGCCGCGAAGAAGATTCTGAGCCCCCGCGGTGTCATCTGCCTCCACGACTGCAACCCGCACACGGAGGCCATGCAGGAGGTCCCGCTCCGTGAGGGCGGCGCATGGACCGGGGACGTGTGGAAGGCCGTCGCGCGGCTCCGCTCCGAGGGAATGTTCGCTCACGTCATCCCGTCGGACTACGGCGTCGGCGTCGTCATCCCGTGGCGCCCCACCGTGCAGCGCGCGAAGCTTCCCGCCGAGCACGACCGGCTCCTCTGGCGCGACCTCGTCGCCGACCGAACGAACCTCCTCGGGCTTCTCGCGCCCGGCACCTGGGAGGGGTACCTCGAAGCCGCGCTAGCCCCGGGGCTGCAGCCTGTCGGCTGACCACGCGATGAGCACCACCCACCAGATCACGAGACACGTGAGCCCCCAGGCCACGAACACCCGCCACGGACCGTAGTTGCTGGTGACAGACCGGAGCGCTCGGAGAAACGCTCGGGGTCGCAGACGGTGCAGGCCGTCTGCGACCAGCGTCACCCAGGTGAGGACCGCCCCCGTCAGGTAGACGGCGAGGAAGATCTCCCCGTCCGTCACCGCTCGACTCCGAACGAATCGAGCGCGGAGCGGACCTCGTTCAGGAGCCCGTCGTCGCCACTCAGGGCCGCGTGCTCGACCGCCTCGTGCCCGTACTCGATGGCGTCCGCAGGGAGCCCCAGCTCGGCCGCCGCGCAGGCGCGGCCGCACCACGTGCGCGCCGTCTCGATCTGAATCTGCTTCAGCGTCTTCGCCTGAAGCTCGACGAGCCCCTGCTCGACGTACCGCTGCATCGGGATCACCGTGACCTCTCCCTCGTCATCCGAGCAGCCTTCCGCGCCCGCTTCTCCTCGGCACGCCGGAGACGCTCGACGTCGCCGGAGGTCTGCGTCTTCGGCTGTGGCTGTGGCTGCGACGGCGACGGCGACGGGGGGTCGAGGTTCGAGAGATCGAGACCCCTCCCGCCGCCTACGATCGCGGCGAACGAAACGACCTCCAGGATCCGACGAGCCCTGAGCTGACTGCTCACGCGGAGACGAAGGTGCTCCCGAAACTCGTCGCTGACCTCTCCCACGCGCCCTACTCCTTCACGAAGACGGAGACGTCGACCTTGCCCTCGGCGTGCTTCTCGACGACGAGCTTGTAACTCGCCAGCTCCGGACTGGATGGCGTGAACGTGTCGCCCACGTGGGAGCGGTTCTCTGGGGGCCACACAGGGGATAGCGTATCGACTATCCCGTCGGCGTCGCGCCTCACCGCCGCGGGGACCTCCTTCGGTCCCACCCGCCGGTACCCCGGCAGCGTCTTCTTCTCGTGATCGGGGCGCGTCGCCATCATCTTCAGCCACAGGTCGGCCCGCCGCCAGTCGCGGTCCCCAGGGACGCACTTGCCGCCGCTGGCGAAGCTCGCGAACGTCTTTGCGACGCGTGTGCGGTCCGCCCGCACGCCGATGAACACGCCGCACTGGCGCGCCTGAGCAACGACGACGCGGGTGCCGTACTGCGCGCACAGCCGGACAGGCTCGATGCCCTCGCCGACCGTGTGCTCCCACACGTCCTGGGGCACGAGCCCCGACACGTGGAGCTGCATCCCGCAATGAGCTAGGCCGTGATCTTGGTTCCACTTCGGATGCTGCTCGCCTACCTGGATGCGCCGGTCGAGGAGCGTCTCGCTGTACCAGATGACCGCGCTCGCAGCGGCCAGCTCCGTCGAGGACCAGCCGGTCCCGTTCGCGTACGGAGTCGCCGCGTCGGTCAGCTCGGTAGCGACCTCCTTCCCTCGCGCGAGGTACTGGTCGTGCGTCTCTCCAGGGGCGTGCGAGCCCGGCAGCTTCGCCAGCTCGGCGGCGAGCCACGCCGCAATAACAACCGACTTCATCAGAGCGCCGGCTGCTCCGACATCCGGGAGCCAAGCGGACGTGCCCCGTACTCGTGACTGATCGAGGGGTACGCGCAGCCTCGGCTCATGCCGTCCGGGTCCGGCTTGATGCACGTGCCGTTGTCGTAGCAGCACGTGTGGGTCCCATCGACGGGGAAGCACCACGTCGCATCCACGATCACTGCCCCCGACTTCTCGTGGCAGTGATACGCCGGGTCCTTCGGGTCTGGCGTGAAGACACGCGACTGCGTGTTGCACGAGGCGAGGGCGAGACTGATGAGCGCGAGCAGCGCGAGGCCTAGGGCCTTCACTTGCAGGCCGCCCTTGCCGCGCACGACGTCGCCTTCTTGAGGCAGTCGAGCGGGAGGTTCGTGAGGTGCGACGCCACGACCTGACGGCAGGTCGAGACGCAGAGCGGCTCGGGCGGCTGGCATTTGAGGTAGACCGCGTTCGCGCACGCCTCCTCGCACGGGTCGAGCGCAGGCGCTGG
>Ga0265342_10004333_pt1 | contig 11233 bp, 8 predicted proteins | sample 4CB327metaG_FD_203125 | JGI IMG/M metagenome (GOLD analysis project Ga0265342, IMG submission 203125) | Rhizosphere microbial communities from Carex aquatilis grown in University of Washington, Seatle, WA, United States - 4-CB3-27 metaG | ecosystem: Host-associated > Plants > Roots > Rhizosphere...
GGCAATGGTTGCCGAAACCGCGTCGGCGCTCCACAAAGAGAAATTGCAAGTCAGCATCGCCACCGTGCCCAATGCCCCAGGCTTTCCCGGCAAAAGCAATTATTCGCACTGGCTCTATGCCAACTGGCGGGGAGCTTTCGATCTCAAGGCTCTGGCTCAGTCCGTCGATTTGATTTGCCTGATGACCTACGACCAGAACACGCGCTGGACCGCGCCTGGCCCGGTCGCTGGCTATCCCTGGACGGTGCAGAATCTCGAGTACGCACTGCAATTCGTTCCCAAAGAAAAGTTGTCGCTGGGAATTCCTCTCTATGGTTATCACTGGTTCGCCGGCGATCCCGGCAAAGATGAGAAGCCAAATCCCTCCGCGGAATACATTGGCCAGCAGGACGTCGAGCAGTACATCGCCGCCTATCATCCGCACGTCGAGTGGGATGCCGCCGATCGCACTGCCTGGTTTTATTTCTACAGAGACGATTATCGCGAATGGGTTTTCTATACTGACAAGCGCGGATTTCAGGATCGGCTTGCTTTAGTCCGCGACTGCGGTCTGCAGGGATTCTGCTCGTGGGTGTTAGGGACAGAAGATCCGGAAATCTGGTCCCTACTGCCGTCGCACAAGTGAATGTGGAAGCCGCTTGAGCGCAGCGTCAAGGCCGAAATTCCTCCGAGCCCTCTGCGCCTCTGCGTTGAGCCTTTATGCCTTCGCTGCCGCGAAGGCCTCTTTCGCCGCCGCAATCGTTCGCTGCACATCCTCCTCGGAATGCGCCGCCCCGAGGAACGCCGCTTCATACTGCGAAGGCGGCAAATACACGCCACTATCGAGCATGCTGCGAAAGAATTTTGCGAATGCCTTTGTATTCGACTTCGAAGCCGAATCCCAATCCGTGACCGGCCCGGAATTGAAGAACCAGGTAAACATCGAACCGACGCGATTGTGGCAGAGCGGCACGCCAGCGTCCTTCGCCGCCGCCGCAACTCCCGCGACCAGTTCACTACTCAACTTCTCCAGCCGCGAATAAATTTCTGTTTTGCGGTCGCGCAACTGTTTCAACATCGCGCATCCAGCGGCCATCGCCAGCGGATTCCCCGACAACGTCCCTGCCTGATACATCGGTCCCAGCGGCGCCACCAGATCCATAATTTCTTTCGGACCTCCGTACGCGCCCACCGGCAACCCTCCGCCAATAATCTTTCCCATCGTCGTCAGGTCTGGACGAATGTTGTACAACTCCTGCGCCCCGCCAAACGCCACGCGAAATCCCGTCATCACTTCATCAAAAATCAGCACCGACCGCTCGCGCTCGGTCAGCATGCGCAGCCCTACTAAGTAATCGTCCGCGGCCGGAACGCATCCCATGTTCCCGACGACTGGCTCCACAATCACGCACGCTATCTGATGTTTATATTTTTGGAACGCATGTTCGACCACGGAAATATTGTTGAATGGCAACGCCAGCGTGAACTGGGTGAACTCTTCGGGAACGCCCGCCGATCCCGGAATCCCCAGCGTCGCTACTCCCGAGCCCGCCTTCACCAGCAGTGAATCCGCGTGCCCGTGATAGCAGCCTTCAAACTTCACAATGTATTTCCGTTTTGTGTAAGCCCGCGCCAGACGGATCGCCGACATGGTCGCTTCCGTTCCGGAGCTGACAAAGCGCACTTTCTGCATGCTCGGAAACGCGCCCAGCACCAACTCGGCCAGATCCGCCTCTGACGGCGTCGACGCGCCGAAACTCGTTCCGTTACACGCCGCTCCCACAATCGCGTCGAGGACATTCGGCTCGGCGTGCCCCAGAATCAGCGGTCCCCACGATCCGATGTAATCGATGTATTCGTTTTCGTCCGCGTCCCAGATGTGCGAGCCCTTGCCTCGCACAATGAACGGCGCATCGCCTCCCACCGATCCGAACGCGCGCACCGGAGAGTTCACGCCTCCCGGGATCATGCTCTCTGCGCGTTTTTGTAAACGGTGAGACTGCTCGGTCTTACGAGATGTAATGGACGGCATCCAAGCCTCGACAAGGAGAAATTGAGATGTCAACAGATCGAAGCAATGCAACCGACTACTATAGCAGCGACCCCCATCCCGAATTCATCAGATATTCATTCTTCTGCAATCCCTTTGCAACATGCCCGCAGTACCGTAGGGTCATCAAGTTGCCCTTCTAACCGGGAGGGTTTAGAGGACAGTCTCGGGGGCTCCGGACTGTCCTTTTTGATTTTTTGTTGTCATCACCTTGGAATCCACTCCCGCCATTAACCACCATTAACCCCGCGTCGTATAATCCCTGCAATGATCACCGTCTCCAAGGAAGACTATCTCAAGTCCATCCTCGAAGCCGAAAGTGAAGGCGAGACCGTTATCTCGGCACGCCTTGCCGACCTGCTGAAAGTTTCCCCGCCCGCGGTGACCATGGCCCTGCGCCGTCTTAAAAAAGATGGCCTCGTCCGCGTGGAAGCCAGCGGAGAAGTCAGCCTGACGGCCGCCGGACGCAAGATTGCCCGCAAGCTGACCCTCCGCCACCATCTGATCGAACGCATGCTCTCGGAAATGTTCGGCATGGAATGGTGGAAGGTTCACGATGAAGCTGAACGCCTTGAACACGCCGTCTCGCCCGACTTCGAATCCAAGCTTCTGGCGAAGCTCGGCTCCGGCGGCGCATGTCCTCACGGGAATTTGAGCGAACTCGAAAGCCCTGCCAGCCGCCGCCGCCGCGGCCTGGTCCTGCTCTCCGACGCCGAACTCGATAACACCTACATCGTCAGCGGAATCTATGAACGCGATCGCCGTCTCCTCGAATTTCTAGAACATCGCGGAGTCCGCCCTGGCGCCAAGCTGCGCCTCGTCGAACGCAACTACGATCAGACTCTCACCCTCACCACTCCTGCCGGAACGGTTTCGCTCGGCCCCGCCGCTTCAGAACGCGTATGGCTCTCCACCGCCGCGTCGGCAAAGCACTAACGCCAGTGTCGACACTCGTCCCTAGAGCACTGCAAGGCCGCTTCTTCTGCCCGTTGGCGTGTCGAGCAAAATAGTTAACTATAGTTTATCTCCTGGTATATACTTGCGCTAACTAGTGAGATCGTTCTGAGCTTGTTCCGATACGAACGATCTGTTTCGAAAGCTCTGTGGGCTCCGCTTTTCCGTTTCTATCTGAATGACCGACCCGAAGACACTGCCGACGCCGCCGAGGGGAATGCCGACGCGCGCCCCCAAGGCTGATGCCGACGGTATTGTCATCACCCACGAAGACATCGACCGCGCCCACGACCGCGAGCGGGTTCGCGAAACCCGTGCCCGCCGCGGATTCAGTTCCCGCGCCCGGCTGCTCTGGCTGCTCATCGGTCCCGGCATCCTCGTCATGCTCGGTGAAAACGATGGCCCCAGCATGCTGTCCTACGCCGCCACCGGCGCGCGTTTTGGCATCGGTTTCTTCCTGCCATTCGTCGTGCTCACCTTCGTTATGGCCTGCGTAGTCCAGGAAATGACCGTGCGCCTCGGCGCCGCCACTCACCGCGGTCACGCCGAACTCATCTTCGATCGCTTCGGCCCGTTCTGGGGATGGTTCTCGATGATCGATCTGATGGTCGGAAATTTCCTGACCCTGGTGACGGAGTTCATCGCCATCCGCGCCGGTCTGGGATTTTTCGGCGTCCGCCCCATCTTTTCCGTGTTGGGCGCGTGGATCGTCCTGTTCGTCGCGCTCATGGCACACCGCTACTGGACGTGGGAGCGAATCACGCTGGTCGCCGCCATGTTCAACCTGATCTTCGTGCCGGTCGCGCTGCTGAGCCATCCTCACTGGGGCGCTATTGGCCATTCGCTTTTTACCTGGAAGCCGTTGCCCGGCGGCCTGACGCAAGAAACTGTGGTCATTCTGCTCGCCGATATCGGAGCAACCGTCACCCCCTGGATGCTTTTCTTCCAGCAGAGTGCCATTGCCGACAAAGGCCTGACCACGCATGACATTCGCTTCGGTCGCGTCGATACAGTTGTTGGCGCCGCTCTCGCCGCACTGGCCGCCCTCGCCACGATCATCGCGACCGCCCCTCTATTTGCTCACGGCATGGGTGCCGGAAATTTCGAAGCCGCCGAGTTCGCGCAGGCGCTGCGCCCGTTCGTTGGTCAATGGGGCTCAGCCCTGTTTGCTCTCGGGATGTTTGAAGCCGGCATGGTCGCGGCCATCACCATTTCAACGTCATCGGCCTACGCCTTCGGAGAAGTCGCACACCGTCCGCACAGCCTGAACCTGCCCTTCAAGCAGGGGAAATCTTTTTATCTGGTATTGATTCTTGAGGCCGCCGCAGCAGCCGGACTGGTGCTCATCCCGGGCATTCCCCTGGTCTACATCGTGCTGATGGTCAATGTAATCGCGGTTCTGGCGATGCCCCCGGCCTTGTTGTTCTTGTACATGCTGGTGAACGACCGCGAAATCATGGGCGATCTGGTCAGCCCGTTGTGGGCAAACATTCTTGCGCTGGGAGTCGTAGTCGCACTGGTCGCCGCTGGATTGCTGTTCGGAATCAGCGTAGTCGCTCCTCGCGCATTAGCGTTTGTTGGAGGCACGTAATGAGGACTCGTATCAGGGCATCGCTTCAGCGATGCCGTAGGCGTTCTCAACATCAGCGCGGCTTTAGCCGCTGAGGGAAACCCAAATGAATAACGACCTCGACATGAACGACGACACATCCGCCGCCGCAATCGCCTCCGTGGTTTCCTCTCTGGAACCCGATCAACTGATCTCGGCCAAAGAAAAACACCACTGCCCGCGCCGCAATCTGACCCGCACGGAGAAAATCCTCTTCTGGGCGCTTCGCGCCTATCTGCTATTCATGGTTGGAGTTGTCATCTACCAGATCTGGACGGCCAAGCATTAGACCAATCAGTAGTGAGATGGCAGGTGGGTGTTCTTCCGATCTTTCTTGATCATTTTCCGCTGGGCTTTTCTCTGCGCCTTCTGGTACTTCTTCACCGCTTTTCTTTGTTTCCTGTCTGCCTTCTGTGCAGCCCGGGCGTCGGACGTGCGATTGGTGCGGCCTTCGGCATGCGCCGGCATCAAACAATTGAGGCCCACAATCAGGAGAACCGCGAGGAAGAGAAGTCTTTTCATAGAGCCTTGCACAGCATCTTTAGCAAGTTTACATGAACGGGTGATCGATCTGCGTCGATATCAAAGTCCTCGGCATGCTGCGAAAGCGCGATGATGGTCGCTTGGAGACTCCAATTACAGCACTCATTGGCCTCCAGTCGGGCGGCTCAATGAGCGCTATGGCCTGCTTACGACAGCGAAGCACGTAGAGCTCGAAACCACTTTGCCAGACCCTACATGTCGCTAAGCCCCACAAGTTTTCAGCGATTGTTTGGCGACGGTCGACTTCGTTTACGAAGGAGCGCCTCATCGTAGGAACGGTTCAAATAGCGACAGAACGACGCATTGGTCTGGTCCCGGATTGCCGCGCATTCGCTCTCTTTTTGCATAAGCGGAATAAGCGCAATTCTGATGTTCCCAGGATCCGGAAATTTCTCGGTTATCCAACCATAAGTCGCCAGATCATCCAGGGGGGTAGGAAGTCCTTGGGCGGCAACGATGGGAAAGTAGAAGTGCTTGCCGTCGTCACGGGATGGCAACTCCTGCTGACTAAGATAAGGAGCTTCGTCGAGGTACTTTCCGCAGGAGAGATCTACGCGAGCGGCAGGGTCGGCGATTCCAATCTCATAGCCCGCAGCACTGACCCCTCCCTGGCGCGAGGGCGCAAAGGAAAACCTTCCTGAGGCATCGCTCTGCGTCATCTCGCTCCGGTCGACGTAGACACTCGTCCATTTAGCCCTCGCAACTAAACACACGTCCATTCCTGGGATCGGCCGGCCAGTAACGGCATCCACCACGGTGCCGGAAATCCGCGGGACTCCTCCAAAAAACGGGGTGATCAAAGGGGCGGCGAGTTTCGTAAAAAGAGAGATTTCGGAGCCAACATACCAGAAGATCGACAAGAGGCCCACCACCAAGACCGAAAGGCCGAGAAACTTCAGCCAAGGTCTTCTTCGCGGGGCTGCTGGTATCAAGTCGGCCATGCAGTCATTCATGACACCATCTTGCCAGCCGGTCAAGGTTACCAAGAGCAAGACCTTCGAGAGTGACAGAGTGCATCCACCGCTTGTTGACGTTAAATCTCCATAACGCTCAAAACCCCATCGGGGGCATATGGTCGGCCGCGCGGTCTCGTACGCTTACGGATCATTGGGGAACCGACCGTCAAGAGCGTCCCCATCGCCTCGCCTTATACCGGCCGGTCCGGATAGATCGCCTTCGGAAATCGAAAATGGATGAGCAGCGCGCAGAGTCCCAGAATCAACATGGCAAAGACGCTGCCTTCTGGCCCCGCCGAACCGCCCGTAAGCCAATCCGGTCCGTGCGCAGAAGAGTTCAGCAATCGACCCACGCCCAGCGATCCGCTATCGGGCGTGCCATAGAAAAATGTTTCTGCCCAGTCCCACGCCGCATGAAATCCGATCGCAAACCATAGATTCCCCGTACGCCGGATCGTCAGGCAAAACAGCAATCCGGTCGCGACCACCTGCACAATGCCCAGAATATTCTCTCCGTGATTTCCCAGGTGAGCCGCCCCGAACACTGCGGAAAGAAGCAGCGCTGACGGCCAAAACCGCATGCGCCGCGACATCGAGAACAGCCAGTAACCGCGAAACGCAAGCTCTTCATGCAGTGACACTGCGAGAAATGTGGCGCCCCATCCCATAGCTGAGCGAAGCGCGGCGCTGCCGGCCAGCGCGACGGAATCAATTTGAAAGTGTCCTAACAATCTGAGGATCAACAGGATCGCGGAAAGCATCCCGAACCCCCACACCGCACCCTCCCAGAATCTTTTTCCGAATGCCTGCCGCAATGGAATTCCGTAGTCGTCGAGCGGTCGTTTCTCGATCCGCGAAACGATCCACGTGGCCAGGGCGACAAAAAAAGCCGTCATCGCCTTAATCGGCAATTCACTTCGCACGCTGAAGACGGAACCTTTCGATCCCGGTGCGAGATGCAATCCGAAGATGAGGGCGCCCGGAACCAGAAACCCGATTCCTACCCAGAGCAGAAGCCGGTTTCGATCAATCCGTCCCCACGGCGCCGGCGCCGGCGCAATGTCATGCAGTGGGTTCGACCCACCGCCGTGGCGGGGCTCATTTTGTGACTCGTCATTTTGTGAGTCATCAATGAGAATTGGGTCGGGTTCGTCAGGCAAGAAGTGCCTCCCGTGAGTGCAAGAAGAGCAAGAAGAGTATGACAGCCGAAACGCCGCCTTGCCAGCACGCAATCCCGAGCCATTCGCTTCCTCTGGGAACCACTGTGTCCCCTCTGGTGAAGCTTTTGTGTTTACCCTGCCCCCGCGCAATTCTCCCGGAAACGCATTACACTAATAGGTTGCAATTTTCCATACCCGCACGCCAGTGCGCGAACTCTTTCTTCTAAGGCAGGCCATCATGTCTGTGAACAGTTTCAACGCCAAGTCCACTCTTAAGGTTGGCAGCAAAGAATACGAAATCTATCGTCTGGACGCCCTCGACAAGCAGGGGATCTCCACCCAACATCTTCCGTTCTCCCTGCGCATCCTGCTCGAGAACCTGCTTCGCACCGAAGATGGCCGCAACGTCACTAAAGAAGAAGTGCGCGCGCTCGCCAACTGGAACAGCCAGTCCAAACCGGAAAAAGAAATTGCCTTCACTCCCAGCCGTGTTCTGCTGCAGGATTTCACCGGCGTCCCCTGCGTGGTCGATCTGGCCGCCATGCGCGATGCGATGAAACAACTTGGCGGCGATCCCGGCCTCATCAACCCGCTGCAGCCTGTCGAACTCGTCATCGACCACTCGGTTCAGGTCGACGAATTCGGCACACCGAACGCCTTCGAAATGAATGCCCTGCTCGAATTCCAGCGCAACAAAGAGCGCTATTCGTTCCTGCGTTGGGGCCAAACCGGATTCCGCAATCTCGCCATCGTCCCTCCCGACACGGGCATCGTCCATCAAGTCAATCTCGAGTATCTCGCGCGCGTAGTGTTCGTCCACGAATCCCCGGGCAAGCGCGTAGCGTACCCAGACACGTTAGTAGGCACCGACAGCCACACCGTCATGGTGAATGGGTTGGGGGTTTTGGGGTGGGGCGTGGGTGGAATTGAGGCTGAAGCGGCGATGCTCGGGCAGCCTGTGTCCATGCTGATTCCGCTGGTTGTGGGCGTGAAGCTTACGGGGAGGCTGCGCGAAGGCGCGACTGCTACGGATTTTGTTCTCACTGTGACTGAGATGTTGCGCAAGCATGGCGTCGTGGGAAAGTTTGTCGAATACTTTGGACCTGGGCTCAAGGACTTGTCGCTCGCCGATCGCGCCACGGTCGCGAACATGGCTCCGGAGTACGGAGCGACTTGTGGCATCTTTCCGATCGATAAAGAGACGCTGCGCTATCTGCGGCTCACGGGCCGGACCGAGGAGCAGATTGCGCTGGTTGAGGCTTACAGCCGCGAGCAGGGATTGTTTCACGATGAGAAGACTCCGGAGGCGGAGTATTCGGAGTTGCTCTCGCTCGATCTCGCTACGGTCGAACCCAGTCTCGCGGGGCCGAAGCGGCCGCAGGATCGCGTTGTGTTATCGCAGGCGGGAGAGTCGTTCAACAAAGCCCTGCCTTCGTTGATCAAACCGAAGTCGGCGGCGAAGACTGCGGCGCCTTCGGTTCCGGCAGCGACCAGCGCGAAGTGGGAGCAGGAAGGCGGAAGTCCGGCTGCCATCGGCGTGGAGGATCCGAAGGTGCACGAGCACGTGTCAGCTTCGGTGAAGGACTCGCTGAAGCACGGCAGCGTCGTGATTGCTGCGATCACTTCTTGCACCAATACCTCGAACCCATCCGTGCTGATCGGTGCTGGATTGTTGGCGAAGAAGGCGGTTGAGAAGGGCTTGACGATGCCCGCATGGGTGAAGACTTCGCTGGCTCCGGGATCGAAGACTGTGACGGACTATCTGGCGAAGGCTGGATTGACGCCGTATCTCGAGAAGTTGAAATTTCATCTGGTCGGATACGGATGCACGACCTGCATCGGCAACTCCGGGCCGCTGCCGGAAGAGGTGTCGAAGGCGATCGACGAAAAAGATTTGGTGGTGGCGTCGGTGCTCTCGGGAAATCGCAACTTTGAGGGCCGCATCAATTCCGAAGTTCGCGCCAATTATTTGATGTCGCCGCCGCTGGTCGTGGCGTTCGCGCTGGCGGGGCGCATTGACATCGACTTACGCAAAGATCCGATCGGCAAAGGGCGCGATGGCCAGCCGGTATATATGGCGGACATTTGGCCGTCGCAGCGCGAGATCGAAGAGACGATGCAGCAGTCGATCACTTCGGAAATGTTCTCGAAGTCGTACGCCGATGTTTTCCAGGGCGACGAACGCTGGCGCGGGCTCGCTGTGCCCAAGGGCGAGACATATGACTGGGCCGACGATTCCACTTACATCCGGCGCGCTCCGTACTTCGATGACATGGCGGTGAAACCCGCGCCGGTGCAGGAGATCAAGAACGCGCGCGTACTGGCCGTTCTCGGAGATAGCGTCACGACCGATCATATTTCACCTGCGGGCTCGATCAAGAAAGATGGTCCTGCGGGCAAATATCTGCAGGAGCACGGGGTGAAGCCGGGGGATTTCAATTCCTACGGATCGCGCCGCGGCAATCATGAAGTGATGGTGCGCGGCACGTTCGCCAACGTGCGGCTACGCAATAAGCTGGTCGCGACCGAGGGCGGATACACACGGCATCTGCCGACGAACGCCGAAATGTCGATCTTCGACGCTTCGGCAAAGTATCGTGCCTCGGGCACGCCGCTGGTGATTCTCGCGGGCAAGGAATATGGATCGGGTTCGTCCCGCGACTGGGCGGCGAAAGGTCCGGCGTTGCTGGGCGTGCGCGCCGTAATTGCGGAAAGCTACGAACGCATTCATCGATCGAACCTGGTCGGCATGGGAGTGCTTCCGCTGCAGTTCCGTGCGGGCCAGAATGTGGAATCGCTCAAGCTGACGGGTGAGGAAGTGTTTGAGATCGCGGGCGTCCGCGAGGTGGTCGATCACTTTGCCGCAGGACGCGAGGTGAAAGTGCGCGCGACCGCGGGCGGTAAGACGACGGAATTTAATGCACTGGTGCGAATCGATACGCCGCAGGAAGCGTTGTACTACGCGAATGGCGGGATCTTGCAGTATGTGTTGCGGCAATTGCTGGCGACGAAGGCGCAGCCGGTGGGCGTGTAGCGATTTCGGGGTGAAAATCCCCACATCTAAAACGCGAGACGTGGGGCACCCGCTCTTTAAGTTCGATCTGGTCCAGTTTCCGGGACACAAGGTGACAATCTGAAAACGAAAAAAGGTGTGATTGGAATTCTTACCGGTGGCGGCGATGTACCGGGCCTGAACCCTGCGATTCGTGCGGTAACCATTCGCGCGTTGCGCGAGGGCTGTGAAGTGATTGGCATCCGGCGAGGATGGGCCGGATTGGTCGACATGGTTCGCGAGAAGGACTACGACAACAGCGAAAATTTTCAGACGCTGTCGGAGGACCTGGTCAACCGCACGGGCCGCACGGGCGGGACCTTTCTTCATTCATCGCGCACCAACCCGAGCAAGGTGAAGAAGTCGAGTGTTCCGGCGCACCTGCAGTCGACTTACAACGCCGAGAAAAATGATCTGACTCCGGAGGTGCTGAAGAATTTGGACTGGCTCGGCATCGACTATCTCATCCCGATTGGTGGCGATGACACGCTGAGCTATGGCGTGCGCTTATATCAGGAGGGAGTGAAGGTTGTCGCCATCCCGAAGACGATGGACAATGACGTTCCCGGAACCGACTACTGCATCGGTTTCAGTACCGCAGTGACCCGAACCATTTCCATGACCAACAGCCTGCGGACCAGCGCCGGTTCGCACGAACGCTTTCTGGTGCTGGAAGTGTTTGGCCGTTACGCCGGATTCACCTCCATGCTGCCCACCATGGCGGGTGCCGCAAACCGCTGCGTGATTCCAGAACACAAATTCGACATCGAACGCCTCACGGAATTATTAGTCGCGGACCGCCGGAAAAATCCGAGCCGCTATTCCGTGGTCCTGGTGTCGGAGGGAGCGATGTTCGAAGGCGGTGAAATGATCTTCGAGACTGAGACCACCGACGCGTTTGGCCACAAGAAACTTGGCGGCATCGGAGAC